>Ga0308158_10001564_pt1 | contig 24124 bp, 16 predicted proteins | sample PhyBR2_FD_201038 | JGI IMG/M metagenome (GOLD analysis project Ga0308158, IMG submission 201038) | Phyllosphere microbial communities from UC Gill Tract Community Farm, Albany, California, United States - DLSLB.R2 | ecosystem: Host-associated > Plants > Phyllosphere > Unclassified | place: USA...
TGCTGGATAAACTGGCGCTGGTCAGCAACAGCGGCAACGGTCTGTTCCTGGTCGATAAAGATCTGGGCCGCATGAGCACCGAGAACCACGCAGAATAAGCGTTATCGGCCCCTTTTCGGGGCCGATCTTATTTCCGTCTTGCTGACACCACTGCACCGCTATTCCAGCCGGTAACTCGCCGCTTGCTCGCCATTCACCCACAGCTCACGACGTTCACCTTCAGGCAGTAACAGTGCGATCTCTCGCCAGGCAGGCTGGTAATCACCACGTTTTTCCACCGTCAGGTCGATTCGGTCAGCGCTGCTGCACAATGTCCAGCTCAGCCACAGTGCATTACCCTGTTGCCAGCCGTGGCTCTCGCCATCGTCATCAAACATTTCGCCCTGAGTCGTTATGCCTTCTGGTGCTGGCCATAGCTGCCATTGCCGCACCGTATCGCGCCGTGCATCGGTGGTGCTTTCGCACTCGCCCAGCGGGATCACTGCACCAGCCCGCACCAGCAATGGCAGCCGATCCAGCGGTGCATCCAGCGTGATGGTCTCGCCACCTGCAAACGCCTTGCCGCTGTGCCAGTCATACCAGCCGTCACGGTTACGTGGCAGATAGATTTCACGGCTGCGCGCCCCCTGCTCTACGACGCTGGCGACCAGCAAATCGCGTCCCAGCATAAAGTCATCGCACTCCTGATACGTCTGCGGATCCTGCTCGTGATCGAGGAAGGTCGGACGCAGCATCGGCTCATCTTCCACACTGGCCTGCCACGCCAGATTATAGAGGTAAGGCATCAGACGATAACGCAGCCGGATCGCCTCGCGGATCATCGGTGTGACTTCCGGGTACATCCACGGCTCGTTCACCGTGTGATCGTCATTCCACGAATGGATAGTAAAGCGCGGATGCATTACGCCATTCTGAACCCAGCGCACAAACAGCTCGGCATCCGGTTTATCACCAGAGAAGCCGCCGACATCGTGTCCGACATTAAACAGCCCGGACAGGCTCATTCCCAGCCCCATGCGGATGTTGTAACGCAGGGTCTGCCAGCTGGTGCGGTTATCGCCGCTCCAGGTCTGCACATAGCGCTGCATCCCGGCACAGCCGGAACGGGAGATCAGATAAGGACGTTTCTCTGGAGCAAACTGCTGCTGCGCTTCCATTGAGGCGCGCATCATCAGCAGCGGCATCACCGGCCGGATATGCTTGATGGCAATGGGCTGACCAAAACCGTGACAGCGCGCTTCGCCATCCCACACCTCATATTCATTGTTATCGTTCCAGGTGGAATCGATGCCTTTTTCCAGCAACTGCTGAGTAACATTCTCCTGCCACCAGCGCACCGCCTGCGGATGGGTGAAATCCAGGTGCGATCCCTCATCATCCCAGAACACCGAACGCTCAGGACGATCCTGCTCAGAATCACGAATAAACAGCCCCTGTGATGCGACTTCCTGATAGCGAGGATGATCCAGCTTCATTCCGGCACGATGAAACGCGTCGCTCAGCGCATTGGGATTCGGGACTTTGTCGTAGTTCCAGTTGAAGACGTAGCGCTTGTTATTAATCGAGGTATAACCGGATGAGAGCTGGAACGAGTCGCAGGGAATCTCATGCTCACGACACAGGCGGATAAAGGATTGCAGCTGCTGCTGTGCGTCCGGCGCATCGGTGTAATGCATGGTAGAACCGCTGTAACCCAGGCTCCACTTCGGCTGAAACAGCGTGCGTCCGGTGAGGCGTACAAAGGCTTTGGTCACGTCGAGCAGCGTCGGGCCAAGCATCATGTAGTAATCAAGATCACCCGCCTCCGCGCGGTAACGGCGATAAGGCAGATGGTAGTTATCCAGCTCATTTCCCAGATCGAGCCAGCTGCTGCTGAGGTTGTCATAGAACAGGCCAAAGCTGACGCCATCGCGCTGCGTCAGGGTAAACGGAATATGTTTGTAGAGCGGATCGGTACTGGCGGCGTTGTAGCCCATGGCGTCGAGATTACGCATCTCAAAACGGCGGTTAACGCGGTTCAGGTCGCCACTCTTCTCACCCAGCCCATACACCCGATCCTGCGGCTGACGACGCTGATAGTGCTCGACACCGTCGCCGTGCGCATTCAGCAGATAAGCGCCGGTGTGGCGATCGGCCGTCAGCGGCTGCCAGTTCTCGCCATCGAACTGCTCCCAGCTCAGGCAGAGCGGCTGATGCACGGTGACGCGCAGCTGTTGGGTGCTGAGACGCAGTTGCTGCGCATCGTGTTCCACCTGAAACGTCGGCAACGTAAAACCATCCAGCGCCTCGCGGTCACGTCCCTCCCAGGGCACATCCTGACCGGGCGCAATACTCCAGGTGCGGTTCAGCGCCAGCTCACCGTCGCGTTTCAGCAGCACACGCATCAGCTTTTCTTCCAGCACATAAAGCCGCAGGAAATGACGTTGTTCGACCTTGAGCTCAACAAAGTGATCGGCCTGCTGATGCAGCGTCCAGTTCTTCAGGGTTTTCATCGCGATATCCTTATGGGTTAGCAGGGCGCTGGCGGCGTTCGGCGATCAGCATCACCAGGAAAACGGCACCAATCAGGTCAAAAAAGCCCATCGCCACAAACAGCGGATTGAAGCCGATGGTATCGGCGGTGACACCGATAATCAGTGAGAAGATAAAGCTGGCGATCCAGGCGCAGGAGCCGCGCATGCCGTTGACCGTGGCCATCTGTCGGCGATCAAAACGCTCTACCACCAGCGCGCTCAGCATGCAGGAGATCACCTGATGACCGAAGCCACCGACGGAAATCAGGGCGATAGCCAGCCAGGGATCTTTCACCAGCGTCATCAGCGCCAGCGAGACCATCAACAGAGCGCCGGTCACCGAACTGGCGACAATGGAGTTGACGCGGGTAAGTCCAAACCAGCGCACATAGATTTTGGTCAGATAGCCGCTGGCGACGCTGCCGAGGTCGGCGGCCAGGAATGGCAGCCAGGCGAACATCACAATCTGCTTGAGATCCATGCCGCGCTCATTGGCAAGATAGAGGGGCACCCAGAAGCTCAGCACCGCCCAGGCCGGTTCAGCCAGAAACGCAGGAATAGCGATGCCATAGAATTTCTTCTCTTTACCAATCACTTTCAGCGCGGTGAAAAACGGCAATTTTTCACCGATCGTTTCATTGTCCTGATTAATAAAGTTGCGCTCTTCATCAGAGAGACGAGGATGGGTTTCCGGCGAGTGATAGCCCCACCACCAGAGTCCCGCCCACAGCAGGCCCAGGCCGCCGGTCAGCAGAAAGGCGCCCTGCCAGCCAAAAGTAATATGCGCGACATAGATAATCGGGGGAGCCAGCATGGCACCAATTGAAAAGCCGACACCCGCCCAGCCCGCAGCAACCGGACGCTCCTTTTTGGGAAACCAGTCACCGATCGCTTTGGCGTTAGCCGGTGTGGCCGCCGCTTCTGACGCCCCCATGACGAAACGCAGCAGCGCCAGATGCAGCCAGCTTCCCGCACCAGCGTGCAGCAGGCAGGTCACCGACCAGATGAGCGCGCAAATCAGGAACCCCATCTTTAGTCCGATCACATCGATCAGCCAGCCGCAGATGGGCTGAAACAGGGTATAGGCCAGCTGAAACGCGGCGACCACCCAGGAGTACTGTTCGGTACTCATATGCAGGCTGTTTTTCAGTTCCGGTGCCAGAATGCCGAGTGAGTTGCGGGTGATGTAATTGACGGTGACACCCAGCAGGAACATGCCCAGCATCCACCAGCGTAAATTTTTAATCACGCGCACCGTGCGTGACGCACTGATGGGTTTCGTTGTTGATTCGAGGCTCATTGTGCCACTCCTGATTACCATTGATGACGCACACCGCCAGCAGGCGTACCGCGTGTCCTTTTCACGAACTTAGAAAAGTGCGAAACGTGGGTACAGCCCCTTTTTTGCAACGATTTTCATGGCAGGCTTAATACCGACAGGAAATAGCACTGAAACGCTTATCTGACGCGATTCAGCACACCATGAAAAATTTTTCATTAGCAGATTTGAAGGCGATCACAGAATGAAACAAAGGCTGAAAGTAGGCGAAATTGCGGCACTGAGCGGCGTCTCGATCAGCACGGTATCGCGCGTGCTGGCGGGTAAAGCGAATACGCGGCCCGCTACCCGGGACAAAGTGCTGGCCGTGGCGCAGCAGCAGGGCGTGCTTAACAACCTGCATAGTGGTCGCCTGCTGCTGAATAACCTGATGGTCTTTGCCCCACCCCGCGCCTTCGACGTGCGCAGTGACATCTTCTACTACAAGGTCATTCAGGGGATTAGCCAGGCGGTGGAGCCTCACGAGGTGCGGCTGCGCTACTGCCCGCTGGAAGAGGTGGAAAGTGATGCCGCGCTGTTTATCGATAAGATGCAGCAGACCGAAGCGGCGTTGCTGATTGGCATTGATGATGAGCATATCCATCAGCTGGCGGCGGAGATGAACAAACCCTGCGTGCTGATTAACGCCCGCGATCGTCGTATGCGCCTGCCGTCGGTCTCGCCGCATCATCAGCTGATCGGCGAGTTTTCAGCGCGTTATCTGTTTGAGCAGGGACACCGGCAGATCCTGTCGCTGCACTGCCTGCGCCGTTACACCATGGAGCAACGACTTCAGGGCGTGCGCGACGCCTGGCATGCCATGAACCTGCGCTTTGACAGCCGCCAGCATCTGCTGACCCTGAACAGCTTCAGCAGCAATGAGGCGGCGGAACGATTAGGGGAATATCTGCGCCACTGCCCGGATGCGCTGCGCCCAACGGCGATTCTCGCGAGCGGAGATTACATTGCCGCGGGCGCCGTCACTGCGCTGGAGCAGGCAGGCCTGCGGGTGCCGCAGGATATTTCAGTGATGAGTATGGATGGGTTTAACCTGGCCGCTATTCACGATATTCCGCTGACGTCGGTGCAGGTGCCGCGTGATGAGCTGGGCGCTGCAGCCGTGAGAATGCTACAGGAGATGCGACTGAATCCCGGCACACCCACCGGTAGCCTGCTGCTGAATGGCAGGCTGGTGGTGCGCGAGTCTGTGCGTCGCATCCGCGACAATCTCAGCCATGCGCCGGTCCAGCAGCATGGCCTTTATGATTAATACGGGAGGATTAACTCAGCGTCTTCAGCCGCAACTCCGACGGCTGAGGCCGTCCAAACAGAAAGCCCTGAAACAGCGTGCAGCCCTCATCGCGCAGCTTAGCGAACTGCTCATCGCTCTCTACCCCTTCGGCAGTAATCTGGATATCCAGACTGCGGCTCATGCCCGTGATGGCACGGATGATTGCCAGCGCCTCGCGGCTGTCGCCCATATCGTTGATAAACGATTTGTCGATTTTGATTTTGTCGAACGGGAAAGAGCGCAGGTAGCTCAGCGACGAATAGCCGGTGCCGAAATCATCCAGCGCAATCTGCACGCCCAGCGCCTTGAGGTTTTGCAGGGTACGGATATTCCCCAGTGAATCATCCAGCAGCACCGATTCAGTGATCTCAACTTCCAGCCGCGCCGGATCGAGACCCGACTCCTTCAGCGCGCCTTCGACCACCGGCACCAGCGAGCTGTTTTTGAACTGCAATGGTGAGAGGTTGACCGAAACCGACTGCACCCCTTCCCAGCTCGCCGCTTCACGACAGGCTTCGTAAAGCGCAAACGCTCCCAGCATATGGATCAGGCCGGTCTCTTCCGCAATCGGGATAAAGTCGTTTGGCATGATCAAGCCACGGATGGGATGATGCCAGCGCATCAGCGCTTCATAGCCAATAATTGTGTGGTGATCGCCATTGGTGATGGGCTGATAGTAGAGCCGCAGATGCCCGCCACTGATCGCATCACGCAGATCGTTTTCAATCAGGCGCCGGCTGCGCGCCACATCGTCCATCTCCAGCGTAAAATGCTCATAGCGGTTACGGCCGTTGCGTTTGGCTTCATACAGCGCCATGTCCGCACAGCGCAGCAGCTGCTCTGGCGTATTGGTAATAGTGGTGCTGAGTGCAATACCCACGCTCAACCCAACCGTCAGATTATGACCTTCCACATTAACCGGCGAACGAATTGCCTCGATCAGGCGCTGCGCTACCGCGCTTGCCTCATCACTGTTCGCCACCGAAGGCAGCACGATGGCGAACTCATCGCCACCGATACGAGCCAGCGTATCCTGGTCGCGCAGCACGTTGCGCAGACGCTTTGCCACGCTGCGCAGCAGCTCATCGCCAATCTGGTGACCCAGCGCATCGTTCACATTTTTGAAGTTATCGAGGTCAAGGCAAAGCGCGGCGGTCTGACGCTGTGCCTGACCAGCGCTGCGTAAGGCTTCGCTCAGACGCTGGCGGAACAGCATACGGTTCGGCAGGCTGGTGAGGTTATCGTGGTGCGCCATATGGTGAATACGGGCATCGGCGGCGCGCTGGTCGGTGACATCTTCTACCAGCAGCATCAGATAGTTACGGCGCGCATCCTGGCCATTAATCGCGGTAGCGCGGGTATGCAGAATGCGTTCGCCGCTGGCGGTCATCAGCAACTGCTCGCGCTCATGCATGCCTTCACTGCGCAGCGCAACATCGGCCAGATTATTAAAGTAGTCACTGAGTTCAGGCGACATGCATTCGTGCGGACGCTTGTTGACGATCAGTGATTTGGACAGGCCGAACAGCTGCTGTGTGCGGTCATTAACCAGCAGGATTTCACGTGTGATCGCATCTTCCACAATCACGCAGGAGGGGATGTTGGCGATGATGTTATCGAGGAATCTGGAGAGCGCCGTTTTCTGGGTGCTCTGAGCTTCGGCCAGATCGCGGGCGCGCAGGATCTGCTGCTCCTGTTCACGGCGTTCCGTGCGGTCGCGGGTGATCTTGGCGAAGCCGACCAGTTTACCGTCATCATCATGGATGGCGTCGATCACCACATGCGCCCAGAAAGCGCTGCCATCTTTGCGGTAACGCCAGCCCTCATCTTCAAAGCGGCCGGTTTTCAGCGCGATACCGAGGTTGGCTTCCGGCGTCCGGTTCAGCCGCTCCTGGGAACTGTAGAACAGTGAGAAGTGCTGACCGACCACTTCTTCCGCTGTGTAACCTTTGGCGCGCTGTGCGCCGGCATTCCAGTTCACCACCACGCCCTCGACGTCGAGCATATAGATAGCGTAATCGGTAACGCCTTCTACCAGCAGACGGAAACGCTGCTCCTGCTCCCGTTGCTCACTGCGGATGCGCTGCTGTTCGGTGCAGTCGCGGGTGATTTTGGCATAGCCCAGCAGCTTGCCCTGATCGTCGCGGATCGTGTCGATCACCACATTCGCCCAGAAGGCGCTGCCATCTTTGCGATAGCGCCAGCCTTCATCTTCAAAACGGCCGGTGCGATACGCGGTTTGCAGGTTCTGCTCAGGAACATGATTCAGCCGATCCTGCGCGCTGTAGAAGCGGGAAAAATGCTGACCGACGATCTCTTCTGCCACATAACCTTTGGCCCGCTGCGCGCCAGCATTCCAGTTCACCACGTTGCCGTCGTGATCGAGCATGTAGATGGCGTAATCGGTGACGCCTTCCACCAGCAGACGGAAGCGCGACTCCTGCTCCCGCTCTTTGTGCTGCTGTTCCTGTTGCCGGGTACAGTCACGGCAGATAGCAGCAAATCCGACCAGCTGGGCCACTTCATTGCGGATCGGATAGATCACCACGTGAGCCCAGAACGTACTGCCATCTTTACGACAGCGCCAGCCTTCGGTTTCAAACCGTCCGGTGGTCGCTGCCGTATCGAGTTCGCGCTGAAGCTGACCGCGACGGCGATCCTCTTCGTTGTAAAACAGAGCGGCATGCTGACCAATAATTTCGTCTGGCCTGTAACCCAGGACGTGCAGCCCCCCGCCGTTCCAGCTGGCGACGGTTCCATCCGGTTTAAGCATGGTGATCGCATAATCGATCACGCTTTGTACCAGCATGCGATAGATGACATCAGAGTTATTATCCATTGTTATTTGCCTGCTGCTCGGGAGCCGGTTAATGGCTTAAGAATGTTCTTAATAAACTGGCCGAGACTAAAGCGGAAAAGGTCTGCAAACACAAGCGTATCAAGAAGAATAACTAATCTTAGCAGGTGATATATCGGCAGCGGTGGCCAAATATTCAATGGTATGACAACAGGATTACGCGCATGGCATTGGCGTTTAAAACAGATTTCAGGGCAAAAAAGCAGAAGCGCGAGACGTGCTCGCGCTTAATTATTTCGTGACGGGCGCAGATATTTACAGATCCATCTGTTGCTGTAAATGCAGTGCGGCAATGGGCTGCCAGATCTCGGTTAAGGCGCCCTCTTTGCCGGTAAAAGGATCCTGCGTCGGCAAGGGCACTTTTTTCACCTGCTCCTGGGCCACTTTCAGCTTCGCAGGCTCATCGCGCATCGTCTCTGGCGACATGCCCTGCGGATAGGCACCCACCACCATAAAATCTTCGCTGGCGCTGACCTGACGATGGCCGACACCTGCAGGAATCAGCACCGCATCGCCTGCGCGCAGGGTGACCATCCGGCCACTGTCGCCGCCAAACAGCACTTCCGCCCAGCCTTCCGCCACGCCCAGCAGTTCATGGGTGTTGGGATGATAATGGGTATAGGGGAAAATCGGATAACGCCAGGCAGGCGGCCAGCCGTTTTCTTCGAAGGTTTTTTCAAACCACGTCGCGATCTCCTCATCTTCCGGCACCACGCGCGGCCAGATAATCAGAGGTAACGGGTTATTAGGCACGCCGCCCGAGGGGATACCGAACATAAGATGCTGAGGATTATCAGAGGCCCCGGCCGAGAAGGTTCCCGCAGCAAAGGACATCATTAACATCAGACTGGAGGATGTGGCACGCATACAGGTTCTCCGTTTTTTCTAAGTGTGGCAAACCTCCAGCACAATGCAATGTGCGCCAGAGAACACAATTGAGATAATTGACTGATATTGCTGACTAAAGCCAAATGTGTCGTTAACAATATTGCAACGAGGTCGTTGCGGGACGGCGGGAAGCGGTTCTTACTGCGGCAAAGTGTTGCAAAATGTCACATGTACAGACCCCCGCCGCTTCAGCCGGTTTTTCTGGCACGCATTTTCTCAACTGTTATAGAAAAATCGAACAAATCTGTTTCTGATATGCTTGACTGTTATCTGTTGTAATAGCTAACAGATGACAGTGAGGTAACCAATGGACGCTATTAAACAAATTCTGATTGACGAGATCGCCACGCTGAACCGCGAAGAACGTCGCGACAATTTGCCGCGCTTTAGCCTCTCGTTTCTGAAAAACCATCCTGGCCTCTGGGCAGTCATGTACCTCTGCTATGGGCTGTGCGTGGCGCTGATTTTCACCACCGAGATGCTCGGCTGGCCCGCTTTCTGGTTTGCCACCGTGTTTGTGCTGGTGATGAGCGTGCTGATGCTGCTGGATATCAACCCGAAATATCGCTTCGAAGATATCGATGCGCTCGATTTGCGCGTCTGCTACAACGGCGAGTGGTATTACGTCCAGCCGGTGCGCGAACAGGCTATTTCCCGCATTCTGTCGCTGCCTGAGACGCCGGAGCGGGTGAAAACCGGCATCCAGCGTCTGCTGACACAAAAAGGGGAAGTGGACTTCTATGATGTCTACTACCTGACCTGGGGCCATCAGGAAGCGGCACGGGTTTAATCGCTCTGCGGCTCCGCCATCAACTGACCCAGCGTTGCTATTGCCGCCTCGGCCCGGCTATCCCACGGCCAGGCGGTATTCAGCCGAAAACAGTGACTGAACTGCTCCCCTGCCGAAAATAACTGCCCCGGTGCAATACTGATCCCCCGCGCCAGCGCCTGCTGATAGAGCCGGGTAGTATTGATGCGATCCGGCAGCGTCACCCAGAGAAAATAGCCGCCGCGCGCTTCGCTGACCATGGCCTGTGGTGGCAGCACCTTCAGCAACGCCTGCCGCACCATCTGCTGCCGCTTCGCCAGAATCTGCCGCAGCCGCTTCAGATGAGTGTCGTAACGCCGCGTGGCAAGAAAATCGGCCAGCGCCAGCTGCATCGGGGCGCTGGTCGAGAGCGTGCTCATCAGCTGTAGCCGCTGAATACGCTGCGCATGTTGTCCTGCCGCAACCCAGCCAACGCGAAATCCCGCCACCAGCGACTTTGAAAACGACCCGCAGTGCAGCACGTTCCCCTGGCGATCCCAGGCTTTCGCCGGCAATGGCGCCACATTCCCCGCCCAGAGTTCGGCATAGACGTCATCTTCGATCATCGGTACCTGATAGCGTGCAAGCAGCGCCACCAGCGCTTGTTTGCGTTCCGGGGTTAACGTCACGCTCAGTGGATTCTGCAGGGTTGTCATTAGCCAGCAGGCCTTTACCGGCCAGCGTTGCAGAGCCTCCTCCAGCTGAACAAGGTCGATGCCCTGTTTTGCATCGACCGGAATCGCCAGCGCTTTGAGCTTCAGTCGCTCTATCGCCTGCAGCGCGCCATAAAAACCCGGATGTTCAATCACTACATAGTCGCCGGGTTCGGTCAGGGATTGCAGGCTGAGGTTCAGCGCCTCCAGCGCCCCGCTGGTAATAACAATCTCATCCGGCGACAGAGTGATGCCCTGGCGCGCATAACGCTGCGCGAGAAGCTGTCGCAGCGTGGCGTTGCCGGGTGGAAGATTGTGCAGCGCATCGGTTGGCGTCAGATGATGAGAGACGTTCGCCAGTGAGCGCATCAGCTGGCGCTGTGGAAAGAGCGCGGGATCGGGGAAAGCGGAACCAAATGGCACGATAGCGGGATCGCGCGTGGCCTGCAGCACATCAAACACAAAATCGTTGATATCCACCTGTTCGCTGATCGCCACACTCAGCGGTGCGGGGGCTAAGGCTCGCGGTGCCACGTAGTAACCTGACTGTGGGCGGGAGACGATCCAGCCCTGACTCTCCAGCAATTCATAGGCATGCAGCACCGTCATGAGGCTGACGCCCTGCTGCGCCACCTGCTGACGCAGAGAGGGTAAACGGGTGCCCGGCAGCCAGATGCCGGCCTCAATCTGCTGCTGAATCTCATCCATCAATCGCTGGTATTTCGCCACGGGTCGCCTCTCCCTGTTTAACCGTGAATAGTTAAACCGCAAGTAGTTTAAGCGCGAGACTTTACCACGGCAGGCGACCAATGGCAGGCGGCTATCGCTTAGCGCATGCGACCGCGCGGATTATGAGCGGCGTCAGGCGTCTCAGACCGCCGCCACTTGCGGCGTCAACAGTGGATCGACTTCAGGGCTCAGGCTGACATCCGCCAACGCCTCATCGGTTTCCGCCAGCACAAAATTAGCCAGGTCTGGCACCCGATCCGGGGGAACCGGCTTGCCCAGCAGATAGCCCTGAAGCGTGTTACACCCCAGGCGGGTCAGGAAAGCCTGCTGTTCGGCGGTTTCAACCCCCTCAGCCACCACTTTCAGTTGCAGCGACTGCGCCAGTGCCACAATCGCCGACACAATGGTGGCATCTTCTTTCTGATGCTGGAGTTCATTCACAAAGGCCCGGTCGATCTTCAGCTCGCTGGCCGGCAGACGTTTCAGATAGAGCAGGCTGGAGTAGCCCGTGCCGAAGTCATCAATTGAGGCTTTTACGCCGAGCTGGGTCAGCTCGGTGAGAATACGTACGCTCTCATCAGGATCGCGCATCGCGGTCGTTTCCGTCACTTCCAGGGTCAGCAGTTCAGCCGGAATCTGATGTTTTTCCAGCGCATCCACCACCGTCTCTACCAGATTCGACTGCTCAAACTGCAGCGCTGAAAGGTTCACCGCCACCGACCAGTCCGGATGGCCCTGCAGGTGCCACTGGCGCAGCTGGCGACAGGCTTCATGGATCACCCAGTTGCCGATGTTGACAATCATGCCGGTCTTTTCCGCCATCGGCAGGAATTTATCCGGCGACAGCAGGCCGCGCTTCGGATGCTCCCAGCGCAGCAGCGCCTCGAAACCGAGAATCGGGCCACACGGGGCGCAATATTTTGGCTGATAGAACAGGCGCAATTCATCGTTATCCAGCGCCTGCCAGAGATCGTTATTCAGCTGAAGCTGGCTCTGCGCCTGAATGTTCATTGAGGGCTGGAAGAAGGTATAGCCGTTGCGGCCATTATTTTTGGTGTGGTACATCGCCGCATCGGCGTTAAACATCAGTTCGCGCTCATCCATGCCATCGCCAGGATAAACCGCGATGCCAAGACTCAACGAGACCACCAGTTCATAGCGTGAGATATCAAACGAACGCCCCACCGCTTTAACCAGCTTATCGGCAATGGCCGCCGCATCGTTGGGATCATCAATCTCCACCAGCAGCACGAACTCGTCACCTCCGAGCCGCGCCAGCGTGTGGTAACCGTTCATCTGCTGGCTCATCCGCTCGGTCACGCCGACCAGCAGACTGTCGCCAATGTGGTGCCCGAACGCGTCGTTAACTGCCTTAAACCTATCGAGATCCATAAACATCAGGGCAAACTGCGTCTGCTCACGGTTCGCTTTATTGATCGCCTGCTCCAGCCGGTCTTCCAGCAGAATACGGTTTGGCAGGCGCGTCAGGTTATCGTGCAGCGCCAGCTGTGCCAGCTCGCGGTTCGCTTCAGCCAGTGAGCTGGCAAGAATCGACGTACGCGCCTGCATCCGCGCATCCAGCATCGAGACCAGCAGCGTTATGCCCAGAATCGAGATCGTGACCACCGTGACCAGAATCGCCAGCCAGTTGCTGTTAACACCCTGACCGACCGGATGACTATGGACAGGAAACTCTGCCGCCATCATGCCGGTATAGTGCATGCCCGCAATCGCACAGCCCATCACCACCGAGGCACCAATGCGCAGCAGAGTGATCCGGCTGGTCTGCCCTTCCCGAAGATTAAACGCCAGCCACAGCGCTGCACCAGAGGCGGCCAGGGCGATCACGACTGAAAGCCCTACCCAGCCCCATTTCCAGACGATGCCGGGCGAGAACATCAGCGCCGCCATGCCGGTGTAGTGCATCGCCACCACGCCACTGCCGAGGATCAGTGCCCCCCCCACCAGACGCGATAAGGGCAGATCGGCACTGCTGCAGACCAGCCACAGCGCAAATATTGATGCACAGACCGCGATGGCGGCGGAGAAGGCCGTCAGTCCGGCGTTGTAGCTCATGACCATCTCCATGCTCATCGACAGCATGCCGATAAAGTGCATCGCCCAGATGCCAATGCCCATGGAAAACCCGCCGCCGAATAGCCAGACCAGCGCGACTTTGCCGGTGGAATGCACCACTCTTCCCGCCATATCTAAGGCAGTAAACGAAGCCAGCATCGCCACAAGAACGGAGACGATAACGATAAAAGAGTCGTATGAGGTTGCTAACATAGTGCATTCCCGCAAAAAGCCATGCTGATGGTCAGGCAGAGGTATTTTAAATTTATACTCTTTGTTATCGGCACGGCCCGGCGGTAAATAAGCCGTGAACCCTGCGCCCTTTCCACTCATTCTGAGTGATGAAATCTATCGCCAGCGTCAGACCGGCACTGAGGCTGTCGGCGTTCGCAGCAGGGGAAAATTAAACGCATCAACCCGGTCCGCTGGCGTCGGCTTGCCCAGCAGATACCCCTGCAGCGCATCAAAGCCCAGGCTGGTGAGCAACTGCTGCTGCTCTTCCGTCTCAACACCTTCCGCCACCATGCGCAGGTTAAGGCTTTGCGCCAGCGTCAGCATCGCGCTGACCACGGTCGCATCTTCACTGCCAGGGCGCAGACAGTTGATAAAGCTGCGATCGATTTTGAGTTCACTGGCATCCAGATCCTTAAGATGCAGCAGGTTGGCATAGCCGATGCCGAAATTATCAATGGCCACGCTGACGCCCGCCTGCTGCAGTTCACGAATACGCTGCTGGCTGAAAACGGGATCGCGCATAGCTATCACTTCCGTGATCTCCAGCATCAGCGCACTCCCGGGCAACTGATACCGCGCCAGCGTCTGCGTCAGGGTGTTCAGCAAATCACGCTGGTGAAACTGCAACGCGGAAAGATTCACCGAGACCGTCCAGTCGCTGTGTCCCTGACTGTGCCAGATTCTCAGCTGACGGCACGCCTCATCGATTACCCAGTTGCCGAGCGCGACAATCTGGCCGGTTTTTTCGGCACGCGGCAGAAACAGTTCCGGCGTCAGGATACCGCGCTGCGGATGCTGCCAGCGCAGCAGTGCTTCGAACCCCATGAGTCGTGTGCCACCGGAACGGAATTTAGGCTGATAGAACAGCCGCATCTGCTGGCGCTCGATCGCCTCCCAAAGATCGTTTGCCAGCTCCAGCTGATGCTGTGTCGCAATTCTCATCTCCGCTTCAAACAGGCACCAGCCGTTTCGTCCGCTGTGTTTGGTGTGGTACATCGCTGCATCCGCGTTCAGCAGCAGCTCCTGCCGGTTGAGGCCGTGCAGCGGAAATATTGCGATGCCCGCGCTGAGTGAAACGTGCAGCACGTAGCGATCCAGCTCGAACGGCGTACTGATTACTTTAACCAGTTTTTGCGCCAGCTGACAGGACGGGCTAATGTCGCACGCCTCTGCCATCAGCACAAATTCATCGCCGCCCAGACGCACCAGCAGCATCGTGTTACTGAGCTGGCTGCGCAACCGCTCCGCTACTGCCACCAGCAAGCGATCACCGACGTGGTGCCCCCAGGTGTCATTCACCGCTTTGAAGCCATCGAGATCCATGTAGATCACGGCAAAGCGATGCTCATGGAGCATCGCCTGTTTAATGGCCAGATCGAGCTGCTGCTCCAGCATCACCCGATTGGGCAGCGTGGTCAGGTTGTCATGCAGCGCCAGCTGACGCAGCTCCTGGTTAGCGCGCCGGAGTCGGGTCGCCAGCCGCGCGGCGCGCAGCTGCGCATCCAGCATGGAGCTCAGCAGCGTGACACCCAGAATGATCAACGTAATCAGCGTCACCCACAACGCCAGCCCCGGATTACTGACGCCGCCCGGCTGCATTGTGCTGCTCTCACTGAAGTGGGCTGCAGACATGCCAACATAGTGCATACCGGCGATGGCGATGCCCATTACCAGCGAGGCAAGGCCCCGCCTCATCAGCAGAGGATGGTCGGCCTGACGCAGATGAAACGCCAGCCACAGCGCCAGACCTGAGGCCGCTAAGGCAATCAGTATGGAGAGCGCGATCCGCAGTGCATCCCACTCCGGTCGCGGATCAATCAACAGTGCATACATGCCGAGATAGTGCATCACTACGACCCCAGCGCTGAGGATTAGCGCGCCGCGCAGCAGCCGCGGACGCGTGAGATGCAGACCGCCCACCGTCTGACCAAAGGCGAGCATAGACGCCAGAATAGCCACCAGCAACGAGAGGATCGTCAGCCGTGTGTCAAAACGCATCGTCATCGGCATCATCATCGCCAGCATCCCGATAAAGTGCATCGCCCAGATGCCAATGCCCATGGCGGTGCCGCTCACCAGCAGCCATAACCGGGCGCTCCAGCCACGGGATACTGCCACCCGTCCGGCGGTATCCAGGGCTGTAAAAGAAGCAATAAACGCCACGATCAGCGAAACGCCGATCAGAACGTTATCCCAGGTGACAGGCAACATCTGTAGCTCCTCACCACCCGCGCAGAAACGGATGCTGTGTGTAGTCTGATAAATGATCTAAAAACACCTGATGGGTGAAGGTGTTTAAATTTCGGTATGTTGTAAACCCGAAGGCCTGGCAAAACATGTCCGCAGACGCAGGCCCTTAAAGGCCTGCGTCTTATTACCCGTCTGCTTTGCCAGCGGATAAATCGTTATTATGTCTGATTGGTACAGGAACAGATCACTGAAGCAGAAAGCCTGTCAGATGCCAAAAAAACCCGGGATTGTGCTTTCCCGTTTTGCTTATACGCCTTGCTGTAACTGGGTTATCGGCCAGAGAAGCCATTTGATTAATCGAAAATAAATGGCAGGACTTCGCGTAATGCATTAAGTGATCTATAGTAAGTAAAATTGATATAAATCATCATTCTTAAGTCTGAGATTTATCTTAAGACAGCGGCACTGCCCGCCTTGCTACTTTTATTTCCTTACTTTGGGTTGAATCGTTAAGAAACACCGGGTGAAAAAGCACTGACTCTCGATAATCCGTAAGGAAATATTATGAAACTCAAGCTTTTTCTGTGTGCCATTGCAGGTTTTACTGTCGCAATTCCCGCATTAACCCAGGCGGCGACGACCTCGGGAACCATCAATGCTACGTTAACGCTGACCACCGGGTGCCTGGTGAACGGTCAGTCAGCCACGGCGGGTGTCAACTTCGGTACCCTGAACTTTGGTAGCAGCGCCGCCACCTTTGATACTCTGAACGCCACACTGGTTGGTGCGGCAGGTAACGGTATTTTTGTCCGCTGTACCACGGGTCAGGACTACAGCGTGGTGGTGACCAGCAGTAATGCTGCGCCGGCGACCATCTATGGCACTGCCTCGACATCGCCGCGTTATCTGATTCTGGGATCGAATAATGCGCAGGGCATCGCCTATACCCTCTACAGTGACGCCTCCTTCACCACGGCGATCGCCAACAATACACCTATCGCGGCCAGTGGAACCACTGACCCGACGCGGGGAACCAACTACGCCATTTATGGCCGGGTAGTTGGCGGTGGTTTTAATCCCCTTATTCCTGCCGGAACCTATACCGATACGATTAACGTTGCCGTGAACTATTAACTGCTGTCGCAGGTAAATAAGGGTGGTTCTCTGGCGATCCTGCCTGATGATCGCATGCGGTCTGCCTCTGCTGATAGTGAGCATCAGCGCCTGGAGTCTGCCCACCAGCACCTTCCAGGTTACCGCTTCGGTGGTGGCAGGCTGCGTGATATCTGGTACCAATACCGGCGTTTTTGGCACGCTTAATTTCGGTACGCAGTCTGGCGTGGCGGCCACAACCGTCAGCGCCAGCTTTCTGCAAAGCACCTCGATAAATCTTGCCTGTACACCGGGCACCACACTGAGTATGAGCATTAATCAGGGCAGCAATTTCACCACCACCCGCAACCTGAAGCTGCCCAATTTCAGCAATACCGTTCCCTATACGCTCTTTAGTAACGCCAGCCACACCACGGTGATCCCGGTCAACCAGGCGGTGCCGCTGAGCTACAGCAATGCCAGTAATATTACGCTGCCGATCTATGGCCAGCTACAACTCCCCGGCACCGCGCGCGCTGGCGTTTATACCGATACGCTGACCGTCACCCTGAGCTGGTGAGGCAATAGAAAACAAGGATATGAACATGAAGTCACTGCGCGCCCTGCTGCTGCTGAGTCCCACCCTGATCTCTCCGGTCTTTGCCGCTAATTCGGTGATGATCTGGCCTATTGATCCCGCGATTAATCCTGAAGAAAAAGCCAGTGAGCTCTGGCTGGAGAATCGCGGTAGCAGCACCACCATGATGCAGATCCGCGTCTTCAACTGGCAGCAAATCAACGGCCAGGAGCAGTATCAGACCCAGCAGCAGGTGGTCGCCAGCCCGCCGATGGTGCGGATGGAACCGGGCCAGAAACAGCTGGTCAGGCTGATTAAACAGACGCCGCCCGCGGCCGGTAAAGAGCTGGCCTACCGGGTGTTGCTGGATGAGATCCCGACACCGCGCACGCCTGGCGAAAATCAGGCCGGACTGACTTTCCAGATGCGCTATTCGGTGCCGCTGTTTGTTTATGGTGCCGGACTCTCTACCGACACCGCCCGCCCGGCTCTGCGCTGGCAACAGGTCAGCGAGGGCGGCAAGCGCTGGCTGCAACTGACTAACAGCGGCAACGGCCATGCCCGGCTGAGCAATGTCGCGATTGGGGGTCGCAAACTGGGTGAAGGTTTATATGGCTATGTGCTGGCGGACAGCGCTTACCGCTGGCCGCTCACTTCGCCGGTCAGCGGCGAGCTTACCGCAGAGGTCAACAAGAGCCCGTGGCGCAGCGCTGCCCAGAAGTAAGCGCTGAATGAGACCTTTTTCCCTCCATCCCTGCGCGCTGGCGGTGGCCAGCGTCATCTACGCTTTTACGCCGGAGCCTGCGCTGGCGGAGACTTACTCATCCCTGCCACCGCCACCCAGCCTGCAGACCAGCAACAGCGGTCAGCAATATATGCTGGAGCTGGTGATCAACCAGCAGGAGAACGGAAATATTGTGCCGGTCGAACAGCGCGACGGCCATTTCTGGCTACGCAGCGGCGATCTGCAGCGTGCCGGTCTGCCACCGGATAAGCTGGGTCAGCAGGAACAGGTGGATATCAGTAGCCTGCAACCCGTCAGGGTGGAGTATGACGCTGCGCGGCAGCGACTGCTACTCACCGTGCCGCCTGAGTGGCTGCCCGGTCAGGTGATTGGCGAGGCGAAGAACGGACCGCGCTATCCGGGGCGCACCAGCAGCGGCGCGCTGATCAACTACGACCTCTACGCCAGCCGCACGGATACCACCGGCACCCGACTTGCTGCCGGAAACGAACTGCGGCTGTTTGGTGATGCCGGACACTTCTCCACCAACGGCGTCTGGCAGCAGCAGCTGGAAGGCCGAACGACGTCTCAGGACAACGGCTATATCCGCTACGACAGCTGGTGGAGTAACGAAGATGAGAACACGGCGGTGAGCTGGCGGGTCGGCGATCTGGTGACTGACTCGCTCGCCTGGAGCAGCAGCGTGCGGCTCGGCGGTATCCGCGTCGGTCGCGACTTCAGCGTCCGTCCCGATCTTGTGACTTATCCGCTGCCCGCCTTTTCCGGCCAGGCCGCCGTTCCCTCCACTGTCGATCTTTTTATCAACGGCTATCGTTCCAGCCAGGCAAACGTGCAGCCAGGCCCCTGGTCGATGACCAATGTGCCGTTCGTTAACGGCGCGGGTGACGCGGTGATTACCACTACCGACGCGGTGGGCCGACGCGTCACCACCACCATGCCGTTTTACGTCTCCAGTAACCTGCTGAAATCGGGGTTGTCGGACTATGCCTTCTCTGCCGGCGCGATCCGCGAGAACTACGGCCTTAAAAACTTCGATTACGGTGCGGCTGCCGCCAGCGGCTCATATCGCTATGGCATGACCGACTGGCTGACGCTGGAGAGCCATGCAGAAGGCAGTGAAACCCTGGCGATGGGTGGGCTGGGGGGACAACTGCGTGTCGGCAGCTGGGGTGTGGTTAACGGCGCAGTGGCGCAAAGTCAGCTCGATGGTGAAAGCGGCAGACAATATAGCTGGGGCTATCAGTACAACAATCGCTGGTTCAACATCGGCACGCAGCAGACCCAGCGCAGCAGCGACTTTGGCAACCTGGCCCTGGTCGGCAGCCGTGCCGGTAGCCAGGCGGATAGCCGTTATGCGCTGTCGCGCCGCAGTGCCCAGTACAGCGCCAGCGTCTCACTGAACCGCTTTGGCAGCGTCGGTGCCGCCTTCATCGATATCACCGACGGCCAGGGCGATCGTACCCGCTTGTGGAACCTCTCCTGGAGTAAAAATCTGTGGGGCAACAGCAGCCTCTATGTCTCGGCCAGCCGTGATCAGGAGGAGAAGAGCTGGACCGGCGCCCTCTCGCTGGTGATTCCGTTTGGCGAACAGGGCAGCGCGGCCATCAGCACCGAACGCGATCAGCGCGGCCGCGACAGCCAGCGCATCTATGCTTCCAGCGCCATGCCCAGCGACGGCGGGTTCGCCTGGGATGCCTCATGGGCGAATCAGAGCGGTGACAGCGGTGATTACCGTCAGGGTAGTCTGCGCTATCGCAACAACCAGATCGACACCTCCGGCGGCTTCTACGGCGATAATGACAACCTGACGCAGTGGGCTGATCTCTCTGGCGCGCTGGTGTTAATGGACAACAGCGTCTTTGCCGCAAACGCCATCAACGATGCCTTTGTGCTGGTGAAAACCCGCTATCCCGACGTGAACGTGCGCTATGAAAATCAGTCGATGGGACGCACCAATCAGCAGGGCTATCTGCTGGTGCCCGCCATCAGCAGTTACTACCCAGCCAAATATGATATCGACACGCTCGACCTGCCCGCCGATATGACCACGCCTCATGTTGAGCAGCGTTTTGCGGTGAAACGTCAGAGCGGCTACCTGCTTAACTTCCCGGTTGAGAAACTGCGTTCAGCCAGCGTGATCCTGGTCGATGCGCAGGGCGAGCCGCTGCCGGTCTCAAGCCTGGTGCAGCGTCCTGACCACCCCACCGAGTATGTTGGCTGGGATGGCATCGTCTGGATGGAAAATCTCACTGCCCGTAATCCGGTGCAGGTGGTGACGCCCGATGGCCGCCACTGTGAAACCGAACTGCGCATCGCCAGCGGTCAGCCGCAGGCGCTGAAAACTTACGGCCCCCTGACCTGTGCGCTGCCCGCGCCCGCCGCTGGCAGCACCGCCTCTCCCGCTGAATCTTTTACGTCCGGAACCCAACCATGATGAAATCGCTGTTACTGGCTGGCCTGCTGCTGATACTGCCTTCACTGGGTTACGCTGCCTGCACCCTGCCCGCCTCCACCGCCAGCTTTGGATCGGTTACTACCTTTGTAGCGAACACTACCGTCAGTTCGGTCACCACCAACGCCAACGTCAACTGTGGGTCAGGCTCGGCGGTGTCGCTGCTCGGCAATAACCAGATCACATTTCAGCTGACCAGCGCGACCAATATCAGCGGCACGCGCGGCGTCCTGAAGCGCAGCGGAGATACCGGCAGCGATAATGTGCCGGTACGACTCTGCACCGACAGCGCCTGTGCCGGTGAACTGACCATTGGCGGCACGCCGTTTGTTTATAACTCGCAGACCCTGGCTAATCTGGCCGGTCTGCTGGGCAGCCTTAACTTCGCGATTCCGGTTTATCTGCGTACCGTGCCCGGTCAGGTGGTGGCCGCGGGTACCTATACCGTCACGCTGAATATGGCGGTGACTTACCGCATCTGCACCAGTATCAATGTCGTCAATTTCTGTTTAAACGAGCAGAATGGCAGCGGCGTGATCCCGATTAACATCACCGTTATCCTCACCAATGATTGCACCACGATTACGGCGCCCAATATCAGCTTTGGCAGTGCGCCGCTGGTGGGCAGCTTCTCCGCCGTATCGCAGACCATCAATGTGCTGTGCAGTAAAGGCAGCACCTATACCGTCGGGCTGAGCAATGGCAGCTATCCGGTGGGCAGCGTCAGAAATATGGCGAGCGGGGCGAATCGTCTTAGCTATGAAATTTACCAGGGCACCACCAGCAATCGCTGGGGACCAACGGGCACGGAACGCTGGAGCAGCACCACCTCGACGGCGGTATCCACAGATGGACTGACGCGCGGCTTTAATTACACCGCGCGCATCCTGACCACTCAGAACACGCCGCCAGCGGGAAATTACAGCGACAGCGTGGTGGTCGATTTGTCGTTTTAAAGTGAGGCGCTGACCGCCGTCGTGCCGTTATGACGCAAACGATACTGCTTCACCATCCGGCCAATCAGCAGCGTACCAATCAGCCCGCAGACGGCAGCAAAGGTCAGCCAGACGCCAGGCATCGCTTTATCGCCCGTGGCGTGGATCAGATAGCTGGAGATAGCTGGCGTGAAGCCGCCAAACAGTGCCGTCGCCAGGCTATAGGCCATGGAGAAACCGGCAGCGCGCACCTCGGCAGGCATAATCTCCGCCAGATAAACCACCATCGCACCGTTGTAACTGGCATAGAGGAACGACAGCCACAGTTCTGCTTCCAGCAGGTGGGCGAAGCTGGCCGCCCCCACCATCCAGTGCAGCACCGGCCAGGTGGTGACAATCATCAGCAGGGTAAAGCCAATCAGCAACGGACGGCGTCCGACGCGGTCCGACAGCGCGCCCATCAGCGGCAGCCAGAAGAGATTGGAAACACCTACACAGAGCGTCACCAGAAACGCCTGCTTGTCGCTCATCATCAACACGGTTTTGCCAAAGGTCGGCGTAAAAGCGGTGATCATGTAGAACATGACCGTGGTGGTGACCACCATCAGCATCCCTGCCAGCACCAGCGCCCAGTTGCTGGCGACTGAGCGCATGATTTCCGTCATGCTCGGATGATGTTTACGTTTGCTGAACGCTTCAGTCTCTTCCAGCATCCGGCGGATATAGAACAGGAACGGCACAATCAGGCAGCCGACCACAAACGGGATACGCCAGCCCCACTCCGTCACCGCCTCTTTCGCCAGCAGATGATTCAGCATCAGACCCAGCAGCGCAGCAAAGATCACCGCAATCTGCTGGCTGCCCGACTGCCAGCTGACGAAGAAGCCTTTGCGTCCTTCGGGCGCGACTTCGGCCAGATAGACCGACACCCCGCCCAGCTCAACGCCCGCCGAAAAGCCCTGCAGCAGTCGTCCCAGCAGGATCAGAATGGGCGCTGCCACGCCCAGCGTGGCGTAGCCTGGCACCACCGCAATGGTCAGGGTACCGATCGCCATCAGGCCCAGCGTCAGCAACAGGCCTTTACGACGACCATGATGGTCGATGTAAGCCCCCAGAATGATCGCCCCCAATGGGCGCATAAGAAAGCCAGCACCAAAGGTCATCAGGGTCAGCATCAGGGAGGCAAACGGGTCATCACCAGGGAAGAAGGTTTTTGAAATGGCGGTCGCGTAGTAGCCGAACACCATGAAATCGTACATCTCCAGGAAGTTACCACTGGTGACAGTGAAAATGGTTCGGGCGGCACTTTTCGGTGGGTTTTGTAAAGACGGGGTGTGACTCATAACGGCTTCCTGTTGTTTTTTAGCCGTTTTAGCCTGCCTGAAGCGGGATTAATGTGACCAGAGTCACCATTGCACTTTACAAATCTATGTACATAAGTAACAACCAATTAACAATTCAGATCAGGCAGCATAAGTGATCGGCCTGACCGGCGATCTTCCTGATTTTATCTGGCTGGCGCGCGAGTATAAAAAAAGGCGACCTGAGCAGTCGCCTTTTATTCGTGCCGGATAACACGCTATTTCTTCACGGTTTCCATGCCCATCAGACCAATTTTCAGATAGCCCGCTGTCCGCAGCTTGTCCATCACGCTCATCAGCGTTTCATAATCTACCGACTTATCTGCCTGGAAGAAAATGGTGGTCTCTTTATTGCCCTGAGTCTGGCTGGTCAGCACGTTCACCAGCGAATCCGGCGTGACCTGATCGTTACCGACGTAAAGCTGCTTATCCGCTTTAATCGACAGGTAAACCGGCTTCTCTGGTCGCGGCTGCGGGGCGCTGGTTGAGGCGGGCAGATTGACACGTACGTCGACCGTAGCCAGCGGCGCGGCCACCATAAAAATGATCAACAGCACCAGCATGACGTCGATAAACGGCGTCACGTTGATTTCATGCATTTCACCGTCGGTTTCCAGATCGTCGTTTAATCGCATTGCCATAACAACTTACCCTAAACGCAGTTTCTGAGCGGTCGCAGGACGCGGAACGTCGGTGGCGACGGTGCCCAGGTCGATATCACGACTCTGCAGCAGCATGACCTGAGCGGCGACATCACCCAGCGAGGCTTTATAGTTAGCGATCATGCGGGCAAAGATGTTGTAGATCACGACGGCCGGGATGGCGGCCACCAGACCCACCGCCGTCGCCAGCAGCGCTTCGGCGATACCCGGAGCCACTACCGCAAGGTTGGTGGTCTGCGTTTTCGCGATGCCGATAAAGCTGTTCATAATGCCCCAGACGGTGCCGAACAGGCCGATAAACGGGGCGACAGAACCGATGGTTGCCAGGAAGCCATTGCCACGGCCTGCATGACGGCTGAAAGCAGCAACGCGGCGCTCAAGACGGAAACTGGTGCGATCTTTTATGCCGTTGGTGTCTTCCACGCCCGCCGAAAGTTCAAGTTCATTCTGCGCATCGTTCAGCAGCACGATGCTGTGGCTGTGACCGGTAAACGACTGAGCAATGCGGGCGGCGTCATTGAGACTGCGGGCTTCGCCCAGAGCCAGTTGCTCACGCTTCAGACGGCGTTTAGCGGCGCTGAGTTCGGCATATTTGCCGAAGAAGATCGCCCAGGTCACCACTGAGGCCAACAACAGGCCAATCATGACCACCTTTACCACGATATCGGCATGTTGATACATGCCCCAAACGGAGAGGTCCGTTTGCATCAAATCACTGGCTACCACGCTGCTTCTCCAACTTA
>Ga0308158_10001566_pt1 | contig 24113 bp, 16 predicted proteins | sample PhyBR2_FD_201038 | JGI IMG/M metagenome (GOLD analysis project Ga0308158, IMG submission 201038) | Phyllosphere microbial communities from UC Gill Tract Community Farm, Albany, California, United States - DLSLB.R2 | ecosystem: Host-associated > Plants > Phyllosphere > Unclassified | place: USA...
TGCTGAGGGTAATCAATGGGGTGTATTCCCTTCTGTATCGGGTGCTTGGCGAATTTCAGAAGAAGGCTTCTGGAAAAACAATGCTATAGGAAACATCATTACTAACATGAAAGTACGTGCCGGTTATGGTATTACAGGTAATAATGGTATTGGTAACAACTTATACCTTACTACTGTAGCACAAACTGATTACCCAATTAATAATACTCCGGGGAATCCTGTTTATGTTCCTAGTTCAACATTAGGAAATAAAGGTTTGCAATGGGAGACTTTAAATGCTACTAACCTTGGTGTAGACATTTCTTTATTCAACCGACGAATTGATATCACAGCTGAGTGGTACAACAATAAAATAGCCGATATGCTATTGAAAAGTATAATTCCTTCTTCAACAGGATATGCTGACCAGTATCAAAATGTGGGTAGTATGCGCAACCGTGGTTGGGAATTAACATTGAGTACAGTAAATATAAAAAGCAATAATTTCCGTTGGACAACCGATTTGAATTTTGCTTTCAACAAATCTAAGGTATTGACTTTAGAAAAAGATCAAACTCAAAAAACTTTCAGTGTGGGAGGCAACCGTTCAGGTTCGGTAACCTATTATGCAACAGTTGGTGAGCAATTAGGTGATATGTACGGTTATGTATATGAAGGATTGTATACAACAGCTGATTTTACACAAAATACTAATGGAACTTATACTTTAAATCCGGGTGTTGTTAAGCCATTTAGTGGCAACGCCAGCCCTGGTGATGTTAAATTTGCTGCTGACAACGAAGCAGGAGATCAGTTTACAAGAAAACTAGTGAAAATTGGGAATGGTACTCCTGACTGTATTGGAGGGATAAACAATACATTTAGTTATAAAGGTTTTGATTTAAGTATGTTTATGAAATTCAGTATTGGTAATGATATTTATAATGCTTCTAAACACAGTACAAGTCCTTATGCGCTGTTTCAAAATGTTCCAACCGAATTTGGTAATAATTACTATCGTTTGATTGATCCTGTAACTGGACAAAAAGCAACTACACTTGCTCGTTTACAGGAATTGAATCCGGATGAGGCTTCGCGTACATCAGCTTTAAATTTGGTTAACTCAGGTTATATTACTTATCCTTCTTCTTATTTTGTAGAGGATGGTTCTTATTTACGTCTTGCGCAGCTAACAGTGGGTTATACTTTGCCTAAAGATTGGTCTGAAAAAGTTAAGATTGCTAATGCCCGTTTTTATTTCACAGCCAACAATTTATGGACTATAACGGGGTATTCAGGTTTTGACCCGGAGGTTTCAGCGGGGGATAATGATTTAGTGGCAGTAACACCGGGATATGATAGTTCTGCTTATCCTCGTTCAAGAAGCTTTGTTTTTGGTTTAAACTTAACATTTTAATACACAATATAAATCATGAAAAAAATATCTATTAAATTGTTGGAGATAAAAAAGACATTAATAGTGTCTGTTCTTATTATATCTTTAAGTATGGCTTCGTGTCAGGATTATCTGGATATGCCTTCTTATAATTCTGTCGATACTGAGACAGTATTTTCAAGCGAATTAACTGCTGATATGTTTGTGCAGGGATGCTATCGCGGAATCATCCATTCCGAATTCTTTTATCAATTGGGCGCAGGAGAAACGGTAACTCATTCCTGCGAAGATGGTACGACAAACAATTCGAAGTACAATATTTGTAATTATTTTTATGATGCGACTACGCCTTATACAGTTACAACTATTTTTAAAGAACAATACCGTATTATTGAAGCTACTAATATTGCAATTAGCCGATTGAGTAAAATGCCCGAAACAGCTAAAACAAAAGCTTTATTAGGGGAAGCAAAAGCTATTCGTGCTTTTTGTTATTATAATTTAATTCGTGTTTATGGTGATGTTCCTGCCGTATGGCAGCCATTAGAGGAATTGAATCCGGATGATCCAAGTACTTTTTACCCTAAACGTTCCCCACGTGATGAGATTTATGATCATATTATTGCTGATCTTCAATCGGCTGTTCAGGACATTCCTTGGTTCTCTCAAAGCGGTTATCCGACTGCTGAACGCTTAACTAAACAAGGAACTTATGCATTATTAGCGCGTGTTGCTCTTTATGCCGGGGGATATTCATTGCGTTGGAATTTAGAAACCAATGATCCTTCTACTTTGCTAATGTCCCGTCGTAGCGATAATGCCCGTGTACAGGAACTTTACCAAATTGCAAATGATGCTTGTCAAGCTGTTATTTCAAGAAACGAAAATAGTTTAGTTCAGGCACAAGGTGGCAAGAGTGGGTTTGAATATTTATGGTTTAATTTCAGTCAACGTAATTTTGCAGCTACTAAACCTGAAATGCTTTGGGAAGTGGCAAATTTAGGAGCCAATACTAATTCTAATTTCGGTATTTATGCACATCCGGGAACCAGAGGAGGTGTATTAGGTTCGACTAAATCATTGCAATTTTTATTGCCGACTTATTATTTGTCATTTAGTCCAAATGACAGCCGTCGCGATGTTTCCTGTACTTCATATAGTATTTATTTCCTTAATAATGGTAATGCTACAACTGATACATGGGTGGATGTAGGTACTACTTTCTCTTGTATTATGCCTGGTAAATTCCGTATCGCATGGGCTACACCGCCGCAAGCTGCAGCGTCCCGTAACCTTAATATTCCTGTTTTGCGTTATGCTGATGTATTGTTAATGTATGCTGAGACTCAAAATTACCTTAATAATAATCCGACTCAAGCAGCTAAAGATGCTTTACAAAAAGTAAGGGATCGCGCAGGTATTGGTGCTATGGCTATGCCATCAGCGAAACAGGCTTTTGAAGATGCTATCGTTCAGGAACGCAAATGGGAATTTGCAAGTGAGTTTAACCTGCGTACTGATTTGATTCGAATGAATCGTCTGGCAACTGAATTAGCCACTGCTAAACAAGAGATGAAAGATCTTTCAGATCGTAAAAATAAATATGCTAATACTGCTATTTATCGTTTGTACAAGTTTCAAAAAGATGCACAAAAATTCGGAGATCCATTCTTAGCAGTTGATTATATTGATTTAACAGATCCTGTTGAGATTGCCAAAATTAAAACTGTGCCGACCAGCTCTGCTCAATATGCTGCTTTTCTAACAACAACAGCGGGAATTGCACAGGCTCATGGTAAAACTGTTCTAAGTACTGATAAATGGTATCCGGTAAATATGTTTGAAGCTTACACAAGTTCATATAATGGTAATTCTCGAAAAGTAGTTGGATTTACAGCCGGTTTTAACGTGCTCCAAATTGGAAATATTATCTACACCAAACCAACTGGTTCAGCCGAAAACGGGGGGACATATCCAAACTGGATCCAAGCTGCAGATGGTACTGATGGTTTGTACTATGGTTTTAAAGTAAATAACTCAGAATTACTTCCTTTTGCAAATAAATCCGCAGGACATCCTATGATTGATAATCCAAATTTAACTCAGCATCCTGGTTATCAATAAAAAAGACCAAAGTATTTGTTGAAAATAAAAATCCTCAAAACGATTCCCCAGTCGTTTTGAGGATTTTTCATTTTGCCTAATTATAATCATTGAAAAAGAGTTTTTTACGTCTTGTTAGATAATCATTTTGCTTTTATGAAATTTTAACCTGAATTAATAAATGTTTTTTTTACATTTGTTAATTCCAACCAAAATTTTATAAAGAATAAAACCAATGAAGAATAAAATGAAACTGCATATTGTTGCATTTGTGATGAGTTTTGTAATGGTCTTACCCGCTTTTGCAAATAACAATAGCAAGTCAGCCCCTCCGGGTTCAGTATATTTATTTGCCTATACGCCCGAGAATTTATCGGGTAGAACAGGATTGCAATTTGCCTGGAGTGTCGATAGAAAAAATTGGCATTCAGTAGGTCAGAATTATAATTTTTTACTTTCTGATTATGGAAGATGGGGCTCACAAAAAAAGATGATAGCGCCTTATCTTTTTAAAGCTGCCGATGGAATGTGGCATTGTGTATGGAGTCTGAATGATAAAGACGGCACTTTTGCACATGCTGCTTCTAAAGATTTGATTACTTGGGGGCGTCAATCCTATCCTGAGGTCATGAAGGATAATAATTGTTTGAAACCAATCCTATCTCAAAATAATGGGGTTTTTGCAGTGTCATGGATGAGTTCCGGGAGTTCTAAAAACGGTTTGCATGCTGTAAGCACAAGTGATTTTGTGAACTATTCTGCAACCAAAACAATTCAAGAATCGGAGCGTGTTGATTTGAGAGAAGCAATTGCTGTTGAAGGAATAACTCAAAAAGGGACCGTTTTTCAGGTGTCCTGGGAATTGGTGAATAATTTAATCAAGGCTGAACAATTGGTGGGTTATAAAAACCAGTTGAATTCGGAAACATCAAAAACAGATAATACGCGTTTTGCCAATTTGAAAAATGTTAATGCTTCGGTTACGGTAAATGCTGCTCAAAGCAAAAAAATAAGCAATATGCTTACTGGAGTATTTTTTGAAGACATTAATTATGCTGCCGATGGCGGATTGTATGCCGAGTTGATTCAGAACCGTGATTTTGAATACGCTCTAAGTGATAAAGAAGGTCGCGATAAATCATGGAATAGTACGAAATCATGGAGTGTAGCAGGAAACCAAAATACATTTACTATTGATTCGCTTTCGCCAATTCATGAAAACAATAAGCATTATGCGGTTTTAAAAACAACTGAAATAGGTAAAGGATTCTCTAATGAAGGTTTTGACGGTATTGCTTTGAAAGCGGGAGAGAAATATGATTTTTCATTATTTGTCCGAAATTTGGCTGCAGCCAATACAAAATTAGTTGTTTGTTTAACAGGGGAAAATGGCGAAAAATATGCCGAAACCTCTATCAATTCGAATGACAAAAATTGGAAAAAATACACGACTGTTTTAGTGGCAGCAAAAACAGTAAGTGATGCCAAATTAGAAATTATACCTCAAAGTGTTGGAACTGTTGCTTTAGATATGATTTCGCTGTTTCCGCAAAAAACATTCAAAGGGCGTAAAAATGGTCTTCGTGCCGATTTAGCTCAGACTATTGCTGATATTAAGCCAAAATTCATGCGTTTTCCGGGTGGCTGTGTAGCTCATGGTGATGGTTTAGGGAATATTTATCATTGGAAAAATACCATCGGATCATTAGAATCCAGAAAAGGACAACGCAATCTTTGGGGTTACCATCAATCGATGGGATTAGGTTATTTCGAGTATTTTCAGTTTTGTGAAGATATGGGAGCAGCACCGTTGCCGGTAGTTTCGGCGGGAGTTCCCTGTCAGAATTCCGGTGTAGGAGGGGCTGGACAGCAAGGCGGAATTCCGATGTCTGATATGGACGAATATGTTCAGGATATTTTAGATTTAATCGAATATGCTAATGGTGATGTGAATACCAAATGGGGAAAGAAAAGAGCCGAAGCCGGACATCCAAAACCTTTTAATCTTAAATATGTTGGAATAGGAAATGAGGATTTGATTACCGATATTTTCGAAGAACGTTTTACAATGATTTTCAATGCCGTAAAAGAAAAACATCCTGAAATTACTGTTGTTGGAACTGTTGGTCCGTTTTATGAAGGAACCGATTATAACGAAGGCTGGGCAATTGCCGATAAGTTGAATATCCCAATAGTGGACGAGCACTATTATGAATCGGTGGGATGGTTCATCAATAATCAGGATTTTTATGATAAATACGATCGTTCTAAATCGAAAGTGTATTTAGGGGAATATGCCGCTTTTTTACCAGGACGTCCTAATAATATAGAAACGGCTTTGGCGGAAGCCTTATATTTAACATCCATTGAACGCAACGGTGATGTGGTAAGTATGGCTTCGATTGCGCCAATGTTGGCTAAAGAAGGTCACACCCAATGGAATCCGGATATTATCTATTTTAATAATTCGGAAGTCAAACCAACTGTGGGTTATCAGGTTCAAAAAATGTATGGTAACAATCCAGGGGATGTTTATTTGTCAAATGAAATTAAGCTTTCGGATACTAATGAATCGGTTCGAAAACGCATCGGAGTTTCGGTAGTTCGCGATACTAAAAGCAATGATTTGATTTTGAAGTTGGTTAACATGCTTCCTGTTGCTGTAAATACCCAATTGAATTTAAAAAATTTGGGAGTAATAGCTTCGAATGCTAGTCGTATCTTGTTAACGGGAACGCCTGATAGCAAAACGGCTTTGCCAAAAACAGATACCATTGCTGTAAGTGAGGCGTTTTCTTCTGAATTACCGGCTTATTCATTTTCGCTTATTCGAATAAAAACCAAAAAATAATTTAGAAACAAACCAAGGAGGAGTTTGTTTTTCTTTAACCCAACCAAAAACAAAAAATTATGATATTAAAAAAAGTGAAAAACAATCTATGGTCGGTTGTTTTACTTACGCTTAGTGCTGCTACTTATGGGCAACAGGGGCAATTGCAAAGTTTTCCGTTGTCGTCTGTTCGTTTGTTAGAAAGTCCTTTTTTAAAGGCACAGCAAACGGATATGAAATACATTTTAGAACTCGATGCCGATAGATTGCTGGCACCTTATTTAAAAGAGGCGGGCATAACGCCTTTAAAAGACAATTATGGCAATTGGGAAAATACAGGTTTAGATGGCCATATTGGTGGACATTATCTTTCGGCTTTGTCGGAGATGTACGCCGCAACGGGCAACCAACAAATAAAAGAGCGTCTGGATTATATGTTGGATAATCTGGAAAAATGCCAATTGAAAAATGGAGATGGTTATATAGGCGGTGTTCCGGGAAGCAAGGCATTATGGGCTGATATTGCTAAAGGCAAGATTGATGCGGGTAGTTTTTCGTTAAATAGCAAATGGGTGCCTTGGTACAATGTTCATAAGGTTTACGCAGGTCTTGTGGATGCTTATAAATTAACAGGAAATGAAAAAGCTAAAAAAATGCTTATCCAATTGTCGGATTGGTGTTTGAAATTGGTTGCCAATCTTTCGGATGACCAAATTCAGTTGATGCTAAAAAGCGAGCATGGCGGAATGAATGAAGTTTTTGCCGATGTGGCTGCTATTACCGGAGATAAGAAATATTTGGTTTTGGCTGAGAAATTCTCGCACAAAACCATTTTGAATCCGTTGTTGAAAAATGAGGATAAATTAAACGGAATTCATGCCAATACCCAAATTCCTAAAGTAATCGGTTTTATGCGTGTTGCCGAAGTAGGAGGCGATGCAAAATGGGCGGATGCAGCTAACTTTTTTTGGAAAACAGTAGTCGAGAACAGAACCATTTCTATAGGTGGAAACAGTGTGAGAGAACATTTTAATCCTTCTAATGATTTTTCGTCGATGCTGGAATCCAGAGAAGGCCCGGAAACCTGCAACAGTTACAATATGCTTAAATTGAGTAAGCATTTGTTTCTGGCGCATCCAGATTCAAAATACATGGATTATTACGAACGTACCACTTACAATCATATTTTATCATCGCAGCATCCTGATGGTGGATTTGTATATTTTACGCCTATTCGTCCGCGTCATTACCGTGTGTATTCGGAGCCGCAGGAATCTTTTTGGTGTTGTGTGGGTTCTGGTTTAGAAAATCATGGGAAATATGGCGAAATGATTTATGCTTATGATAATACCAATTTATACGTGAATCTTTTTATCCCATCGACTTTAGAATGGAAAGAAAAAGGATTGAAATTAACTCAAAATACCAAGTTTCCTTTTGAAGAACAATCGGCTTTTACTTTAGATTTGAAAAAAGCTCAAACATTTAGTATTAAGTTCAGATATCCTTCGTGGGTAACAGACGGAACATTAAAAATTAAAGTGAATGGTAAAGAAGTAGCGTTTGAAAAAGACGCGAATTCTTATGTTACAATTCATCGAAAATGGAAGTCAGGAGATGTGATTTCGGTTGTTTTACCAATGCATAATAAGGCGGAACAACTTCCGGATAAATCAGCCTGGGTTTCATTTTTACACGGTCCAATTGTTTTGGCTGCCGTTACAGATACTACTGATTTAAAAGGTTTGAGAGCCGATGGCAGCCGAATGGGGCATATTGCCAGCGGACCTATTTATCCAATTGAAGAAGCGCCTATGTTAGTTTCGAATTCGACTGATTTAGCGCAGTCAATAACAGAAGTAAAAAACAAACCATTTACGTATTCGGTTTCGGGTATTACCTATCAGGATCAATTTAAGAATTTGCAATTGGTTCCTTTTTTCCAAATTCACGATGCCCGATATATGCTGTATTGGCCTTATACCACAAAGGAGAAATTACCTGAATTGCAGGCGGCAATAAAAGAAAGAGAAGAAGCTAAAATGAAATTAGAAGTCCAGACTGTCGATATGATTACTGCTGGCGAACAACAACCGGAAAATGATCATAACTTTAAAGGGGAGAAAACCGATACGGGAATTTATAAAGAGCGTCATTACCGAAACGGAACAGGATTTTTTAGTTACGAATTGAAAAACCCAAAATTGGAAGCACGTAATTTAAGAATCACTTATTTTGGCTCAGATAAAAACAGGAATTTTGATGTTTATATGAATGCCGTTTTAGTTGCTTCAATTGCAATGGATGGTAAAGAAGGGAATCAGTTTATTGATAAAATAATTGAAATTCCGGCCGAAATTTTAAAATCAAACCCAAAATTGCTGGAAGTAAAATTTCAGGCGAAATCAAATTCGTCTATCACAGGTATTTATGAAGTACGCTTAATGAAATAATAATAGTTTTAATTTGTAGTGAAAGAGCCTCCCGGAAACGGGAGGTTTTTTGTGTTTTAACGGAACACGGATGACACTGATTTAGCGGATAAGAACAGATTTTTTTAATTTCAATCTGTGATAATCTGTTGGATCCGTTTTATCTGCGTTCCATTATATTTTTTCAAAAACCTATAAAACAAAAAACCCGAATATTGCTATTCGGGTTTTGTGGTACCTCCAGGGATCGAACCAGGGACACATGGATTTTCAGTCCATTGCTCTACCATCTGAGCTAAGGTACCTTGCTTGTTGCGGGTGCAAATATAGAACCATTTTTAATATATCCAAAATATTTCTATGAAAAAATCTATTCGTACCTTCGCGATACCAAAAATCAAAATATGATAGTAACTGTTGATGTGGGGAATACCCGAATTAAAGCGGCTGTTTTTGAGGGCGATACCAATTTAGAGTGTTTTGTTTTTGATAAAACAGCGCTTGAGAAAAACATAAAAAATATTTTAGAAAAATTTGAAACAATAACTCATTTGGTAGTTTCTTCGGTGGGAGATGTTGAGAAACAATCTTTTTTAGCATTCGAATCAGAAGTTAAAGTTCATTTTGTTTCAAATGAAGATGCTTTTCCGTTTACCAATAATTATGGAACTCCAAAAACTTTAGGGATTGACCGAATGGTGCTTGCTGCTGGAGCAACTTTGTTGTATCCCAACCAAAATAGATTGATAATCGATGCAGGGACCTGTGTTACTTATGATTTTGTCGATGAAAATAATGTGTATCAGGGCGGTGCAATTTCTCCGGGAATGCGATTGCGGTATGAATCCATGCATAACTTTACAGCAAAGCTTCCTATGTTGACATTAGAAAGTCCCGAATCTTATGTGGGGAAATCAACAGCTCAGTCGATTCATTCAGGAGTGGTTAACGGATTGGTCTATGAGATTGACGGTTTTGTAGATGAATATAAGGCAGCTTGTAAAAATATTATCATAATTTTAACGGGTGGTGATGCAGATTTTTTGGCTAAACGATTAAAAAATACCATATTTGCCAATTCAAATTTCCTTCTGGAGAGTTTGAATCAAACATTTCAATATAAAATCAAAAATGATTAAAAAAATTATAACAGGCCTTTGCTTGCTTTTTTCACTCGTATCTTTTGCTCAGGAAGGAACTGCGTCGCCTTATTCTTTTTACGGAATAGGAGATGTACGATTTAAAGGAACAATTGAAAGTCGTTCGATGGGCGGAGTTCAGGTTGAACAGGATAGTATTCATATTAATTTAGATAATCCGGCGAGTTTTTCTAATCTTAAGTTAACCACGTTTACTGTTGGCGGAACTTATAATTTGACGACATTAAAAGATGATTCCGGTTCAGAAAAAGCTAAGAGAACTACTTTTGACTATTTGGCTGTAGGTTTGCCTATGGGTAAATTTGGAGTAGGATTTGGTTTGATTCCATATTCTTCTGTAGGTTATAAAACAGAAGAACTTTCGGATGTATTATATGGAACAAATACCCGTAAATTTGGAACAGGCGGAGTGAGTAAAGCTTTTTTCGCTGCTTCTTATAAAATACTTCCTAATCTTAGTGTAGGTGCCAATGTGGATTATAATTTTGGACGTATCGAGACTACTAATTTTCAATATCAAAATGGAGTGGTGTACGGAAGTCGTGAGTTGAATAATGCCACTTTATCTGGAGTTAACTTTAATTTTGGTGCTTTGTATCAGGCAAAATTGAGTAAAAAGTTGAATCTTTATGGTAGCTTGAGTTATAAATTAGAAAGTAAGTTAGCGTCAACTAATACCCGAAATGTATCGGTAGTAAGTTATACTTCAGGATTTGATTTGTCTTCGGTGGAATCATCGGATGAACAAATAGATTCAGAAAATTTGACTTTGCCAAGCGAATTAAGAATTGGTTTAGGAATAGGAGAATCTAAAAAATGGTTAGTTGGAGCACAGATTGTTAATGCCAGTAAAGGAGATTTGGTGAATACTTATAACAATGTTAGTAATGTGTCTTATGAAAAAGGAATGAAGTACAGTTTAGGAGGTTATTTCGTTCCTAATTATGGTTCTTTTTCAAATTATTTTAAAAGAATTGTTTACAGAGCGGGGATTAAATATGAGCAAACAGGCTTGATTGTGAATTCGGAATCTATTAAGGATCGTGGTTTTAGTTTAGGGTTAGGATTGCCTATTACGGGTACTTTTTCTAATATAAATTTTGGTTTCGAATTTGGAAAAAGAGGAACTACTTCAGCGTCTTTGGTTCAGGAAAATTATGCTAAATTTAGCGTGGGACTTTCACTTAATGACAGATGGTTTGTTAAGAGAAAGTTTGATTAATAATTGCTTTAAGGGAAATTTTGCGTAGTTTCACTTTGCTTATTTAAAACTATGTTTTTATTAAAAAAAAATAAATTGTTTGCGGTAGTCACGGCCTTAGCTGTGACTCTGTTTTTTGGGTGCGAGAGTAATTTTAAGAAAGTACAGCAAATTAATTTTACTGAGTTTACCCCAACAGGAGATGCGGACAATGTTAATTTGAAATATACCGATTCGGGGTTGATAAAGGTAGAGTTGTTGAGCTCTAAAATGTTGGATTATGCTACGGTTGATTTTCCGTTTACGGAATTCCCAAAAGGAGTCGACGTTACTTTGTATGATAAAAAAGCAAAGAAAACCCGCGTAACATCTAACTATGCTGTTTCTTATAAGCAAACCAATATTATTGATTTGCAGGGAAAAGTAAAAATTGTTTCTCAGGATGGGCAGATGTTAGAGACAGAACAATTGTATTACGACCAGAAAAACGAATGGTTTTTTACAGAGAAAAAGTTTAAATTTACCAGTTTGAAAGGAGCTTCAAACGGTCAGGGAATTGATTTTAGTAAAGATTTTAAAGTAATTAATTCCCAAAGAATAACCGGCGAAGTAGAAACAGCCGAATAATTTTCAATTTTACATACTATGAGTTATTTAAAATATACACCGTATATCTATTTGATATTTACAGTTTTTTTTGTTTACGATGCTATCGAAAAATGGAATGACCCTAAAGGAACTCCAATGTTGAGTCTTTTAATAGCGGGCTTGGGAGTTTTTATGTTTTTCTTTAGAAGAAGATTTGCAAAAAAAATGCATGACCGTAACCATAAATCGTAATTTATGGAAATTAGTATTATAATTTTATGTCTAATACTATCTGCATTCTTTTCAGGGATGGAAATTGCATTCATCTCTTCCAATAAAATTTATCTTGAAATCGAAAAAAAACAAGATAGTTTTATTTCAAAAATACTTACTAAACTTACTGAGAAACCGTCAAAGTTTATAGCTGCAATGCTTATTGGGAATAATATTGCATTAGTGGTTTATGGTTTTTTTATGGGGGATCTCGTTATGGAATGGGTGATTTCTTTAAATTATCATTTTTCGGATTTTCTGAGTTTGTTTATCCAGACGGTAATCTCTACCATGATTGTTTTGATTACAGCAGAATTTTTTCCGAAGGTTTTCTTCCAAATTTATTCCAATAGCTTAATCAAGTTTTTTGCCGTTCCGGCTTATGGTTTCTATTTGTTGTTTTATTTTATTTCCACATTTTTAATTTGGGTTTCCGATTTTATCCTGAAGAAATTCTTCAGAACCGAAGGCGACCAAATCCAATTGTATTTTTCTAAGGTAGAATTAGGGAATTACATCACCGAGCAGATGAGTACGGTAGAGGATGACGAAGAAGTGGATTCGGAGATTCAGATTTTTCAAAATGCATTGGAGTTTTCGGGAGTAAAAGCCCGTGACATTATGACGCCAAGGACTGAGATTGTAGCGGTGGATTTGTATGATTCGGTAGCTGAGCTTAAGGAGCTGTTTGTGGAAACGGGTTATTCTAAAATTGTGGTTTACGAGAATTCATTGGACGAAATTGTAGGTTATGTTCATTCTTTTGATTTGTTTAAAAAACCCAAACACATCAAATCAGTGATTATCCAGGTCGAATATGTTCCTGAAACGATTTATATAAAAGACGTCATGGATTTGCTTACCAAAAAGCGAAAAAGTGTTGCTGTGGTTTTGGATGAATATGGCGGGACTTCGGGAATCATTACGGTGGAAGATATTGTTGAGGAGCTTTTTGGTGAAATTGAAGACGAACACGATTTGGATGAAGAATTAATCGAAAAAGAACTGGAAGAGGGAGCTTATCTTTTTTCGACCCGTTTTGATGTAGAGTACTTAAATCAGACGTATAAATTCCAGATTCCTGAGAGTGATTCTTACGGAACTTTAGGTGGTTTTATTGTCGATTTTACAAAAGAAATTCCTCAAAAAGGAGATGTAATCACCATTGGGACTTATCATTTCGTTATTGAAGAGGCGACAAATAAAAAAATTGAATTAGTAAAAATGACGGTAAAAGAGTAATTTTTTTAGAAAATTGAAAAATCTTTTAAAATAAAACGTTACTTGTATTGTTATTAGCGAGATAATTGTATTTTCGCAAACTGAATATAAAATTAACAACAATAAAAATGGCAGTTTTATCAAAAATTAGACAACGATCCGCCTTAATGATTGCAGTAATTGCGCTTGCTTTATTTGCATTTTTAATCGGCGATTTGTTCAAAAGTGGTAGTTTAAGCAGTACCTCTAAAGATGTAGGAAGCATCAACGGAAAAGATATCTCATTTGAGGATTTTAGACTTAAAGTAAGTGATGTTGAAAAAAGTGGTCAGGGGATCAGTTCTACAGCAGCAGCTAACAGAGTTTGGGAACAAGAAGTTTCTGTGGCTTTGTTAACTTCTGAATTTGATAAATTAGGATTAAGAGTTGGTGAAAAACACATCATCGAAATTTTAAAAGCTGACCAAAATATCGGTAAAAATCCAATGTTTCTTAATGCTGCCGGAATGTTTGATTTGGCTAAATTTAAAGAATACTTTAAAGCCAATCCTGCACAGGCAGAATTTTTGAAACAAAGAGAAAAAGACGCTGAGCTAAATGCAAAATACCAAATTTACAGTGCATTAGTACAATCAGCTTCTTATACAACTAAGGCTGAAGGGAAATTGAAATATAAAATGGAAGCTGATAAAGCTAATTTCTCTTATGTTGGCGCCTTGTTTTCTTCAATCAAAGACAGTGATGTAAAAGTGACTGATGCTGAGATTTTAGAGTACATGAAGAAAAACCAAAAGAAATACAAAGCTGAGGAATCTCGTGCTATTGAGTACGTTTTAATTGAGGACAAACCATCTAAAGAAGATGTGGCTGAGGTTAAATCAAAAATCAATGCTTTATTGACTGGAAGTGTAGTTTACAACCAGACTACTGGTAAGAATGATACTTTAGCAGGATTTAGAACGACTCCTAATGCAATTGAATTTGTAAACTCAAATTCAGATGTTCCTTATGATTCAACTTATGTTCCTAAAAAAGATTTACCGGCTGTTGATGCTGACAGATTATTTAATTTGGCTCCGGGTGAAGTTTACGGACCTTATGTTTTTGGAAACTACTACTGCATTTCAAAATCTTTGGGTAAAAAATTAGGTGTAAATGCTAAGGCAAGTCATATCTTAATTAGTTATGAAGGAGCACAGGTTCCTAATCAAAGAGAAAAAAGAACTAAAGAAGAAGCCAAAGCTAAGGCAGAAGAAGTGTTAGCCCAGGTTAATGCTAATCCGGATAGTTTTATGATGTTGGCATTCCAATATTCTGATGATTCATCTGCACAACAAGGTGGTGATTTAGGTTATTTTGGACCTGGTCAAATGGTGAAACCTTTCAGTGATTTCGTTTTCAATAACGGTATTGGGAAAATTGGTTTAGTAGAAACTCCTTTTGGATTCCACATTATTAAAGTTACCGATAAGCAAGACGGAATTCGTTTGGCTACTGTAGCTCAAAAATTAGAAGCTTCTGAAGCTACTTCAGATAAAATCTTTACTCAGGCAACTAAATTCGAAATGGATGCTAATGAGAAAGATTTTAATAAAGTAGCAAAAGAAATGAATCTTAAGGTAGTTCCTGCGGTTTCAGTAAAAGCAATGGACGAAGCTTTTGGATCTTTAGGTAACCAAAGAAATATTGTTAGATGGGCTTTTGAAGATGGTACTAAAGTAGGTTCTGTAAAACGTTTTGAAATTGCTAATTTAGGTAATGTAATTGCTACGGTTAAAAATATTGACGATTCAGGATTTGCTCCAATCGATCAGGTAAGACCATTTATTGAAACTAAATTGAAGAATGCTAAAAAAGCAGAATTGTTAAAAGCTAAAATGACGGCTTCTTCTCTTGAAGCAATTGCTAAAGCTACAGGAAGCAAAGTAGAACAAGCTGCTAATGTTACTCTGGATAACCCAGTTTTAAACGGAGGTGTTGGCCAAGAGCCTAGAGTAGTAGGAAATGCATTTGCTTTAGGTGTTAACAAAATTTCAGCTCCTATTGAAGGAAATACAGGAGTTTATGTAGTGAAAACTACGAGTATTGTTAAAGCTCCGGCAATAAAAGATGTTGCTCCTTATGTAGCTAAATTAAAAGCACAATCAGCAGGAGATGTAAACAGAGTTTTACCGGCTCTTAAAGATATTGCTGATATTAAAGATAACAGAAGACAATTTAATTACTAATTTCTTATAGTTAGATTAATTTTAATTTCACATGAAAAAAACCGATACAAATTGTATCGGTTTTTTTATGTTCTTTTTTGAGAAATGTATCGAATATTAGTGATATTGAAATCTTTAATTTTATGAGGTTTTAACCTCCTTAGCTTTTTCAGTCGAGTGCCAATTTTGAGGGTATTCATCAAAATAAAATAAAGATAAGTTTTGTTGGGAGGTGTTTTTTTTTGAACTTAATAGCATTAATTTAATGTTGATTAGAGATTTTTTTTCTAAACTTGATTAAATAATTTATTTGATAATGATGAGCAATAGGATACTTTTATTATTTATTACATTTATTTTTTTTGGCTGTTCTAAAGATGATGAATTGACTGAGATTAAAAATAATGGTTATGGAGGAATTTCATGTAAAATTAATGGTATAGTTGTAAAGCCGAAAGGAGGAGGAATCTATGGAAATATAGATTGTAGGATTGACCAAGATGGAAATGGCCCAGTGTTTTTTTCTATTAGTTACTTTAATGACCAAAATAATATTTTTAAATCAATAAGGGTTGTTGCACTTAATGTGTCATATTTAAATAACAGGGCAAATTTATAGTTTGAAATCAGAAGAAAATTCCGAAAGTTTTGCAAGTTATAGTCTGATTAAGGATTTCAATGAAGATGTTTATAACACAAATTCGATTCAAAATGGTGAATTGAAAATTCTTTTCTATGATAGGGAAAAAGGCATAATTACAGGTACTTTTTGGTTTGACGCTATCAATAATAACGGTGAAATTATTAAAGTTACTGAGGGTAGGTTTGATACGTTTATATATTAAATATGTACATGTTATGTTTATTGTCAAGAGAGATTTGTTTAAAATGCATAAATGCTAATTTATCTAAATTAATGGTTTATTCTAATATCATATCCTTGTACGATATAATAGTACTAAAGCCTTTCGATTTAAAATATGTAACAGGACTTACTTCAGAAACTACCATAATAAAATCGCCGCCCCAGGCGCCCAAGCTTTTAATTTCGCCCATAAAATCAGAAAAGAGATTTTCTTTTACAGTCGTTGTTTCTAAAATATAACTCATGGTGGCTTCATGTTTAGCTATGGCATGAGCCAAAGCAGCGCCGCTTTTGGCATGAATAATTTCGTGGGTTAGTTTGTCTATTTTTGAAATCTCCTTTTCCAGATCACTGGATTTATTGTTTTGGTACTTAGCTATTGCAGTTTTACTGCTTTGTTTTTTATTCAAATACACAAAGTAAATGTTGTCCTTAAAACCAGGATTAAAATTGATGGTTTCCACCTTTGGTTTTCCGTGTTTTAATTGGTACGTAATCGGGCTGTTATTTTGGGCACAGGCAATATCATAACCGCTGCCACCAAAACTATTATTCAATAATTCATAAGCATCAATTTTGAGCCATTGCGCCATATTGTTGATAAGGGTAGAAGAAGTTCCTAATCCCCATTTTCTAGGGAAAGTTAATTCGGTTCTTATTTTATATCCTTTTTCCTGATTTAGGAAGACAGGATTTAAAAGATAAGCCTGATGTAAGATCTCTATTAAGGTATTTTTTATAGATTCAATTTCGGGATTTTTAGGCTCTTTTATTTCTGAAAAAAGAATTTCTTCTTCGAACCAAATACTTCCATCGGCATCATAACTGGTCCATTTTATCTCTTGATAGTCACCTTCTTCAATAATTAAATTTTGTCCAAATTTAGTTGGTAATGCAAATGCTTTGGCTCCGTCTAATACCAAATATTCAGCGGTAATTAATAATTTTCCGTTGCTGTAAAATGTTTTTTTTGTATCCATTTTCAAGTCGAATTAAATCGCTGTTCTGTTATTTTCTAATGCTTTCAATGAAATTCACGACTCCGCTATGTGACACCACATGATGTTTAAAATGTTTTTGTACCAAAACGCGTTCTTCAGCGCTGGCTTCAAATTGATTCAAAATATTGTTTAGGTGCATTTTCATGTGTCCGTCCTGAATTCCGGTTGTAGTTAAGGAACGCAAAGCTGCAAAATTTTGTGCTAATCCGGCAACGGCCACAATTTCCATTAATTCTTTTGCGGAAGGATTTTCCAGCATTTCCAATGAAAGTTTGACTAAAGGATGCAAACTGGTTAATCCACCCACAGTTCCTAAGGCTAATGGAACTTCGAGCCAAAAACTGAAAATGCCATTTTCGATTTTAGCATGAGACAAACTGCTGTATTGCCCTGCTTTGGCAGCATAAGCATGAATTCCGGCTTCTACGGCTCTGAAATCATTACCTGTAGCCAGAATGACAGCATCAATCCCGTTCATGATTCCTTTGTTGTGTGTAACAGCGCGGAAAGGTTCTACTTCGGCAATTTGTACCGCCTGAACAAATCGTTCTGCAAAAAGCTGAGGATTTTCAATATGTTTTTCGGCTAAGTCTTCCACAGGACAGGAAACTTCTGCGCGAACAATACAGTTAGGAACATAGTTCGAAAGAATACTCATCACCACTTCGATGTTTTTTTCTTCTTCGGTAAAAATTTCATAAGCCTGCGCTTCCGATTTTAAGATGTTGGCAAATTGTTCCAAACAGGAGTTGATAAAATTAGCTCCCATGCTGTCTTTGGTTTCAAAAGTAGCATGGAGTTGGAAATAATTAGCTAATAGAGTGGTTTTGTCTTCCAGTGTAATGTCCAGGATTCCACCGCCACGTTGTTGCATGTTTTTGGTCAGATGTTCTGTTTCTGAGAAGAATTTGGCTTTGGTTTGTGTAAAAAATAAATCCAGTTTAGAAACATCTCCTTTGTACATAAAATGAACCTGTCCGATTTTTTCGGTATTGATAACTGTAGTTTTAAATCCGCCACGACTTGCCCAAAATTTTGCGGCTTTTGAAGCAGCAGCCACCACCGAGCTTTCTTCGATAGCCATTGGAATCGTGTGGTATTTTCCGTTGATAAGGAAATTAGGAGCAACACCCAGCGGGATATAAAAATTACTGATGGTGTTTTCTATGAATTCATCGTGTAGTTTTTGGAGTTTTTCGTCGCTGTTCCAGTATTTTTTTAATAATTGGATGGCATTTTCCGGATTGGAAAAATAGGCTGAGGCAATCCAGTTTATTTTTTCTTCTTTCGATAATTTAGAGAATCCTGCTACGGCTTTATTCATTTTCAATGGATTATAGTGTAATGTGGCGCAAAGATACGTTTTAGCCTTTTTATTTGCCATTAATTTAGTGTCAATAATAACATATATTGTTATTTTACGAATTGCATTTAAATGAATTTAATGTGAGATAATTGTGATTTTTTTATTAAAATTGAATACGTTTTATTTAGACCTGAAATTATGAACTATAAGTTACTTCCCTTCGTTTTGTTTTTGTTCACTTTTACTGTTTTTGGACAACAAAAAATAACAGTTGAATCGATTTATCGCGGCATGTTCCGGACTCAGGATATGGATGAATTGCATTCGTTGCAAAAAACCAATCAATACACAGTTTTGAATTACAATCAGGCGGGACAGTCCACGCAGATTGACTTGTATGATTTTGCGACTTTGCAAAAAACTGCCACCATTATCGATACTAAAGATCATAAAGGGATGCCGGCAATTGATAGTTATACTTTTGATTCGAATGAAAAAATGCTGTTGTTGGCTTGTAATACTTCGCCAATTTACCGCCGTTCCTCAACTGCGGATTATTATTTGTATGATATTTCGAAAAAAGAACTGAGCCAATTATTTGATTTCCAGATTCAGGAACCTGTTTTTTCTCCCGATGGAACGAAGATTGCTTTTGCCAGAGAAAATAATTTATATGTTTATGATATAGCCTCGAAAACAACTACACAGATTACGACTGACGGAAAGAAGAATGCTGTAATTAACGGAATTTGTGACTGGGTTTACGAAGAAGAATTTGAATTTGTAAGGGCTTTTGATTGGTCAAAGGATAGTAAAAAGATAGCTTATATTCGATTTGATGAATCACAGGTGCCTGAGTTTTCAATGACGGTTTTTAATCAGGAGTTGTATCCTGCGGTGAATACTTTTAAATATCCAAAAGCAGGAGAGAAGAATTCGGAGGTTTCGTTGCATATTTTTGATGTGACTTCGAAAGATTCCAAAATGGTGAATTTGAGCAATTATTCGGATTTTTATATTGCCAGAATACAATGGACTAATGATGCCAATGTTTTGTCGGCTCAGGTTTTGAACCGTCATCAGGATAATTTAGACTTATTGTTTATTGATGGAAATTCAGCGGCTAAAAAAGTAGTTTTGAATGAAAAAGATAAGGCTTATGTGAGTGTAACCAATAATCTAACTTTTCTAAAAGACAATAGTTTTATTTGGACAAGCGAAAAAGATGGATTCAATCATATTTATTATTACGATAAAACGGGGCAGTTGAAAAATCAGGTGACTAAAGGAAACTGGGAAGTGACTGCTTTTTACGGATTGGACGAGAAAACCAATACTGTTTTTTATCAATCAACGGAAAATGGTTCTATTAACAGAGGTGTTTATAAAATAGGATTGAAAGGAAATAATAAAACGGCTTTGTCAGCTGATTTAGGAACTAATGAAGCAACTTTCAGTCCTAATTTTGATTATTATATTCGTACTTTTTCCAGCGCAACTCAGCCTACTACTTATACTTTGAATGAAGTAAAATCAGGCAAAGAAGTAAAAGTAATTCAAAATAACGCTGCGTTGTCGGGCAGATTGAAAGAATATAATTTGCCGGTAAAAGAGTTTTTTGTTTTAAAAACCGAGAAAGGCAATGAACTGAATGCCTGGATTATCAAACCAAAAGATTTTGATGCTTCTAAGAAATATCCTGTTTTTATGACGCAATATTCAGGTCCTGGTTCACAACAGGTAGCTAATCAATGGAATTCTCTTGATGATTACTGGTGCTTGATGCTTTCACAGCAAGGCTACATCATTGTTTGTGTGGATGGCAGAGGAACCGGTTTTAAAGGAGCCTCGTTTAAGAAAGTAACACAATTACAATTAGGGAAATATGAGGTAGAAGATCAGATTGATGCCGCTAAAGTGATTGGGAATTATCCTTATGTCGATAAAAACAGAATTGGAATTTTTGGCTGGTCTTACGGCGGATTTATGGCTTCTAATTGTATTTTGAAAGGGGATACTATTTTTAAAATGGCAATAGCAGTAGCTCCCGTGACCAATTGGCGTTTTTATGATTCGGTTTATACCGAAAGATACATGCACACACCACAGGAAAATGCGAGTGGATATGACGATAATTCGCCTATTAATTTTGCTAATCGCTTAAAAGGAAAATATCTTTTGATTCACGGAAGTGCTGATGATAATGTGCATTTGCAAAATTCGATGGAAATGATGAATGCCTTAATTCAGGCCAATAAACAATTTGATTCTCAAATTTATCCGGATTGTAATCATGGGATTTATGGCGGAATGACCCGAATTCAGCTGTTTAATAAGCTAACGAATTTTATAAATGAAAATCTTTAAATCAAATTAAGAGTCTGTTTAGATTTCTTTAAAAAAAGAAATTTTCTTTTCCCCTCCCTAAAGGGTGGAAAATTTCTTAAAGATTCATCAAAATTACACCCTTTAGGGACGGGGAATTAATTTTGATGAATTTTAAACAGATTCTAAGAAGTTGGGATTTTAGAACTATATTTGGATTTGAAATTTCAATTTTCCAAAATACCCATTTATAAATACCAACCTGCTAACACCTTATTTATGAATCAAGATACTCCAAATGATTTTTTTAAAAGTTCCGTTTTAGGACATCCTGCGGGATTATTTGTGTTGTTTTTTACTGAAATGTGGGAACGTTTTTCTTATTATGGAATGCGTGCTTTGTTGGTTTTATTCCTGACTACTTCAATTGCTAAAGGAGGTTGGGCGTGGAATGTGGAAGATGCAATGGCTTTGTACGGAACTTATACCATGGTGGTTTATTTTACGCCAATTGTAGGGGGGTATTTAGCTGATCGGTTTTTAGGTTATCGTTGGGCTGTTGTTATTGGGGCTTTTGTGATGACATTGGGGCACGCTTCTATGGCTGTTGAAACCCCTACATTTTTATATATCGGTATTATTTGTTTGATGATAGGTAATGGTTTGTTTAAGCCTAATATGACCTCTATTATTTCTAATGCTTACGAAAAACATCCTGAAAAGAAAGACGGTGCTTATTCCTTGTTTTATATGGGAGTAAATGCAGGTGCTTTTTTAGGAATCATGCTTTGCGGTTATATTGGTGAAAAAATTTCCTGGAGTTTAGGCTTTGGACTGGCAGGAATATTTATGTTTTTTGGAATGTTGCAATTTTATTTTACACAAAATATTTTTGGAAATATCGGTTTGCCTCCAACAGCCGAGTCCAAATTAACAATCAAAGAAAAGCAAGCTCAGGAAAATACAGCGCCACATATTATTCGCGACCGAATTATAGCAGTAGTGATTTTTTCTGTTTTTTCTGTTTTCTTTTGGGCGGCATTTGAACAGGCGGGAGGTTCGATGACCATTTTTGCTGAAAAATTTACCCAACGGGAATTGTTTGGAAATTCGGCTTGGATTTTTAAAATCACCGATGCTTTATTGACTATTATTCCGTTACTGGTGATTAGTTATGTTTTGTTGAAATTGTTTTCAAAAACGGTCAAAGAATATGCTTTAGGAAATAGTATTTTATCGCTGAGTTTCATTATCATTTGGGGAATAGTAATTTGGAAAATTAACAGGGATTTTTCAACAACTGAGGCCGAAGTTCCTGCTTCGTGGTTCGGGATTTTGAATTCGTTATTCATCATTTGTTTTGCTCCGTTTTTTTCAAAATGGTGGGAGAGTAAATACAATATTTCAGGACCAATGAAATTCGGACTAGGACTGTCTTTGTTAGGATTAGGTTTTGGATTTTTGGCTTATGGAAGTATGGGAATTACTACTGATTCGGTTGTACGAGTGAGTATGGTTTGGCTTATTGCAGCTTATTTATTTCACACTTTGGGAGAATTGTGTATTTCACCTGTGAGTTTGTCGTATATCAGTAAACTGGTTCCGGCAAGCTGGATTGGAATTATGTTTGGAGTCTATTATCTGTTTTTAGGAATGGGGAACAAACTGGCAGGTTCTATGGGAGGATTAATTGAAACCATTAGCCAACAATACAGTTTGTCTGCTTTTTTCCTCTTATTTACAATTATACCGATAGGTTTAGGGGTAATTATGGTATTATTGTCTCCTTTGATGAAAAAAATAATGCACGGAGTTAGCTAGATGCTGTTTAGTGGTATTGTTTTTGCGTAAATTTGTATATCAAATAAATCAATTATGAAAAAAATATATTTAATCGCTGTTTTCTTTATCGGTCTTTTTGCAACTCAGGCTCAGGAACTAAAATGGCATACAGATGTTAAGGAAGCAATGGCTATAGGAAATAAAGAACATAAACCTTTATTGTTGTTTTTTACTGGAAGCGATTGGTGCGGATGGTGTATCCGTTTGCAAAAAGAAGTTTTGACAACACCTGAGTTTACAAAATGGGCAAAAGAGAAAGTGATATTGGTAGAATTAGATTATCCCAGAGCTGTTCCGCAAACTGATGAGATTAAAATGCAAAATGATGGTTTGCAAAGAGCTTTTGGTGTTCAGGGTTATCCAACAGTTTGGTTTGCTACGGCTCAATTTAAAGATGGAAAACCAAGTTTTGGAGGTTTAGGAAAAACGGGTTATGTACCTGGTGGACCTGTAGCCTGGCTGGAAGTGGCTAACGGAATTCTAAATCAAAAATAAGATTACTATAGATTGAATCTTTAGTCTAACTTATAAAATCCCTTTTCGGCAGTAGCGTGGAAAGGGATTTTTTGTTTCTTACAACTTTGTTCCCATCGATTTAAAATGCTTTTGTAATTAGAGCCATCAGCAATAACCAATTTTGGTTTTAAGGATAATAGCAAGCGTTCGAGATTGATTTTTGGAGTTTGCGTCAATAATACAATGTCCGGTTTGATGTCTTTTGGGAAAATACCAATACTATCCAAAATCAGAATTTTATTTCCCTTAAAATAAGCGGTGTGATTTAACGGCTGTTGCTTTTGCAGTTGGGCGAAATTGCCAAGCAAATAGGAGTTCAGTGTTTTGGATTTTGCGGAAGCACTATCATTTGAGTAAATACATACTTTATTTCCGTTGCGTTGCACAATAAGTGTTTTCCTTTTTTGATGAAAAACAATCCATTCTTCCTGATGTTGGATTTGCCATTGATTCCATAAAAAGGCTGATTGCAATGTGATGGTAGCGCATAAAAGAATAATTAGTTTGTTAAAGTGTGGTTTATTTAGCGAAATGATTGTTGATAAAATTAATAGATAAGAAGCTGTAAGTAATAGAAAATTAAACGGTATGTCTTTGATAATAAATTGTTCGAAAGAAGCAATGGTATTGATGATTTTGTTCAACAAAAGGATACTCCATTCCAAAGGTTTTGTCAGCCAAAATGCGGTAAATCCCATTGCTGCAAACGACATCACTACAACGCCTAAAAACATAATAATACTAACCAATGGAATCACAACTAAATTGGTAATAAAGAACAATCCCGGGAATTGGTGAAAATAATACAGGCTTAATGGTAAAGTGCCTATTTGAGCCGCAAATGAAACTGTCAGTATGTCCCAGCAGT
>Ga0308158_10001571_pt1 | contig 24014 bp, 23 predicted proteins | sample PhyBR2_FD_201038 | JGI IMG/M metagenome (GOLD analysis project Ga0308158, IMG submission 201038) | Phyllosphere microbial communities from UC Gill Tract Community Farm, Albany, California, United States - DLSLB.R2 | ecosystem: Host-associated > Plants > Phyllosphere > Unclassified | place: USA...
ATGGCAACCACCCCACAGCTCCAGGACCGTCCCAGGGTACTCGTCGTCGGCGGCGGGTACGTCGGCCTGTACGTAGCACTGAAACTGCAGAAGAAGATCGCGAATGCCGGTGGCATCGTCACCGTCGTCGATCCCCTGCCCTACATGACTTACCAGCCCTTCCTCCCCGAGGTGGCAGGTGGCAACATCGAAGCCCGCCACGCAGTGGTCTCCCACCGCCAGCACCTCAAGCAGACGGAACTCATCCAGGGCCGCGTCACGTCGATCGACCACGTCAACCGGACGGCCGTGGTGGCTCCTGCCGACGGCGGCGAGAACTTTGAGGTTCCCTACTTCGACGTCGTGCTCGCAGCCGGCGCCATCACCCGCACCTTCCCCATCAAGGGGCTGGCGGACAAGGGCATCGGCCTGAAGACCATCGAGGAAGCCGTTGCCCTGCGCAACAAGCTCCTGGAGCGCATTGAGGTTGCCTCCACCATGACGGACCCCGCAGCCCGCGCCAGGGCCCTCACCTTCGTGGTGGTCGGCGGCGGCTTCGCCGGCATCGAGTGCATTACCGAAATGGAAGACCTCGCCCGCGCCGCCGTGCGCAACAACCCCCGCATCAAGCAGGAGGAAGTCCGCTTCGTCCTGGTCGAAGCCATGGGCCGCATCATGCCCGAGGTCACGGCCAAGCAGGCTGACTGGGTGGTTGAGCACCTGCGCAGCCGCGGCATCGAGGTCCTGCTGAACACCTCGCTGGACAGCGCCGAAGGCACCCTGAAGCTCATCAACCTCCCGGACAAGACCCCTGCCCAGGAGTTCGAGGCAGACACCCTGGTGTGGACGGCCGGCGTGCAGGCGAACCCGATGGTCCGCTCCACCGACTTCCCGCTCGAACCCCGTGGCCGCGTCCGCGTCCTGCCGGACCTGCGCATCGCAGGCGACGAAGGCATTGTGGAGAACGCTTGGGCCGCCGGCGACATCGCCGCTGTTCCGGACCTCACCGGCAAGGGCCTACCGGACGGCACCTGCGTCCCCAATGCCCAGCACGCCCTGCGCCAGGCCAAGCGCCTCGCCAAGAACCTGTGGGCTTCCCGCTGGGACAAGCCGCTGGCCGACTACAAGCACAAGAACCTTGGTGCCGTAGCAGGCTTCGGCGAATGGAAGGGCGTTGCCAACATCAACCTCCTGGGCCGCATCGGCCTCAAGGGCGGACTCGCCTGGCTGGCCCACCGCGGCTACCACGGCATGGCCATGCCCACGGTGGAGCGCAAGTTCCGCGTCATCCTGAACTGGATCATCGGCTTCTTCGCCGGACGCGACACCACGCAGCTGATGGACCTGGACAACCCCCGCGGCGCCTTCGTCTCAGCAGCCACCCCGGCACCGAAGCCTGCCGCTGCCCCCGCAGCGGTGCCGGCCGCCGGCTCCAGCGCCACCGCCGCCGCTCCCAAGGAAACGGTAGCGGCCAACGCCAAGTAGCGCGCCTGTTCCACCACGCTTCACAGCGTCCGACGGCGGCTGTCCCCTTTGCGGGGGCGGCCGCCGTCGGCGTTTCCAGCCAACGCGTCCCGGGCAGGTACCATTGACCCGGCGCCCCAGTAGCCCAATTGGCAGAGGCAGCGGACTTAAAATCCGCGTGTTGTGGGTTCGAGTCCCACCTGGGGTACAACTGTCCCTTCCGGCGCCCGCCGGTGCCTGGACACCAGGAAGCCGCCTGCACAGCAGGCGGCTTCCGGCGTTTAATTCCGCATATGCAACGACTGTTATAAGGCTGTGACCTCAGTCACTTAGTTTCGCTGCTGTCTATGCACTAGCTTGAACCTAAATCAGGAATACCTGGTCCCATTCCGGGCGCCGAAGCGCCCCATTGATCCGCACGCGCATCGCATGGCCCTGTTTCGGAAGGCAGACAAATGTACCGAAAGAAAGTCCTCACCTCGTTGGCAGCGGCAGCCACATTCAGCATGCTGCTGTCGGCCTGTGCCAACCAGGCAGGCCCCGGCACCACCGAAAGCTCGGGATCGTCCAGCAAGGTGAACATCCCCGCCATTTCGAAAGTCGACGTCCCTGCCGGCGCGGTAAAGCCCGCCGGCGACGGCAAGGCGACCTGCCCCGCGACCACCACGCTCGCCTACGCAGGCGCGCAGACCGGCCCCAACGCCCAGCTTGGCGTCAACATCTTCAACGGCATCCAGCTGGCCATTGACCAGCACAACAAGTCCAACCCGGGCTGCCAGGTCCAGTTCAAGAAGTTCGACACCGAAGGCGACCCCAACAAGGCCACCGGCCCCGTCACCCAGCTGGTGAGCGAGTCGGACATCGTGGGCGTGATCGGCCTGCCGTTCTCCGGCGAATCCAAGGCCACGGGCAACATCTTCGAGCAGAAGGGCCTGGTCCACATCACCCCGTCGGCCACCAACCCCACGCTGACCGAAAACGGCTGGACCACCTTCTTCCGCGGCCTCGGCAATGACGCCGTCCAGGGCCCCGCAGCCGCCAAGTTCCTCACCGGCAAGCTCGGCGCCAAGAAGGTGTACCTGGTCCAGGATGACTCTGACTACGGCATTGGCCTGGGAACCTCCACCTCCGCGGGCCTGGGCAGTGCCCTGGCCGGAACGGAGAAGGTGACCACAGGGCAGAAGGACTTCTCCGCCGTGATCTCCAAGATCATGAACGCCAAGGCCGACGCCGTGTTCTACGCCGGCTACTACGCCGAAGGCGCACCGTTCGACCAGCAGCTGGTTGGCAAGGGATTCACCGGAACGTTCGTGGCACCTGACGGTGTCAAGGACGACCAGTTCATCAAGCAGGCAGGCGACGCTTCCAACAACGCCTACTTCACGTGCCCCTGCCTGCCGGGCGAGCTCATCCCCGACTTCGCCTCGGCCTACAAGGACGTCTCCAAGGGAGCGGAACCCGGAACGTACTCCATCGAGGGCTACGACGCCGCAACCGTACTCCTCTCCGGCATTGACGCAGGCAAGCAGAGCCGTGCGGACCTGCTGGCCTGGGTCAAGGCCTACGACAAGGACGGCCTGAGCAAGCACTACAAGTGGGATGCCAAGGGCGAGCTCCAGGCCCCGACCGTCTACGGCTACAAGGTGGAAAACGGAAAGATCGTTCCCATCGGCCCCATCGGGGAGTAGCAACCAGCACGAACCGGCTGTGGGGGCCAGCATCAGCGGGCCCCCACAGCCTTTTCTTCGCTTGGCAGCAGCCCAGGACCAAGCAACGTCAATAGACACAAGTCCCACGGCCGGGCCCACAAGGCCGCGTGCAACTGGATCAGGATGTTCCCATGCTTCCCTCTCTTGTCCCACTACTCCCGATGGAAAACGACTGGATCACCTTCGACATACCGTCCCTGGCCCAGAACTTCTGGAGTGCCACGTTTGACGGCCTCACGTTCGGGGCCATCTATGCGCTCGTAGCGCTGGGCTACACCCTGGTTTACGGCGTCCTGAACCTGATCAACTTCGCCCACTCGGAAGTGTTCATCGTTGGCTGCTACGCAGTCTTCTTTACCCTCAGCAGCCTTGGCTTCGGCCCCTCAGCTCCCCGGCTCGACATCTGGGCCATCATCCTGAACCTGCTGCTGGCGCTGGTCCTGGCCATGGTGGCGTCAGCCGTGACAGCGTTCCTGCTGGAGCGGATCGCCTACAAACCCCTGCGGCAACGGAACGCGCCCCGCCTGGTCTTCCTGATCACCGCCATTGGTGCTTCCTTCACCATCCAGTACCTCATTTACCTGTGGCGCGGTCCCAGCCCCGAACTGGCCCTGACCATGTTCCGGCCCACCCCCATTTTCGACGTCTTCGGCACCATCATCGATTCGCAGCAGCTGGTGATCATCATCGCCGCCGTGATCATGATGGTGGGCATCGACAGGTTCATCAGCAAGTCGCGCACAGGCCGCGGCATCCGGGCGGTCGCCCAGGATCCCGACACCGCCACGTTGATGGGCGTCAACAAAGAGCGCATCATTATTACCACCTTCGTCATCGGAGGCCTGCTCGCAGGAGCCGCCGCCTTGTTCTACGTCATGAAAATCCCGTCCGGTGTCCAGTACAGCGGTGGTTTCGTCCTGGGCATCAAGGCGTTTGCTGCCGCGGTGCTTGGCGGCATCGGCAACGTGCGCGGGGCCCTTCTGGGCGGACTGCTCCTCGGCCTGATCGGCAACTACGGCCAGATCCTGCTGGGCAATTCGCAGTGGACCGACGTCGTGGCGTTCGTGGTGCTGGTGCTCGTGCTGCTGCTGCGGCCCGAGGGCATCCTGGGAACCTCCCTTGGAAGGAGCAAAGCATGAGTATGACGGACGGCCCCACGCCGCTGCAGACAGCGGCCGCCCAGCAGGCAGCTGAGGAACGCGAAGCTTCCGAGAAAGCCGCGGGAAAGAGCGACCTTCGCCAGCGGGGCAAACGCAAGCCCGGCTACTTCTCCGACCGCTGGCACGCCCTGTCCCGCCAGCAGCAGTGGGCCTTCCTGGTCATCGTGGTGGTCCTGGCCTACCTGCTGCCGCTGCTCAACCCGCCGATCATCACCACCGAACCCGGCAACAACTTCGCCCTGGCATGTTTCGACATGGCACGCTTTGCGCTGATCGCCGTTGGCCTCAACATCGTGGTGGGGTACGCCGGCCTGCTGGACCTTGGCTACGTTGCCTTCTTTGCGGTGGGTTCGTACGTGGCCGCCATGCTGACCAGCCCGGATTCGCCCTACCTGCACATCCCTTACCTGTGGACGCTTCCGGTGGCCATGGCAGTCACCATGTTCTTCGGCGTCATGTTGGGCGTGCCCACACTCCGGCTCCGGGGCGACTATCTCGCCATCGTGACGCTCGGCTTCGGCGAGATCATCCGTATCCTGGCCACCATCATTCCTGCCATGAAGGGCCAGGTGGGCTTCCAGAACGTCGGCCACCCGCCGGGTGACGGGGCTGACGGGACGCCGATCTTCTCCAACTCAAACGGGGTGCCCTGGTACTGGCTGACCCTGACCATCATCATCATCGTCACCCTCCTGGTGGGCAACCTGGAACGCAGCCGGGTGGGCCGTGCCTGGATTGCCATCCGCGAAGATGAGGATGCCGCGGAAATCATGGGTGTTCCCACCTTCAAGTACAAGGTGTGGGCCTTCGCCATCGGCGCTGCCGTCGGCGGGCTTTCCGGTGCACTCTTCGCCGGGCAGGTGGGGTTCGTCAACAACCAGAAGTTCGACGTCACCACATCCATCCTGTTCCTCGCCGCAGTGGTGCTGGGAGGTGCCGGCAACAAAGTGGGCGCCATCCTGGGTGGGGCCCTGGTCAGCTACATCCCGTTGAGGTTCACGGCCATCGCCGAATACAAGTACCTGATCTTCGGGATTGCGCTGGTGCTGATCATGATCTTCCGTTCCCAGGGACTCCTTCCCGCACGGCAGCGGCTGCTGGCGTACGGCAGGACGGCACTCAACAAGGTCACCAGCCGCGATGGCACGGAGCCGAAAGACTCGAACAATCCACCAGCCGGCCCCGGGACGCATGCGGCCGGACAGAGAGGAGCGGAGGCATGAGCTCCGAGGAAAGGCACGCGGGCTCCAGCAGTGTGGAGGAGCAGCCGGCCCAGGACAGCACTGCCCAGGACAGCACGGTCCAGGACGGCTCGGCGGCTCCCGTCGCGCCGGAGCTGGACATGGAGGCCCTCGCTGAAGCTGGAGTGGACCAGGAACTGGCCGAGAAGGTGGCCCCGGACCGCGATATTGCGGTCAAGGTGGGCGACAACATTGTCGAGGTGCAAAACCTGACCATTAAGTTCGGCGGCCTCGTGGCACTGGACAACGTCAGCTTCAACATCAAGCGCGGCGAGATCCTTGGCCTCATCGGGCCCAACGGCGCCGGGAAGACCACGTGCTTCAATGCGATGACCGGCGTGTACAAGCCCACCAGCGGAAAAGTGGTGCTGGAGGGGCAGGTCCTGAACGGCATCAAGCAGCACAAGATCACCCGGCTGGGCCTGTCCCGCACGTTCCAGAACATCCGCCTGTTCGGTGAGATGACCGCCCTGGAGAACGTGGTGGTGGGCCTGGACGCGCGGCACCGGACCAGCGTCGGCGGGGCGCTGCTGCGCCTGCCCACCCATATCAAGGAGGAAAAGTCGGCCATCGAGCGCGGCATGGCCCTGCTGGACTTCGTGGGGATCGGCAGCCATGCCCATGTCCTGTCCCGGCAGCTGCCGTACGGCTACCAGCGCCGGCTCGAGATAGCGCGCGCCTTGGCCACTGATCCAAAGGTCCTCTGCCTGGACGAACCGGCAGCCGGCTTCAACCCGGCCGAAAAGGAGGAACTGATGGCGCTGATCCGCACCATCAGGGATGAGGGCTACACCGTGCTGCTGATCGAGCACGACATGAAGCTGGTCATGGGTGTGACAGACCGGATTGTCGTACTGGAATTCGGTAAGAAGATCGCGGACGGACTGCCGCGGGAGATCCGCGAAGACCCGCGTGTTATTGCTGCTTACCTAGGGGAGCCTGAAGATGACGTTGCTTGAACTTGAGGGAGTGTCCGTCCACTACGGCCGAATCCAGGCCCTGCGGGACATCTCCTTTACCGTGGACGAAGGCGAAGTGGTGGCGCTGATCGGGGCCAACGGTGCCGGCAAGACCACCACCATGCGGACCATCTCCGGCCTGCTGAACTGCTCCGAGGGCAGGATTACCTTCGAGGGCCAGGACATCACCAAGATGAAGGCCCACATCCGCGTGGTGCACGGAATCTCCCAGGCCCCCGAAGGGCGCGGCATCTTCCCTGGCATGACCGTGATGGAGAACCTCGACATGGGAACGTTCGGGCGCAAGGACAGAAGCGGTGTGGGCAAGGACCTGGACCGCGTCTTTGACTTGTTTCCCCGGTTGAAGGAGCGGGAAAAGCAGTTTGGGGGAACCATGTCCGGCGGTGAGCAGCAGATGCTGGCGATCGGACGTGCGCTGATGTCCAATCCGAGACTGCTGCTGCTCGACGAGCCCTCCATGGGCCTCGCCCCACAGTTCATCCGCCAGATTTTCAAGATCATCAAGGAAATCAACAACCAGGGCACCACGGTCCTGGTGGTGGAGCAGAACGCCAACCAGGCCCTGGCCGGAGCGCACCGCGCCTTCGTTCTGGAGACGGGGGCGATCACCCACAGCGGCACCGGCAAGCAGCTGCTGGAAGATCCCTCGATCAAGGAGGCCTACCTGGGCGTGGGCTAATTCGCCTGATGGGGCCCGGTGCCGGACCGGCGGCAACGGTCACGGTTCGGTTGCAACCGGGCCCCTTGGGAACTTTCGCGGCGGCCCCCACGTGGGAATTGGTAGCGTAACCACAAGCTCATCACCCACACCCACATGGAGGAATCCCGCAATGGCACTTGGCGGCAACCCGATCTTCAACGGAAAGAATTTCCGTGGAGCCACCCAGGCACCGCCTGTCCCGCAGGCTCCCTACGGCGCTCCCTACGGCCAGGCGTCGTACGGCCAGCAGCCTTACGGCCAGCAGCCCTACGGCCAGCAACCGTACGGTCAGCAGGGCTGGGGCACGCAGCCCCAGAGCATGACCGACGAACAGCTGCGGCAGATGTACAGCCAGCCCTCGGCGGGCCCCGCGGATACTGGCCGGATGACGTTCGACGACGTCATCATGAAGACCGCTGCCTGCCTCGCCGCGGTGATTGCCGGCGCAGCAGTCACCTTGGTGGTGGCGCAGGGCCTGGCTTCCATGCTGATGATCGTCGGCGCCCTGGGCGGCTTCGTCCTGGCATTGGTGAACACCTTCAAGAAGCAGCCGTCGCCGGCGCTGATCCTGGCCTACGCCGCATTGGAAGGTCTCTTCCTCGGCGGCCTGACCCGGATCCTGGATGGCATGTTCCCCGGCGTCGGGCTGCAGGCAGTTGTCGGCACGCTTTCGGTGTTCGCCGTGACCCTGCTGCTGTTCAAGAGCGGGAAGGTCCGCGCCACCCCGAAGGCCATGCGGTTCTTTATGATCGCCATCATCGGCTATGCCGTGTTCTCCCTGGTCAACATGGTGATGATGTGGACAGGCGTCCTGCAGCAACCCTTCGGCATGCGCAGCATTGAGATCTTCGGCATCCCGCTGGGCGTCTTCATCGGACTGCTCGCCATCGGCCTCGCAGCCTTCTCGCTGATCATGGACTTCACCAGCATCGAAGAGGGCGTCCGCAACGGTGCCCCGCAGCGCTTCTCCTGGACGGCGGCCTTCGGCCTGACCGTCACGCTGGTCTGGCTGTACGTGGAGATCATCCGCCTGCTGGCCATCCTGCGCGGCGACGACTAGGCACTCCGGCAACCTCCCGCCGTCGTACGTTAACCAACTGTGGGCCCCACCAAACTGGTGGGGCCCACAGCCGTTAAAGCGCTCCAGACGGACCGCGCCTGCCTAGGCGATCCGCATGGCGCCGGCGGCAGGGGAGACGGTGAAGATGTCCGGCGCCGCGAAGCCGGCGTCTGCGAAAGCCTTGACGACGGCGTCACGCACCTTCTGTTCGGCGTCCAGCGGCGTCAGCGCAATAGCCGCCCCGCCGAAGCCGCCCCCCGTCATACGTGCGCCGATTGCCCCATTGGCACGGGAGGTGTCCACGGCAAGGTCCAGTTCCGGGCACGAGATTTCGAAGTCGTCGCGCATGGAGGCGTGGCTGGCGTCCAGCAGGGGGCCGATGGCGGCGGGGCCCGGGCCGCCCAGCAGATCCACGGTCTGGAGCACCCGGTCGTTCTCGGTGACGACGTGCCGGACGCGACGGAACGTGACCTCGTCCAGCAGCCCGCTGGCTTCCTCAAGGTCCGCCACCTCCAGGTCCCGCAAGGCCTTCACCCCCATGACCTCCGCGCCCAGCTCGCAGGATGCGCGCCGCGAGGCGTAGCCCCCGTCGGCGTGGGAGTGCGACACCTTGGTGTCGATCACCAGGAGCACCAGGCCGGCGGGCCCGGTCTCAAACGGGACCAGGCGCGCCGTCTGGTCCCGGCAGTCCAGGAAAACTGCGTGGCCTTGTGAACCGCGCAGGGACGCGGACTGGTCCATGATGCCGGTGGGTGCCCCGACGAAGTCATTTTCGGCCCGCTGGGTGGCCAGCACCATGTCCTCGGCCTCCAGTCCGGCGTCCGTGAGGTCGTTCAGTGCGGTGATGACGGCACATTCAATGGCGTGCGACGACGACAGGCCGGCGCCGAGCGGAACGTTTGAGTCCAGGAGCAGGTCCAGTCCGGGGACGTCGATGCCCCGTTGCCGCAGCGCCCACACGACGCCCAGGGGGTACTTGGTCCAGCCCTTTGCCGTTCCCGGCTGCAGGGTTTCGAGATTGGTGCTGACCACCCCCTGGTCGCCATACGTGGACAGCAGCCGCATGGTGGCGTCCTGGCGCACGGCGACGGCCACCCGCGCGCTGCAGTCGATGGCGAAGGGCAAAACGAAGCCTTCGTTGTAGTCCGTGTGTTCGCCGATGAGGTTGACCCGCCCGGGCGCCTGCCACACGCCGTCGGGAGCGCGGCCGAATTCCTGCTCAAAGCGGGCGCCCAGGTCCTGCGGTGTAGCACCTGCGGCCTGGCTGTTGTCCTGGTTCCGGGTGCTCACGCGGAGGCTCCTTCCGGGGTGGCCGCGAGGGCGGCAGCAGGCGTGGACGACGGTGGGACGGCAACATTGCGGAGCCGTTCCGCCACGCTTTCGGGAGTGGTGTCATTGATGAAAGCGCCCATGGCTGCCTCCGACCCTGCCAGGTACTTCAGCTTGTCGGCTGCCCTGCGCGGGGAGGTCAGCTGCAGGTGGAGGTATCCTGCCGGCCGCAGGACGTCATCCAGCGGGGCCTGGTGCCACGCGGAGATGTAGGGAGTGGGCGTGGGGTACAGGGCGTCAACCCGCTTGAGCAGGTCCAGGTAGACATGCGCCAACTCATCCTTCTCCTCCCCGTCCAAGGCCGCGAGGTCGGCGACCTGGCGGTGCGGCACCAGGTGGATTTCCAGGGGCCACCGGGCTGCGAAGGGCACGTAGGCGCTGAAGTGCGTTCCTTCCAACACCATCCTGCTGCCGTCGTCCCGCTCGGCCCGCAGCAGCGAACCGGTCAGGGTTTCCCTGCCGTCCGTTGCATCGTAATACTTCCGGGCCGCCGCACCCAGGACGCCGGCGCGGGGCGTGACGTAGGGGTAGGCGTAGATCTGGCCGTGCGGGTGGTGCAGCGTGACGCCGATGTCGGCGCCGCGGTTTTCGAACGGGAAGACCTGCTTGATCCCCGTCATGGCACTGAGGGCAGCCGTGCGGTGCGACCAGGCTTCGATCACGGTCCGGGACCGCTCCTGGCTCAGCCCGCTGAAGGATCCCGTGTGGTCCGGGGTGAACGACACCACCTCGCAGCGGCCGTACGCGGGGCCCTTCGTTCCCCAACCGGCATGCTCGGGAACCGGCCCGAGCGCCGGTCCCAGGGAGGGGAACCGGTTCTCGAAGACCACCACGTCATAGTCCGCGGCAGGAATCTCCGAAGCATTCCCGGGAGTGGTGGGACAGATGGGGCACTGGTCTGCCGGCGGAAGGTGGGTACGGGCCTGGCGGTGGGCGGCAACGGCCACCCATTCATCCGTCAGCGCATCGAAGCGGACCTCGCCCGGTTCGCCCCGCGGCGGCAGGCCGCGATGATCGGTGGTGAGGTGCCCGGCGCGGGAGGTGCTGGTGCCGGCGTCGTCAAAATACATCAGCTCCCGGCCGTCGGAGAGTCTGGTGCTGGTAATCCCTGTCATGCAAAAAGTTTGGCACAACCGATCAGAAAAGAATAGTTAACAACAAAAAGTAACAAGGACCGGGATGAAGGTGAGGTGCCGCTCGTTGTACGGTAATCCCATGACTGCCTCTTCCCCACAGGAAACCTCCGTTGCATCCACCCGGACCTGCGCCACCGGCCGGCAACACGAACTGCGCCGAGGCGATGCCGTGGCCGTAGTCACCGAGCTCGCCGCGGGGCTTCGCTCGTTCAGCCGTGGCGGGGTCCTGCTGACCGAGACCTTTGGGGACGACGAGATCTCCCCGGGTGGCGCCGGCATCACGCTGGCCCCCTGGGCCAACAGGGTGGAGGACGGGCAATGGTTCCTCGACGGCAGGAAACAGCAGCTGGACATCACCGAAGTGTCCCGCAACAACGCCAGCCACGGCCTGCTTCGAAACGCCGGCTATGCCCTGGTGGGGGAGTCCCCGCACGCCGTGGCGCTGGAAGCGGTCGTCTTCCCGCAGCACGGCTATCCCTTTCTGGTACGGCACCGGGTGGACTACCAGCTTTCCGAGGACCTCGGGCTGCGCGTCCGGCAGACCCTCACCAATGACGGTACGGCGGCAGCGCCTTTCGTCCTTGGCGCGCACCCCTACCTGCGGGTCGGTGACACTCCGGTTGAGGAACTGAAGCTGACCGTTGCCGCCGACACCCGTCTGGTGACCGATGAGCGCTTGATTCCGCGCAGTTCGGCCCCGGTCGAGGGGGACGTTGACTTCCGTTCCGGCCGGCATGTCGCGGACCTGGCAGTGGATGTGGCCCTGACGGACCTCCGGTTTGAGGGCGGCGTGGCCCGGCACACCCTTGCAGCCGGTGACGGCAGCGCGGTGTTGCTCTGGCAGGACGAATCCTGCCAGTACGTCCACATCTTCGTGAGCACTGTGTATCCGGGCCGGACCCGGGCCGTGGCGGTGGAGCCAATGACGGGGCCGGCCAATGCGTTCAACTCCGGTGACGGCCTCCGGTGGCTGCCTGCAGGGGAGTCCTTCAGCATGGAATGGGGGATCGACTACGCACCCGTCGCGGCACGGTAGTTTGCATTGGGCCACCGCTGGGGAAGTATGGGGATATGACGCCAAAAGAGGACGACGTTACCCTTGCCCACCCAGCACCGGTCCAACCGGCTCCCGCGCCGGCACCGGCCGCACCCCTGAGGGTCCTGACGGACCGTGAGCTGGACAAGGACATCCCGTACGGCATCCGCATCGCAGCTTCCTGGTCATGGCGGCTCGGCCTGATCCTCCTGATGGCGGGAACCCTGGTGTGGCTGCTTAGCCACATCACCCTCCTGATCATCCCGATCATGGTGGCCGCACTCCTCGCCGGACTGCTCAGCCCGGTCACGGCATGGCTGAAGAGGCGGGGGCTTCCCGCGGGACTGGCCGTCGCAGTGACAGTCCTTGGCTTCATCGGCGTCATCGCCGGTGCACTGGCCCTGGTGGGCAGGCAACTGGTGGTCGGTTTCGGCGAACTGTATTCCCAGGCGCTTGAGGGCGTCCGGCAGGTCCAGGACTGGCTGTCCGCCGGGCCCCTGCACCTGACCGCCACCCAGATTGACCAGTACGTCAAGGAAGCCACCGACGCCCTCCAGAACAACAGCAGCAGCATCCTCAGCGGCGCCCTGTCCTTCGGGAGCACCGCCGGACACTTCGCAGCCGGGATGCTCCTCTCGCTGTTCATCCTCATCTTCTTCCTCCTGGAGGGAGACCGGATCTGGGCCTTCCTGGTCAGGATGCTTCCCCGCAAAGCCCGGGCCGCCACGTTCGGTGCCGGCCACAAAGGCTGGGCATCGATGGTCAGCTACGCGCGCATCCAGATGTTCGTCGCCGCTGTCGATGCGCTGGGCATCGGCGTCGGCGCCGCCATCATTGGCGTACCGCTCGCGCTTCCCCTGGGCGTGCTGGTCTTCCTCGGCTCCTTCATCCCGGTGGTGGGCGCCCTGGTGACCGGCGTCGTTGCCGTCCTGCTGGCACTGGTGGCCAACGGTCCCGTGAACGCCCTGATCATGCTGGGCATCGTCCTGCTGGTCCAGCAGCTCGAGGGCCACATCCTGCAGCCCCTGGTCATGGGCAAGGCAGTCTCGCTCCACCCGGTGGCAGTAATCCTCAGCGTTGCGGCCGGTTCCTACCTCGCCGGCATCCCCGGGGCTCTGTTCTCGGTACCCATCCTGGCCGTAGCAAACTCGGCCGTTCGCTACATTGCGGCCAGAACGTGGGAACATGAACAGGTGCCGGTTATTGCCGGAAGGCCCATCACAGCCGGAGCGGGCGGGGACAACACCATCGAGGACGTTGAGCCGCCGTCTGCATCCGACGCCGGGAACGGCCGGGCGGCAGGCACTTCATCCGAACACCGTGATGCCCGCACCGCCTCTCCGGAGGGCGCCGGGGCAGAACCCAAAGGAGAGTAGTCCGTGAAGATCCTTGAAACCCTTCCCGTCACACTGGACGATGTCCTTGAGGCGCAGAAGCTGCTTGACGGGATCATTGCGCGCACGCCCGTGGAATCGTCCCGGGCGTTGGGGGGCATGGTGGGCGGCGACGTCCATTTCAAATGTGAAAACCTGCAGCGCGCCGGCTCGTTCAAGGTCCGCGGTGCCTACGTACGGATGGCCCGGCTCTCGCCTGAAGAGAAAAAGCGGGGCGTGGTGGCGGCGTCGGCCGGCAACCATGCACAGGGCGTTGCCGTTGCCGCCAAAAGCCTTGGCATCAAGGCCCGGATCTACATGCCGCTGGGCGTAGCACTGCCCAAGCTTGCCGCCACCCGCAGCCACGGTGCCGAAGTCATCCTGCACGGGCACAACGTGGACGAGGCGCTCGCTGAAGCCCAGCGCTACAGCGATGAAACCGGCATGGTCTTCGTCCATCCGTTCGACAATGTGGACGTGGTGGCAGGCCAGGGGACCGTAGGCCTGGAAATCCTTGAACAGGTCCCCAACGTCGACACCGTCCTCATGGGCGTGGGCGGCGGCGGGCTCCTGGCGGGAGTCGCCGTCGCCATCAAGGCCCGCGCACGGGAACTCGGCCGGGAGATCCGCATCATCGGCGTCCAGGCGGAGAACGCCGCCGCGTACCCGCCCTCGCTTGCCGCTGACGCCCTGGTACCGCTGAAGCGGGTCTCCACCATGGCGGACGGCATTGCCGTGGGACGCCCGGGACAGCTGCCTTTCAGTATCATCCGCGAGCTGGTGGATGACGTGGTCACCGTCAGCGAGGACTCGCTGGCCCGCGCGCTGATCTTCCTGCTCGAGCGGGCAAAGATGGTGGTGGAACCCGCCGGCGCAGTGGGCGTGGCCGCCCTCATGGACGGCAAGATCGAGAACCCGGGCTCCACGGTGGTGGTCCTCTCCGGCGGAAACATCGACCCCATGCTGATGCTCAAGGTCATCCAGCGCGGCCTCTCCGCCGCAGGGCGCTACATGACCGTTCGGATGATGCTTGATGACCGCCCCGGCTCTCTGGCAACCATTGCCCGCATCATCGCCGAAAATGATGCCAACGTCACCGGCCTGGACCACACCCGGGTGGGGGGATCCATCAGCATGGGCGATGTCTCGATCACCGTGAACCTGGAGACCAAGGGCCACCAGCACGGTGAGCAGGTCCTCAGTGCCCTCCGTGCCGAGGGCTTCCAGCCCATCGTTGTGCACTAGGAGCGGCCATGGCCGGACTGGGCAGCGGACTGACGGGTAACGGAGGCGGCCCGGCGCGGCAAACCATCGCCGCGCGCGCCAAGGGCGGCCTGGTGGTTCTGGGCGGCTTCGTGGCCCTGCTGTTCGCCATCGAGGTGGTCAACACGCTGATGATGGGCGCCCTCACGCGGACCTTCGGCCTGCGGCCCAGGAGCGCCGACGGGCTGCTGGACATCTTCACCTTCCCGCTCCTGCATGCCAACCTGAACCATCTGCTGTCCAACAGCCTGCCCCTGGTCATCTTCGGCTTCCTCGTGTTCCTCTCGGGGCTCCGCGTGTTCCTCACCGCGCTGGCCTTCAGTTGGCTCGGCAGCGGGGTCACCGTCTGGCTTATCGGCAACGGCGTCACGGTGGGCGCGTCCGGCCTGGTCTTCGGGCTCTTCGCGTTCCTTCTGGTGCGTGGCTTCTTCAACCGCAGCTGGCGGCAGATCCTGCTCGCGGTGGTCCTCTTCATGGGGTACGGGAGCATCCTGCTCGGTGCCCTGCCCTTCGTGGCAGGCTACGTGAGCTGGCAGGCGCACCTGGGCGGCGCCGCGGGCGGGGTAGTGGCGGCCCTGCTGCTTCGTCCGCGCCTCCCTGCGCTCCCGCGCCAGTCCTGACCGCCGGTCCTCCCCGGCGGCGCGCCCGGGCGGTCCTTGCGGCGCAGACAGAAAAGCGGCGGCCGTCCCCGTGGGGACGGCCGCCGCTTTGGCCGGACCGGCCTGCTGCTTGTCCTGGCGTTACCCGGCGTAGGGCTTGGCGGAGAGGATCTCCACCTTGATGTCCTTGCCGTTCGGCGCAACGTAGCTGAGGGTCTCGCCCTCCTTGTGCCCCAGGATGGCCGCACCAAGGGGCGACTTCTCGCTGAAGACATCCAGGTCCGAGTCGCCGGCGATTTCGCGCGACCCCAGCAGGAAGGTCTCCTCATCCCCGGCGATCCTGGCAACCACGAGCATGCCGGGCTCAACGATGCCGTCATCGGCAGGCGCTTCACCCACATGGGCGTCCCGGAGCAGGACGGTCAGCTGGCGGATGCGGGCTTCAATCTTGCCCTGCTCCTCCTTGGCCGCGTGGTAGCCCCCGTTTTCCTTGAGGTCCCCCTCTTGCCGCGCTGCTTCAATCTTCTGGACGATCTCCGCCCGGCCTGCGCCGGAAAGGTGGTCCAGCTCTGCCTTCAGGCGGTCAAAAGCTTCCTGGGTAAGCCAGGCTGCAGATGCGCTGTTGGTGGTAGACACGGACTTCTCCTCTAGTGGTCTTACATGCAAAAGACCCCGCCACGGTGGCCACTTGTGGAACAGTAACCAGCTCAGCGGGGTAAAGGTATCTCTCCATTGTAGTCAATCCCTTGGAGATAACCCAACAATCAAGCGTCGCGCATCACATCCCTTAGGACTCCCCGCCGGGAATCCAGCAGCTGTCCACCACTCCGGACACGGACGCCGACTCCGTGCGCAACGTGACGCGCTGGGCAACTGTCCTGCCGCCGTCGGGCGTAGAGTCCGCCGCCGACGGCGGGATGTCCACCACCTTCCAGCCCACCACGGCAAACTTGGCGTCCAGCGCCTTCACGGCGCACTTGACGGGCTTGGCCGGTTCCCGGGTCACCTGGAAATCGACCTCGGCGAGGGTGGCATCGGCGGTGCTGTAACCCACGTCCTTGAACGTCACCCCGGAGAGCGAATTGGACGTTGTCACCCAAGCCAGGAACCCGATCCCCACGGCCAGCGCGACGCCGATGGCCAGCCGGGCGGCCCTGGGGGAGAGCCGGCGCTTTTTAGCACCATACCGATTGGCTAGGCTAGTGTCTGCGGGCGCGGATTGGGCCGGCTGGTCCGGGGAAGTCACCAGACCAGTTTAGTGCCCTTTCCGCCGGCGCTTTCGCGGTGGCACCAGCCTCCCTGCAAGGCGCTGCGCCTGCCGCACCACCCGTAAGCTGCCCCAGAGCCGCGAAAGACAAAATTAAGGAGCCGTCCCCTCCATGACAGCGCCCAGCAAATCCCAGGTGCCGCTCCGGCTGCTCGCGGTCCACGCCCACCCGGATGACGAATCCAGCAAGGGTGCTGCGACCATGGCCATGTATGCGTCCACTGGCGTGGACGTCCTGGTGGCAACCTGCACGGACGGCTCCCGCGGCGACATCCAGAACCCGGCAGTTGAAGGTGAGCCGCATCCCAAGCGGGACATGGCCGGCGCGCGGAGGCTGGAGATGCAGCGGGCCGCCGCCATCCTGGGCATCCGCCAGCGCTGGCTGGGCTTTGTTGACTCCGGCCTCCCCGAGGGTGACCCGCTCCCGCCCCTTCCGGCCGGCTCCTTCGCCACCCTGCCCCTGCAGCAGGCTGCCGCGCCCCTGGTCCGGCTGGTCCGGTCCTTCAAGCCGCACGTCATCCTCAGCTATGACGAGAACGGCGGCTACCCCCACCCGGACCACATCATGGCCCACCGGGTAGCCGTGGAAGCGTTCGAGGCAGCGGGGGATCCGGAACGTTACCCGGACGCGGGGGACGCCTGGGAGCCCAGCAAGCTCTATTACGACCGTGCCTTCAGCCCGGAGAGGTTCCGGGCACTGCACTTTGCGCTCGAAGAGGCGGGTCTGCAGTCCCCGTATGCCGAGCGCCTGGCCGCGTGGCTGGAGTCCGATGCGGAGGGGCACACGCCACCTCCTGCCGCGCACCCCACCACCACCCAGGTGGACTGCGGCGACTTCTTCGAAATGCGCGACGACGCACTGCGCGCCCACCGCACGCAGGTGGACCCGCTCGGGTTCTTCTTCGCGGTTTCCCCGGACATGCAACGCCGGGTCTGGCCCTGGGAAGACTACTCCCTGATCCACTCCCGGGTGCCGTCCGAGCTCCCCGAGAAGGACCTGTTCGCCGGGCTAAGATAGACAGGCAGGCCATTTCTATCTTGCGTAGAAGACAGGTGCGGCGACGGGCCGTTCCGTCCGCATCCTGCTGCATCCGTTCCACCAGAAGGTATCAACCGTGCATTCTCTGCTCCTCAGCCTCGCCACCACGCCGAGCCCGCTGCCCACTCCGACGCTCCGGGACGGAATATCCGAGGACCAGGTAACGCCGGGCCTTCTGGGGTTCATCATGACGGCCTTCTTCGTTGTGGCCACCGCCCTGCTCATCGTGGACATGGTGCGGCGGATCCGCAGGGTCCGCTACCGCGCCCAGGTGGAGGAGGAACGCCTGGCCGCCGCTGCCGCGGCAGACGTGGACGCCGCAGACGCCCAGGACGGGCTCGACGACGGCACCCGCCAGGCAGCGCCGGACGCCAACGGAAACGGCCCGGCAGACGGGCTTCCGCGGCCCCGCGAATAAGAGGGTCCCGCCGCCGGGGCGGCTTTAGGCAAGGACCGCCAGCGCGATCGCCACGAAGTGGGCCGCGAAGGCAAACACGGTGAACGCGTGGAACAGTTCGTGGAAACCGAAGTGGTGGTAGCTGAAGTTGGGCTTCTTGAGGGCGTAAAAGACAGCGCCCGTGATGTAGAGGACGCCACCCACGCAGATCAGCACAGCTGCCGGAACGCTGGCCTGGAAGAACTGCGGCAGGTAGAACAGCGCGCCGCAGCCCAGCGCGATGTAGATCGGCACGTAGAGCCAGCGCGGCGCATCAGTCCAGAGCAGCCGGAACAGCACTCCGAGGATGGCCCCGGCCCAGATGACCCACAGGAGCACCACTGCCTGCTGTCGTTCCAACAGGGTCCATGCCAGCGGTGTGTACGTGCCGGCGATCACCAGCATGATGTTCGTATGGTCCAGCCGCTTCAGGACGAGCTTGACCCGCGGGGACCAGTTGCCGCGATGGTAGACGGCGCTGACACCGAACAGCAGAACGCCGGTGGCAGCGTAGATGGCAGAGGTGACCCGGCGGTCAAGCGTGGGTGCGAGGACAACCAGGATGATCCCTGCGGCAAGGGCCAGCGGGGCCGTGACGGTGTGGATCCAGCCGCGCCACTTGGGCTTGATCATCAGTAGTTCCGCCAGGCGGACCGCGGCATCATCCACCGCGCTGGGCTCCGGATCCGGGCCGGGGTTCCGGTCCTCGGGCCGGGGTGCCGGGGAGGCCTGCGGGGAGTCGCTGTTCATGGCACCAGAATAACTTACGGGCCGGTAAGTTACCGCTCAGTAACATCCCTTTGGGCCCGGTCCTGAGGTCCTGCCCGTCCCGGGGCGTCCCGGGCGGTAGCCTAGGATGTGGATGTACGTACGGCAGGAAAGTCAGGTGAGTGGACGCGTGGAGTTGCCCGGGTTCCTCTATGGCTATTACGAGCGCCGGCTGCTCAAGGACCTCCCGCGCGACCGCATTCCCCGGCACATTGGTGTCATGGTGGACGGAAACCGGCGCTGGGCCAAGCAGTTCAATGCCCCCACTGCCCAGGGCCACCAGGCGGGTGCGGACAAGATCCACGAATTCCTGGGCTGGTGCCAGGAGCTCGGGGTCAAGGTGGTGACGCTGTACATGCTCTCCACGGACAACATGAACCGCTCCAGCGAGGAACTGGACCTCCTGATGGGGATCATCGCCAACACCCTGGACCGTCTGGATGAAGACGCGAACATCTCCGTGCATGCCATGGGTGCCCCTGAACTGCTTCCGGACTACCTGGCTGAGCGGCTGAACAAACTCACGGCCAGGACTCCTGTGCGGGAAAAGATCCACGTCAATGTGGCGGTAGGGTACGGGGGCCGCAGGGAGATTGTCGACGCCGTCCGTGAACTCCTGCATGACGCCGTCTCCAAGGGCATGGACATTTCCAAGCTTGCCGATGATCTGTGCGTCGACGACATCTCCCGGTACCTGTACACGCGGGGCCAGCCGGATCCGGACCTGGTGATCAGGACGTCGGGGGAGCAGCGCCTCTCCGGCTTCCTGATGTGGCAGAGCGCCTATAGCGAGTTCTACTTTTGCGAGGCCCTGTGGCCCGCCTTCCGGAAGGTCGACTTCCTCCGCGCCCTGCGGGACTACGCCGGGCGGCAGCGGCGCTTCGGCACCTGAAACCCGCGGTTCATCACGAGTTCATACATCCGCCGGAGAAATCGCCGCCAAATAGTTGCGGAAATCACCCGGAGTGGATTTACGTTATATCCATCAGCAGGCAAAACCGCCGGCTGATCGGGGAGGCCAGTACATGGAGCGAAACATCGCACCGGGTGTATGGGAGGCCGGATCCGGCCTCGTGGCCGAGCCGCCTCACCAATAACAATTCCGGGCTGGCGCCCGGGGCTGGAGTCGATGTGGCTACTTCTGAACAACTGCCCGAGGTCCTGGTTGGCCAGGGCGGAAAAGCTACCTCTCGCGCCGAGCGAGCCACCTCTGTGACCGGCGCAGCAACTGATGCTGCGGCCGGTTTTGCTGTCTCCGGAAGGGAAGCCGACATCCACACCTTCGTCATCGACACCTCCGTCCTGCTCTCCGACCCGCGGGCACTCCTGCGGTTCGCCGAACATGAGGTGGTGGTCCCCGTCGTGGTCATCACCGAACTCGAAGCCAAACGGCACGATCCGGAACTGGGTTATTTCGCCCGGAATGCCCTGCGGCTCCTTGACGACCTCCGGGTCAAGCATGGCGGCCTGAACCAGCCCCTTCCCATCGGGGATGAGGGCGGCACCCTCATGGTGGAACTGAACCACATCTCCGCAGAGGTGCTCCCGCTGGGCTTCCGCAGCGGGGACAATGACAGCCGCATCCTCGCCGTCGCCAAGAACCTGGCCAACGAGGGGCGCAACGTCACGGTGGTCTCCAAGGACCTGCCCATGCGCGTCAAAGCCTCCGCCATGGGGCTTACCGCCGACGAGTACCGCAACGAACTGGTCAAGGACTCCGGCTGGACCGGTGTTGCCGAAGTCGAGGCGGACGAACAGGACATCGCCACCCTCTACGGCCACGAACCCGTCTTCATCCCCGCCGCCGCGGAACTGCCCGTCAACACCGGTCTGGTGCTGCTCTCCAACCGTGGTTCCGCACTGGGCCGGGTGGGCGCCGACAAACAGGTCCGCCTGGTCAAGGGCGACCGTGACGTGTTCGGCCTGCACGGCCGTTCCGCCGAACAGCGGCTGGCCATCGACATGCTGATGGACCCGGGCGTGGGCATCGTATCCATCGGCGGCCGCGCCGGCACCGGCAAGTCGGCACTGGCCCTCTGCGCGGGCCTCGAGGCTGTGCTGGAACGCCGCGAACACCGCAAAGTGATCGTCTTCCGGCCCCTCTTCGCGGTGGGCGGCCAGGAACTCGGCTACCTGCCAGGCTCGGAGTCCGAGAAGATGAACCCCTGGGCACAGGCAGTCTTTGACACCCTGGGCGCCTTGGTCAGCCAGGAAGTAGTGGAAGAGGTCATGGACCGGGGCATGCTCGAGGTCATGCCCCTCACCCACATCCGCGGACGTTCCCTCCACGATGCCTTCGTGATCGTCGACGAGGCCCAGTCCCTCGAAAAGAACGTCCTCCTCACGGTCATGAGCCGCATGGGCCAGAACTCCAAGATCGTGCTCACCCACGACGTCGCCCAGCGTGACAACCTCCGCGTGGGACGCCACGACGGAATCGCCGCCGTCGTCGAAACCCTGAAAGGACACCCGCTCTTCGGCCACATCACCCTGACCCGCTCGGAAAGGTCCCCAATCGCCGCCCTGGTGACGGAACTCCTGGAGGGCTGACCTTACCTACGCAAGGGGCCGTGGCCCGGTTCGCCGGGCCACGGCCCTTCGTGCGTTTCGGTGGCTGGGTACGTCCGCCCCAAGCCCTTCGCCGTCGCTTAGACACCTCCCGGCGCGCTGCTTCGGTCGCTGGGGCGACCTGCGCAACGCTCTGGTCGGCGATGCGCTCCTACGCGAAGGACTTGGGCCGGCCTTGTGCAGTCAAGCGACCTTAAGTAACTTTGCCACCGCCTTGTGGCCCTCGACCTGGAGGGACCACTCGGGGCGGTTGAAGGTTTCGGGGGTGAGGCGGACGTGCCGGAGTGTTTCGACCTTGGTGCCCCAGGCTTTGCGGCTGGTGCCGTTCAGTTCGTAGCCGAGGGAACGGGAGACGCCCAGGGAGGCGCTGTTCCACGCGGCGGCCTCCGACTCCGCGACCTCCGCGCCGAGCCAGTCAAAGGCCCACAGGACGACGGCGGCCCGCATCTCCCTGCCCAGTCCCCGGCCCTGGACTGACTTTTTGAGCCAGGAGCCGGTGGTGACAGTCTTCAGCACCGCGAAGTCCTTGGCACCAACGTCCTGGCACCCGATGAACTGCCCTTCATGCCAGATGCCCAGGAGCAGCGTCCAGTGCTCCGGCGTGAACTCCCCGCGGCAGCGCCAGTACCAGCGGGCCATGTTGGGGCCCAGCTCGTCGCCGGGCAGCTCGGTCCACGGCGTGCTGAACGGGTTCCTGGCGGGCTCGTGGATTCCGCTGCGGGCGGCGTCGACAGCCGCCGGGATGTCCTGGTCGGTGATGGGCCGGAGCTCCAGCCGGGGCGTGGTCAGCCTGAGGTCGAACAGGGGCCAGATGGAGCTCATCGTCGTCATCCGCGAAGCCTAGCCGACCGGGACCAGGAGGACCTGTCACGTTCAGGCGGGAATGTCCCAGCTGATGTGCCGGCGGACGTCGGTGAGGTTCATGGACTGGGCCAGGAACAGGTCATCCAGCATGTACTCGTCCACGGCGATGATCCGGATCCAGTGGCCATACCCTTCCGTTTCCGGTTCCAGCGACTGGCTGGACACACAGACGCCGGTCCCCACGTCTACGCGCAGCAGGGACCGGCCGGGCAGGCACAGGGGAGCGGCAGGATCAACGGGGCGGTAGGCGGCGTTGGGGACCACCACGGCTTCAAGGACTGTCCGCCCCTCGTGGTCGGAATACCGCACCTCCCGGATGTCCAGCGCGTTGCTGCCGGGAAACTCGATGGGCACGGGTGCATTGCCCGCGAGCTCCACGGGGTCCAGCGCAGCCGAGAAGCGGCCGTTGCCGAATCCGGGCTCGCCGTAGGCGGCCTCGGGGCGGCGGCGTACCAGTCCGGCGTCGTCATAGACGGGGGTGACCAGGTGCGGGGTGAGGAGCCAGGACTTGCGCGTGGCGCTCACATAGAAGACGTCCCGGGAATCGTTGATCCCCGTAGTGCTGTGCAGGACCAGGCGCTCGGGGCTCTCTAGCCGGAGCGCCCCCGGACGGCGCAGCCAGGCGCGGACGAACGGGGCGCCCGGGGCGGGGGCCGACGCAAAGGCCTGGTCCCAGTACTCAAACCGCATTGACTGCCACTTCCAAGGGGAGGAGCGGCAGAGGTTCCGGAACACGGCGGCCAGGTCCGCCGGGGAGGCAGGTGATTCCGGAACCGGGCTGCGCCGGGAGTCCCAGGTCGACATATCCACATTTTACGCGGGGGCGCTACGGCGGGAATGGGTGGATCCAGTAGCATCCGAGGGGTGATCGGACGACTCGGTGAACTTTGGCAGCACACCCCGCTTGCCTTCTGGCTGGTGCTGGCGGCCTGCCTCTACTTTGCGGTGATGGCGGTGCGGCTGACCATCATCGACGTCCGGCACCACCTTTTGCCCAACCGGATCGTCTTTCCGTCCTATGCGGTGGCCGGCGTGCTTCTTCTGGCGGCAGCCGCCGTTGCCTGGGCCAGCCCACTTTCGGCCGCCGGTGACACCACTGGGATCCTGTCGGCCCCTGCCCTCCGCGTGGTGGCCGGGGCCGGGATCCTGTGGCTGTTCTACTTCGTTCTCCGGTTTGTGTACCCGCCGGGCATGGGGTTCGGCGACGTCAAACTCGCAGGAGTGCTGGGCATGTACCTTGGCTATCTCAGCTGGGGACACCTGTTCGCGGGGACCTTCCTGGCCTTCCTGCTGGGCGGCCTGTGGTCCGTAGCCCTTCTTGCAGCCCGGCGGGGGACTTTGAAATCGTCCATCCCGTTCGGGCCGTTCATGCTCGCCGGGGCCGCAGCCGCCATGCTGCTTCCCGCCTGAGCGGCGGGGCGTCCGCTTGGTGATTGGATAGGCTGGCGCTATGCCTGCACCCGAATACGTCCTGAAGCTCCGCAAGAAGATCGGTAACGATCCCATCTGGGTTCCCGGTGTGCGGGGCGTGGTGGTGGATGACGCCGGCCGGATCCTGCTGGCCCAGCGGGCTGACAACGGCCAGTGGGCGCTGGTCAGCGGCATGCTGGACCCCGGCGAGCAGCCGGCCCGCGGGCTGATCCGTGAGATCTTCGAGGAAACGGCTGTGGTGGCCGAGGCAGAGCGCGTGGTGTCGGTTGGCGCTGTGGGGCCGGTCACGTATCCCAACGGTGACGTCTGCGAATTCCTGGACGTCGTGTTCCTGTGCCGCTACGTCTCCGGCGAAGCCAGGGTCAATGACGACGAATCCCTGGCTGTCGGCTGGTTTACCCTTGATGACCTTCCCGACCTGATGCCCGGGCACCTCACCAGCATCCGCCAGGCGCTGGCACCCTCCGCAGCCGTCCACTTCGAGCCCTAGATGTAATTCCCGCGGACGTTGTGAACAGCGTGGCGTGATGTAAAGGGCGAGGGCCTCCGGTATCGATTTGGGTTACCACACTCATATCGACGCCAGGAGGCCCTCGTGTCCTACGTTACCCA
>Ga0308158_10001572_pt1 | contig 24007 bp, 16 predicted proteins | sample PhyBR2_FD_201038 | JGI IMG/M metagenome (GOLD analysis project Ga0308158, IMG submission 201038) | Phyllosphere microbial communities from UC Gill Tract Community Farm, Albany, California, United States - DLSLB.R2 | ecosystem: Host-associated > Plants > Phyllosphere > Unclassified | place: USA...
CCGTGGTGGGCGCGATGTTCTGGCCGCGCCGGCTCACGCCGGTGTTCGTCGGTGCCGCTGGCAAGTGGTTCGAGGATGCCGCCGGCTACAGCGATCACTTCCTGGCGCGGGACGTCAAAGGCGAGGACGTCGGCCCGCTGCGTTCGGCCATGGTCGGCACATTCAACTCGCTGGAAATGATGATCGGCCAGCTTCCTCACGAGGGCGCGCGGCCACAGCTGGTGCGCAATGCCAGGGAGTTGCGCGGGCGCATGATCCATCTGCTGCCGGTTATCGATGCGCTGGATGACGCGCTGTTCGCCATCGAGCGCCGTACCCCCGAATTGGTAGAGCGCCTGGCGCCGGTCATGGCATCGGCTCGGCAATGGCTCAAGGACAGCGTGGACGACCCCGATCAGGCCCGCTGGCAAGCGCTGCGCGATGAGCTGCACGCCCTGCGGCCAAGCCCCGAGCAATTGGATGACCGCCGCGAGCTGATGTTTTCCAATGCGGTGTACAGGTTGGGCGAATGGATCGACCTGTGGCAGGACCTGCGCAGCCTGGAACTGGCGATCAAGACCGACAGCCGCCTGCCGTGGCGAGCAGTCTACCGGCACTGGCGGCTGGGACGACTCAAGCCGTTTCTGGACCGCGGGCTGATGCTGTATTCGGTGTTCTCCACGGTCACCGCGATCATCGTCGCATCGGTGTTGTGGATTCTGCTGGGCTGGACCGACGGCGCCAGTGCAGTGATCCTGGCCGCCGTGGCCTGCAGTTTCTTCGCCGCCATGGACGACCCCGCACCGCAGATCTACCGATTCTTCTTCTGGACCGTGATGTCCGTGGTGTTCGCCAGCCTCTACCTGTTTCTGGTGCTGCCCAACCTGCATGACTTTCCGATGCTGGTGCTGGCCTTCTCGGTGCCCTTCATCGTCGTCGGTACCTTGACCGTGCAGCCGCGGTTTTTCCTCGGCACCTTGCTGACCATCGTCAACACCTCGTCCTTCATCAGCATTCAGGGCGCCTACGACGCGGACTTTATGAATTTCGCCAACAGCAATCTGGCCGGTCCGGTGGGCCTGTTGTTCGCCTTCGTCTGGACCCTGGTGGTGCGGCCCTTCGGCGTGGAGCTGGCGGCCAAGCGCCTGACCCGTTTCAGCTGGCGTGATGTGGTGCACATCACCCGTCCGGCGAGCCTGGCCGAACAGCGCGCGATGGGCGTGCAGATGCTCGACCGGCTGATGCAGCACCTGCCACGCCTGACCATGACCGGTCAGGACACCAGCGCGGCACTGCGCGATATCCGCGTGGCGCTGAACCTGCTCGACATGCAGGCCTACAGCCCGCGTGTGCCGGCTGCCGTGCAGCCGTTGTTGCATCAGGTGATCGAAGAGGTGGGCGGGTATTTCCAGGCCTGTCGCAAAGCCGGTGAACGCCTGCCCGCCCCGATGGGTCTGCTCATGACCATGGACCGCGCGCGCCGTGGCTTGACGGTGCAGGCCATGGGCGAGGCCGAAGAGGCGCGCGAGCATCTGCTGCATGCCTTGAGCGGCCTGCGCCTGGCATTGCTGCCGGGTGCCGAAGTGGTCACCGAGGCAGGCGAGGCCGCCGAACAACTGCCGCATGGCATCGATGGAGCACCGCTGTGATTGGTGAACTGGATATCAGCGGGATCTTCCTGCCCACCGTGCTGGTGATGATGGTGTTCACCTACGGCCTGTTTCTGTTGCTGCATGGCGTGCTCAACCGCCTGCATTTCTACCGCCTGGTCTGGCACCGGGCTCTTTTCAACGTCGCTCTCTACGCTGTGCTGCTCGGCGCGGTGGACGCTCTCTGTCGAAGCCTGATGCTATGAAAAAACCGATCCTTACCTTTGGCCGCCTGGTCTTGACCCTGCTGTTCGTATGCCTGGCGGCGTTCATCGTCTGGCGCATGGTCATGTACTACATGTATGCGCCCTGGACCCGTGACGGTCATGTGCGCGCCGACATCATCCAGATCGCGCCAGACGTGTCCGGCCTGATCGAACACGTCAACGTGCACGACAACCAGCCGATCAAGGCCGGGGACGTGCTGTTCACCATCGATCAGGATCGCTTCCGCCTGGCCCTGCGTCAGGCCCAGGCGAGCATGGCCGAGCGCAAGGAAACCCTGGCCCAGGCCGAGCGCGAACTGCGGCGCAACCGTGGCCTGGGCAACCTGGTCGCCCGCGAGCAGCTCGAAGAGAGCCAGTCGCGGCAACTGCGTGCCCTGGCTGCGTTGTCCGAAGCCCAGGTCGCCGTGGATGCCGCGCAACTGAACCTCGATCGCTCGGTGATCCGCAGCCCGGTGGACGGCTTCATCAACGACCGCGCGCCACGCCCGCGCGAGTTCGTCACCGCAGGCCGGGCCGTGCTGGCCGTGGTGGATGGCACCTCGTTTCATATCGATGGCTATTTCGAGGAAACCAAACTGGGCGTGATTCACGTCGGCCAGGCCGTGGACATTCGCATGATGGGCGACAACACCCGTCTGCAGGGCCGGGTGCAGAGCATCTCGGCTGGCATCGAAGACCGCGATCGCAGCAGTGGCAGCAACCTGCTGCCCAACGTCAACCCGGCCTTCAGCTGGGTGCGCCTGGCGCAGCGCATTCCCGTGCGCATCGCGTTTGAAAACCTGCCCGAGGGCTATCGCCTGATCGCCGGCCGCACCGCCACGGTGTCGATCATCGAAGACGGTGTGGTGGCGGGAGCGGCGCAATGAGCAAGGCCCTGCGTCTTTCCGCCCTCGCGGCGGCGCTGCTGTTGTCGGCCTGCCAGATGGTCGGGCCCGACTACCATACCCCTGAGGAGGCGGCACTCAACCGAGCCGACTTGCAGGGCTCGCTGGCCGAAGGCGACAGCAATGTGGTATCGGCGCCGGTCCCGCAGGACTGGTGGAAGCTGTACCACGACCCACGCCTGGATGCGCTGGTGCGCCAGGCGATGGCGTCCAACACCGACCTGCGCGTGGCGGCGGCGAACATTGCCCGCTCCCGTGCGCAGATCGAGCAGGCCCAGGCCGAAGGCGGCTTCGACTTCAATGCCAAGGCCGAGGCGCAGCGTTTGCAAGAGTCGGGCGAAGCGTTCCTGCTGACCGAAAAGCTGCCGGTGGATAACCTGGGCAGCGCGTCCATCAATCTGTCCTATCAGTTCGACCTGTGGGGGACGCTCAAGCGCGGCATCGAGGCGGCACGCGCCAACGCCGACGCCACCCAGGCCGCCGCCGACACCGCACGCATCACCGTGGTCGCCGATGTGGTGCGCGCCTATACCCAAGTGTGCGCGGCCAACGAGGAATACGAGATCGCCCGGCATTCGCTCGAACTGCAGCAGGAAGGCGTGCAACTGACCCAGCGCCTGCGCGATGCCGGCCGTGGCGACGAAACCCAGGTCACGCGCTCCGAAACCCAATACAAGTCCCTGGGCGCGGAGCTGCCGCGCTATCAGGCATCGCGTCAGGCGGGCCTGTACAAATTATCGATGCTGCTGGCCACGCCGGTTGCACAGCTGCCTGCCGACGTGGCCAGCTGCGCCGAGCTGCCGCGTATCAATCAGTTGATGCCGGTGGGCGATGGCGCTGCGCTGCTCAAGCGTCGTCCCGACATCCGCCAGGCCGAACGCCGTTTGGCGGCGGCCACCGCCAACATTGGCGTGGCCACCGGTCAGCTGTACCCGGACATCAGCATCGGCGCCACGGTGGGCACGGTGGGTATTCTCGATGACCTCGGGCATCCGGCAACCAATCGCTGGGGCATCGGCCCGCTGATCAACTGGAACGTGCCCACCAACGGCGCACGGGCGCGGATTCGCGAGACCGAAGCTTCGACCCAGGCTGCGCTGGCCAATTTCGATGGGGTGGTGCTCAACGCCATTCGCGAGACCCAGACGGGCCTGGCGCAATACGCCGCCTTGCTGCAGCGTCGCGATGCCCTGGCCGACGCCGAGCGGTCGGCGCAGCAGGCGGCGGATCAGACCCATCAGTTTTTCCGGGCCGGCCGCGCTTCGTTCCTGGCGGACTTGCAGGCAACGCGCACCTACACCGATGTGCGTGGCCAACTGGCGGCGGCGAACACTCAGGTGGCCATGGAACAGATCAACCTGTTCCTGGCCTTGGGCGGCGGTTGGGAAAGCGCCCGGCAGACGCCGGGCGCACGTTGAGGCTTAGAAGCCTTCCAGGACGATCTTGCCCTTGGCCGTGCCGCTTTCGATCAACTCGTGGGCGCGGATCAGATTGGCGGCGTTGATCACCCCATAGTGCTCGCCCAGGGTGGTGCGCAACACGCCGCTGTCGATCAGTTCGGCCACGCGCTCGAGCAGCTCGTGCTGCTTGATCATGTCCGGAGTCTGGAACAGCGAGCGCGTGAACATCAGCTCCCAGTGCAGCGACAGAGCCTTGCGCTTCATCGGCATCACGTCGAGGGTCTTCGGATCGTCGATCAAGGCCAACTGACCCTGAGGGCGCAAGGCTTCGATCAGTTGCTCGAAGTGCTTGTCGGTGTGGGTCAGGCTGGCCACGTGGTCGACCTGGCCAACCCCGATGGCTTCCAGCTGCGCCACCAGCGGCTGGCTGTGATCGATCACATGGTGAGCGCCCAGGTCGGTCACCCACTGACGTGTTTCATCCCGCGACGCCGTGCCGATCACGGTCAGCTTGGTCAGCTTGCGCGCCAATTGCGTGAGGATCGAGCCAACGCCACCTGCCGCACCGATGATCAGCAGGCTCTGGCCTTCGCCACCGCCCTCGGGCACGCCCAGACGGTCGAACAGCAATTCCCAGGCAGTGATCGAGGTCAGCGGCAGGGCGGCGGCGTGGGCATTGTCCAGGCTTTGCGGTTTGTGCCCGACGATCCGCTCGTCCACCAGGTGCAGTTCGCTGTTGCTGCCCGGACGGTCGATGGCCCCGGCGTAGAACACGCTGTCACCGACCTTGAACAGGCTGACCTGATCGCCCACCTGCTGGACGATGCCGACCGCATCCCAACCCAGCACGCGCGGTTCGGTCACGGCAGCGCCGCTGCGCACCTTGGTGTCGACCGGGTTGACCGAAATGGCCTGGACCTGCACCAGCAGATCACGTGGGCCCGGTGTGGGCGCGGGCAGTTGCAGGTCGGTGAGCACGGAGGCTGCGCCGTTCTGGGTATAAGCGATGGCTTTCATCAGGGGATTTTCCAGGTGAGGTCTGTAGGATCGATGCGCCCTTGGCAAAGGGCGCTCGGTGGTCAGGAAGATAGCGGAAGGTCAGGCGGAACGCATTTCCTGCGTGTCACGCTGCATCGACTGCAGGTTGCGCTCGATGTTCTCGCACAGCGAATCCATTTGGATCTGGTGTTCGCTGACCTTGAACGGGCTCTGCAAGTCGGTGCCGATGCGCTCGATGGCCAGCAGCATGAAACCGACCACGGTAGACGCCAGCGGTGTGAACCATTCAAGCGACTCTACCAGGCCGATCGGTACGATCAGGCAGAACACGGTGATGAACAGGCGAGGAAAGTAGACGTAAGGAAAAGGCAGTGGCGTGTTGGCGATACGCTCCATGCCGCCCTGGCAATTGGAGATGTCCACCAGTGTCGATTCCAGACGCGCCAGGCGGATGCTGTCCAGGCGTCCGGCCTTGTATTCACGCGCCAACAGGGCGGCGGAGCCGGTGATGAGGTCGTTGGAAAAGTTGTTGGTGCTGTTGCGCCGTTCGAATTCCTCGGCGCTGATGAACGCTGCCACTTCCGGTGGGCAGGGTATGTGCCGCACGTGCGCCGCCAGGCAGTTCACGTAGGCCACGTGGCGCCGCAACAGGGTGGCCTTGACCGGGTTCACGTCATCACCGACGTCGTCGATCAGGGTCAGCACCTGACGCGCGTAGCTGCGCGATGCGTTGACCAGCAGGCCCCACAATGTCCGAGCTTCCCACCAACGGTTGTACGCACTGCTGTTGCGGAAGCTGATCAATACGATCAGCGCCGAGCCCAGCAGGGTCAACGGCATGATCGGCAGGCTCAGCTTGGTATTGAGGAACAGCATGAAGTCGACGGTGACCGCGATATCCCAGAGCAGCAGCCAGAACAGGGACCAGCCGACATAGCCCATGGTCTTGATGATCAGACGGTATTTCTTGGCGATGGCTTCTTTCATAAGCGGACCTCAGGCGATGTGCGTGCCTAGGTCGGACGCCGACTTCGCAACAAGGTTCGTTGCAGCCAAACGAATGCCCGTTACCAGTTGCTACCGGCCGATACTGGCACTTCAGGCATGCCCGCGGCGGGCGAACAGCAGGCCAACGCCTGCCAGCCCCAGCAGGCCACCACAGACGCGATTGAAGCGACGTTTGGCCTGCACGGTGTTCAGCCAGCGCTTGAGGTTCACCCCCAGGTACGCATACAGACCCACCGCGATCCACTCCAGCATCAGAAACAGCGCACCGAGCACGGCGAACTGGGCACCCACCGGTTGCTGCGGGTCGACGAACTGCGGCAGGAACGCGGTAAAGATGAGGATCGCCTTGGGGTTGCCCGCCGCGATCAGGAACTCGCGGCGCAGCATCAACCACAGGCTCGGACGGCTGGCCGTAGCGTCATCCGCCATGTCGGCGGGCTCACCGGTCCACAGGCTCCACGCCAGCCAAAGCAGGTACAGCGCCCCCACCGTCTTGATGACCAGGAACAACCACTCGGAAGCGAACAAGACCGCGGCCAGGCCCATGGCTGCCAGCGCAATCATCCCGCTGAAGGCCACCAAACGTCCGAAGCCTGCCAGGCAAGCGGCCTTGTAGCCGTGGTGGGCGGCATTGTTGATGGACAACAGGTTGTTGGGGCCTGGGGCCATGTTCAAGGCGAAGCAGGCGGGGATGAAGAGCAGGAGGGTGGTGAGGTCCATGGTGCTGTGTCTCTTGCGCAAGAGGGGCCGGGGTACTCGAACGTTGCTTTCGGAATGTAGATAAACGCGCTGCCCACCGCAACGCCGTTCTGCGCGAAGTGCTTTCACCGCCTTGATGATTGGCCGGTAATGATTCATACCGCGATACATCAGCATAATTGGAGTTCTTAGTATCATGCGATCAGATTTCTGTGTGGGCTGTACTGTAATTTTAATGGTTCGCTTCCATAGTAAGAGTGTGCGGTCCATGAGGGTTAGTGGATTGTTTGGTAGGAAAAATCTTAAGTAATGTTAGTTGAGAGAAGTCGAGCCCGAAGAATATGTAAGCGCTTAATTTATCAATAATATCAAAGGCTTGCTTATTTAATCTTGACGTCAATATACAGCGTCCCTATCATCGCGCTCCTTTCGAGTTGATACAAAGCCATTCTGGCATCAAGGATTGAATATGTGGTCAAGGGCAGGACGCCGTGCAAGTCCGTATTTCGCGGTATTGCTTTGTTGTGCAACTAAGGTCTTCGCGGCGCCTACTACACCGGGCGAGCAGGACTTCATTCGCGACCGTCAGGATCGCCTGCTGCAAGAGCAGCGGCAGCGCCTCGAGGAGCTCAAGAACCTGCCTGGTGAACAACTCAGCGCTCCTGCGCCTCCAGCCGTGGAGGACGCTCGCTGCTTCACCATCCAGCGTATCGACATTCAGGGCGCCGATGCCCTGGGTCCTGCCCAAAAAGCCGAACTCGTGCAGCCATACCTGGGCCAGTGCCTGGGTGTTGCGCAACTCAACGAGTTGCTCGGGGTCGTCACCGATCGCTATCTGCAACTGGGCCTGGTCACCAGTCGTGCCTACCTGCCGCAACAGGACCTGTCGACCGGCATCCTCACGCTTCAAGTGGTTGAAGGCCGCCTGGAAGGCATTCGACCTGCCGATGACAGCGGGTTATCGCCACGGGAAGTGAACATGGCTTTTCCGGGCCATGTAGGCGAGCTGCTCGATTTGCGCGAAGTCGAGCAGCTGGTCGACCAGCTCAATCGCCTGCCGTCCAACGGTGCGCAAATGGAGCTGGCGCCTGGCGAGGCGGTGGGGGGCAGTACCGTGCTGGTCAGGAATGCTGCACAAAAGCCTTGGCGTGCTTCGCTGTCGCGCAACAACGATGGCCAGCGCAGCACCGGTCAGCAGCAGTGGGGGGCGGGTCTTGATTGGGATAGCCCCTTGGGCCTGGCCGACCAGTTGGTGCTGCGCGGCAGCCACGATGCGGTCAGCGACCACCATCGCCGCTCCAAAAGCACCACGGCGTACTACAGCGTGCCGTGGGGCTGGTGGAACTTCAATTATTCCTACAGCCAGAGCGAATACGGTTCGCAGGCTTATGGCAACGGCTTTGCCTTCAAGCAAAACGGTGACAGCCAGAATCATCAGTTTCGCGCAGAGCGCGTGATACATCGCGACTCGGTCAGCAAAACATCGATCAACGGCGGCCTGGCCTATCTGCGCAGCAACAACTACTTGAACGGCAACCGCCTGGAAGTCAGCAGCAACCGCATCAGCGAGGCCCAGTTCGGCATCAACCACGGCCGTCGTATCGGCAATGCGTTCGTCAACCTCGATCTGGGCATGCAGCAAGGCATCGGCGCTTTCGATGCACAAAGTCGCAAGGTCGAACAGCACGGCGACCCCAACGACCGCTATCGCAAATACACCGCCACCGTGAGTTACCTGCAGGGTTTCAACCTGTGGGGCGAAACGTTCAGCTTCACCAGCCTGGCCACCGGGCAGCGCAGTGAAGATGTGTTGTTCAGCCCCCAACGCATGAGCTTGAGCGGACAGTCGTCGATGCGCGGCATCAAGGACCAGAACCTGTCCGGCGACAGCGGCGGCTATTGGCGCAATGACCTGCGCTGGACGCGTCCGGTCAACCTCGCCTGGTTGCGACCGGTCCTTTATGAATACGGCATAGGACTGGGCTACGACCAGGGCGTGATCCGGGGCGATCGCTACAACGGCGACCAGCATGGTCGTGTGTCCAGCAATTCGGTCGAGTTGTTCGCCCGAGGCCAGCATTTCGCGACGTCGGTGACTTTCGCCCATTCGCTGGAACGCCCCGACGCGCTGAGCGATCGCGAAACCCCGATCTACTTTCGCCTAGACCTCTTTCTCTGATTTCACATTTCAGTAGGTAATCGACATGGACGTTCGCCAGTTCGCTTTTCTGGCTCGACAAACTTCGGCCCGAATTCAGCCCCGTGAGCAATTCTGCGGCTTGCCCAAGCGCGCGCTGGCGTTGCTGCTGGCCAACGTCATGTTCTGGCAACCGCTGTGGGCGCAAGCCGAAGGCATCGTGGTCAGTGGTTCGGGGACCAGCCTGCAACAGGCCGGCAACGGTGTGCCGATCGTCAACATTGCTACCCCCAATGCGACCGGTCTGTCCCATAACCAGTACAAGGATTACAACGTCGGCAGCCAGGGCGTGATCCTCAACAACGCCACCGGCCGCACCCAGAACACTCAACTGGGCGGCATCATCGTTGGCAATCCGAACCTGGCAGGCTCCGCCGCCAACGTCATTCTCAACGAAGTCACCGGCGGCAATCCCAGCCAGCTGCGTGGCTATACCGAAGTCGCCGGACAATCGGCCAAGGTCATTGTCGCCAACCCCTATGGCATGACCTGCAACGGCTGCGGTTTCATCAACACCCCGCAGGTGACCCTGACCACCGGCAAGCCGATCGTCGAGAACGGCCGGGTGCAGCGCTATCAGGTCGATGGCGGCGCGATCTCCATCGACGGCCAGGGCCTGAACGCCAGCAATGTCGATGGTTTCGAGATCATCACCCGCTCGGCCCAGATCAATGCACAGATCAACGCGCGCAATCTCGCCATCGTGGCGGGACGCAACGATGTCGACGCCGCGACCCTGCAGGCCACCGCCCGTGCCGATGACGGCTCGGCCAAGCCGCAACTGGCCATCGACAGTTCCGCACTGGGCGGCATGTATGCCGGTGCGATCAAGCTGGTGGGCACCGAAGCCGGCGTCGGGGTGAAGCTGGCCGGTCATCTGGCGGCCAGCGCCGGTGACATCCAGCTCGACGCCAACGGTCACCTGAGCCTGGCCCAGACGGCGGCCAGCGGTGCCGTAAACGTCACGGCGCAAAGTCTGGACGCCCAAGGCCCCGTCTACGCAGGCAGCCAATTGCGGGCGCAGACCCGTGGCAACCTGACCATAAGCAACAACCTGGCCGCCCGCGACAGCATCACCCTGAGCAGCGGCGGGCAGTTGACCAACAGCGGCATCATCGAAGCCGGGGTCAATGCGGACAACAGCCGCAATGCCCACGGTGACGTACACCTCAAGGCGCAAGCGTTCAGCAACCGCAACAGCGTGATCGCCAGCCGTAACCTGAAAGTCGTCAGCGCAGGTGCCATCGATAACCGCAACGGCTCCCTGAGTGGCGCCAACCTTGAGGCCCGCGCGGACCATCTGGACAACCGCAGCGGCCAGATCAGGGGGGCAGAGAGCGCCACTGTCACCGCCAAAGATCTCGACAACCGTCAGGGGCGCATCACCAGCCAGAACCAGCTGAGCGTCAACGCCGTGAACGGCGACAACCGCACCGGCACCCTGCACGGCGACCGCAGCCTGCGACTGGCCGTCGACCACCTGGACAACCAGCAAGGCCTGCTCAGCGGCCGTGGCACGGTTGATATCACTTCCAGCGGGCTGTTCGACAACCGCGCCGGAACCGTGATCGGCGACTCCCTGCTGCGGGTGCAGGCAGGCGCCATCGACAACCGCGAGGGTGAGATCGTCGGCCAGCAAGACGTCGAGGTCCGCACTGAGGGGTTGGATAACCAGAATGGCAAGCTGATCGCCCAAGGTGCGCTGCTGCTCGCAGGCGCGCACCTGGACAACCGCCAGAACGGGTTGGTGGCGGCCACCCAGGCCTTGAACGTGCACGTCGACACCCTGGACAACCGTGGCGGCGAATTGTCTTCGCAAGCGGACATCGAGCTGTCCGGTGACCAACTCGACAACGACGATGCCGGCCAGGTATTGGCCCAAGGCAGCCTGATCCTCGCCTACGCCAACGTCCTCAACCGCGCCAAGGGCCTGCTGTCCGGCAAAGCCGGTATCAACCTGCGAGCAGGCAGCCTGGACAACAGCGGTGGGCGCCTGCTCAGCCAGCGCAACATCGATCTCCTGCTCACCGGTGCGGCCCTCAACCAGAAAGGTCTGATCAGCAGCGAGGGGGCGTTGCACCTGAACGTCGGCAGCCTCGACAACACGGGCGGCAAGCTGTCCAGTGCAGGCCTGCTGACCCTGGACAGCCGCGGCCTGATCTTGAACCGCGGTGGCGAACTGGTCACCGATCAAGGCCTGACCCTTTCGAGCGCCAGCCTGGACAACAGCCAGGGCGGCCGCATCAGCGGCAAGGGTGCAGTGAAGCTGACGACCGGTGCGTTCAACAACGATGGCGGGGAGGTCAGCAGTGCCAACACTCTCGATCTGAGCGCGCAGCAGGTCAGCAACCTCGGCGGCCGCATCGGCAGCCAGTTCGCCCTGACGGCCACTCTGCAAGGACTGGCCACGCGGGCGGGGAAGTTTTTCAGCAACAGCGCCCTGACGCTGGACCTCAACGGCGGTGACCTGGACAACCGTGAAGGCCTGCTCAACGCACCGGAGCTGACCTTGCGCAACGTCGGCGCGGTGTACAACCAGGGCGGTGAAATCTCCAGCAGCCAGGCCTTCACCCTCAAAGCCCGCAGCCTGGACAACAGCGCGGGCAAGCTGCTCAGCAACCAGACCCTGACCCTGCACATCGAACAGGCCCTGGCCAACCTCAAAGGCCAGATTGCCGCCGCCGCGCTCAGCGTACAGGCCGGTAGTTTGGACAACAGCGAAGGCGTGCTCACCAGCCGCAGCGATCTGAACCTGACCAGCCACGGCAGCCTGCTCAACCGCAACAATGGCCTGATCAACGCGGCAGCCGTGCTGGACATCCACAGCGCCGACCTCGACAACCAGGGCGGCCAGTTGCTCGGCAACCGCGCTGTGCGTCTGGATCTCAACGGCGGCACGCTGAACAACAGCGCAGGCTTGATCAACGGCGAAGGCCCTCTGACCTTCAACCGCATCGGCGCCGTCGACAATCGCAACGGCGAAATTTCCAGCAATCAGAGCTACACCCTGACCAGTGCCCAGCTCGACAACCGTGCTGGCAAAGTCATCAGCAGCGGCCAGTTGTCCGTCATCAGCGGCGCCATCATCAACCGCAATGGCCTGCTGTCCGGTTGGCAGGGTGTGAACCTGCAGGGCAGCAGCCTGGACAACCGCGACAACGGCACCGTTTCCAGCCGCGACGGCAACCTGGCAGTCAACCTGAGCGGGGCGCTGCTCAACAGCAACGCCGGTGCGCTGGCCAGTGCCGGACGTCTGGACATCGACAGTGCCCGCCTGGACAACAGCCAAGGCGGCATTCTGAGCAGCGGCGCCGGACAAAGCCTGACCGTGCAAGACACGCTCGACAACAGCGAGGGCGGGCTGATCGACAGCGGCGCAGAACTGACCGTTCGAGCCACAGACCTGAGCAACCGCGCCGGGACTGTCAACAGCCAGCAGGACCTGAGCTTTACCGGTACGCAACTGGACAATACCAGTGGTCAATGGGCCAGCAACGGCAGCATCACGCTCGACTTGCTGGGGACCCTGATCAACGCTCAAGGCAAATTCGCCAGCGGCGGCCCTCTGCGCATTCAGCGCGCTGCGCACATCGACAACCAAGGTGGGCAACTGGTCAGCAAAAGTCTGCTGAGCCTGCTCACCGGCAGCCTGGACAACCGCAACCGTGGCACGCTGGCGGCGCTCGATCAACTGACCGTGGAGGCCGGCGGTACCGTACAGAACGGCGCCGACGGTTTGATCTACAGCCAGAATGGCGCCGTCAGCCTCAGCGCCGCTGAGCTGGAAAACGGCGGGGGTGCCGTACAGAGCCAGACCGGCCTGACGCTGCACACCCGTGGCGCGGTCAACAACGCCAACGGTCGTCTCATCGCCCAGAACGGCGACTTGGTACTGAACGCCGGGAGCCTGGACAACCGCGGCGGCATCCTTTCCAGCCTGCGCGGCGCTCTTGAAGCGCGCATGGCCGGTAGCCTGCTCAACGCTCAAGGGACCCTGCAAGGCCAGCGCCTGACCTTGTTGGCCCTGGCCGGCCTCGACAACCAGAATGGCCGCATCGCCGCGCAGAGTGGCGACGCCAGCATCACCACCGCTGACCTCAACAACAGCGCAGGCGGCCTGTATGCAAAAGGTTTGATCGACGTCAACGCCAATACCCTCACCAACGCCGGCCAGATTGCCGGCGGCCGTGTGCGTTTTGCCCTGGGCGGTACGCTGATCAACCGCTCCGGCATCATCGAAAGCGACTCCTTCTTCGACATCACCGCGGCCAACCTCGATAACCAGGGCGGCACCCTGCGCGCACTCGGCACGGACGGCGCCTCGGTGTATCGCGTGGGCGGTGTGCTGGATAACCAGGGTGGCGTGATCGAGATTGCGAACGCCGATCTGACGGTCGACGCAGGCAGCTTCCGCAATACCAACGGCTCTCTGCTGCACGTAGGCCTGGGTGAATTCAATATCTCCAGCGCCAACGTCACCGCCGCTGGTGGCAGCCTGGTTACCCGTGGTGGCCTCACCCTCAATGCCGACATCTGGACCAACAGCGGCGTGCTGCAAGCCGGGCGCCTGACCCTCAAGGTCGGCAACTTTCACCAGACCGCCAGCGGCCAGTTGCTCGCTTCACAGAGCCTGCGCGGTGAAGGCGTCAACTGGAGCAACGACGGCAAGCTGGCCAGTGACGGTGACCTCTGGCTTGGGCTCAGCGGTACCTATTCGGGCAATGGCCGCGTCACCAGCCTGGGCAGCCTGCAGATCGACGCCGCCCAACTGCAACTCGCGACCCCGGCCAGCATCACCTCCGGCGCTGGCTTGAAGCTGGGCGTTGGCGGCGCCTTGCTCAATCGGGGCCGCATCACTTCTGTGGATGACGCCGGGATCACGGCCGGCAACATCGACAACTACGGCACCCTCGGCAGCGCCCAATCCCTAAAGCTCAAGACCGGCGCCTTGCTCAACGAGCGAGGACTGCTCTTCAGCGGCGGTGACATGGGCTTGCAGGTCGACACCTTCACCAACCGCTACGCCGACGTCTACAGCCTGGCCAATCTGCGCATCGATCGCGACGGCAGTGGCGGCCACGCCAGCCTGATTCGCAACAGCTCCTCGACGCTGCAAAGTGACGGCAGCATGAGCCTGGCTGCCAGCACCATCGAAAACGTGCGCGAGGTGCTCACCGTCAATGACGCCGGCATCTACACCGGCAAGATCTACCAGGTGGCCTGTATCGAGGGCGTCAACGCCGGCGACTGTTCGGGCAAACGCAATTTCGTCTTCGAAGTCCTGGAACGCCAAAAGCTGGAAGTCACCCAAGCGAGCCAGGCATCGAGCATCACCGCAGGCGGCAACCTGAGTTTCAACGGCGGCGACCTGCTCAACCAGAGCAGCACCATTGCCACGGGCGGCAACCTGAACGCCTCGGTCACCAACCTGTTCAACCGCGGCATCGAAACAGGCGATACCGAATACGTGCGCACCTTCCGCACCAACCGCCAGCGGGGCGGAAGCGGGCTGATCAGGGCAGCCAATGCCTTCAACGAACAGTACTGGCTTGAAGGTGCTCGTTACGACGCCAACAACCTGAGCGGTCTGGAAGCGGGTATCAGCAACTTTCTGGCTTACACGGAGACCGAGCTTCCCCAGTACGCCCGTGTGACGCAACTGGCAACCAGTGATCAACGCTACGCGGCGGTCATTCAGGCGGTTGGCGACGTCAACATCACTACCCAGAACAACTTCGACAACAGCGTGGTACGCAACGACTACCACTACGTCAGCAGCGGCGCCCGCACCGATACCGGTGCGTCAGGCAGCGATTTCAGTACCCGAGTCAGTCTCGACGCGCAGCTGCCACCCGATCTCGCCCAGCAACAGATCAACCCGCTGTCTCTGCCAGGCTTCAACCTGCCCAGCGGAGAACATGGCCTGTTCCGTCTCAGTGACCAAGCCGCCACGGACACCGCCGCCAAACAGTTCGATGCCGCCCCGCACAGCTGGACCATTGGCAGCGCGAGCATCGATGCGGCCCAGCGCACCCAGACCGCCGACCCCAACCAAGGCCGTACCTTCGAGGTAGAGGGTCAGGTCGCCTCTCAACTGCCGACGGACGATAACGCACTGGACTCCGTCGCCGGGCAAGAGACGTCCATCACCCTGAACCGCGTCCAGGGCCTGCCCGAAACCCAGAGCACCTCACCGGCGCATAAATACCTGATCGAGACCAATCCGGCACTCACCAACCTCAAGCAATTCCTGAGCTCGGACTACCTGCTGGCAGGGCTGGGCTACAACCCGGACGAAAGCGCCAAGCGCCTGGGCGACGGCTTCTACGAACAGAAGCTGATCCAGCAGGCGCTGGTTGCCCGTACCGGCCAACGCTTCATCGACGGCCAACACTCCGACGAAGCGCTGTTCAAGTACCTGATGAACAACGCCATCGCCAGCAAGCAGCAACTGGGCCTGTCGGTCGGTACCACGTTGACCTCGGCGCAAGTCGCAGCACTGACCCACGACATCGTCTGGCTGGAAGAGTACAAGGTCAACGGCGAGAACGTGCTGGTGCCCGTGCTGTACCTGGCCCAGGCCAACAACCGCCTCGGCCCCGACGGCGCGTTGATCGCCGGTCGCGACGTCAACCTGGTTTCCGGTAACGACCTCACCAATGCAGGCACCCTGAAAGCCAGCAACAACCTCAGCGCCAACGCTGGCAACAACCTGGTCAACAGCGGCCTGGTACAGGCCGGCGGCCGACTTGATCTGCTGACGGGCAACACCCTCGTCAACAAGGCCGGTGGCGTGATCACCGGTCGCGACGTGAGCCTGACCGCCGTCAACGGCGACGTGATCAACGAGCGCACGGTCACCAGCCATCAAAGCAGTAGCGGCTACCGCAGCGAACGCAGGGACTTCGCGGACACGGCCGCTCGCATCGAGGCGGCGAATGATCTGAGCGTGTGGGCGGGGCGGGATGTCAATAATGTGGGTGGGGTGTTGCAAGCTGGCAACGACCTGACACTGGCCGCCGGTCGAGATATCAACTTCGCTTCAGCCGAGCAGGTTGAAAGCAATGATCGCGGCCGCAAAGCCAACAGCAGTTCCATTACCCAGCACGGCTCCAGCCTTTCCGCAGGCCGGGACATCATCGCCACCGCCGGTCGTGACCTGACGGCCATTGCCAGCGACATCGACGCCAAACGCAACATCGCCATGGCAGCCGTCGATGATCTCACGCTGAGTTCCGCGGCAGACGAACAGCACACCTATTCCAAGACCAAAAAGGTCACCGCACAGGAAGATCACGTCAGCCAGATCGGCACTTCGCTCGATGCAGGCGGCGACATCGCCCTGACGGCGGGCAAGGACATGGCCCTGGTCTCCAGCCGTATCACGGCAGGCGACGAAGCCTACCTGTACGCCGGTGAAAACCTGGAGCTGCTGGCCGCTCAAGACAGCGATTATTCCCTTTACGACAAAAAGAAAAAGGGCAGCCTGGGCAGCAAACAGACCCAGCGCGACGAGACGACCACCGTTACCAACGTGGGCACCGAAATCAAGACCGGTGGCAACCTCACCCTGGAAAGCGGCGGCGATCAAAAGTATCAGGTCGCCAAACTGGAAAGCGGCAAGGACCTGACCCTGGACAGCGGTGGCGCCGTTGATTTCGAAGGTGTGAAGGATCTCAAGCAGGAGAGCCACGAGAAGAGCAGCAGTGATCTTGCCTGGACGTCCATGGGGGGCAAGGGCAGGACGGATGAGACGGTGCGGCAGAGTGAGTTGGTTGCGCAAGGTGCGTTGGTTATCAACGCCGCCAACTCCATCAGCATCGATGTCAAGAAAGTCGACAAGCAAACGGTGGCCCAGACCGTAGACGCCATGGTGGCCGCCGATCCAAAACTGGCATGGCTCAAACAGGCGCAAGCTCAAGGCAATATCGACTGGCGGCAGGTGGAGGAAATTCACCAAAGCTTCAAGTATGAGCATTCCGGTTTGGGCGCAGGTGCTCAGCTGGCACTGGCAATTCTGCTGGCTGCAGTAACGGGCGGCGCTGGCGCTGCATTGGTGGGTGCCACAGCTGGAACCACGACCGCCGCAATTGCCAATGCTGCGTTGGTCAGCCTCGAAGTAACGGCAGCCAACAGTGCAATCAGCAACAAAGGCAATTTGAAAGCCGTCGCCAAAGATACCTTCGGCGCCAAAGGCCTGAAAAATGCTGCTGTGGCAGGCGCAACGGCTGGTGTCACCCAAGGCGTTATCGATCCAGACCTGGGAGGCAAGACAAGCAACTGGAACAACGTCACCAAAGGGTTCGACCTGAACACCCTTGACGGTGTTGCAGGTTTCGCGCTGCACGCGGGTGCCCAGGGTGTGGCGGCAGGGGCAATCAACACGACCATAAACGGTGGCAGTCTGGGCGACAACCTCGGGCAGGGGCTGGTCGGCCAGGCGACCAATGTCGTAGCGGCCACTGCGTTCAACTTCGTTGGCTCCTACGCACAGAGCCATTGGCAAGCCGCCAAGGATGCCAACGATCCGGCAACCATGGCGCTGTGGGCTGAGGGAGGCGCTGGCCGAGTCGCAATGCACGCGCTGATGGGGGGCGCGATTTCCAGCGCCATGGGCGGAGACTTCTCGACCGGCGCAGTCGCGGCCGGTGCGAGCCAGGCCATGGCACAGGTGCTGAACAATACGTTCGACAGCAACCCTGAACTGCGCGCCGCATTCTCACAGATCGTCGGACTGACGGCAGCAGGCCTCAGTGAGGGCGATGTCGGGAAAGCGGCCTACGTTGCGCAAATGGCGGACAACTACAACCGCCAACTGCACTACAAGGAAACCCTCAAGTTAGAGGAGTTGCAGAAAGCAGATCCTCAAAACGCCGCCCGGCTTGCAGCCGCTGCCTGTGCCATGACCCATTGCAGCGCCTCGGTGCCGGATGACGATCCCAATCGCCAGCGTTTTGTGGAGCTAGAAAAAACCGGCGCGCAGTACAGTGCTGAACTGGCAACGCTGCGGGCGTCCGGCGCTTTCGAAGAGTACTCGAGGTGGGACGCCGCGAACGACACTCTGCTGCGCGAAGACCCGATACTCAGCAAGGGCAACTCGGTGGGCCGCGCAGTGGCCGGCGCAGCAGGAGCGGCAAGCGGATTTGGCCTGGCCGTCGTCTCGACGCCTGCATGCATAACGGGAGTCGGCTGTGCGCTGCCGGTGTTGGCGGGTGTGGGTGGTGCTGCCTCATTCCTGGATGGCGTACAGGCTACTCGGGACTACTTCGCACCTTATGAATACACCCAAGGGCAAAAGGTCGCGGACTCGTTTTCATCTCAAACCTATCCAGGCGATGTCAACCCGATAAAGGACTACGGAACCACAGCGGCGAAGTATGCGTTGCAGGTTGCGTTGATCAAGGGAGCGGGTAAGCTGGCGGCAGGGCCAGGAAGTTCGGTGCTGGTGGAGGGGGTGCCGGGTGGGGCCGCAAAAAGCGGCGTGCTAGCAGCCAAGAGTATTGATGAGTTGTCTAATGCTGGAAGAGTATTAGATCCCGCAGACAAATCAGGTCAGCTATCGCTAGCTGGCCGAGCGCTACAAAAGCATGGTAGTCGAGTAGGAAGTGCATTTCCAAGCGTAAAAGGCAGTCCTTCCGAAATAAATGCTCATGGTCAAAAAATAGCGGATGATATTCTTAATAACAGGGCTTCAATTGTTACTTTTAAAGATACCGGTCGATTTGGGAAGGTAATGGATGTAGTTGCCCCCGATGGCAGAGGCGTTCGTTACGATGCCAGTGGGAAGTTTATTGGGTTATTGGAGCCGCCGAAATCATGAAGAATTTGCACACTTTAATGAGTAGCCCTCCAGATCGGGAGAATGCGGTATTTGAGATTTGGCTAGAAAATGAGCAGCTGGCCGAGGTTTCGAAAGAGCCTGGCAGATCGCTTGATATCCAAATATATTCGCGTCCCGGAGGCGACGCTTGGGATGTTGATCTTTTGGAATTGATGTCTGTCTTAGAAAAAGCGGCTAAAAATCTAGGTGGTTAGCTTCGGCTGTCTGCAGGCAAATACGGAATGTTGTCACTATTAACCCGAATGATGACAACGTCCCTACTATCGTGATGAAGGTATTCTTCGATACGGCAGGAAATTGATGCGTGCTCAACCCTAAGTGGTCAGCTCAGTGAGGTTTTGAAAAGTAAAGGTAATTTTGGCATTGGTTAACTTACCTGAGAGCAAGGGAGCAAGAGAGCAAGGGAGCAAGCCGAGGTTATGGGTGAGGCTTGGGTTGGCGATGGATGTAAAGTTGCTAGTGATGGGAAAACTTTAGTTAGTCAGGCCGGTTCGAGACAATATAGACCACCTACCTACAAGCAAGATCAACAAAGAACCCAGGCCAAGTTTGAGCAAGGATTTCTTGGGCAGGAAACGAAGAAGTGGCAGTCAGATGGTCATTTGGATATCATGTACTGAATTATGGACGCGAAATTAACGAGGCTTCATAGCCCTGATACTTACAATCTTGAAACTTACTAGCCGGAATACGCAAACAGTTTTTGCTTTCTTCTTCAGGCTATGGTTGGTGAGGAAGGTGAGTAAGGCGAGGAGTGCTTTGATATAGAGGTTTGTACTTCTAAGCGGATTGAAGAAAATCTCGGGTTGGACGAAGCTCTTGTTGGACAACATTACCTTACTTTGCATAGCTACAATTCTAAAATTTGCTCATTCCGTTGAGGATTTTCTACAGGGCTGTTCGTGTAGAGATTGGAATGAAGTTTCAATAAAGGTGTCAAGGATAGGTTTGTGGGAGTTCGAGAGGTATGAAGATGGAAGGGTTTGAATCGAGGTGTCAGAGCTTTTGTGTGGGGCACAACATGCGCTAGTGGTACATGTAGGACAAGGAGGAAGACGCTGTAATGGAAAATAGAGTAACTTATAGCGAAATCCGAGCTTGGTTTCTAGGTAGTTATTATAGTTGTTGCAAGGGAAAACTCAGCCAGCGAAGCCCATGGGCAGAAGGTGAAGCTGAAGTGGGGTATGCATATCACGAACTTTAAAATGCATTTGATTTGCCTATTGAGAAATTGATGCTAGAAGTTATAACGTTGATTCTCTCAGCGGGGCGATCTCCGAAAAAAGTTCAGAAGTATCATCTAGACGTCATCTGCGGGTTGGTAGAGGAGCTGGAACTCTCTTCCATTCTGGAAAGTATACCCTCTGATGAATCAGCAGAATTCAAAAATGATCTAGAATTGCTAGGCATATTTCAATGCGTGGCGCGCTAATCTGAACTGCGCTCTGCATTCTCACAGATCGTCGGACTGACGGCAGCAGGCCTCAAAAAGGGCCATGTCGCGAAAGCGACCTATATAGCGCAGATAGCGGACAACTACAACCGACAACTGCACTATAAGGAAACCCTGAAGTTAGAGGAGTTGCAGAAAGCAGATCCTCAAAACGCCGCCCGGCTTGCAGCCGCTGCCTGTGCCATGATCCATTGCAGCGCCTCGGTGCCGGATGACGATCCCAATCGCCAGCGTTTTGTGGGGCTGGAAAAAGCCGGCGCGCAGTACAGTGCCGAACTGGCAACGCTGCGGGCGTCCGGCGCCTTCGAGGAATACTCGAGGTGGGACGCCGCGAACGACACCCTGCTGCGCGAAGACCCGATACTCAGCAAGGGCAACTCGGTGGGCCGCGCAGTGGCCGGCGCAGCAGGAGCGGCAAGCGGATTTGGCCTGGCTGTCGTCTCGACGCCTGCATGCATAACAGGGGTCGGCTGTGCGCTGCCGGTGTTGGCGGGTGTGGGTGGTGCTGCCTCATTCCTGGATGGCGTACAGGCTACTCGGGACTACTTCGCACCTTATGAATACACCCAAGGGCAAAGGGTCGCGGACTCGTTTTCATCGCAAACCTATCCAGGCGATGTAAACCCGATAAAGGACTACGGAACCACAGCGGCGAAGTATGCGTTACAGGTTGCGTTGATCAAGGGAGCGGGTAAGCTGGCGGCAGGGCCAGGAAGTTCGGTGCTGGTGGAGGGGGTGCCGGGTGGGAGGGCGAAAGGGATAGGCGAAGCTTCAGGGTCGGCAAAAAACTTCTCAATTGCCAATCGCGTCTTTGGTCAGCTCAATGATCCTCGAATGGGGCAACTTGCAGGAAAGCTGGATGCCGATGCGTTACAGAAGCTTGCTAATAATCCCAGCACTACTCGGTTCATGGACGCAAGGACAGGGCATATCAATGTAATTCAAGAAGTTGAAGGGAAGCTGATTCGAATTGCCGTGCTATGAGACGAGATGAAGATTATTTCTGTTGCCCCGATTAGACCTAATCAAGTTAAAGATTTGTTAGGTAAGGGCGATGTTGTCCCGTTACCTTGGGTTTTCGGAGGGCTTGTGGCTTCAATTCATATTGAGGAAATTCAAAAAATTTTGTCTGCGCAAGGCAATAAAGATTCCTTGCCAAATCAAGATAATAGGGAGGGCTACTTTCTAGAAATTAGATTTGACAGCTCTACTCGCAAGGCATCTGGGATTGTTGATGAAGAGTATAAGAATAAAGTAATAACTCTGGATTGCTTTAACGGCACAGTAGTTATTTTGTGTGATGAGGAAGGGCAGTTAAAATCAATTGAGTTAAGTTAGCTGCACTAACTTGACATTCCCAGCACCGGCCTTGCGCCGGTGTTTTCGCTCTCTGGTTCCCCTCTGGCAGCACCCTTTCTGCACTCAAGTTGCACCCGTTCTGTAGTCTTTCTGCAACCCAGCCTGACGACCTTCGATCTACCTAACCAATACGCTCTCTTTCATTATCAAAAACCTAAACAAGCAGAGCAGTATTGCTATGCCAAGGTTTTGTTGCGGTTCTTTAATACGGAATCTATCGAGTGGCAGGCTAAGAAGCTCTTGGGGTTTGTGGATGGCACTGGTGGTTTGGACTATGGAAATATAGATCGTTTTGTTGGAGACGATGGCGCTTATGGCCTTTCGGGCGATTGGGGGCGATTATAATTCGAGGCCCGGAGGTAGAGGCAATTATGATGGGTTAGTTGCTGTGAAAGAGGCAGTGCTCTCCAAGCGCTCAGCCCTAAAAATCAACACCAGCGCCGCCATCGATGGTGGTTGCCACCACAACGCTCCTCAGAAGTTCGCTACGCTGATCCGCGAGCAGGAAACGTAGCGTTCCGGTCTTGCGCTGCTAACCCTAAATCTTGCATGCCCTCTCGCCGATGGTCGTCAATGATCAGGCTAGAGCAGAGCAGAGCAGAGCAGAGCGGCTCAAAGACCTCGCGTCCACGACTGTGGCCCTCAATGCTCCGCACGCATTCGCACTTCTTCTTGCCGAGAACAATGAAGTTCAAAACGCCCTGGCACAGGTCACGGCGGGCGCTAACGTCGATTCGGTTGTGCAGGAACTCCAAAACCGGCTAGGGTTCAGCGACGCCCGGAAGGAGATGATTCGCGACGCTATGGTGGCGGCTGCGTCGATGGCGGTTGGGGGGAAGGCGGGTAGGGGGAGCGCGGGTGGGGCGAAAGGCGTCTTTTCTGTTAAAAATGCGTCTGGAGTCGAGCTGCCTAAAAGCCAATCACAGATGATCGCCAGCTTTGAAAAAGCCGGTTATTCATCAAAGCCTGTAATCTCACTAACTAGCGGTAAAATGGTTGGTGTGCAATATATTATGCCAGATGGTTCACGTGTCCGAGTAATGCAGGCAGATGGTCGAAGTCCTCAAAGGGCTTCATTTGAAAACGCTAATGGTGGGCCGATAGATCCAACGACGGGCAAGCCACCGCAGCCACCAAAAGGACTTTCTAAAGCTGAAAGAAAACAATGGATTAGAGCAAAAACACACATAGAACAGGTTGAATAATGTTTGATTTTTTGAAGGTTGCCATGTCACTACTTCCTCTTTGCATAAAGAATATTGAGTGGGATGGTGAGATCTTGATTATCTCTGGTGACGACTGGAGTTTTAATACTAGTAGCGTCTGGAGAGTATCCAAGGGCAAAAACTTATTGTTTGCGTGTTGGGATAATCAGGTAGGTAGACACATCGAGGAATTGATAGGGCTTTCAGTAGAAAATGTAACCTGGGTTTCTGAGAATCAGCCAATTGATCCATCATTTGCTCTTTCTGATGGTAGAAGGCTGGATGTATTTTGCTCTTCCGTTTTTGAGCCTTGGGTATTGAGTCTTCCTAATAATGTAGTTTACGTTGGGAATCCATAGGCGGGGGAAAGAAGAGATTGCTTTGGTTGATTTTTATTTTTTGGCGGTTTCTCATGACCAGATTATGATCAACAAGAGATTATTAAGCTGGGTCGATATTGTGCGTAGATTCATACAAAATTGGACGCATTGATATTGAAGATCTGTCCTTTCTTCAAAGCTGAAGGTCTAAAGTGAGTCGCTGTAAGCGAGACAGCTGAAAACCTATCGTGGTGCAGCTAGGGAAGATATTCCCCTAGGAGTTTGATGATTACCGATTCTAGTCAATAGGGATATTTATCTAACCCTGGCCATGCGACGGCGTGCGGTTTTACGATACCTTCAACAGTAACAGCCTCAAAGGGTATGCACTCGCTGCTACCAGCGCTGGCATTGCAGGTCAGTTGGGCTACGACCCCACCCAGCTCGGCTTCAACGCGGAGAGTGCCGGTATGGTCGCTGCCAAAGCCGGTGCCGACTCACTGGCCAAGACAGCCATCACCGGTGGCAGCCTCAGCGACAACTTTGCAAGCAGCATGGTCAGCGCACTGATCACTGCTGCGGGTGCCCAAGGTGCAAACGCGCTAGGCAACTCTGTAATGGTTGAGGGAAGCCCCAGCAAGGTCGCGGCGCACGCACTGTTGGGCGGCATGAAGGCATTGGCCATGGGCGAGGACTTCAAGACCGGTGCCCTGGCCGGTGGCGCGAATGAAGCCATGGTCAGCTACCTGGCGGACCGGGTCATGCCTGAAGGCTATGAGCCCGGCAA
>Ga0308158_10001573_pt1 | contig 24001 bp, 24 predicted proteins | sample PhyBR2_FD_201038 | JGI IMG/M metagenome (GOLD analysis project Ga0308158, IMG submission 201038) | Phyllosphere microbial communities from UC Gill Tract Community Farm, Albany, California, United States - DLSLB.R2 | ecosystem: Host-associated > Plants > Phyllosphere > Unclassified | place: USA...
CTTTGAATATTTCACCAAATTAACAATGGAGATCGGTTTAGATAATTCGGGAATTTCGTCAATGGCAGTTTCTAATTCGTCCATTCGTTTTAGCGTAGATAGTTTCATTACGCCTTTTTTACGTTTGGTGTCAATCATAATTTCCAATGGCATTACACCGTCAAATTCATTTTCGAAGAAAACAATATCCTGGAAAAAAGCTTCTTTTTTTGGCATGTCTTCAATTAGACTGCCAGAAATACGCATTTTGTAAATTCCGATGATACTAATAACAAGCAATGAAATGGCTACCACATAAATAGAAAAACGGCTGTGTTTTACATTATGAAGAATCCAATCCATGAATTTTTTTACGGAGCCTCGGTCTAAATGCTGAATGTGGCGGTCTATTGGCGCCGGAATATAACTATGGAAAATAGGAATTACTATGATGCACAAAAAGAACAATAACATGATGTTGATGGAAGTCACATTTCCAAATTCTATCAGTAATTTGTTATTGGAGGAAATGAAGGTAAAAAAACCAATGGCTGTGGTTACATTGGTCATCAAGGTAGCCATACCAATTTTGGTAGTTACCCTTTGTAAAGCTTTCACTTTATTGCGGTGTACTTTGTATTCCTGGTGGTATTTATTGGTAAGGAAAATACAATTGGGAATCCCAATAACAATAATCAACGAAGGTACTAAAGCAGTTAAAACCGTGATTTCGTAATTTAATAATCCTAAAACACCAAACGACCACATTACACCAATAATAACAATGATGATCGAAATTAAAGTGGCTCTGAAACTTCTGAAAAAGAAGAAGAATAACAATGAAGTTACTAATAATGAAGCTCCAATAAAAAGACTTATTTCATCGGTAATGGTTTTGGCATTCAGCGTTCGGATGTAAGGCATACCCGAAACACGCAAATCAATATTGGTTTCTTTTTCAAATTTTTCTACAGCAGGAATTAATTTTTCCAGAATGTAATCTTTTCTTTCTTTTGTGTTTACAATTTTCTTGTCCATGTAAACGGCCGAACGAATGCTTCCTGATTTTTTATTAAATAGCAATCCTTCGTAAAAAGGCATATCGTTGAAGAGTTGTTTTTTGATGTCTTCTAAATAAGCTTTATTAAGGGTTTTGCTTTGGTCAACAAAAGGAACTAATTCAAATTTTTGTAGGGAATCGTTTTTTTGAAGTTTTTTTAAATCATTTATCGAAATGACTAAATCGATAGCTTTGTCTTTTTTGATGCTGTTCATCAAGGTGTTCCAGGCTTTGAAAGCTTTTGGAGTGAAAAAAGTTTTGTCTTTTACCCCAATGATGATAAGGTTACCTTCTTCGCCAAATTTATTTAAGAACGCATTGTATTCAACATTGGCAATGTTATCGTCGGGTAACATATTGGCTTCTGTGAAAGTGAAATGGATGTTTTTCCACTGCATACCCAGAAAAACAGTTATTGCTACAATAATTGATAGCATTAAAATTTTATTTCGAAGGACAACACGGGCAATTAACTCCCAAAATCCTAAACTAAACCACTTAATCATAATCGATATTTAACGGCTGCAAATGTATTAAAAACAGAAGGAAAGGATTGATTTATTTGTAAATTTTAAATTAATTTTAGGGTTTTAGCCGATTGATTTTTTCCAAATTAAAGTTAATTTAAGCCATGTAAATACTATTAAAGAATTTAGCATCTTTGTGTACGATTAAAATTAATTATCATTGGGCTATGCTTTTGAAAAAATATAGAAATACACTCTTTTATTTCGGAGTAACAGGAGGTTTCTCGGCATTGATTTATTGGATTATTGAGAAAGGGAAATTACTTGAATTAAAGAAAGTCCGTTTTGTTGTCAATACCGAAAATGATACCTGGACTGATTTTGTGAATTCTATGTTTCATAATTTTAAGGATCCACTGGCTATTCTTTTGGCACAAATTGTAATGATTATTTTGACTGCCCGTATTTTTGGCTGGGTTTTTAAGAAAATCGGTCAGCCAACAGTTATTGGGGAAATCATCGCCGGAATTGTTCTTGGTCCGTCTTTGGTAGGAATGTATTTTCCGGAATTCTCTGCCGCATTATTTCCTGTAGAATCTTTGGGGAATTTAAAGTTTTTGAGTCAGATAGGATTGATTCTGTTTATGTTCGTCATCGGAATGGAATTAGACATAAAAGTTCTGAAAAATAAGGCCAGCGAAGCTATTGTTATTAGTCACGCCAGTATTATTATTCCTTTTTCTATGGGAATTGGTTTGTCTTATTTTGTTTATAATCAGTTTGCTCCATCAGGAGTCGAATTTCTTTCTTTTAGCCTTTTCATGGGTATTGCCATGAGTATTACAGCTTTTCCGGTTTTGGCCCGAATTGTACAGGAAAGAGGTATTCATAAAACGCGTTTGGGCGCCATTGTTATTACCTGTGCCGCTGCTGATGATATTACTGCCTGGTGTCTGCTGGCTGTGGTAATTGCCATTGTAAAAGCGGGCGATTTTGTGGGTTCTTTGTATGTTATTTCGTTGTCTTTGATGTATGTTTTGGTGATGCTTTTTATAGTAAAACCATTTTTGAAACGCATAGGTGATTTGTATGCTGAAAAAGAAAATATTGGAAAACCGGTTATGGCTATTTTCTTTTTATTGCTGATAATTTCGTCGTATGCTACTGAAGTTATTGGAATTCATGCTCTTTTTGGAGGTTTTATGATGGGAGCCATCATGCCTGATATCGCTAAATTTCGAATGATTTTTATCGAAAAAGTAGAAGATGTTTCGGTGATATTGTTGTTGCCGTTGTTTTTTGTTTTTACCGGTTTGAACACACAGGTAGGCTTGATTAATGACAGCTATTTGTGGAAAGTTACTGGGGCAATTATTGCGGTAGCCGTTATCGGTAAATTTCTGGGGAGTGCTTTGGCAGCCCGATTTGTTGGTCAAAGTTGGTATGACAGTTTAACGATTGGTGCACTTATGAATACCCGCGGTTTGATGGAATTGATTGTGTTAAATATTGGTTTAGAACTAAAAGTATTAACGCCTGAAGTTTTTACAATGATGGTTATCATGGCATTGGTAACTACTTTTATGACCGGACCGGCTTTGGATTTGCTGGCATTTATTTTTAATAATAAAAGAGAAGTTGAACACGTAGAAACCATAGCTGAAAATAAATACCGAATTTTAATTTCGTTTGGAAATAACGAAAAAGGAAAAGCCCTGTTGCGTCTGGCGAATAGTTTAACAAAAAAGCAAAAGAAAACCTCAGTAATTACAGCGATGCATTTGTCTCAAAGTGACGAACTGCATTCTTTTAATATGGAAGAAATAGAAAAAGAGAGCTTCGAACCTATTTATGATGAATCGGATCATTTGGGGGTAAAGCTGCTTTCTATTTTTAAAGTTACCAATGATATCGAAACTGAAATTGCCGATGTTGCTAATAATGGCGATTATGATTTGCTGTTGGTAGGTTTAGGGAAATCTATTTTTGAAGGAAGTTTATTGGGTAAAGTAATTGGTTTTACTACCCGAATTATCAATCCCGACCGATTAATAGATAAATTTAAAGGAAAAGAAGGACTGTTTGAAAATTCGCCTTTTGACGAAAGAACAAGACAGATTGTAGCCAAAACTAAAAAACCATTGGGAATTTTAATAGACAATGATTTTGAGAAACCCGATGAGGTTTTTGTGCCAATTTTTAAATCGGATGATGCGGCGCTGATTGATTATGTTCAAAAAATGATTCACAATAACAATTCTAAAGTCAATTTTCTGGATATGAATGGTCATGTGAAAAACAATTTTGTAATACAAAGTGCTGTGGTAACTTTGCTGCAAAAATTCCCTAATAATGTAAGCGTTATTAGTGATAAAGACCTGAATAAAACATTTTTTAAACAACAGGATCTAACGTTGATTAGTTTAGAAAGTTGGAAATCTGTTATTGATGCAAATACTGATTGGTTGGTTAATCTTTCATCGGTATTAATTATTAAATCTTAAGGAATGAGTTGGATTTTACTTATAATAGGCGGTTTGTTTGAAGTGGCTTTTGCTTCTTGTTTGGGCAAAGCCAAAGAAACTACAGGAATGGAATCGGCTTATTGGATGATTGGTTTTTTACTGAGTTTAACGGCGAGTATGTTTTTGCTGTACAAAGCCACTCAGGAATTGCCTATTGGTACTGCTTATGCCGTCTGGACAGGAATTGGCGCCGTAGGAACCGTTTTAGTTGGGATTTTTGTGTTTAAAGAACCTGCCAGTTTCTGGAGATTGTTTTTTATCGTGACATTGATTGCTTCGATAATCGGGTTGAAGTTTGTTTCGAGTCATTAACAAATTTAGAATCTAATAATTATGCAGCAAAACAATAGCATCACTTTTATTTTTTTAGCCATAATTCTGCTTTTGGTTATCATTATTGGTTTGATGGTTTTTCAGTTGATCAAAGCCAAAAAATCGAAAGACGATGCCGAGAAAAGTTTTTATGCACTCGAAAGGAAAGTCAACGACTTGCAATTAGAAACTTTAGAAGCAAAATTAAATCCGCATCTTTTTAAAAATATCCTCAATTCGATTCAGTCTCATGCCTATCAAACTTATTTTGCACTGGATAAATTAGCGAATGTGCTGGATTATATTTTGTACGAAAGCAAAAAGAAATTTGTTACTGCCAAAGAAGAAATTGATTTTGCGCTGAATTTAATTGAAATCAACAAAATCAAAATCAGTCCGCTTTTCGAATTAAAGATAAAAACCAACATTAATTCCGACGATAAGTTATACGAACAGCCTTTGCTGGCACCGTTGATTTCGATTGATTTGATTGAAAATGCTTTTAAACATGCTGATTTACAAAATCCGGACGCTTTTATCTCGGTTATTTTTGAGTTCAAAGACAATGCTTTTTCGATGACGGTTTCGAACAAAATTTCGGATAAAAAAGTATTGAAAAAAGAACGAAGCGGAATTGGAAACACTACTTTAGAACATCGCTTGCGAATTATTTACAAGAATAATTTCAAACTCGAAAAATTCATTGAAAACGATATTTATATTGCTCACTTAAAGATTGACCTGCTTGAATACAAAACTGAAATGCTTGCTTCTGGACGATGAGTTACCGGGATTAACCTACCTGAAAATGCTTTGCGAACAGATTTCTGAACTGGAAATTGTAAAAACATTTAATAATCCTGAAAAACTGCTGACTGAAATTCCGAATCTCGACTTTGATTTATTAATCTCAGATATCGAAATGCCGGGAATAGATGGTCTGCATCTGGCTGGTTTGTTAAGTGATAAATTGGTCATTTTTTGTACAGCATATAAAGATTATGCCGCTGATGCTTTTAATATTGATGCGATAGATTACATTACAAAACCGGTAAAACTGGAGCGTTTGCAAAAAGCAATTGCTAAAGCTGTAGAACGTTTTGAAAAACCGGATACTTCAAAAAAATTCATTCAGTTGAATACTGATAAAGGAAAAACCCTTTTATATTTTAATCAAATTATATACATAAAAACTGCTCTGGGCGACAGCCGTGATAAAACGGTGCTTTTGGCTGATGGTAGTTTTTTGCATTTAAAAAATGTAAAGTTTGATACGCTTTTGGATGAATTACCGGAAGCCGATTTTTGTCGTATCAACAAGAAAGAAATTGTTTCGGTTAAAGCGATTAAGTTTTTTAATCATAATGAAATTGTGTTGCATCATTTGGATGAAAATAATAAAAATACTAGCCTTAGCCTTAGTGAAACCTATCGTTTTGACTTTTTGAAAAAGGTGAAAATATAACTTATTACAAAGTTTTTCGCTCTTGTTACATAGATTGAAAATTAGCTTTAAATTTCTTTTTCTGCTTCGAAATCACTTCTGATATTTGCCAATAAATTTAAAAAAATGGCGTATGACTAGTATTAAAAATTCTTTGTTTTATGTTACTGTTATTGGTGGTTTCACCGCTTTAATCTATTGGGTAATTTCTCAGGGCGCTTCGCTTGAAATAGGCCGCCAAATTGTTCATAAAGAAATAGCCAGTAACCATTGGAATGATTTTCTTCATTCTATGGTCGAAAATTTACAGCATCCTTTAGCCATTTTATTAGCCCAAATCGTGACCATTATTCTGGTAGCGCGTTTGTTTGGCTGGATGTTTAGAAAAATAGGGCAACCTTCGGTAATTGGCGAAATGATTGCCGGGATTGTTTTAGGACCGTCATTAGTTGGAATGTATTTTCCGGAATTCTCAGCTGCTTTGTTTCCTGCAGCATCTTTGGGAAATTTACAGTTTCTAAGCCAGATTGGACTAATATTTTTCATGTTTGTCATCGGGATGGAATTAGACCTGAAAGTACTTAAAAACAAAGCTCACGATGCAGTTGTAATTAGTCACGCCAGTATTGTTATTCCGTTTGCGTTAGGATTAACGCTGGCTTTTTTTATCTATCCTATTTTTGCGCCAATGGGAGTGGAGTTTTCTTCTTTTGGATTGTTTTTGGGAATTGCAATGAGTATTACTGCATTTCCGGTTTTAGCCCGAATTGTTCAGGAACGCGAAATGCAAAAAACAAAACTGGGGACTATTGCAATAACCTGTGCCGCTGCCGATGATATCACAGCCTGGTGTATTCTGGCAGTTGTAATTGCAATTGTAAAAGCGGGTTCGCTTGCCAGTTCGCTATACGTAATTGGTATGGCTATTTTGTATGTGATTATCATGCTGAAAATAGTGCGTCCGTTTTTAAAACGTGTTGGGGATTTAAATTCCACACGCGAAAGTTTGAATAAACCTGTAGTCGCTATTTTCTTCTTAACATTGTTGTTCTCTGCTTATGCGTCTGAATTAATTGGAATTCACGCTTTGTTTGGCGCCTTTTTAGCCGGAGCCATTATGCCTGAAAACAATAAATTCAGAAATATTTTTATTGAAAAAGTAGAAGATGTTTCTATCATTGTTTTATTGCCGCTATTCTTCGTACGCAAATAGGTTTGCTGAACGATCCTTATTTATGGAAAATTACGGGTCTAATTATAGCCGTTGCAGTAGTTGGAAAATTCTTCGGAAGTGCTTTAGCAGCTAAATTTGTCGGGCAGAGTTGGAAAGACAGTTTAGCTATTGGAGCTTTGATGAATACCCGCGGTTTGATGGAATTGGTAGTTTTAAACATTGGTTATGATTTGGGGGTTTTGTCTACCGAAATTTTCACGATGATGGTCATTATGGCTTTGGTAACCACATTTATGACCGGACCGGCATTGGATTTTCTTAATTTTATTTTCAAAGATAAGCCTACAGCGGTTCCGTTAGAAATTGGTAATAAAAGCAAATACAAGATTCTGTTTTCATTTTCTACTCCTGAAAAAGGAAAGAAACTGTTGAAAATTGCCAACAGCCTGGTTAAAAAACAAACTGACAGTTCGATTGTTGCTGCGATGCACTGTTCTTTAAGTACCGAAATTCATTCATTTGACGTGAAAGACCATGAGCGAAAAATGCTGGCGCCGATTATGAAAGAATCGCAACTGCTGAATCAGGAAGTACTAAGCGTTTTCAAAGTATCCAATGATATTGATGCTGATATTATAGAAACTGCAAATCAGGGCGAATACGATTTGTTATTAGTAGGATTAGGACGTTCTATTTTTGATGAAACTTTACTGGGTAAAATTTTAGGTTTCACTACCCAAATGGTAAACCCCGACCGATTGATAGATAAGTTTAAGGGAAAAGAAGGCTTATTTGAAAATTCTCCTTTTGATGAAAGAACACGTCATATAATTGCTAAAAGCAAAATGCCTGTTGGGATTTTTATTGATAAAGATTTAGAAGAGATTGATCAGGTTTTCATGCCGATTTTCAGCAAAGAAGATGCTTTTTTAATTGAGTATGCCAAGAAATTAATCAATAATAATGGTTCTCAAATTACAGTTTTGGATGCTATTGGCGAAATAAAAAAGACCCGTGATATTGAGGAAACAATTCGTTCTATTGAACAGATTGCACCCAATCACATTATGATTATGCAGGATAAAATTATTAGAAAAGAGTTTCTGGAAAGTCAGAACCTGATGATTATAAGTTTAGAAAGCTGGAAATATATTATAGATACTGATACTAACTGGCTGGTAGATGTTTCCTCGGTTTTAATTATAAAACCTTAAATAATAAAGGGCAACCGAAAGCTTACAAAGGTTTAAAATAACCGCAAATTTGCAAATTATTAAAAAGACATAAATAATTTGCGAATTTGCGGTTATGTAATTTAGCTTTTGATTTTAAAATCCAAGATTCAAAACATAACTCAATTTAATGGCAATATTGTCTTCAAATTTGGGTAATTGATTTGGTCCGTAACGGAAAAAAGTAGTTAATCCTAAGCCATTAAAAATTTGGTTCAGTTCGATTCCCGATTCAAAAAAGCCATCTTTTAAAGTTTTGAAATCAATTCCAATATGTTCTTCAGGATGTTCCAAATCTCCCCATGCCATTCTTGAAACTAAAACTAACGAAGGTTTTACTTTTTTGAATATAGTTACGCGGTTAAAGGCATGTTTGAATTGAAAAAAAGCATATTTACTGGAGAAAAACTCATTGAAATACATGGTTTCAAAACTGTTTTTTCCACCAAAGGTAATTCTTTGCATAATAGTTTCTTTAGTGATATTATTAGGCGAAGTATTGTATAAATGGGTTAACGGAACTGCTCCTAAAGCATATCCAGCCTGAAAAAGCAACGAGGTTTTTTGACCATTTAAATATTTCTTTTCATAATCAGTTCTGAAATCAAACTTGCTGAAATTAAAATCGTTGTCCATTAAATTTCCAAGCGATTGTGTGTATTGAAAATTGAATTTTGGAAAACGTTTTTCTATTTCAATTTGCCCGGTTGGTGTTTGCATAAAATCACTAAACGGACTCCATTGCAACGAAACCATGGCAGTCGTCATGGTATATTTTGTGTATAATTTGTCGTTTTTGCTGAATGTGTAACCAAATTTCGGATCAATTTCAGAATGGGAAATTTCCCAGATGCTTTCTGTTTTTGGAATTTTTTTGGTTTCAAAATAACTTTTCCAGCTCACATAATTGTAAAAAGTACTGATGTTGATGGGTCTGGGATCGTAGATTTTGAACGGTTTTTTTTCTATTGAAAAAGAAGTACTCGCAATTTCCCGAACATCATCAGTATAAGAAAATCCAAGCCATGAATTAGCCTGTTGGTCAATTTTTGCAGCAGCACCAATACTGCCTTTAAACATTCCGTCTTTGGTACCATAAGCATAATAACCTTCAATTCGGAAATATTTAGAAAGTCGCTCATTTGTTACTCCGCCTAAACCCAGACGAAAACCTTCGTAGTTATTATAGCTGAAAAGTTTTCGTAAATCCATGTCGAAAAAACCAATTGGCAAAAAACCATTGATGATTTTTTTTCCTAAGCGAAGACGGTTGTCAATTTTTTTTCTGATGGCAATGCTGTCCAATTCACTGTAGGTTTTTTTAGAGCGAATATCAATGCTATATTTTCGATAGTTTTCCCAAAAAGATTCGTCTTTATTGAAGGCATTTTTTTCAACTTCGACAGCGAAATAAGGATTTTCAATAGGCTGTGTTGTGTTTTTTTGGATATCAAAAATATGACTTTCAGAACGTAAAAAGATATAATCGGAAGGCTGTTTTTTTCTTGTAGAGAAATCCTGTTCCATATCGCCATCAAACTGAATGGTACCGCCAAAAATATTGATATCATCATCATTTTTACCTTTGATTATCTGGAATGTTTTATGAACAGGAAACCAGATGTTTTCTTCAGGGAAGTATTCAAATTCATGAGTTCCGCTGATGTTCAGCAATCCTCGGATTCGCATGATGGCTTTAGAAACAGCAAAATTATTTTGATCAATATACAAGATGCCTTCGAGACCTTTGGCTTTGCTTTTCTTTTTGTTTTTAAAGTAAATCATATAGGAATTCCGGCCTTTAATGACTACGGTATCCAATAGTTTGTAGTTGTATTCCCTGATGGCATTATCGGCTATTGGGCTGTTGTATTTGGTTTCAAAGAGTTCGTATTTTGGATCGTAAATAGAAAAAGATTGCAGATTGAAAGCAATGATTTCGTACAGCGGATGTTTTAATCCTGCCATTTTTGAACCCAGAATAGTTTCTTTGAGTCTGTTGTTACTGAATTGATATTGGGATACTTTTTCGGTTTGGAATAAATGGCGTTTGCTTACTGTATTTTTGAATTTGTAATTGGAAGAATCTATTTTATACAAGGCTCCCTGCTTGTATCTTCTAATAAAAACAGAATCTATTTGTCCTGAAATAGAATCCGGATTGGCCGAAACAATTAATTTATTGTAGTTTTTAAATGCAAAATTAGGAAGCCTTTTTTGCGGATCATTGCTGCTTTTTAAAGCGATGGTTTTTTTAATGATGGCTAAGGCTGCATTTTCGTTACTGATGACAACTTCGTTAAGAGTAGCTGTATTTTGAGTCAATTTCAGACTCAAAAACTGATTGTTTTTTTGAACAGCTACTTTTATTTTGTTGTAACCAATGTAAGAGACTGTGAAAGAAGTAATGGGAGTTTTTGAGTTGATGTCAAATTTTCCATCCACATCGCTAATGCTGTTGGTACTGTTGTTTGTCCTTATTGTAGCAAATGGCAATGCTTTGTTGGAACCGGATTCTTTAACAATTCCGGTAATGTGAAACTGAGCCTGAAGCGAAAGCGTGAAAAAGAAAAACAATAGAAAGTGCTTCATAGTTGTTGTTTGAATCAAAACGCTGGTAAACGCAATTTGGTATCGCAAAAGTAATAATAAAAAATCCGCCTCATTAATTTAATAAGACGGATTTTAGGTTTTGTATTTTAGAAAGTTAAACTTTCATTATTTCGGCTTCTTTGGCTGCAAGAAGTTCGTCTATTTTTTTGATATAAGTATTCGTTAGATTTTGAACTTCTTCTTCTGCACTTTTACAAATATCTTCGGATGTTCCTTCTTTCTCTAATTTTTTAATATCAGTATTGGCTTCTTTTCTGGCGTTTCTAATACCAATTTTAGCATCTTCAGCCTCGGCTTTAGCCTGTTTTGCCAGTTCACGACGACGGTCTTCTGTCAACGGCGGAACACTGATGATAATTATATCACCATTGTTCATTGGGTTGAACCCAAGGTTAGCAATCATAATGGCTTTTTCGATAGTTTGCAACATGTTTTTTTCAAAAGGCTGCAAAGTAATTGTTCTGGCATCCGGAGTGCTAATTTTAGCCACTTGATTCAATGCAGTTGATGAACCATAATAGTCAACAAAAACACTTCCCAACATAGCAGGAGATGCTTTTCCGGCACGGATATTTAGAAATTCTTTTTCAAGGTGTCCAATAGAACCTTCCATAGATTCTTCGGTGCTTTCTAATATAAAATCAATTTCTTCAGTCATTTTTTTATTATTTAGTGTTCAGTATTCACTGTTCAGAAATCAGTGCTTCCAATAACTATCGGAACTGCAAACTGACAACCGAACACTGCAAACTATATATTAACTACAGTTCCAACATTTTCACCATCGCAGATTTTTTCCAGATTTCCGCTTTGGTTCATGTCAAAAATAAGAATTGGTAATTTGTTTTCCTGACTTAATGTAAAAGCAGTGGTGTCCATTACATTCAGCCCTTTTTTGATTACATCATCAAATGAGATAAAGTCAAATTTTACAGCTGAATCATTTTTTTCAGGATCACAGTCATAAACACCATCTACGCGGGTTCCTTTCAGGATTACGTCGGCATTGATTTCAATACCACGTAAAACAGCGGCAGTATCAGTAGTAAAATAAGGGTTTCCTGTTCCGGCACCAAAAATTACGATTCTACCTTTTTCAAGGTGACGGTCAGCTCTTCTTTTGATATAAGGTTCAGCAATAGATTCCATTTTTAAGGCCGTTTGCAAACGCGTTTTCATACCTTTGTCTTCGAGGGCGCCTTGCAATGCCATTCCGTTGATAACGGTAGCAAGCATTCCCATATAATCTCCTTGCACTCTGTCCATTCCGCTGCTTGCTCCGGCAACTCCTCTAAAGATGTTTCCTCCGCCTATTACAATGGCGATTTCTACTCCTTTAGCGTGAACTTTTTTGATTTCTTCAGCATATTCAGCTAATCTTACAGGATCTATTCCATATTGACGATCTCCCATTAATGCTTCTCCGCTTAATTTTAGAAGAATTCTTTTGTATTTCATGTCTTTGTTGCGTTGATTGGTGCAAATATAGGGATATTCTTTTTTTCTGAAATAGGGCAACTTAAATTTTATAGATTTTGTTTTCGTAACTGTATTTAGCGGCTTGGTAGCCTAAATTGAAAATAGTATCCATCTTAACTTTATTGGTTTCAAAGGTGCTGTAGATGCTTAATTCTTTGGGTTGGATCATCCAATCACAATGACCGAATTTGGCAATATTTGAATTTTCAGAAAGAATATCAAAGGCTCTGGTGGTTACGGCCCTGATAGAACTTAAATCTTTAGCCGTAATCATGTTGATAGGACTCACATAAACTCCAATAATCATGTCGGAACTGTCTCTTAATAAATCAGTAGGGAAGTGGTTTAAAATTCCACCGTCGCTATAATGATTCCCATCAATTTCATAAGGCGAAATAATGCCGGGAAAGGAAGACGATGAGATAAGCGCATCGACAATTTTGGTTTCAGGTTCAAATATTTTTAATTGTCCTTTAATCATGTCGGTGGCAGTAATCTGGGTTGGAATCCTTAAATCGGCAAGAGTTGCATCTTCAAAAACCGCCTGAAAATATTCTTTGAATGCTTCAGAATCAATCAATCCTGCCTTAGTAAAAGTGATGTGTTTCCAATGAAATAAATAAATGGATTTGAAGAATTCTAAAATCTCTTCAGGTGTTTTTCCCCAGGCATACATGGCACCCACTATAGAACCGGCGCTGGTTCCCGCAATTTGATTGGGATGAATGTCTTTTTCTTCTAAAAATTTAATAGCACCCGCATGGGCCAAACCCTTTGTCCCACCACCCGAAAGCGCTAGTCCAATTGATTTTGAATTTAAGTTCATTTTTCAGCAGTTTATATAAATATACGCTTTTTGCTGATTTTACAAGTGTGAAATTAATTTTTTTGGAACACTGATGAAGCGGATCCTATATTCAATTTTCGTTTTTCAGTAACTTATATTTTTCTATTGGAATATCTATTATGGAGTCATTCTTAATTTCAAAAGCTCCTTCATATTTTTTGACATCGCCACGAAGTGATCTTGTATTTAGTTTTACATCCCAATAATTGTGTTTATTTCTGATAAGAAAAAGTTGGAATGCGTGTTTATCATTAATTTTAATGGAGTCTTTTATGTAATAATTTTGATTTGAATCACTAATTATTGGTTCTTTAGTATCGTCAATACGCATACTAAATCTGTTACGCATTGTAATGCACAAATTGCCTGATGAATTAATTTTAGTTTTAACAAATAATTGATTAAGAGTTTCTTTGATGCTAATGTGTTCTGGTCTATCGACCTGAGAAAAAGAAGTTATGCTAAAAAACAGAAACAGAATGCTGATTTTAAATATGTTTTTCATTTGTATTATTTTACTCTTAGATCTATTTTTTGTTTATTCCTGTCTAGTAATCTTTTCTGGATTGTTGGCTTAATTCGAAAATTCAGTTTTACTCCAAATTATAAATAATTGAATTAATGTAACTATGATTGTAATTATTAAAATATAATCTGTTGTTTCAATAAATTGATTGGAAAAACTAGATAGATTCTCATTGTTTTTTAATCGTCTTTTGAAATTTTTTATTTGAAAAGTGTTGAATAAGTTTATAATACATATTAAAAAACTAAATGTTAGCAAAACAAAAAAAGTAAATCCGTTCATCATTTGTGATTTGGTATAAAAAACTTTGTAAATTTTAATAGATAATGTTATTAAAACAAAGAAGATAAAAATGAAAGTTATTTGGAAACTAAGTTTAGAATTATATTTAATCAATTTATAAACGAAAAAATTTAAAAAAGTAAAGAAAAACGTGTAGAAAATAATCATAGCACAATTTGTTAAGTTTTGAAATAAAAAGAGATTGTATAGATGTGATTCTAATATTTAGAGTCTTTGGCTAAAGCCAATTCAATATTAAACATTCGATTCCGTTTACTAAAGTTAATGGCAATTGAAAACTAATTTGTGTCAAAAACAAATCTAATGAAAAAACATTTTGTTTTTCTTACAAAATAAAAGCGTTATGAAAACTAAAATTTAGATTTTAATGATTTTCTATCGTCGCTGGTAAATCATTGTTCTTAGAACGTTTACTTTTAAATGATGAAGTGGATATGCCTAAACTAATATTGGCTACTTTTTCCGGACTATCCAAGCTAAATCCATACTGGGTTAGTTCTATAAAAAGGGCCAGACCGTCAAGGTTTTCGATGCCAAGACCAATTTTTTTATAATCGCCATGCAGATTGCCACGGCCTAAAATAATTGATTTTCCGTAATCGGTTTGAATGTATAAGAATGTTTCAGGATCAAGTTTCAGACTTAATTTGAGATTAGCAAATGCGGGAACCACAACCAATTTTCTGGAGGCTACCCAGTCTATGCCGGTGTTTAATCCGGCAGCTATTGTCCGGTGAAAATGGATGCCTTCTCCAAATTTGAAACTCAGTCCATTGGGAGTAAACCAGTACTCATCTTCATTGCGATTCTCTAAATTAGCTCGCATAGGTGTCGATATACTGAATTGAGTATAAGAGCCTTGATTAAATTGAGCTAAGACAGACCATGAGCAACTTATGCTAATTAGTAAATAAGCTAAGGTTTTCATATACAGATTTTTAAATTATCAATATAGAATGGGGTCCTTGTTCTTAGAATACTAAGTTAGCTAAATTTATGAAATGTAGTTGTTATGAATTTGAATTTAAACTTTCCTCAAAAAGTGTGATGTCAATCGCGTTTTTTACATTGTAATCGCCAAAGATTTAGAATAGTTCTGCCGGCTTCAATTTGCAAATCAAAATAAATTATTTTTTGTATCATTTTTTCATGTTGTAAAAAAACAAGAAAGTTGTAAGTGTTTTTAATTTTTACAACTTTCTTTTTATTCTACTCCCTTTACTGTGTGGGCACAGGCAAATGCGCTAACTTTCATATACAAGTTCGAGCCATCTGGGTAGCTTTTGATTAAGTTTAATTAGTGAAGAAATTAAAACCAATCCCAAAAACCACGTTCTATGACATCAACTTTTCCATTGTTTATTTTTTTGATAAATTCATCTTCGAACAATTTAATGACTTCAGGATATTGTTTTTTGTTTTTATTAACTAAGCCATTAAATTTTCCTTTTGAATTACACACGCCCCATAATTCTAGCCAAGGCAAGCTTTTAGGTGTGTGATTATGTTTTGTTTTATATTCCAAATCCTTGTCTGCTCTTGTTACAAATCCAAATTGTAAAGAATCTTTTCCTAAAACAATTGTTCTTGTAAATTGCAGTTTTTTGTTTATATTAAATTTAGCATTTATTTCATTGTATGTTATTTTTGATATTTTTATTTCTAATTGTTCATATGTCATATTAGGAAATTCATATTCCACAATAGGTTTTGCAGGTTTCATGAAAAAATACATAAAAACCAAATAGGCTAGAACAGGTATAATAATGCTGCAAAGTGAAGCAAATATAATTTTAATCATTTTTTTGTTTATTATTTTAGCTATGCAATAATTGAAATGTTTATTAAGGCAGTTTTAAAACAAATCTAATGAAAAACTATAACGGGTAATTAATTTTTGTAGTATTTTTCTAAAACAAAAAAGCTACGAACCAAATCGTAGCTTTCTGCATTTGTTGTTAAAAAAAACAATATTTATTTTTCTTGTAATCCTAAGCTTTCCTCAAAAAGTGTGATGTCAATCGCGTTTTTTACATCGTAATCTCCAATTTTTGTTCGTCTCAAAACTGTTAGATGCGAACCTGAATTCATTGCTTTTCCAAAGTCGTAAGCTAATGAACGAATGTAAGTTCCCTTGCTGCAAACGACTCTAAAATCGATTTCAGGTAATGCAATTCGGGTGATTTCAAATTCGTGAATCGTTGTTTTTCTGCTGGCAATTTCCACTTCTTCACCGGCGCGGGCGTGTTCGTACAGGCGTTTTCCGTCTTTTTTAATAGCCGAAAAAATAGGCGGCTTTTGGTCAATTTCGCCTAAAAACTGCTTTACCGTTTCGTGAATCAAAACTTCGTTAATGTGCTGCGTTGGAAAAGTCGCGTCAATTTCGGTTTCTAAATCATACGATGGCGTAGTAGCTCCTATGTAGAAAGTTCCGGTATATTCTTTGGCCTGACCTTGTAGTTCGGCAATTTTCTTAGTGAATTTTCCGGTGCATATTAAAAGTAATCCGGTTGCCAATGGATCTAAGGTTCCGGCATGACCAATTTTGAATTTTTTAGGCAATCCTACTTTGTTAATCAGCAGGTATTTTAATTTATTCACCGCCTGAAATGAACTCCATTTCAGTGGTTTGTCTATTAAAAGTACTTGACCTTCTAAATATTCTTCGGGTGTCATTAGATAACAGTCAAAGGGTGAATAAAATAATGGATAATCAGCAGGATTAATCCCGCTGCAATGCGGTAATAACCAAAAACTTTGAAGCCTTTTTTGCTTAAAAAGCCAATGAAAGATTTAATTGCCAACATTGCCACGATAAAAGCAATAATATTTCCGATGATTAATAGATTCACCTGATCGTGGGTTAATACGTAACCGTCTTTGTAATAATCGTAGCATTTTTTAACTGTTGCGCCTAACATGGTTGGAACAGCCAGGAAAAAAGAGAATTCGGCAGCTGAAGTTCTTGATAATTTTTGAGACATTCCGCCTACAATAGAGGCACCACTTCGGGAAACTCCCGGAACCATGGCTAAACATTGGAATAAACCAATTTTAAGTGCTTTAAGATAGGTAATTTCGGTTTCTTCAGAATTGGCAAACCAGTCGTCTACTTTTAGTAAAATGATTCCGCCCACTAATAACGAAATGGCTACTGTTACCGGATTTTCCAGTAAGGCATCTATCTTTTTGCTGAAAAGCAAACCAAAAACGACTGCCGGAATAAAGGCTACCAGTAATTTGAAATAAAAATCAAAAGACTGAAAAAAGCGTTTGAAATAAAGTGCGATTACTGAAAGAATAGCTCCTAATTGGATAACAATGGTAAAAAGCTTTGTGAAATCTTCCTGTGCAATTCCGTAAAAAGAAGAAGCAATAATCATGTGTCCTGTTGATGAAACCGGAAGAAATTCGGTAATTCCTTCGATTATAGCCAGAACAATAGCTTGTAATGTGTTCATTTTATTTTTGATTTTAGAGTGTAGATTTTAGTTTCAGTTTTACTAACTGAATACTGCATTCTGAACACTGCTAACTATTTTTCTTCGGGTTTTTAAGAATAGCATAAACGGTGATTCCAAAACCAATTAAAACGGTTGTTGGCGCTAATCGAATTCTTCTAAAGTCAAAAATTGCATCGCTGTACACTTTAGGGTCATCACTGCCTCCGCCTGACATTAATATAAATCCAAGTACAATTACCCCAATTCCAATTAATAGAATTTTATAATTGATTTTATCGAATAAGAATTCTTGTTTATCGTCTTTCATTTTTTTATCGCGAGGAACGAAATAATTCTATTCCTATATTTTTAAAGTTTTTTAAAATTCTAAATCTGCTCCCGATGGCTATCGGGACTGCATTCTAAAATTAATACAAATCGTCAGTTCTAAGGTTTAAGAAACGTTGGGTAGCAAAATGGGTGCTTAACCAGGTGATTAGAACCCCAAATCCAAAAACGGCTACAAAAACCAGTAAAATAAGGACTTTGTCGTCTAAGATTCCTAAATCAGGGAAGTTGGTTTGTACATAAGACAAAAGACCTATCAAAGCTAAAATGGCTAAAATGGCTCCCAGCATTCCCAGTTTTACACTTCGCATTACAAAAGGTTTTCTGATAAAAGACTTTGTAGCACCAACCATTTGCATGGTTTTAATGATGAATCGGTGAGAGTATATAGAAAGACGAAGAGAACTGTTAATCAATAATACGGCAATAACAGTTAAAACTCCGCTGATGATTAAAATCCACATACTTACTTTCTTGATATTATCGTTAACCAAATTCACCAATTGTTTGTCGTAAACAATGTCTGAAATCATTGGGTTTGTGCGTAATTGTCGTTCTATTTTGGCAACGCTGTCTTTCTCTACATAAGCAGCCTTAATATGGATATCATAGGAATTCTGTAACGGATTTTCGCCTAAGAAAGTCAGGAAATCTTCGCCAATAATATCGGTATGTTGTTTAGCAGCTTCTTCCTTACTTACATAAACAATTGATTTTGCATAAGGCGCTCTTTTTAATTCGGTACCAAAACTTTTCAGGATGGTATCGTTGGCTTCGTTTTTAAAGAAAACCGTCATTGCGATTTTTTCTTTGAAATCGTCAGCTAATTTTTTAGAATTAATAATGAAAAGCCCTAATGTACCCAGTAGAAATAATACCAGGAATATGCTTAAAACTACCGAAAAATAAGAGGAAATTAACCTGCGTTTTTGAAACTTATCAAATGAAGAACTCATAGTTTACTTTTATTATGGGGTAAAAATAATAAAGAATTTCTTTATTTGAAGTTAATAACGGTCAAAGTTTCAACTTTCGTGTTACAAAATGTTGCTTTTTAAGTTTTAATCGATTTTAGTGATGATGGGATTAAAGGCTTTTGAAGCAATGAGGACTTTGTTTCCAATATTTAAATCCTTTATTTCTTCTTCCATCGCAATTATTTTAACGACATTGTTCCCAATTAAAACCACGACGATATAAATGAAATTTTCTTTTTCGATTTTTAAAATTTCGCCCACAAATTGAAATTTACCACTGATCAGGTGGCTGGAAAATACTTCGTCAGGAGTTCCTTGCTTGCTTATTTTTCCGTTTTCCAATACAATTACCTTGTCGGACATTTTGTATATTTCAGAAATATCATGGCTCACGAGAATAGTAGTGAGTTGGTATTTTCGGTGCACTTTGATAATGTAATCCTGCAGTTTTAAACGCATTTTGTTATCCACTGCCGACAGAGGTTCGTCAAGAAGCAGGATATCGGGTTGGCGAACCAAGGCTCTTGCCAAGGCTACCCTTTGTTTTTGTCCGCCGGATAATTGTGCCGGTTTTTGATACTGCAATTGTTCCAATTCCATTAGGCTTAGTAGCTCTTCGATAATGCATTTATCTTGCCCTTTTTCGAGTGCATAGCTTAAATTTTCCCTTACGCTCATGTTAGGAAACAAAGCATAATCCTGAAAAACATAGGCTATTTTGCGTTTTTGTGGTTGAAGTTGGATTTTATTTTTAGTGTCAAGCCAAATTTCGTTATTCACTTTAATAAAACCTTCATCAGACTGAGTTAAACCCGAGAGTATTCGCAGTGTAGTGGTTTTGCCTGAACCCGATGCGCCATACAAGGTAACGAATTCATTTTCTTTGATTTTGAAATCAAGGGTCAAAAGCATTTCGCCCGCTGCCGACTGGAGTTTTTTCTGGATTTTAAATGCAATCATTGTAACGGGGATGTTTTGCTAAAACGATGATTAATACTGTAAACACACAAAAGCACAATGAAAGCAAAGGCAAACAAAATGCCCGCATAGACATTAGCATTGTGATAATTCATCGCCTGAACTTCGTCATAAATGGCAATTGAAACGACTTTTGTTTCTCCGGGAATACTTCCGCCCACCATTAAAACCACACCAAATTCACCTATGGTATGTGCAAAAGTCAGGACAATGCCGGTAAGGATTGCTTTTTTTATATTTGGGATTAAAACTTTAATTACCGTTTCGGTTTTGCTTTTTCCTAATAAAACAGAGGCTTCCATCAGTGATTTTGAAAGTAATTTAAAGCCATTTTGTATAGGCTGCACCATAAACGGCAGGCTGTATAAAACCGATGCAATTACTAATCCGGGGAATGTAAATACAAGACGAATATCAAAATATTGATCCAGAAATTTTCCGAAAGCATTTTCGGGACTAAAGCCAAGCAACAGATAAAATCCTAAAACCGAAGGCGGTAAAACCAGTGGTAAACTGACAACTGCTTCGATGATTATTTTGGCTTTCCATTTGCTGTAAGCAAGCCAATAAGCTAATGGCAAACTTAGTACTAACAAGATGACTGTGGTACAAAAAGCCAGTTTTAGCGTGAGGTATATTGGTTCGAAATCAATCATGAGTAGCCAGGCTTATTTCATTTGTTTTTATCATTGCCAGTACCGAATCTTTTTCCTGAATGTAGAGTTGGTCAAAAGCATTTCGGGTAATCACGGATGTTATTTGGGTATCCTGAAAATTCAACATGATTTTACAAAGTAAGGCTTCTTTTTCAAAAGAATGAACTGTGCAATCTAATTTGTTTTGAAGACTTATAGCTCCTGAAAATGCTTTGGCAAGAACAACCTCCGTTTCTTTGAATACAATTTTTATTTTGTTGCCAATACGAAGATAGGACACGCTTTCAGGAGTTTCAATTACAATAGAAGTAATGGCGCAATCTTGCACCATCACTTTTACTAAAGACAAAGAACCTTCAGTTTTTATTGTTGCTATTTCTCCTGTTAATAGATTCATTTTACCAATTATATGGACTTTAATTTACTTTAGAAAAATCAAAAAACTTATATGACTTATGTGTTTAAAAAACTATTATTTTTTCTGAGAATAACCATAGTAGGTTAAAATAGCCACTGCTTTATCCGATGAAATATAGTCATAAAATCGTAAAGCCGCGGCATTTCCTTTGCCGTGTTTTAAAATAACACAGCCTTGCTCTAATGGAGAATGAATTTCTTGTGGGATTACGTAATATTTTCCGTGTTCTTTTTTCATAGCCGGGGACAAGGCGTCAGACAAGGCGATGATTCCGATATCGGCAGCGCCAAAAGCAACAAACTGTGCTGCCTGAGCGATGTTTTCGCCGTAAACTAAATTGCTTTTTACGTTGTTGTAAATTTTACTACGTTTCATGCTTTCAACCGCTTTGGCACCATAAGGCGCAGTTACAGGATTAGCAATCGAAATTTTCTTCACTTTAGGGTCTAAAAGTGAATTCATTTTTTGGCTATTCGGATCTGTCTTTTTACTCCAGATGGCAAGTCTTCCAATGGCATATAATTTAACTGCCGAAATACCAAAATGGCTTTCTTTTAATTTGGTTGGGAAACCCATATCTGCCGAGAAAAAGACATCAAAAGGAGCTCCATTGGCTATTTGTTCATAGAATTTTCCCGAAGCACCATAAGTAATCTGGATGTTATCGGCGGGATTTTTTTGTTTATACACTTTTGCAATCGAATCCATTGCTGTCTTTAAATTGGCAGCAACAACAATGGTTGCTTTTCCCTGGCCAAAGAAAGCTGTTGTTTTTAAAAGGATAATGAAGGATAATATGAATTTTATATTTTTCATCGGATGTTTATTCGTAATTAATTATTTTTTGAAACTAAATAGTTCCGGTTTGAAAGTAATCATGACGTAGCTCCAAACGGGAATAATGTTACTGTTTCCTGTTTTAAGGGTTTCCATGCTTTTTTCGGCTGCCATATAGGAGAAACCAAAGTCAAGCATGGTAAAATTGTTGCATTTGTAATGTAATGATAAGTCATTTTCAAAACCTAAATAAGGATTAATGGTAGTGCCTAAATCATTTTTAGTCTTGTTGCCTAAATAAAATAAGTGAAAGTCAGAACGCAAGGCTACTTTTTTATTCAAATCATAAATAAAGAACAGGTAAGGGTTAAACAGTCCGCCTTTTTTTACATCAGTAGGGAAGGAAGTAAAATAATCCATGTTTCCCATGAATTTCCAGGCTACACCATAAAGCGGTACGAATGACTTAGAAAAGTTGCTCGTTTTTTCGGCATTCTCGCCACTTACAAATTCGGCACCTAAACGAGTGGTTAGCTTGTTAGTTTTCAATTGGATTTCGGGTTGGAAATAATAAGCTGAAATTCGCTCTCTGGTTTGCAATTGCCCATATTGATAGTAACCGCTTAGGGTTACATATAAATTACCTTTTTCAAAATCTAAGCGTCCTCCCGAAGTACCTCTTGTGTATAAGGTACCTGAGTTGGTTTTACTTTGATAACTATCGGCAGCATTGATGGTAGTCAGACTAAAATGATCGTTTAATTTTGCTTTTAGGTAATGTACATTTAGCAATTTGTAATTGGTAAATGTGGTTGGAGAAAAATCAGTATCAAAAATACGTTCAGCCGTTTGGTTGAAAGAAGTAAAGAATTCCGAATGAATACTATTGTTATTAAATACCAAATTGATTCCGTCGTGTGCTCTACCCGCCTGACTCCAGTTGGCCGCCGAGAAAAGTCTTCCGTTGTCCAATTCTACTTTTTGGCGACCGATTCTAACAAACAATTGGTCTGTAATATCAGCATCTACATAAGCTTCAAACACATTCAATGAACCCGATGTTGAAGTCTGTCCGTATTGTCCCCATACGCGAAGATCCTGTATCGAAGTGTGGAATTTGAATTTTGGCTGGCTGTAGTTAAAATACAAGCGGCTTCTTTGTGTGGTAAAAAAAGCGGCTTTGGTATCGGCTGTCCTTAGTTGTTTGTAACCATCGCGATATTCAGTTCTGGGTCTGAACTCTAAACCAATAGAGAAAGTTTTATTTTCTGAATTTACTTTTTGATTAAAAGCAGCTAAAACAGCAATCGAATCGGCTTCGCGTTGGGTTATGATATTTTTTTGCAGTAGTAAATTGGTAATGTTGTTGTCAAATTGTGCAGTCATATTTTCGCTTGAGAGTAAAGCAAGTAATATAAATGTGAACAGGCACAAGGCTTTTTTTGTATTTTTCATTATAAAAGAGGATAGTTTAGTTTTAAATGGGTTACTGATTTTGACAGTTTTTAGCATTTGTTTAACATTTTGCAAATATAAGCTGATTGTTGTTTATGAATTTAACATTATTCTTTAAAAATGATATAGTTGTTTTTTCGTTTAGCTTATCGAAAAGCTTTATTTTTTGTAGTTGACTATAAGGAAAATAAAGTTTATTCTTTGGAGAATCTGACAATAAGATTAGTCACTTCAAAAATGCAACGTGCCGGTTTTTTCTCCTCGGGAACAACGATACGAAAAGGACCTTTTCCTGCGGCTAAAGGCTTTCCATCCATCTGATCGGCTAAAATAACAACCCTGTTTGTGAATTCCGGATCGAGTTCGGCTAATGAAAAAAGAACTTCATAACCATCTCCGGCTCTGGCAAGTAAATATTTGCTGAGATTTTCACCATGAAGTTCTTTTCCGACAGTAACGCCCGCCAATTTTAAGATTTCATGAAGAGAGACTCCTGAAAAAGTATGGTCTTTTTCATCTCGATCTTTTCTAATGATATCAACCCGATTCATTTTAGACAAATCAGAAACATAAAGGGTTAATGGTTTTGTGACTTCGCCTTCTACTTTTACAAAAGATTTTTTTTGCTGCGTTTGTGCTGTCGAATAATAGTATGAACATCCTATTAAAAGGTATACTAATAACGAAATAAATTGACGTTGGATTCTCATGAATTTTTTGTTTTAATGTTTTTAGGATCTGAAAATTCAGGGTTGTTGATAAAAGTAGAATCGGTTAACATTTTCAAAAATTGTATTAGGTCTTTTTTCTCCTGTTTAGTTAATTGCAAACTTTTGCCTCCAGGAACATTGGATATGCCCTGAAGGAAAGGGCTTAAAGTTTTACTGGTTTGGATGTGTTCGCTGTAATGATCCAATACTTCTTCCAGAGTTTTAAATCTACCATCGTGCATATAAGGAGCCGTGAGAGCAATATTGCGAAGGGTTAC
>Ga0308158_10001575_pt1 | contig 23973 bp, 21 predicted proteins | sample PhyBR2_FD_201038 | JGI IMG/M metagenome (GOLD analysis project Ga0308158, IMG submission 201038) | Phyllosphere microbial communities from UC Gill Tract Community Farm, Albany, California, United States - DLSLB.R2 | ecosystem: Host-associated > Plants > Phyllosphere > Unclassified | place: USA...
CTACGTGGGGAGGGCGTAGGCTCGGTTTTGCCGTGGGTTACCCCCCTCTGTCCTGCCGGACATCTCCCCCACAAGGGGGGAGATCGACTCGTGGTCTGCTCCCAGCCAAACAATGAGCGTGGAGCGAGTGGTTGCGCCCAGCCAATCTCCCCACCTGTGGGGGAGATGCCCGGCAGGGCAGAGGGGGGTATCACTGGCCGCAGCGGCTAACGGGTGCACACGGCAAACGCCGACAGCCTCCTAGCCGCTACCCTCAAACCCACCCCAACAATTCCCGCCGCACCACCTTCTCTAACACGCGCATTCCATCATCACTGTCGTTCAGGCATGGAATATGCGCGAACTTCTCGCCGCCATTCTCGTGGAACGAATGCGCGGCTTGCTCTGCGATCTCTTCCAGCGTCTCCAGACAGTCGGAGACGAAGCCAGGGTTGAGGACGGCGATCTTTTTCACGCCGTCCTTGGCGAGCTGCTCCACCGTCTTGTCGGTATAGGGCTGCAACCACTCTTCCGGGCCGAAGCGGGACTGGAAGGTGACCATGAACTGGTCCTTGGACAGACCGAGCTTTTCGCGCAGCAGGCGGCCGGTCTTCTGGCACTGGCAGTAATAGGGGTCGCCCTTCTTGAAGTAGGACATGGGGATGCCGTGGAAGGAGGCGATGATCTTTTCCGGTTGCCAGTCGAGCGTCGACAGATGCTTCGTGATCGAGTTGGCGAGCGCCTCGATATAGGTGTCGTCGTCGTGATAATCGGGCACGGTGCGCAGCGCCGGCTGCCAGCGCATCTTCAACAGGTGCTGGAAGGCCTTGTCGTTGACGGTCGCGGTGGTGGCGGCTGCATATTGCGGATAGAGCGGGAAGAGCACGATCCGGTCGCAGCCGTCGTCCTTCAGCGCCTGAATGCGCGAGGCGATCGAGGGGGTGCCGTAGCGCATGGCCCAGTCGACCTTGACGTTCTCCAAATCCTTCAGCCGTTCGGCCATCAGCTCGGACTGGCTACGGGTGTAGGTGCGCAGATAGCTCTCGTCCTTCTCCTTGTTCCAGATCAGCTCGTAAGCCTTGCCGACCTTGCCCGGGCGGGTGTTCAGGACGATGCCAAAGAGGATCGGATACCACTTCCAGGGCGACCACTCGATGACGCGCTTGTCGGTGAGGAATTCCTTGAGATAGCGGCGCATCGAGGTGTAGTCGGTGCCGTCAGGCGTGCCGAGATTGACGAGCAGGACGCCCACCTTGCCATAGTTCACCTTCGGGTGTGCCGACGGATGGTGCGTGGTATCAACGGTCGTCATTCAAACCTCAGTTCTGCTGCTCAGCCGCTCATACGCGGACGAGATCGAATGGTTCACCCTATAGGAACAAAAGCCGGCCCGGGAAACCCCGGACCGGCTCACATCATTGGGACAAATCGTCATACTTTATTCCGTCAAGCCGCAAGGCTTACTTGGACGGGATCTGCAGCTCCTTACCAACAGTCAGATGGCGGGGCGTCGGCTTGCCGTTGGCCTCGGAGATCTTCTTCCAGAGCGTGCCGTCGCCATAGAACTGCTTGGCGAGATCCCACAGCGTATCACCCGATGCGATGACGTGGGTGGTCGGCGTGTTCGGGGCGAGAGCCGCAGGGGCTTCCGTGGACGGTGCCGTTGCTGCCGGGGCGGCGGGAGCAGGCGTTGCGTCCGGCGTGGCCGGTGCCGGCGTTGCTGCCGGTGCCGAGGGGACGGCCGGTATGGTCGTCTCGGATGCCGTCGGTCCCGGTGCTGCGGCCGAAGAGGCGACCTCGGTCACGCGGCCATCCGTATAGGGCTTGTAGGGCGAATGGGCGGCGAGGAAGTCGGCGGTGACGTCGGCGAGGTCGGGGCCGAAGTCATAGGCGTTCTTACCCGCGGTGGCGAAGATCGAATAGCCGTCGCCGCCGGCGCGCATGTAGTTGTTGGTCACCACGCCATAGGTCTTGGCATCATCAAGCGCCACGAAGGTGTCGCCGTCCTTGACCTCGACCGAGACGACGCGGCTGCCTGGCGGCTTCGACTTGTCGAAGCTGTACTTCATGCCCGCCACCTGCGGGAAGCGGCCGGCGCCTTCCTCGATCTTGCCGAGGCCGTTTTCCAGCGCCGCGCGGATATCGGCGCCTGTCAGCTGGAAGGTTGCGAGCGTGTTCTGGAAGGGGAGCACGGTGATGACCTCACCCTGGGTCACGTCGCCGCCGTCGATCGACGAGCGCAGGCCGCCGCCGTTCTGGATGGCGATCTGCATGCCCTGGCTCTTGCCGCGATCGAGCATCGCGTCGGCGACGAGGTTGCCCATCGAGCATTCCTCGACGCGGCAGACCTTGCGGTCGCCTTCGATCGGGCCCTCGGAGGAGCCGATGACCTTCTTGCGCAGGTCCTCGATCGGCTTGGCGAGCTCGGTGATGCGGGCGGCGATTTCGGGATCGGGCGTGAACGAGCTGTCGATCAGGATCGGATCGCCCTTGGCTTCCTTGACGACGCCGTTGTCGTCGAAGGTGATCACGACATCGCCGAGATACTTGCTGTAGGAGGCGGCGGTGACGACGGGAACCTTATAGCCACCGGGATTGTCGACCATGGTCGGATAGGGGCCTTCGGCCTTCGGATCGGTGTTCGACAGAAGCGTGTGCGAGTGGCCGCCGACGACGACATCGACATCCGGGATCTTGGCGATATCGGAGAGGTCTCTGGTATAGCCGACATGCGTCAGCGCGATGATCTTGTTGACGCCTTCGGCCTTGAGCTTGGCGGCTTCCTTGGTGATGGCCGCGACATCATCGGTAAACTTGACGTTCGGGCCGGGGGAGGCGAGTTCCGGGGTTTCGGTGGTGACGACGCCGATGATGCCGATCTTCTGGCCGCCGATCTCGAGCACGACCGAGGGTTCCGGCTTCTTCTTGATCGTCGAGGCGTCGGAGATTTCGACATTGGCGGCGGTGACGGGGAAGGCGACCTTGTCCATGAACGGCGCCAGCGCCTTTTCGCCGTCGTCGAATTCATGGTTGCCGAGCGTCATGGCGTCGAACTTAATGGCGTTGACCATCTCCAGTTCGGCGGTGCCCTTGTATGTCGAGTAGAACAGCGAGCCCTGGAAATTGTCGCCGGCGTTCAGCGTCAGCACGTTCTGGCCGGCCAATGCCGCGCGGCGCTGGTCGATGGCGGTCTTCAGGCGGGCGGCGCCGCCGAAGCATTCCTTCTTGCTCTCCTCTTCGGCCGAGCAGGTGGAATCGAACTTGTTGATCGCCTCGATGCGCGAATGGAAATCATTGATGTGCAAAATATTGAGCTGGTAATCGGCAAAGGCGGCGCTGCTCGACAGCGCCAATACGGACGCTGTCAGCAGACCGAATTGAAACGATTTCGTCATCCTGTTCTCCTGGTTTTATCGGCGACGCTCGAACCTGATCCGGTTTGCCGGATACCAGTCCCCCAAGCCCCGCCGTCCCTACACGGTCGATGTTTCCATCAACCCTTAGTGGCCGCAAGAGAAAAACCTGTGACAGCGCGGGTGCATTCCAAGAGCGGTAAACAAAAAAAGCTCCCGCGAGGGGAGCTTTTCCGATCGACCATATGAGGCGATTTACATGTGGCGGTTGAGGCTGAACTGCGAGCCGCTGTCGGAGGTGCAGTTGAGCTGGCTCTGGGTGACCAGCGCGCAGTTGACCTTGGACTGCGTCTTGCGCACCAGCGAGGTCATGTTGATCTCAACCAGCGTCGGCGACGTGTTGATGTAGGTGCCGGATGCCAGCATCTGGTTGGTGTCGGTCGTGCGCGTCGTGAACGTGCCGGCCTGGAAGGTGGAGATGATGCCGTTCGGATCCGACCAGGAGCCTTCCACGCCTGTCTGCGCCGGGGCGGCGGCAACGGGCATCGGACGCGGGGACTGCGGAACGCAGGCCGAAAGGGCCGCCGAAGCACTCGCGATCACGAGGAGGGTTTTGAGTCTCATAAGATTCTCCCGGAAGTTCAGACCGAAAAACATAACGCTTGGTTAACGAACACATGGCGCGAGCGTTCCGGGAAGGCAAGGCTTCTTGCGCGCGTCAGGGCATTTATACAGCAGGCGTTACAAAAATGCCCGCCTTGCGGCGGGCATCTGGTGATCTCGGTCTCGTTTCTATCAGCGAACGAGGATGTTCTTGAACTGCCAAGGATCCTTGGTGTCGATGTCCTCGGGGAAGAGGCCCGGGCGGCCATCGAGCGGGGTCCAGTCGGTGTAGTGACCTTCGACCGGGCCGAGGTAGGGCAGCTGTACTTCGAGGCAGCGCTTGTAGTCGATCTCGTCGGCTTCGACGATACCGGCCTTCGGGTTTTCAAGCGCGTAGACCATGCCGGCCAGAACCGCCGAGGTGACCTGCAGGCCGGTGGCGTTCTGGTAAGGCGCGATGCGACGGGTCTCTTCGAGCGACAGGCGCGAGCCGAACCAGTAGGCGTTCTTCTCGTGGCCGTAGAGCAGCACGCCGAGTTCGTCGACGCCGTCTACGAGTTCATGCTCGTCGAGAACGTGGTGAACCGGCTGCGCGGTGCCGCCGTTGCCGAACATCTCATGCAGCGACAGAACGGCGTCGTTTGCCGGATGGTAGGCGTAGTGGCAGGTCGGGCGGAAGGTCACTTCGCCGTCCTTGTCGCGCACCGTGAAGTAATCGGCGATCGAGATGGACTCGTTATGGGTGACGAGGAAGCCATACTGCGGGCCAGGCGTCGGGCACCAGGTGCGAACGCGGGTGTTGGCGCCCGGCTGCTCGAGATAGATGGCGGCCTGGCAGCCCTTCTTGTGCTTCTTGGCGTTCTTCGGCATCCAGTTTTCGTGGGTGCCCCAGCCGAGTTCGGCCGGCTGCAGACCTTCGGAAATGAAGCCTTCGACGGACCAGGTGTTCCAGAAGACGTTGAGCGGCTTCGGGTTCTTGGTGAGCTGCGTGTCGCGTTCGGCGATGTGCACGCCCTTGACGCCGAGCTTCTTCATCAGCTTGGCCCAGCCTTCGCGGTCATGCTGATCCGGCTCGTCGAACTTGAGACCGGTGTCGTTTGCGAGGTTGACCAGCGCCTGCTTGACGAACCAGGAAACCATGCCCGGGTTTGCGCCGCAGGTGGAAACGGCGGTGGCGCCACCAGGGTTCTTGGCCTTTTCCTTGCGAACGGTTTCGCGCAGCGCATAGTTGGTGCGGTCGGCGTTCTTCATGGACTTGTCGAAGTAGAAGCCGAGCCACGGCTCGACGACGGTGTCGATGTAGAGAACGTCGAGCTTGCGGCAGAGCTTCATCAGGTCGAGCGAGCCGGTATCAACAGAGAGGTTGACGCAGAAGCCCTGGCCTTCGCCTTCGGTCAGAAGCGGCTTCAGGAGCTCTTTGTAGTTGTCCTTCGTCACATATTCCTTGATGTGACGGACGCCGTGCTGCTTGAGGATCTCCATGTCGGAGGGCTCTTCACGCGGGTCGATGACGACCATCCGGCTCTTGTCGAACTTGAAGTGGCGCTCGATCAGGGGCAGCGTGCCGCGGCCGATGGAGCCAAAGCCGATCATGACGATCGGGCCGGTAATTTCGGCATATACCGGGTGGTTCTGTTCCGTCATTCTTTTCTCCTGTGGAAGGCGACGAAGGCGAGAGGCCTCTAAGAATTCATTTGAAATCGTTCAAATACCGCTAGGTGACCGGCTCTAATCACAAAATCACGTCACAATAAAGAGCGTTCCGGCCGGGAATGTAAATATCAGGTGAAGCGGTCATCGCTTGCAAACGCGTGCAATTTCGCCGCCAGTTCGCGCTTATGCAGGCTCAGTCCCTTGTACGCCGCCTGGTGCTCGTCGAGGCTTTCGAGCTGGGCTGCGAAGCTTAGTGCCAGGCTTTGCGCCTGCGGGTGATGGGCAATAGCGGAGATCGGATCGACGTAGACGCGGATCGTGAAGAGGATATCGCCCGACCGAGGGAGCTTGCGCAGCGTCTGGCGCTCGACGCGGGCGAAGCGATCGGCCAGCGTGAACGGCTGCCTGCGGCGGGCGGCGGTGCTTGGAGAGCGGCAGGAAGAGGGCGTTCGAGGTGTTGACCGACCAGTTCAGCCGCTCGACCGGTTGGGAGACCTGCAGATTGTCGAAGATGCGGTGGATGAGGGTGGCGTTGCGCGTGCCCTCGCCAAAGCCCGGCACATCCGCATGGATCGCATGCATCGGCCGGCCGAATTTTTCCCGTAGCGACCACGAGGAGGGGAAGGCGACGAAACCGGCCACGAGATGCCAGCCATCCTGCTTGCGGCGCATGATGACGAGATCGTCCTGGATCATCAGGCCGGCGCGGAGCAGCGGCGGGAGATCGCTGTCAGTGTCTGGCACGTCAGGACAGAGGTTGGGGTGGCGTTCGCGCAGATGCTGACGCAGCAGGTCGAGCGCTTCCCGCTGTGCGTCCGATGTGTCGGCTTCGGCCACGAAGACGTCGTCGCGACGGATTTCGACCAGCGCACGCTTTTCGCCGACATAGCGAGCCCAATCGGCATCCGGCTCGATCCAGCAGTCGGGATCGAGCGGCATCAGGCCGATGGTGAAAGGCTTGGCCGAGCCGTCATAGGGCGTGTAGGTCGGTGGCGTCATTGTCAGCAAAGTGCCGATTTGCTAGCCTGCTGGCAATAGCTGACGAGAGGCCGGGCGATGGCTGATGACGACGAACTGGCGGCGTCTATCGACGCCGCAATACTGGCCGCCGATCGCGGTGAGTTCATTTCCAACGAGGCGATGTGTGCCTGGTTGTCGTCCTGGGGAACCGAGAACGAACTTCCGCCGCCAGAGGTCGATATCTGGAAAGCGCCTCGATCAAGCGGCGATCGAAAGCCCAAAGGCTAGCGCTCCGGCGTGCCCTGATGGAAGACCATCCGCCACGCGCCGTGGACGTCGCGGCGCCAGATGGAGCTGCGGAGCGCCCGGACGGGTAGCTCGCCCTGCACCATGCGCTCCGAGCGATAGGTGGCGAGAACCACGTCGGATGCCAGTGTTTGAATTTCGAAATCGGTCAGCTGGCGCGTCGTGCCATCGCTGGGCTCTTTCGCTAGGGCGGTGATGATTTCCTCGTAAAGATAGATGCGACCGGAGCTGCCGATCTCGCGGAAATCCGGTGAGAGCAGGGTCTCAAGCAGGCTGCGCGTGTTGCGGACCGTCTGGTCGAACAACCTCTCCTCAAGCAAGCGGATATGGTCGCGCAGTTCGCTGTTCATCGCCTTACCTTTTCCAAAATCTCCGGCGCGACTATCGCCTTCGTGAACCAAGGCGTCGCATTCCGAAACACCTGAATAGTGCAATTGCGCCGAAACCATCCATCTTCTTTTCAGATTTCTGCTTCAAACTGCGAATCATCTTATATCCACGCCCCGGAACCATCGGATGAACCAGATATCGGAGCGGCTTGCGGAATTGCAGGAGGACAGTTCCGTCCTGATCGCGCTTTATGATCAGGACGATCGTCTGCGCTATGCAAACCCGGCCTTTCGCACGACCTTTGCCTTGGACCCCGAGGAGTGCCCGCTATGGGCCGACCTGATGCGGCGCAATACGCGCAGCGGCAAGGGCACGATCATCCGGACATCCGACTTCGAGACATGGCTGGTCTCGGCGCAATCGCGGCGCGGCAAGCTGCCGTTTCGCGCCTTCGAGACGGATGTGGTCGACGGGCGCTGGCTGTGGATGACGGAGACCGTTCAGAAGGACGGCTGGATGCTCTGCATCGCCAGCGACATCACGCATCTGAAGGCCAGCGAGCGAGATGTCAGGCAGGATCGCGACTTCGCGCTGAAGGCATCGCAGACCGATGAGCTTACCAGCGTCTCCAACCGCCGCTTCATGATGGCGGCGCTCGACAGTCTTGCCAACGGGCATGCCGCGCCGAGACCGGTGGGTGGCTGCATCTGCATCATCGACCTCGATTTCTTCAAGCGCATCAACGATCTCTACGGGCATCAGACGGGTGACGACGTACTGGTCGATTTCGCCCGCCGGGTGCATCCCCTCGTGCGCCGGCGCGACAGCTTTGGGCGGATCGGCGGCGAGGAGTTCATGCTGATCCTGCCGGACACGACTTTGGCGCAGGGCGAGCTGATCATCGAGCGGATATTGACCACGGTGCGCGGCGCCCGGCCGATCCAGAATGCGCCGAGTTTCTCCTACACCTGCTCGGCCGGGCTCGCGGAACTGCACCCCGGCGATACGGCGCGAGAGCTTTATGCGCGCGCCGACGAGGCGCTCTATCATGCCAAGCAGGGCGGGCGGGATCGGTTGCGGATCGTTGCCTAGTCAATGAGCCTTGCTGGTATGAGCCCGCGCAGCGAATTACCGACGTAGAGTTTTCCGGTCTTCAGGTCATCGCGCGTGATGCGGCCGACGCGGGCCTTGCGCTGGCAGATGAGTTCGGTGCGCAATACGCCTGCCAGCAGGCCGCAGGAGATCGGCGGCGTGCGCAGCATGCCCGAGCCATCGTCGAGGAAGATCGAGGTGATCGTGCCCTCGCAGGCCTCGTCGCGCTCGTTCAGCATCAGCACCTCGTCGGCTTCATGAGGGGCGTATTCGGCTCTGGCTTTCTCGTAGACTGCGCGGCGCGTGGTCTTGATGCGCAGCAACTTGTCAGAGGAAGCGAGCCGCTGGTCGGCGATGCGGATGGTCCAGGTGGTGTCGGGCGCGAGCGGCGTGAAGGGGGCTGCTGTGACGTCGATATTCGTGCTCTCGTCGAAGGTCAGCCGGACGCGCTGGGGTGTGGTGGCGCCGGCGACGGCTTGCTCCAGCTTTTCGAGCGCGCCCACCGGCTGCGGGAAGCCAATGCGGCGGGCGGAGCGGGTTAGGCGGGCGAGATGCAGGCGCAGGCGGATGAAGCCTGTGTCGGGCTCGTAGCGCAGGGTTTCGATCAGCGAGAAGTCGGCCACGGTCAGACGCTCCCGGTTCCCGCGATCGGCTGGTCGCCGATGGCGAAGCGGGCCTTCAGGAGGCACTCCTCGTATTCGGCTTCAGCGGTGGAATCGATGACGATGCCGCCGCCGACATTGAAGACGGCGCGGCCGTCGTCGAAGAGCGTGAGCGTGCGGATGGCGACGGAAAAGCGCATGGCGCCTGATGGCGCGATCATGCCGATGGCGCCGCAATAGACGTCGCGCGGGCCGTCTTCCAGCTCGTGCAGGATGGTCATGGCGCTGATCTTCGGTGCGCCGGTTATCGAGCCGCAGGGGAAGAGGGCGGCGAGGATGTCGCGGATTTCGAGGTTGGGCAGGAGCTTTGCCTGCACGTGGCTCACCATCTGGTGCACTGTCGGGTAGGTCTCGATGTCGAAGAGTTTTGGGACGTCGAGCGTGCCGACTTCCGTGACGCGGGAGATATCGTTGCGCAGGAGGTCGACGATCATCCGGTTTTCGGCCTGCGTCTTGATGTCGGCGAGCATGGCTTGCTTGATCGCCTCGTCCTCGGCGGGGGTGCCGCCGCGCCTTGCTGTGCCCTTCATCGGATGCGTCTCGATCCAGCCTTCCTCGTCGGTGCGGAAGAAGAGCTCGGGCGAGCGCGAGAGGATGACCGGGCCGCCGAGATCGACCAGCGCGCCGTATTTCACGGGCTGTCGTTCGATTAACGACCAGAAGGCGGCACTGACATCGCCGGACCAGCGGGCCGTAATCGGCATGGTGAGGTTCGCCTGGTAGCAATCGCCCTGCATGAGGTGGTGGTGCAGGCGGTCGAAGCGGTTCTTGTAGGTGGAGAAGTCCCATGCGGCTTTCGGCGCCGTCAGGAACTCTTCGTTTTCGAGGCGCTGCGTGGGCTGGGCGAGCGGGTGGCCGTCCGGTTGTGGGTGGTCGAAGACGCCGAAGCACAGCAGCGGGGTCTTGCGGTTTTCGATGGCGAAGCCGGCGAGCTTGTCCTCGAAGAGGTGGCCGGCTTCGTAGGCGATGTAGCCGGCGAGCCACTTGCCCGCCTTTCTGGCCTCCTCCATGCGGGCGAGGCCGGTAAACACCTCGGCGCGGGTGTGGGCGACGATGATCTCGGCCGGGTCGGCGAAGAGCATGACCTGGCCGGATGTGTCGTCGCGGAAGAGGATGTGGGGGGCGCGCCCGTTCATGCTGGGTCCTGTTTATAAAGCGGGGCGGCGCGACGACCTCCCTTCTCCCCGACGGGGAGAAGGTGCCGGCAGGCGGATGAGGGGGCCACGGGGCGCAATTGCCTTTCGCATTCGCTCAAGGCGTCGCTTGCGCTCCGCCCCCCCTCATCGCCTCGCTACGCTCCGGCACTTCTCCCCGTCGGGGAGAAGAGACCTGTGGCGGCGTAACGCCCCAACTCTTGGTTCCGTGGTGTGAAAAGCGCGCTACTGGCGCTTCCTTCCACCTCAGCTCTTATCTAGCGCTTCCAACTCGTCGATCAGCCCCTCGATCATCGACAAACCCTTGCTCCAGAACGACGGATCGGTGGCGTCGAGGCCGAAGGGCTTGAGGAGTTCGGAGTGGTGCTTGGTGCCTCCCGCCTTCAGGAGCTCGAAATACTTGTCCTGGAAACCCTGATCGGCCTTCTGGTAGACGGCGTAGAGCGAGTTTACCAGGCAGTCGCCGAAGGCGTAGGCGTAGACGTAGAAGGGCGAGTGGATGAAGTGGGGGATGTAGGTCCAGTAGGTCTCATAGCCCTCGGAGATCTTGATCGCCGGGCCGAGGCTTTCGGCCTGGACGGACAGCCACAATTCGCCGATCTGCTCGGCCGTCAACTCGCCTTCCTTGCGGGCGGTGTGAACCTTGCGCTCGAATTCGTAGAAGGCGATTTGGCGCACGACCGTGTTGATCATGTCCTCGACCTTCTGGGCGAGCATCGCCTTGCGTTCGCGCTTGTCCTTGGTCTTGTCGAGAAGGGCGCGGAAGGTCAGCATTTCGCCGAAGACGGAGGCGGTTTCGGCAAGCGTCAGCGGCGTCTGGCACATCAGGGCGCCCTGGCCGCCGGCCAGCACCTGGTGCACGCCGTGGCCGAGTTCATGGGCGAGCGTCATCACGTCGCGCGGCTTGCCGAGATAGTTGACGAGCACGTAGGGATGGGCGGAGGGAACGGTCGGGTGCGCGAAGGCGCCCGGCGCTTTGCCGGGGCGGACCGGCGCGTCGATCCATTCCTCGTCGAAGAAGCGCTTGGCGATCGCGGCCATCTCGGGGGCGAAATTGCCGTAGGCCGAGAGAACGGTGTCCTTGGCCTCGGTCCAGGAGATGACGGCGTTGGAGGTTTCCGGTAGCGGCGCGTTGCGGTCCCAGAACTCCATCTGATCCATTCCAAGCCACTTTGCCTTCATCGTATAATAGCGGTGCGACAGGCGCGGATAGGCGTCGCGAACGGCGGCGGCCAGCGCATCGACCACTTCGCGTTCGACGCGGTTGGCGAGGTGTCTTGAATCGGCGATGTCCTCGAAGCCGCGCCAGCGGTCGGAAATGTCCTTGTCCTTGGCGAGCGTGTTGGTGATCAGCGTGAAGATGCGCAGATTGTCTTTGAAGGTTTTGGCGAGCGCCATGGCGCCCTTTCGGCGCACCTCGGGGGCGCGGTCCTGCAGCATGTTCAGCGTCACTTCGATCGACAGCATCTCGCCATCCACCTCGAAACGCAGCTCGGCCATGGTCTCGTCGAACAGGCGATTGAAGGCGGCGGCCGAGGTCATCGACTTCTCGAGGAAGAGCTGCTCCAGCTTGTCGTCAAGCTGGTAGGGCTTGTCCTTGCGCAGGTCGACCAGCCAGGGGCGATAGTGACCGGCATCGGGGTCGTTTGCCATGCAGGTGTCGATCACGGCGTCGTCGATGCGGTTGAGCTCGAGCGTGAAGAACAGCAGATGGCCGGAGAAATCGGTGATCTTTGCCTGCACGTCGCCGTAAAGCTTGCCGTTGGCCGGGCTCGACGTGTCGGAGAAATAGGTGAGGCCGGCAAAAGAGCCGAGGCGGCCGATGATGTCGTCGAGCGCTTCATATTCCTTCAGCGCCTGGCCGATGCCGTCTGCGCCCTTCTTGGTCGCGGCGTCCGAGAGCTTGCCCTTCCACTTGGCTTCGAAGGCAAGAGAGTCCTTTTCGGCCTTCGCCATGTCGGCCTTGAAGGCGTCGGAGGTGGCGGAAGGATAGAGGTCCTGAAGCTTCCAGGTCGGGAGGTCGCCGAGTTCGATCGCCTTCGCGGAACCGGCATTGCTTACCGAAAAGTTGTATTCGGCGCCGAAGAGCGGGTTTTTCATAAGCGGGATCCTCTTCCTATTTTACGACAGGTCTGACTGTCTAAGCGCCCAAAGCCTTGGCATCAAGGGGCTTTTCGTCGCGCGGGAGCGTCGTTTCGAGGCGAATCCGCCTTCGTCACAAACGTTAAAATGCGATTATTTCTCAAAACTGGATGTTCAAGCCTTTCTGCGACATTACCATTCAAGGTTTCGCATGAAGTGAGGCAGCAATGACCGGTTACAACGAGCACAAGGGTGCAGCGCAGATACTTGTCGTCGAAGACGATCCAGTACAGCGCAGACTGCTGAAGAACGCCATCGAGCGTCACGGACACGTCGTCCACCAGGCAGAGAATGGCCGGATCGGTCTTGAGATGGTGAAGAGGGCCGGTGGCCTCTACAACGTCATCGTTCTCGACCTGATGATGCCGGAGATGACAGGCCTCGAATTTCTCGAGGCGATCCATGCCTTCGGTACGCAAATTCCCGTGATCGTCCAGACCGGGCAGGGTGGGATCGAGACGGTGGTGCAGGCGATGCGCGCCGGCGCCTTCGATTTCGTCGTCAAGCCCGTCTCGCCGGAGCGGATTTCCAATTCGATCGCCAATGCGCTGAAGCTAGATCAACGCGAGGTCAAGGCACGTGCCGGGCGGCGTTCGCGCTCCGGTGCCGTCGGCTTCGACGATATCGTGTCGGCAAGCCCGGCGATGATCCGCGTGCTGGATCTCGCCCAGCGCGCCGCGCAATCCAACATTCCCGTCGTGCTCGAAGGTGAATCCGGCGTCGGCAAGGAGCTGGTGGCCCGCGCCATCCAGTCCGGCAGCGACCGCTCCGGCAAGCCCTTCGTCACCGTCAACTGTGGCGCCATTCCGCACAATCTTGTCGAGAGCATTCTCTTCGGCCATGAGAAGGGTGCCTTTACCGGAGCCACCGAGCGGCATGTCGGCAAGTTCATGGAAGCCGATGGCGGCACCATCTTCCTCGACGAGATCGGCGACCTGCCGCTCGACGTGCAGGTGAAGCTGTTGCGCGCCGTGCAGCAGGGCGAGATCGAGACCGTCGGCGCTCGCACCGCGCACAAGGTCAACGTCCGCCTGATCTCGGCGACCAACAAGGATCTGATCGAAGAGGTCAAGAACGGCCACTTCCGCGAGGATCTCTACTACCGCCTCAACGTGTTCCCCATCACCATCCCGGCGCTGCGCAAGCGCAAGGAAGACATTCCGCATCTGGTGCGGGTGTTCACGGAACGCTTCTCGAGCGAGCAGAAGAATGGCAACCGGATGACGGTCAATGCCGGCGCGCTGGCCCTGCTCACCGCATACGACTGGCCGGGCAATATCCGCCAGCTGGAGAACGCGATCTTCCGTGCCGTGGTTCTGGCCGACGGTCCGGAGCTCACGGAAGCAGACTTCCCGCAGATCGCGGCGCAGCTTCCGGAATACGACGTGGTCGATCACCTGGCGCTGGTTGCCGATAACAGCAGCAATGTTCGCCTCGGCGAGATCGCTGCTGCGGAGTTCGGTGTCTCGCAGACGGTGGCCGACAATGTCGAGGCGCGGATCAACGACGCACCCGACAACGCGATTTCGAGCACCAATCCGTCCGGTGACGTGCGCAAGCTTGCCGATGTCGAAGAAGAGCTGATCCGATTCGCGCTCAAGTTCTATCGTGGTCAGATGAGCCAGGTTGCACGCAAACTGGGTATCGGGCGCTCGACGCTTTACAGAAAGTTGAAAGACTACGGGATCGACCCGGATAACCCGCAAAAGGACGCTGCATAGGGTGTTCCAGTTAAGATTCCGGCAATCATCTTTTGTTACCAATCATAAACCACTTGTTAGTGGCCTGTTCACTATGTAAAGAAAAGGTTGATCATGTGTGGCATTTTTGCCATCGTGTGACCGCATTTCACAGTCAAGGGTCAGATTGAGGGACCATCGGCTGTCTGACGGGGATTGAGTTTGCCGGATCTGAATTGGAATACGAAGCCTTCGCGCCCGACATGGCGCAACAGGTGCGCAGACCTTTGCGGAAAGGTGACAAGGACGGCTATGGCCGCCCTTCTCGCAGTTGCAGTTTCGTCCCCGGTGCTCGTCGGCTCCAGTACGCCGTCGCAAGCGGCGGGCGAAACGCGTAGTCTCAAGCTTTACTTCATTCACACGGGTGAAAAGGCTGTCATCACCTATAAGCGCAACGGCAGGTTCGACCCCAAGGGTCTCGAGCAGCTGAACCGCTTCCTTCGCGACTGGCGCAAGAACCAGCCGACGAAGATGGACCCGCGCCTGTTCGACCTGATCTGGGAAGTCTACCGCCAGAGCGGTTCCAAGGATTACATCAACGTCGTCTGCGGTTTCCGTTCGCCGGGCACCAACGCCATGCTGAAGAACCGCTCGCGCAATTCCGGTGTCGCCGAGAAGAGCCAGCACATGCTCGGCAAGGCGATGGACTTCTTCATTCCTGATGTGAAACTGGCGACTTTGCGCGCGATCGGCATGAAAATGCAGGTCGGCGGCGTTGGTTTCTATCCGAAATCCGGTTCGCCGTTCGTGCACATGGATGTCGGCGGCGTTCGCGCATGGCCGCGTATGAACCGCGACGAACTCGTCCGTCTCTTCCCGAACGGTAACACGATGCACATCCCGGCCGACGGCAAGCCGCTGCCGGGTTATGAGCAGGCGGTCGCCGATTACAAGCGTCGCGTGAGCGACAGCTCGGTGCAGATGGCAAGCTCCGGTGCCTATACCGGCTCCGCCAGCGAAGAGCGCAAGAAGCCGAAGACCTTGTTTGCAGCCTTGTTTGGCGGTGGCGCGGATGAGGAAGAGGATAATTCCGACGACAGCACGCCAGCAGTCGCCGTTGCCAAGGCAACGCCGCCGAAGGCCGCCGATATGCCGAACGCAGCTGATCCGAGCCAGGGTGCCCCGGCTCAGGCAGAAGCTTCGCAGCAGACTGAAGTCGCAAGCGTCAACGCGCCGATCCCGCAGGTGCGGCCGGCGTTAGCAAATCAGCCTGGCGGCAGCGAAGTGGCCAGCGCCCTTGTCGCTCCGCAATCGGGTAATGCCGCGCAGGATGCTCTTGCCGCTGTGACCGATCAGGGTCAGCAGGGCTATGCGGATCTCAGCGCGTATAGCGTTCCGGTGCCTTCGCTCCTCGGTGCACGTCGTTCTCCGGGAGACGCGGAAGTCGCTTCAGCCGATCCGGCTGCCGCGATGACGGGGAATCTCGCGGCCGTGCCGACGCCGGCTGAGCGTCCGGCTCTGGCAGAAAAGCTTCTGGCGGCGGCGAATGCCGATCCGGAAGCCGGTGTCGATGAGGCAGATCAGCAGGGTACGCTTTCTCCAGCCGTTGCCGATGCTCTCAACCAGCAGAACACTGCCAATCACGGCCAGCTTGCAGCCAACCAGCCGCCGGTATCGAGCGTCGAACAGGCTATAAACGCAGCGATGCCGCAAAAGGTTCCGGCCGAAAAGCCACCGGTGCAGCTGGCAGCGCTTGCGCCTATGACCAAGTCGGCAAGCTTCGGCGATGCCTTCGATGCGCCGAAGCCGGCGATCGAGCCGAGTGCTGCTCAGGGCCTGCCCACCAAGGGTGGCCGCCCGACCAAGCATGAAGCCGCAGAGGCCGACGCCAGCCGCGCGACCGTTACCACCGAGCCGAAGCTGACGCAGAAGATCATCTCGCAGTGGGCGCTCAGCAATGCGCGCATGGAAATGGTGACCAAGCCGGTCAAGGCGCCGCGTTTCGTCAGCCAGACGCTGCGCGCACAGCCGAAGGCGGTTTACGCCGAGGGCTTCACCAAGACGGCGTCGATCGACACGGGCCGCTTCAGCGGCACGGCGGTCAACTTCATGGAAGTGCGCAAGTTCGAATCGAACTAAGCCGTCTTCCAGATCAGACAATCAGAACCGTCGGAGCGATCCGGCGGTTTTTTGTTGGTGGCGCGGGATGCGCGGCAATTAACGGAGAGCGGTGATGAAGATTGGGTTCGTGGGCACGGGGACGATCACCGAGGCCATGGTCAAGGGGATGCTTGGCTCGTCGCTCGACCTGTCGAAGATCACCGTCTCGCCGCGCAATGGTGAGATCGCCGCCCGTCTGGCGGCATCGTCGCCGCTTGTCGAGATCGGCGCCGATAACCAGGCCGTGGTCGATGCCGCCGACATCCTGTTCCTGGCGATCAGGCCGCAGATATCAGAAGAGGTGACCAGAGGCTTGCGGTTCCGTGCCGGGCAGAGCGTCGTCAGCGTTATAGCCGCGACCGACCGGGCGAAGCTCGAGGACTGGATCGATGCGCCTGTCGAAATCACCCAGGCCATTCCGCTGCCCTTCGTTGCCGAGCGCGCCGGGGTGACGGCGATCTATCCTGGGAATGACACGGTCGCCGCTATCTTCTCGGCGCTGGGCAGTGCCGTCGCCTGCGAGACGCGCGCGGAGTATGATCTGCTTGCGGCCGCGAGCTCACTGATGGCCACCTATTTTGGCATTCTCGATCGCACCACTGGCTGGCTCGCCGATCAGGGGATGCCTGCGGACAAGGCGCGGGCCTATCTGGCGCCGCTGTTCCTCAGCCTCGCACAGCAGGCGGTCAAGCATGGCGAGACGCCGCTTGACGAACTCAAGGAGGAGTTCTCCACCAAGGGCGGCTTGAACGAGCAGGTGTTCGAGGACTTCGACCACAAGGGCGGCAGCAGCGCGCTGATCGCGGCGCTCGATCGCGTGCTGGCGCGGATCAAGGGATAGGGCGTCACGCCCGGTTCAGGGCTTGCCGGGATTGTCGTTGGCGGTCGTGCGAAATTGTTCGTCCTCGAGCACCCGCGCGCCGGTATCGAGCACCCGGATCACCATCTCGTAGATGTTGAGCGCGCGTTTGCTTGAGGGCATGCTGTTGTCGAGAATCGTGAGCGCCTGGCGCAGGCGCTCGGCCAGTTCCTTGTCGGTAATCGTTTTCACGAAATGCGCTCCGCAAGTTGCTCCTCTGACTTTGCAATCTACCGCGAATTGCGTGGTGAAACCACTATCCGAAGGTTGGAGACGGCATTCTGCGCCACCTTTCAGCCGACGATCTCGGACATGACGTGTTCGGCGAGCGCAAGCGAGGAGGTGAGCCCCGGGCTCTCGATGCCATAGAGATGCACCATGCCGCTAACGCCGTGGACGGACGGGCCGTGAATGGCGAAATCGGCGGCGGGCTGGCCGGGACCGGAGAGTTTGGGACGGATGCCGCTATAGGCGGGCTGCAGGCAGTTGTCGGGCAGGCCAGGCCAGTAGCGGCGGATCTCGTCGTAGAACCGCTCGCAGCGCGCCGGATCGACCTCGTAGTCGATCGCGTCGATCCACTCGACATCGGGGCCGAAGCGGATGGAACCACCAAGGTCCATGGTCAGGTGCACGCCGAGACCGCCATCTTCCGGCACCGGGTAGATCAGCCGCGAGAAGACGTTGCGCGTCGGGGCGGCGAAGTAGTTGCCCTTGGCGAGGTAGAGCTTTGGCACCGTGGCGTGGTCGAAGCCCGAGAGGAGGCGGGCGAGATCGTTGGCGTGCAGGCCGGCGGCGTTGATGAAATGGCGCGATGATACGTCGTATTCCTCGCCGCTCGTCTTGTCGCGGGTGCGCAGCACGAAGTGGTTGTCGGCGGCCTCGCCCGATATGATCTCGGTGTTGAGGGCGATGAAGGCGCCGTCCTCCTCGGCATCCCCGCGCAAGGAGAGCATCAGTGCGTGGCTGTCAATGATGCCGGTCGAGGGCGAGACGAGGGCGGCGACGCAGTTCAGCGCCGGTTCGCGCGCCATCGCCTCCTCGCCGGAGATCAGCACGAGATCGTCAACGCCGCATTCGACCGCCTTGATGCGGATGGCTTCCAGTTTCTCGACCTGCGCCGGGCTCGTCGCGACGATGAACTTGCCGCAGCGGGCGTGGGGGATGTGCCTGTCTTCGGCGTAGCGATAGAGCCGACCGCGGCCTTCGATGCAGAGCCGCGCCTTCAGCGATCCCGGTGGGTAATAAATGCCGGCGTGGATGACTTCGGAATTGCGCGAGCTGGTCTCCATGCCGATCATCGGGTTGGCCTCGATGACGAGCGTCTCCAGGCCGCGCATCGCCGCTTCGCGCGCGATCGCCAGCCCGATTACGCCGGCACCGGCGATGATGCAGCCGACCTCATCCATTCCAATCCTCCTGCGACACCCCGATCACTACCGCAATCGGCGGGGCGATCAAAGTCCTGCAATCGTAGAGCTTTTGGCGTAGAGCTTTTGGCATAAGTGGCATGACCGATTGGGGGGAGACACAGGCCCATTTCGGTTTATAACGTCGCATGCTCTGAGAAACAGCATCCGTTCGGCCTATATGAGGCATGTGCGGAGCGTGCCCCCGGCCCGCCGTTCGCTGTCCGACGAATTGATTGATGAAGACGACAAGGAATAATCATGCAGACCTATCCCGATGTGAAGCTGTTCATCGACGGCGAATGGAAGAATGCCGCCTCCGGCAAGACGCTGCCCGTCACCGACCCGGCCACGGGTGAGACCATCGGCACCATTCCGCATGCCTCCCGCGAAGATCTCGACGCAGCACTCGCCGCAGCCGACAAGGGCTTCCGGGTCTGGCGCGACACCTCGCCCTTCGACCGCTCGAAGATGATGCGCCGCGCCGCCGACCTGCTGCGTGAGCGCAAGGAAACCATCGCCTGGATGATGACGCGCGAGCAGGGCAAGCCGCTGGCGCAGTCGCTCGTGGAAATCGCCGGCGCCGCCGACGTGATCGATTGGTTCGCCGAAGAGGCGCGCCGCACCTATGGTCAGGTCATTCCGTCGCGCGCGCCGAATGTTACGCAGCTGGCGATCAAGTCGCCGGTCGGCCCGGTCGCGGCGTTTACGCCCTGGAACTTCCCGATCAACCAGGTTGTGCGCAAGCTTTCGGCTGCTATCGCCGCCGGCTGCTCGATCATCGTCAAGGCGCCCGAGGAGACCCCGGCATCGCCGGCCGAACTCATCCGCGTCTTCGCCGATGCCGGCATTCCAAATGGCGTCGTCAACCTCGTTTACGGCATTCCGGCCGAGATCTCCGAATATCTGATCTCGCACCCCGTCATCCGCAAGATCTCGTTCACGGGCTCGACGCCTGTCGGCAAGCAGCTGGCGGCGCTGGCCGGTCTGCACATGAAGCGGGCGACCATGGAGCTTGGCGGTCACGCCCCGGTCATGGTGTTCGATGATGCCAATGTCGATCAGGCCGTATCGATCATGGCCGGCTCGAAGTTCCGCAATGCCGGCCAGGTCTGCGTCGCGCCGACGCGCTTCCTGGTGCAGGAAGGTGTGATGGACCAGTTCACGGATGGCTTCGTGAAGGCCGCGCAGGCGGTCAAGGTCGGCAACGGTCTGGACGCAGGCGTCGAGATGGGCCCGCTCGCCAACGAGCGCCGCATCCCGGCTCTCGAAGAGCTGATCAACGATGCCGTGTCGAAGGGCGCTGAACTGAAGACCGGCGGCCGCCGCATCGGCAACACCGGCAACTTCTTCGAGCCGACGGTGCTCGCCAATGTGCCGCTTTCGGCGCGCGTGATGAACGAGGAGCCCTTCGGTCCGCTCGCCATCATCAACCGTTTCTCGACGCTCGACGATGCGATCACCGAAGCAAACCGCCTGCCGTTCGGCCTGGCGTCCTTCGCCTTCACCAGCTCCAGCGCCACCGCGCAGGCGCTTGGCCGCCGCGTTGAAGCCGGCATGCTGTCGATCAACCACAATGGTCTCGCCCTGCCGGAAGTGCCGTTCGGCGGCATCAAGGATTCGGGCTACGGCACGGAAGGCGGCTCGGAAGCGATCAACGCCTATCTCGACGTTCGCTACGTCACGCAGCTCGGCTGAGTCACGCAGCTCGGCTGATTGCCGAGCAGAGAGACAAAAAGAAAGCCGCCGGGGCGACCCGGCGGCTTTCTTGTTTGGTTCGATAGCAATCGAAATCAGGCTTCCGCCGGGCCTTCGATCATGCCGAGGGCGGCGAGGTAGGTGTCGAGGATCGCTTCTTCCTCGAGACGCTCCTGCTCGTCCTTCTTGCGCAGCGCGATCACCTTCTTCAGGATCTTGGTGTCGAAGCCGGTTCCCTTGGCTTCGCCGTAGACGTCCTTGATATCGTCGGCGATCGTCTTCTTTTCTTCTTCCAACCGTTCAATGCGCTCGATGAAAGCGCGAAGCTGGTCGCGGGCAACGCCGTGGGCATCAGACATCGTGTTCTCCTGCTAGGGGGATAAAAATTCGGATGGCGTTGACTGCCGTGAAGATCAGCCGGGGTCAAGCCTATTCGACAGAGCCGGGGCTCATTTGTGCGGGTTGTTGCTTTCGAATGCGGCTTTTTGTTGGGGCGTCGCTTCGGTCTGGTAGCGGCTTTTCCATTCGTCGAAGGGCATGCCGTAGACGATCTCGCGGGCCTCGTCCTTCGTCAATTCGACGCCATCGGCATCGGCCGCGTCCTTGTACCAGTTCGACAGGCAGTTGCGGCAGAAGCCGGCCAGATTCATCATGTCGATGTTCTGCACGTCAGTGCGTTCGCGTAGGTGCGCGACGAGACGACGGAATGCGGCTGCCTCGAATTCGGTCTGTTGTTCCTTGTTGAGCGTGGTCATGTCGCTCTCCTCTTTTCAGTATGGGCCGGTGCGCGAGGCGTGCACCTGGTATTGATGCAGCGCCGGGTCGGCGTTCATGGTCGCGAAGATCGGCACCAGCCGGTCGGCCCAAGCCGCAATTCCTGGGGCGTCGCCGATCAGGTCCTGGCGAACCTCCAGCAACGCGTGCGGGATGCCCGTGACCATGCAATGCTGGTACATGGTGTCACCCTTCAGCGCGCCATCATAGGGCTCGTTGTCGCCGATCACCAGATCGGGATCGGCGCGCAGCAAGTCAAGAAGCGGGGCGACGGCGCGGTGATCGCTGTCCCACAACACGGCGGCGTGCCATGGGCGCGGCACGTTTTTCCAGGCGGGCGTGAAGGAATGCAGCGAGAGCACCAGCGGCGCCTTGCCGGTGGCGGCGGCGACCTTCGCAATCGTCTCGCTGACGGCATTGTGATAGGGGCGGTGGAAATTGGCGATGCGGTCGTTCCACTCTTCCTGGGTGATCGGGTGATTGCCCGGAATGATGGCGCCGTCGGAGATCTTCATGATGAGCGTCGGGTCGTCCTCGCCGCGGTTCGGGTCGATCAGCAGGCGCGAAAAGCCGCCGAGCACGGCGGGCACGCCAAGCTTTTCAGACAATGCCCGCGTCAGCCCCTCGATGCCGATGTCATAGGCGATATGCCGGGCAAAGGCGCTCTCGGGCAGGCCCAGGCTGCCATAGCGTTCCGGCAGGCGGTTCATCGCATGGTCACCCAGGAGCACCATACCCCTGTCATGATGTCCGCCTAGAATTTCGAAGGATTGGAAGTCGTTCATCGAGGACAATGCCGTTGACTGTTTGCAAGCGTGTCTCTGATCGCACGGGCAGGGGAAGGGTTCAAGCGCGCCCCGTGATCGATCACTTCGCTATGGCTTGGCAATCTCCGCGCGATCCTTGCGGCGGCGACTGCGCCTCTTGTTTGATGTCAGAAATATAATCGATTAGCATTGCGTTGACTTTCGCCGGGAGGCAGCGCAAGAAGGCACGACAACGAATAACCGGGAGCCAATTGGAAGTCGTGTTGATCCAGACCGCGCCATGTTTCCTTACGCGTTCCGGGCCGCTTGCCCGTTTTGCTCTTTTTGTTCTCGCGGCGTTCTCGCCGTTCTTCATTGCCGATGTGGCGCGCGCTGATTTTCGCGTCTGCAACGGTACGCAGAATCTAGTCGGCGTGGCGATCGGATATCGGGCCAAGGACGGCTGGATGACGGAAGGCTGGTGGCAGGTCCCGGCAACGACCTGCGCGACACTGATCGAGGGAGAGCTTCAGTCTCGCTATTACTACCTCTACGCCGAAGACGCCGCCCGCGGAGGACGATGGACGGGCGACGTGCAGATGTGCGTGGCGGAAAACGAATTCAAGATCACGGGCGTCAATGATTGCTACGCCCGTGGCTATCAGAAGATGGGGTTCAAGGAATATGACACGGGCCGCCAGGGCAGCTGGATGGTTCAACTTTCCGATACCCCAGGCACCCAGGAAAGTCCGAACTGATGAAGCGTAACCGCAAAGTAAAAATCCTCGCAACGCTCGGACCCGCCTCGTCCGAAGAAGCGATGATCGAGAAGCTGCACCAGGCCGGTGCCGACGTTTTCCGCATCAACATGAGCCATGCGAGCCATGACACGATGCGCACGCTGATCCAGCGCATCCGCGCCGTCGAAGCGCGCAGCGGCCGCCCGATCGGCATTCTCGCCGACCTTCAGGGCCCGAAGCTGCGCGTCGGCAAGTTCGCCGACGTCAAGGTCGACCTGAAGCCGGGCGACACGTTCACGCTCGACAACAACGACACCCCCGGCGACAAGAACCGCGTGTTCCTGCCGCATCCGGAAATTCTCGAAGCCGTGAAGCCGGGCGACCGCCTGCTGATCGACGACGGCAAGCTCGCTCTGCGCGCTGAAAAGTGCGACGGCAAGAGCATCGTCACCACGGTCATCTCCGGCACCCGGATCTCGGACCGCAAGGGCGTCAGCCTTCCCGACACGATCCTCACCGCCGGCGTCCTGACCGACAAGGACCGCGCCGACCTCGATGCGGTTCTCGCAACCGACGACGTCGATTGGGTCGCGCTCTCCTTCGTGCAGCGTCCGGAAGATCTGGTCGAAGTGCGCAAGATCGCCCGCGGCCGCGTCGGCCTGATGGCGAAGATCGAAAAGCCGCAGGCGATCGAGCGGATCGAAGAGATCATCGAGCTCTCCGACGCACTGATGGTTGCCCGTGGCGATCTGGGTGTGGAAATGCCGCTCGAATCCGTTCCCGGCATCCAGAAGCAGCTGATCCGCGCCTGCCGCCGTTCGGGCAAGCCCGTCGTCGTCGCCACGCAGATGCTGGAATCGATGATCTCGGCGCCGGTCCCGACCCGCGCTGAAGTCTCCGACGTTGCGACCGCCGTATTCGAAGGCGCCGACGCCGTCATGCTGTCGGCCGAATCCGCCTCCGGCGATTATCCGGTTGAAGCCGTCTCGACGATGGCGTCGATCGCCAGCACCATCGAGCGCGAGCCGCATTATCCTGGGATCATCTATGCCCAGCGCGCCCAGGCGGAAGCCACCGGCGCCGACGCGATTTCGCTGGCTGCTCGCCAGATTGCCGAAACGCTGCGCCTGTCGGCCATCGTCTGCTACACCTCGTCGGGCACGACGGGCCTGCGCGCCTCGCGCGAGCGTCCGCAGGTGCCGATCCTGGCGCTGTCGCCTGTCATCCAGACCGCACGCCGCCTCGCTATCGTTTGGGGTCTGCACTGTGTGGTCACGCATGACGCGACCGACCTCGACGACATGGTTAACCGCGCCTGCCGCATCGTCGCCGACGAAGGCTTCGGCAAGCCGGGCGACCGCATCATCATCTCGGCCGGCGTGCCGCTCGGCACCCCCGGTGCGACGAACATGCTGCGCATCGCCTATATCGGTTCGGACGGCCAGAGCGGGTTTTGATCCGGATTTGGTTTGATTGAGTTGAGAGCCCGCTGCCTCCTGGAGGTGGCGGGTTTTTTCGTTGTCGGGTTGTTGGGTTGTGCTGCATTGCCGGTTTGGTGGGTGGGATACCCCCCTCTGTCCTGCCGGACATCTCCCCCACAAGGGGGGAGATCGACTCGTGGCGTGCTCCCCATCCAAACGTGGATGTCGGAGCGAGCGGCCGAGCCCAGCCAATCTC
>Ga0308158_10001576_pt1 | contig 23972 bp, 19 predicted proteins | sample PhyBR2_FD_201038 | JGI IMG/M metagenome (GOLD analysis project Ga0308158, IMG submission 201038) | Phyllosphere microbial communities from UC Gill Tract Community Farm, Albany, California, United States - DLSLB.R2 | ecosystem: Host-associated > Plants > Phyllosphere > Unclassified | place: USA...
TGCGCAGCTCGTCGGCCGTCAGGCTCTTGAAGATCGGCGCCAGGATCTCTTCGATCTTCGGGTTCGCCTTCAACACCTCCTCGCGGATGATCGGCGTCGGCGCATAGACCTGCTGCACGCTCTTGTCGTCTTCGAGAACGGTGAGCTCGGCCGCCTCGATGGCGCCATCCGTGCCGTACACCATCGCGGTATTGGCGCCGTTCGTCTGGTCGGCGGCGGCCTTGATCGTGGCGGCGGTATCACCGCCCGAGAGCACGATCTCCTGTTCCGGCTTCAGCGTGAAGCCATAGGTCGTCTGGAACGCCGGCAGCGCGCCGGCGGTGTTGACGAACTCGGCCGAGGCCACGAGCTTCGCTTCGCCGCCACCGGCGACCCACTTGCCGAAATCGGACATGCTCTTCAGGTTGTTTTTCCCGGCAACGTCGTTGCGCACGGCGATCGCCCATGTGTTGTTGGCGGGCGAGGGCGTCAGCCAGACGATCTTGTTGGCGTCGTAATCCAGCTTCTTGGCCATGTCATAGCCCTGCTGGATGTTCTTCCAGGCCGCATCGTCGGGCTTGTTGAAGAAGAAGCCGGCATTGCCTGTGTATTCGGGATAGATGTCGATCTCGCCTGCGGTGATCGCCTTGCGCAGCACGGGCGTGGCGCCGAGCGCGATGCGGTCCTTCGTCTTGATGCCGTTGGCGTTGAGCGCCAGCGCGATCACGTTGCCGAGCAGCGTGCCCTCCGTGTCGATCTTCGACGACACCACGACATCCGCGGCCTGCACCGCACCTGCCGTCAGGGCACAGAGCGATACGGCAAGGGCTATTCTTTTCAGCATGACCATCCCCTTTAATCCTTCAAAGACGCGGAAAGCCTTGGCGCAAGGCGAACCGCTCGAAACTCCCCGGCGAAGACAGCGGACTGTCGGCGACCGATCCAATGCGTAACTGACATAGTGTGCACGATTGAAAAATCGATGCGATTGCGAAAATACTGTTCACGACACTGTCCAATCGATCGATGATCGATTGCCTTCCGGTCTCCGCTCGCAAATTTAACTCCGCGATGCTAGCCGGAAGAGCAGGCTCAGGCTTGGACGATCATTAGATGACGAGGGAGGAAAGCGTGACAATCTTGCTTGAGGTATGCGTGGACAGCCCGCGCGGTCTGGCGGCGGCGATCGAAGGTGGTGCCGATCGTATCGAATTGTGCTCGGCGCTCGAGATTGGCGGGCTCACGCCGGTCGCCGGCATGATGAAAGCGGCAGCTGCCGCTCCCATCCCCGTCTACGCGATGATCCGCCCGCATGCCGGCCCTTTCGTGTTCGACAGCGGCGATGAAGCGGCGATGATGGCGGATATCGATGCTGTCCGCGCCTTCGGCCTCGCCGGTGTGGTCATTGGGGCAAACCTTGCGGACGGCACGCTCGACATGCCGCTGTTGCGCCGGTTGAAGGCGCACGCCGCAGGGCTCGGCTCGACGCTGCATCGCGCCTTCGATCTCGTTCCCGATCCCGATGCCGCCTTGGAGCAGGCCGTCGAACTCGGCTGCGAGCGCATCCTCACCTCCGGCTGCATCCCCAAGGCCATCGATGGCCTGGAGACATTGGCGCGGCTGTCGAAGAAGGCAGCCGGGCGGATCTCGATCATGCCCGGCAGCGGCGTGCGCCCCGCCAATGCGCCGCAGATCCTGCGCGCCACCGGTGCCCGCGAAATTCACGGCTCCTGCAGCTCGCCCGTTGCAAGCGTCGATCCCCGCGCGGTCGCCTTCGGCTTCGAGGCGGCGTCGCCCAACCGAACGGACGCGTCCATCGTGCGCCAGATGCGCGAGGCGATCGATAGTCTTTAGCCGACTTTGATCACGGCCTTGATCAGGCCGCTCTTCTCATGCGCCCAGCGCGCCAGATCGCGCGGCGCATCGGCAAGCGTCGTGCGGTGGGTGATCAGCCGATCCACCGGCACGAGACCATTGGCGATCGAGGCCGCCACGTGTTCGAAGTCGATCCGCGTCGCATTGCGGCTGCCGATCACCATCATCTCGCGCTTGTGAAACTCGGGGTCAGAGAAGCGGATATCGTCCTTCACGACGCTGACCAGAACCAGCGCGCCGCCATGCGCAACGAACTGGAACGCCTTCTCCATCGAGGGGCCATAGCCGGTCGCGTCGAAAACGACGTCGAAGCCATCCCCGTCGGTCTTCGCCTTCACCGCGTCGAGGCTCGCATCATTGGCGACGATACCTGACGTAAATCCGAAGCGCTCGGCGGCCATCTCCAGCCGCTCCGCGCTGGTGTCGAGCAAGGTCACCTCATGGCCGGCGATCCGCGAAAAGATCGCGGCCCCAAGGCCGATCGGGCCGGCGCCGATGACGAGCGCGCGCGAGCCGGCGGGCGAAAGCGAGCGGCGTACGGCATGCGCCCCGATCGCCAGGAATTCCACCGTCGCCGCCGCTTCGAGGCTCAGCCCCTGCGCCGCATAGAGATTGCCCGCCGGAACCGTGATCTCCTCGCAGAATGCCCCATCCGTGTGGACGCCGAGCACCTTGATATCGGTGCAGCAATTCGCCTTGTCCTTGCGGCAGGCGACGCATCGGCCGCAGGAGATATACGGGTTGACGATGACGGGCGTGCCGACCGCGATCTCGACCCCTGCGCCGGTTTCCACCACCGTTGCGGAGATCTCGTGGCCCATCACCCGCGGATATTCGAGAAACGGATGCTTGCCCTCGAAGATATGGTAGTCGGTACCGCAGATGCCGACATGGCTGACGGCGAGCCGCGCCCAGCCGGCTTCAGGCGTGCCGGGAGAGGGGCGCTCAACGATCTCGAGAACACCCGGTTGTTGGCAAAGCACGGCTTTCATGACGGTTCCTGCATTCGATTAAAGGAGAGCCGACGGCGTTGGCCGGCTCCCCATATTGGCATTTAAGAGCTGCGGCGACGGCGCAGCTGATCGAAGTAGACGATCACGATGATCAGCAGGCCGGTGATGATGCGCTGCCAGAACGAGTTGACGTTGAGCAGGTTCGCGCCGTTGTTGATCGTCGCCAGGATGAAGGCGCCGATCAGCGGACCGTGCACGGAACCCACCGCGCCGAACAGCGAGGTGCCGCCGATGACCGACGAGGCGATCGCCTGCAGTTCCCAACCGTCCGCCTGCGTGGCGTTGCCGATGGCGATACGCGATGCGAGCAGGACGCCGACGAAGGCCGCGAAGGTCGCCGACAGGATGTAGGCCATGTAGATGATGCCGTTGACCCGGACACCTGACAGACGTGCTGCCTCGCGGTTGGAGCCGACCGCGAAGAGATAGCGGCCCCAGCGGCTGAGATGCAGGAAGATGTAGGAGGGGATCGCGACCAGCACGACCATCCAGAATAGGCTCGGGACACCGAGGAAGTCGGCGCGGGCGAAGTTCGTGAAGGGCTCGTTGACGATGTTGATCGTCGAGCCATTGGTGATCAAAAGCCCGATACCGCGCAGTGATGTCAGCGTCGCCAGGGTGATGATGAAGGGCGGCAGGCCCATCTTGACGATGCCGAAGCCATGAAACACCCCGATGCCGACGCCGATCAGAAGCGTGATCAGGATCGCTGCCCAGACGGGGAAGCCCGCCTGCAGCAGCCAGGCGAGAATAACCGTACAGAAGCCGACGATTGCGCCGACGGAAAGGTCGATGCCGGCGGTGATGATCACGAAGGTCTGGCCAAGCGCCAGGATCGCCGTCATCGCGCCTTGGCGCAGAAGGTTGGAGATGTTGAGCGGCGTCCAGAAGCTGGCGGTGACGACACCGAGCAGGATCCACAGGAAGGCCAGAAGACCGATCAGGGTCAGGCCGAACAGGATGTTGACCTTGCGGCGCGGCGGCGGCGCGGCGATCTCGGTGGGGGTTACGGTCATTTTCTCTCTCCCTCTTGTTCTCTTAGACGCCGATCGCTTCGCTCAGCACTTCTTCATGCGTGGCGGCGTGGAAGTCGTGGCTCGCCACCAGCTGGCCACTGCGGAACACATGCAGCCGGTCCGCCAGTTCGTAGACCTCGGGCAGGTAGGAGGAGATCAGAATGATCCCCGCGCCCTGCTTCAGAAGCTTGGCGAACAGCCGATAGATTTCCGCCTTCGTGCCGACATCGACGCCGACCGTCGGTTCGTCGAAGATGAAGAGCCGCGCCCCATGGCTCAGCCACTTGCCGATGACGACCTTCTGCTGGTTGCCACCAGACATCGCCGAAACCAGTACCCGCCGGCTCGGCGTCTTGATCGCGAGGTCGCGGATTTGCTGGTCGGCGTTCTGCGTCTCCTCGCTGTGGCTGATGACAGGTCCCTTGCTCAGCCGCTTGAAGACCGGCAGGTTGATGTTGAGGCCGATCGGCAGGTTGAGGCAGAGGCCCTGGTCGCGGCGGCTTTCCGGCGCCAGGGCGATGCCGAGCTCCATCGCGGTGCGCTCGTCCTTGATGTTGACCTTCTTGCCCATCCAGTGGATTTCGCCGGCCGTGGTCTTCTCGCGGCCGTAGAGCCCGAGCGCGAACTCGCTGCGCCCGGCGCCGATCAGGCCGTATAGACCGACGATCTGCCCCGCCTTCACCGAAAGCGACACGTTCTCGAAGCCCGGCCCGGACAAGCCGCGCACATCGACGATGGTCTCGCCGATCGCGATCTCTTCCTTGTGATAGATCTGCTCGATCGAGCGGTTGATCATCAGCGCGATCAGCTCGTTCTCATTGGTTTCGCCGATATCGCGCGTTCCGACATGCGTGCCGTCGCGCAAAACCGAGACGCGGTCCGCCAGCTCGAAGACCTCTTCCATGCGGTGGCTGATGTAGACGATCGTCACGCCTTCGTTCTGCAGGCGGCGGATCAGCTTGAAGAGCTGTGCGGATTCCTGGCGTGTCAGATAGGCGGTCGGCTCGTCGAAGATCAGGAACTGCGTGCCGCGCATGGCAGCGCGCGCGGTCGCGACGAGCTGCTGCTGGCCGATCGTGAGATCGCTAAGCGGAACGCCGGCAGGCAGGCCGAAGCCGAGATCGTTGAGGACGGCCTGCGCCATCTTCTCCATCTCGCGCTTGCGCATCAGGCCGAATTGATTGACCTCGTCGCCGAGGAAAAGATTGGCAGCCACGCTGAGATGCGGGCAGAGCACGACTTCCTGGTGCACCGCGTTGATCCCTCGTGCGATCGCCTCGTTGGGCGTTGCAAGCGCGACCGGGTGTCCGCACCAGAGCACTTCGCCGGCCGTACGGGTGATGACGCCGGTCAGAAGCTTGATCAGCGTCGACTTGCCGGCGCCGTTTTCGCCGACGATCGCGTGGATCTCGCCGGCAAGGAAGGTGACCGTTGCCGGCTTCAGCGCCTGCACATATCCGTAATTCTTCTGCAATCCCTTGAGTTCGAGGATCGGGGCACCCGCGGGCACGCGGTTCGCCTCCTTCAGCTTGGCGCTGTCATCGTGGCGATGACTGACCTCTTCCAGGCTCATTTGCGTCTCCTCCTCGCGAATTGCCCATGTCGTCCTTCGCCGTCCGCTCCCCTTGAGGAGTTCGGCCGAAGGGAAGAAGGGCCGTGCGGGATCGCTCCCGCACGGCGCTCGTCAGGTCGTTACTTGATCTTCGGGTTCAGGAGCGCGTCGATCTTCGGGTCGCTCATGTTGGCCTTGGTGACGAGGTTGGCGCCGGTATCGACGTTTGCCTCGACCTTTTCGCCCTTGGACACGGCAAGCGCGGTCTTCACGCCGTCATAGCCCATGCGATAGGGATCCTGCACCACGAGGCCGGCAATCGAGCCGTCCTTGAGGAAGCCGACCGTCTTGTCGTCGCTGTCAAACGCGATGACCTTGATCTTGTCGCCGAGCTTGTTTTCAGCGATTGCCTGGCCGACGCCCTGGCCAAGGATGAGGTTCGAGGCGAACACACCCACGAGGTTCGGGTTGGCGGTGATCAGGTCAGTCATCATGTTGAGGCCGGTCGTTGCCTGGCCGTCACCATACTTGTCGGCGATGAGCTTCAGGCCCGGATGCTTGGTCTTCAGCTGATCGAGGAAGCCTTCGCGGCGCTGCTCGAGCGAGCCGACGCCGGGCAGGTTGGTCAGGATGACGACTTCGCCTTCTTCCTTGCCGGTCATTTCCTTGATCGCCGCGGCCAGGCCGTCGGCTGCGATGCGGCCGCCCTGGACGTTATCGGTGGTGAGGAACGACTTGAAGGCCTTCGAATCCGCGCCGGAGTCGATGCCGATGATCGGAACGGACTTGGCGGCTTCGTCGATCGGCTTGCCGAGCGCCTTGAATTCGGTCGGCGAGATGACGATCGCGGCCGGCTTGCCGGCAACTGCGTTCTCGAGAATGCTGATCTGGCCGTTCACGTCGGACTCGGCCTGTGCGCCGAGCTCCGGCACCTTGACGCCGAGATCCTGGCCTGCCTTGCGGGCGCCGGCCAGCACGATCTGCCAGTAGAAGGACGTGGTATCCTTGACGATAATCGGAATGGTCACGTCTGCCGCAAAGGACGGCATCGGCACGGCTGTTGCCATGACGGCGGCGCCCGCGAGAGCGGTAAAGGCGCGACGCGAAAGAATGGACTTCATGCGCATGTTGGTTCTCCTCCAAGTGCGTTCTTCCTCCAGGAAATCTCTCGCGAACGCGAACAAGAGACTTTTATCGATAAAAAACATTTACGAGTTTGAAGCTAGCCGAGGCCTGCCTTATTTGCAAGACCGCGCCGGGTAAGCCCTTTGGCTCTTTCCGGACCAGTCCTGCACCCGCTTATCGATCGAGCCGCCGGCACAAAGGCGCTGGCAACTCCCCATTCCCAGTCTCGTTGCCTTTTCCTCCGAGGCCAGACGTCCCTCCAAGACATCCGGCCAAAAAGGCTTCGAGTTCGATTTATGAAACATAGGTTCCGTGTTAATGTCAATACGGAACGTTTATTCCGTTTCTGTCCTTATCCCCAGAATACCTCTTCCGGCAGCACCACGCCCTTCTTCAGGATGATGTTGCCGTAGAGCCGAAACTCGGTGGTCGCGACGATATAGGCGGCCTTGCGCGACCGTTCGTAGAAGGCGAAGCGCTCAAGCGTCGAAATGCCGAAATCGCCTGCGCGCTTGGAAACGATGGTCTGAAATTCCTTGCAAACTTCGGGCACGGCAGTCGGATCGCCCACCACTTCCATGACCCAGGCCGATTCCGGCACGAACGTATCGAGCGGCATATGCGTCAGGATCGCTTCGGCCATGGTCGTGGCACTGACGCCATCGGCGCGGATCATTTCCGGGCCCATCGAGAAGGACGGGAAGTTGGCGTCGGCGATGACGATCTCGTCTCCATGGCCCATGCGCGCGATGGCGCACAAGAGATCGGGGCTGAGGACGGGATGAATTCCTTTAAGCATTCTGTTTTTCCTTAAACGCGAACAGCATCGTCGCCGAGTGGCGGCGCAACGAGGGTGAAGCTATCGAATTCCGGATAGATCGTCTCCGGCAAAATCGGTGAGAAGAGGTCCATGTTGCGCGTCACGCTGGATGCCTTGCCGGTGCCGATCAGCACCGACGACACGAGCGGGTCGCGCAGCGCGAACTGCAGCGCCGGCGCGGCGAGCGATACACCGTTCCTGGCTGCGACCGCTTCCATGCCGCGCACCTTGGCGAGCACCTCTTCGGTCGCCGGCATATAGTCGAAATTCGACCCCGCCACCGCGCCCGTCGCCAGAATGCCGGAGTTGAAGACACCGCCGACGACAAGCGACGTCCCTTTCTTGCGGCAGAGCGGCAAGAGTTCGGCTTCCGCCGAGCGGTCGAGCAGCGTGTAGCGCCCGGCCATCAGGATGCAGTCGATATCGGCATTGCGTATCACGTCGAGGCACACGGGCACCTCGTTGACGCCAAGCCCGAAGGCCTTGATCACGCCCGATGCCTTCAGTTCTTCCAGCGCCTTGATGCCTGTATCGAGGAACTGCTTGAGATAGACGGCATTCTTCGCCGCGCCATGCGTATAGCCGCCGATATCGTGCACATAGAGAATATCGATCCGGTTCAGTCCCAGCCTTGCGTAGCTGAATTCGACCGAGCGCATGATGCCGTCATAGGAATAGTCGTAATCGGCATCGAAGGAGAGCGGATCGACATAGGAGTAGTCGGGAACGGTGCCGGTCGGCACTGGCCTGAGCAGCCGCCCGACCTTGGTGGAGAGCACCCATTCGCTTTCCGGTTTGCCGCGCAGGAAATCGCCGACATGCCGCTCGCCGAGCCCCAAGCCATACCAGGGCGCCACGTCGAAATAGCGGATGCCGCTATCCCATGCCGCGTCGAGCGTTTGCATTGCCTGTTCGCGCGGACAAGCGCGGTAGAGGCCGCCAAGGGCTGCGGCGCCGAAGCTCACCTCGGTCACCTCAAGCTCGGTCCGGCCGATCCTCCTCGTCTTCATCATTCCTCCCTGAAGACTGTCGATATTCTTGATTAAAGCGTTGCTCCGAGATGCCAAGGCACGAATTCGTTATCGCCGTAGCCGAACTCCTCGCTCTTGGTCTTCTTGCCCGATGCCGTATCGATGATCAGATCGAAGATCTCGCGACCCTTGCCCGATATCGTCGCGTCGCCGCTGGCGATCGTGCCGCAGTCGATGTCCATGTCCTCTTCCATCGAGGCGTAGAGCGCCGAATTGCTGGAGAGCTTGATGGATGGTGCCGGGCGACAGCCGAAGCAGCTGCCGCGGCCGGTGGTAAAGGCGATCATGTTGGCTCCACCAGCGACCTGGCCGGTGGCCGAAACGGGGTCATAGCCGGGTGTGTCCATGAAGACGAGCCCCGGCGCGGTCACCCGTTCGGCATAGCCATAAACCGCCGTCAACGGCGAACGCCCGCCCTTGGCGACAGCGCCGAGCGACTTTTCCAGGATGGTGGTCAGACCGCCGCGCTTGTTGCCGGGGGAGGGGTTGTTGTCGAGCGAGGCGCCGTGCATCGCCACATATTTCTCCCACCAGACGATCTTCTCGTCGAGCTTGCGGGCGACCTCTTCGCTCACCGCGCGGCTGCGAAGCAAATGCTCGGCGCCGTAGATCTCGGAGGTCTCCGACAGGATGGCCGTGCCGCCGGCGGCAGCCAGAAGATCGGCCGCGACACCCAGCGCCGGGTTGGCGGTGATGCCCGAGAAGCCGTCGGAACCGCCGCACTGCATACCGATGATGATGTCGCTGATCGGCAGCGGCACGCGCCGCTCGCGCCCGACATCGTCGGCGATTTCCTTCAGCATGCCCATGGCCCGCTCGACCGCGCGGCGCGATCCGCCGGCATCCTGAATGTTGAAATGGCGCTTGGAATTGCCGGCGCCGCTCTGGCCGTAGAGCGTCAGCTGGTTGACCTCGCAACCGAGCCCGATCATCAGCACGCCGCCGAAATTCACGTGCCTGGTATAGCCGGCAAGTGTCCGGTGCAGAACGGCCATGCCGTCGCCTGTCGAGCTCATGCCGCAACCCTGGTCGTGGACAATAGGAACGAAACCGTCGATGCCCTCGTAATGCGGTAGGATGGTGCGGTTGGCCTGGTCGGCGATGGCGCGACAGACCGTGGTGGAACAGTTCACGCTGGCGATGATGCCGATATAGTTGCGTGTCGCCGAGCGCCCGTCGGCGCGCTTGTAGCCCATGAAGGTGCGCGCGCGGTCAGTAGCGCTTGCTTCTTCCGGCGCCGAATTGGCGGTGGCGGCCAGGCGGTCGTTTTCGAAATGCAGGTTCTGGCTATGGATATGCTGGCCGGCCTTGACGTCCGATGTCGTGCGCCCGATCGCCTGCCCGTACTTCACCACCGGCTGCCCGAGCGCGATGTCTGTCAGCGCAATTTTGTGACCGGGGTCGATCTTCTCCAGCGTTGTTATCCCCGCCACCATCTCGCCGGCGGCGATCGGGGCCGTGGCAACCGCGACATTGTCGCCTGATGACAGGATGATCCAAGGGTCTTTTTTCAACGATCTTCTCCCTAGGGAAACACTCGCTGCATCGGCGAATGCGCATTGCTTTTGTTTTTTATCTACAATAAACATTTTCAAGTCAACGGGATTATTGATCCTGTGGACGAGGGAGGCAAACAGCCGCGGACGATCCAAAATAAGATAAGGATCGCCGAGAGATAAGCTCCTGCCACGCGCCGGCGCCCGCCATTCGCGGGCTTTCGCCGTGTGCTGCAGGGCAACAAGGCGGGGTGTGCATGGCGCGGCAAAACACGGTCTTCAAGGAAGCGTATAATCGCTATGTCGCGGCTCTGCGCGCCGACGAGACCCTGCCATCCGAGCCCGACATCGCCGCCAAGCTCGGCATCAGCCGCAGCACCGCCCGCGCCATCCTGACCCGGCTGGACGAAGAGGGGATCATCAGCTGGAACAAGCGCCAGAAAGTCGTGCTGCGTACGCCGACCCAGGCAGATCTCTTTCCCTCGGAAGAGACGGATTCCCTGCACAACATCATCGAGCGCAGCTTCATGCAGCGCATTCTTTCCGATGACGCAGCACCCGGCACGCAGATCAACGAGCTGGAGCTCGCCCGCGACATCGGCACCGGCACCACAAGCGTGCGCGAATTCTTGATCCGCTTCTCGCGCTTCGGGTTGATCGAGAAGCGGCCGAACAGCCACTGGATATTGAAGGGTTTTACCCGCGAATTCGCGCTGGAACTTGCCGAAGTGCGCGAGATGTTCGAGCTCCACTCCGCCGCCGAATTCGGCCGGCTGCCTCAGGATAACGAAGCCTGGCGCGCTCTTGCGGAGATCAAGGCCGAGCACCACGCCCTGCTCGATGATCTCGACGGTCGCTACAAGGAATTCTCAGCCCTCGACGAGCGCTTCCATCTGCTGATCCACGGTGCGGCGAAGAACCGTTTCATCGCCGATTTCTACGACGCCATCGCCATCGTCTTCCATTATCACTACCAGTGGAACAAGGCCTTCGCCCGCCAGCGCAACGAACGCGCCATCCATGAACATCTGGATTATATCGCCGCCCTTGAAGCAGGCGATCCCGCCGCGATCGACGCCGCCTGCCGAGTGCATCTGCGCTCCGCGCGCCAGACCTTGCTGCAATCCCTGCCGCAGGGCCCGACCGACGGGGAAGCCTTAGCGAAGTAATGCCGAGCGGCTCGTATGGGCGAAAAAAAGCCCGCTCAAGGCGGGCCACGTCTCGCGAACTCAATACAATCGATAACGCAATACCAACGAGACAGCTCAACCTACCACCTCGCGCGCCGCCTTGCACTTCGCTCATTCGGATGAGGTTCGCAGGCTGGCATCAGGCAATGGGAGCAGGCGCCGTTTATTGCGCCGCGCATCATTGGCAGATCGAAGCAAGCTCGATCGCAAACGGCTTAGCGCCGGGGAAAATCATTCCATCCGGAAGCGCGCGCCTTCGCGAACACGATCTGCGCCTCACGCCCCAGAAAGAGCAGGCCAAAGATGCCTATGATCGTTAGGATATCCCACATGTGCGCTCTCCCCGTTTGCGTTGCGGGCCGTGCCTCAGACCCCTCATGACACGGCCCGCCCAATCCAAACGCGACCGCCATCACGTTTCAGGACGATCGCACTCATATGCGACATCAATGCGTCGCGGTATCGCGAATTCTGGGGATGTGGCCGTTTGGCGCATCACTTTACGGTGCGCGCGCAAGGGCAAATCGTGAGTGCGGTCGAAATTCTTTCGACCGGGCCTAATTCCTGAGTTTCCTGATCGAAAACCTCGAAGAACGACTTGGAAACTACTTGATGGCGCGACTTTTGTGACTTTTTTCGCGGCGGCCACAAGAACAACTCCGGAGTTGTACCATTTTCATCAGATTTAGCTAATCGTATCCATACTTTGTTAACCGTGATTTTCTTAGTTAAGCACTCATAGGCTGCAAGAATCAGCCGAAACGCTCTTCGTTTTAATTCAAGGTTTTATTTATCTGGATCTCCGATGACGTCCCTTTTGACAAACACCTCGGCGCTTGCAGCACTTCAGACGCTTAGCTCTCTCAACTCAGGACTGCAGGAGACCCAAGGCCGGATATCGTCGGGCCTGCGCGTGGAAACGGCATCCGACAACGCCGCCTACTGGTCCATCGCCACGACGATGCGGTCTGACAGCAAGGCGGTCTCCGCCGTCTCGGATGCGCTGGGAATGGCGTCCGCCAAGGTCGATGTCGCATATGCCGGTACTGACTCGATCGTCGACGTGCTGATCGAGTTCAAGGCGAAGCTCGTCGCCGCCACCGAGGACGGCGTCGACAAGGCTAAAGTCCAGGATGAATTGAAGCAGCTCAATCTCCAGGCCGAAAGCATCGTGGCTTCGTCGAGCTTCAATGGAGTCAACTGGCTGACCACGGACGCCCCGACGCATCTCATGGTCACGGATGATCTCACGGCCTCCGTCATGTCGTCGTTCGTCCGCTCGGATGACGGATCGGTAAAGGTGGAAACGGAAAGCGTGAATCTCAAGCTGAGCAGCATGCTGAACACCGGCGGTGGCGGTATCCTGCAGAAGGAGTTGGGCGGTGTCGGCGATATCGGCGGCTTCCGCGGCACCAACATCAATTCCGACGCCCATCAGGGCCACGAGAACCACAATTTCACCGGCCCCGCCACCTTCGGTTCGGCGGACTACATCGACTTCGATCTGGTGGTCGATGCAGGACACTATTCCGCTGGCGAAACCTTTACCGCGCTCAGGATCGACAAGAGCGTGATCGACGTCGCCTTGGGCACGAACGACGGCAAGATTCGCAACGCTTCCGACATGCGCAAGGTGCTGAACCAGGTCTTCTCCGATAACGGCGTCCCCGCGACAGCCAATGAGACGCGTTTCTCTGGTTCGCTGACGGCGGCGAGTTTCGAGATCGCTTCGCTGGAGACCTCTGGTCATCCTGGCTCCAGCATTGACATAACGGGCGTTGCATCGGATTTCGGCGGCGTCTACCCGTCCGGCTTCGGGCTCGGTCTGGAGAATGCGCCGCTTGCCAATCACGACAATATGTATCCTGAGGCCCACATGACGTTCGGCCGGTCGTTCACCGTTTCCGAGGAGGCGTCGATCACCTTCGACGTACAGGTTGGTCCCAGCCCGATGCAGACCTACACGATCGACCGGGCGACTGTTGATGCGGCGCTCGGCACGAGCGATGGTTATGTCGGCAATGCCACGGACCTCGCCACCATCATTGCATTCGCCTCGGCGGGCAGCAAGCTGGTGGTCGTGCCATCCGGCGACACCATCACATTCTCGGCCGATCGAAGCATCTACCCCGAGGCGGGCAACCACGCCGCCCGTGTCAGCGTTGGCAACGTGCAGTCCGATCCGCCGTGGACGCTCGAGTTCGACCTCGATGAGGTCGACGTCACCGGCTCCGCCTTTGGTGTCGATGAGTATCTCACCGGCGTCGAATATATGCTGAAGAGATCGATCGAAAGCGCCAGCACGCTCGGATCGTTGCAGAGCCGTATCGAAGGGCAGACGCTTTTCGCCAGCAAGCTCATGGACAGCCTCGACAGCGGCATCGGCCGTCTCGTCGATGCCGACATGGAGCAGGAATCCTCCAGGCTCGCCGCCCAGCAAACCCAGCAGCAACTCGCCATCCAGGCCCTGTCGATCGCCAACTCCGCCCCGAGCGGCATCATCAGCCTGTTCCGGTAATTTCGGACCTTTCGGTTGCCGCGAGCCCGCGCCATGGCGCGGGCATCGCTTCGCGCGGCAGGAAGATTTGTGGTGAAAGCAATGGGCGCAACCGACCTCGCAGGATTGCGTCGGAACGGCAGGTTATTCGATTCTAAGTGCTTGAAAAGACTGGTGCCGCTTGCAGGACTCGAACCTGCGACCCCATCATTACGAATGATGTGCTCTACCACCTGAGCTAAAGCGGCAATCCGGCGGGTGATTTGTGTTCGGCCCGCGATTTGCATGGCGCTGATACAAGCATTGTCGGAAGATTTCAAGCGCCCTGTCACGTCTTTGGTAAAAAAGAACGCGGCTGTGGAAACATACCCCGCGCCGTTCAAGCCGGCGAGGGGAGCGCCAGTCGGTCGCGTGCTGCGTCATATTCCTTTTTCATGCGGTCCACGAGCGCCTCGACGGGTTCGACGGCCTTGATGGCGCCGATGCCCTGGCCGCTGCCCCAGATGTCCTTCCACGCCTTGGCGCCGCCAACGGCCTGTTCGAAATCCATCTTCGAGGCGTCGGCGACCGGCAGGTTGTCGGGGTCGAGGCCGACGGCCTTGACCGACGGTTTCAGGTAGTTGCCGGCGACGCCGGTGAAATAGTTGGAATAGACGATATCGCTCGATGCGCCGTCGACGATCGCCTGCTTGTAGGCGTCGGATGCGCGCGCCTCGTCGGTGGCGATAAAGGGGCTGCCGATATAGGCCATGTCGGCGCCCATCGCCTGCGCGGCCAGGACCGCGCCGCCATTGGCGATCGCGCCGGCAAGCAGAAGCGGGCCGTCGAACCATTCGCGGATTTCCTGCACCAGCGCAAACGGCGACAACGTGCCGGCATGACCACCGGCACCCGCCGCCACCGCGATCAGCCCGTCGGCGCCCTTGCGGATCGCCGAATTGGCGTGGCGGTTGTTGATCACGTCATGCAACACGATGCCGCCATAGGAATGCACGGCGGCATTCACCTCGGGCACGGCGCCGAGCGAGGAGATGACGATCGGCACCTTGTATTTCACGCAGAGCATCAGGTCGTGCTCGAGCCGCTTGTTCGACGTGTGGACGATCTGGTTGACGGCAAAGGGTGCGGCCGGTCTGTCCGGATTGGCGGCGTCGTGCGCTGCGAGATCCTCGGTCATCATTGCAAGCCATTCGTCGAGCTGACTTTCCGGCCGCGCGTTGAGCGCCGGGAATGCGCCGATCACGCCGGCCTTGCACTGCGCCAGCGTCAGCGCCGGGTGCGAAATGATGAACAGCGGAGAGGCCACCACGGGCAGTCTGAGGTTTTGCGTCAGGATCGAGGGCAGGGCCATGGGTCACCGTGAAGAATTGACGTTTACGAAAACGTCAATGTGATAGCAGAGAGTTTTCGCCAGGAAAAGACCGTGTCGCGGTTCCGCCAACATCGCTTGCTCTATAAAAAGGCCTGCCTTTCGGTATTATCCCCTATGAAGCGGCGCCGTCGGCAGCCCAAGCCTTGCGGTTTACGGCATCAGCCGCTACCGCAGTTGCATATTGTTAAGCATATGACGCCTGTCATCAGCACGAAGGACCGGACGTGAGCGGATTAGAAACGGCTATCAGAACGGCGCTAGACAATGCCGATCGCGACAATCCCGAAGTCCGAGCCAAGATCTATCAATCCGCGCGCCAGGCGCTGGAAGCCGGTCTGCGCAAGCAGGACGTCACCGATACCAACGCGATCGCCCATCATCGCCACCGTCTGGAAACGACGATCCACATGATCGAGGCGGAGGAGCGACAACGCCTTCATCCGCGCCAGGGGCCGCCTGAGGTCCCGGTGCCGCCAGTGGTCGATATCCCGCCACCACCACCCCCTCGCGCTCCGGATGATTTCGACAGCCCGACGATCGGCGGCGAAACGCGGGCGCCCGCGCCTGACGTTATGGTCGCTGACAATCGCTACGAAGAGGACTCCGGTCTCGGCGGCCTGCATGCCGGCGATGCCGATCATCTGGCGGCGGCTCCCGAACCCTTCGTGGCCGAGAAGAAGCCGGCCAACATGGATTTCCGGCCCGAGCGCGCCGTCGCCCGCCGTAAGCCGCGCAAGTTCTTCTCGCGCCTGCTCGTCTGGTGCGTCCTCCTCGCCTTCATCGGCATGGGCGCCTGGTGGGCGCACACATCAGGCCTGCTGATGACGGCGGCAGAGCGCGATACCAGCGTCGCCAATCCGCCCGCCACCACTGCACCGGAGGATTTCAACGGCGCGAGTGACAATCACACCGCCGACAGCGACGCCAGCCAGGCGCCGGTTATCGATCCGCAGAATTCCTTCTCCGCCGCATGGCTTGAAATCTTCAAGCCGTCGGATGCCAACAAGATCGTCAAGGGCGCGCAATCGCGCGTCGAGAGCATTGCCGAAAACGATGGCCCGGCCGTGCGCCTGACCTCGCAAAGCGCCGGCGCCGACGGCAATGTCGGCATTACGGTTCCGCCGGATATCCTGCAGCAGCTCGCCGGCAAGTCCTCGACGATCGCGGTCACTTTGCAATCGACCTCTGACGAGCCGACGCAGATCACCGTCGAATGCGATTTCCAGTCGCTCGGCGATTGCGCCCGCCACCGCTTCACGGTCAACCGCGAAAAGTCGGATGTTCTCCTGCAGGTCCGCTTCGATCGCTCGCTCGCGCCGACCTCGGCGGGCACGCTTTTGATCAACAGCGACGTGGACGGCAAGGCGAGGGGCATCAACCTCTACGCCGTGCGCATCCTGCCCGGCCAATAAGGCGGTCGGGCAACCGCTCAGTTAGTGCGCTTGGCCGCGGTCACTTCAGGAACTTCGGCCCCTGGCCGATGATCTTGTCGTCGAGCTTGCCGATCGCGTCCTTGTCCTTGCCGTCATAATCGATCGTCTTCAGCATGTGGCGGATGAGGTTCACGCGGGCGCGGCGCTTGTCGTTGGCGTGAACCACGGTCCAGGGCGCGAATTCCGTGTGCGTTTCCTTCAGCATCCGGTCGCGCTTTTCGCTGTAGTCGTCCCATTTGGTCAGCGCCGCGATATCCATCGACGACAGCTTCCATACCTTCCGGGGATCATGGCGGCGGTCATGAAACCGCTTGAGCTGCATCTCGCGGCCGATATCCAGATAGAACTTGAAAAAGAAGATGCCCTCGTGGCTGATCACCTTCTCGATCTGCGGCGCCTGCGCGAGAAAATCCTCATATTGCTTCGGCGTGCAGAAACCCATGATCGGCTCGACGCCGGCGCGGTTGTACCAGGAGCGGTCGAAGAGCACGAACTCGCCGGCCGTCGGAAACTGCGCGATGTAGCGCTGGAAATACCATTGTCCGGCCTCGCGGTCCGTCGGCTTGGTTAGCGCCACCACGCGGGCAAGGCGAGGGTTCATGTGCGCGGAAGAGGCCGAGATCGCGCCACCCTTGCCCGCCGCGTCGCGGCCCTCGAACAGCGCCATCACCCGCTTGCCGGTCGCCTGAAGCCAGAACTGCACCTTCACCAGCTCAATCTGAAGCGCCTTGAGCTCTTCGAGATACTCTTCTTCCTTGAGCTTCTTGTTATAGGGGAAGTCGCCTGATTTCAGTGCTTCCTCGTCCACCCAGTCGGGCAGCACCGGATCGTCCACGTCGAAAATGCGCTTCTTGCCCCTGATATCCAGTTCGACTGCTCTGCTTTCGACATCTTCCGGCATGACGATCCTCCTCATTATGTGCGTAGCCGCCAAGGCGAACATATTTCCTTTTGAAAATCAAACCTCTCGGCATCAGTAAAAATTATGTGCGTAGTCAGGGCGCATTGGCGGTTTGCTGGTGGCATCGGTAAACTTCTGTCATGAAAGAGCGCTATCAGGCGCAGTTTGATAGCCAACGAAGAACGAATCGACGTCGCGAGGGGCACTTGGAACAGCAAACGCCATGGACGGCCAAACTGACGGCGAAGCTCCGTCGGGAGAGCTTCGTGCTTCTCGTCGCGCTGGCGATTGCGTTCATCGCGGTAACCGCGGGCATGAACGGCTGGGGCGTGCTTGGCCTGCTGGCAATCATGCTGCTTGCGATCATGTGCTCGTCTGAGCCGCGCCCGCAAGTTGCCTCGGCCCCGCCGGTGTCCGAGGTCGAGGAGCCCGCCGCGCGCAGCCTTCTACCCGAGGTGTCGGCGACGCTTTCGGCGCTCGACATTCCCGTCATGGTGCTGGCCGGCGATGCCTCCGTGCTGTTCCAGAACCGCGCCGCTGAAAAGGCCTTCGGAGAGATGGTCATTGGCGCCCATATCTCCGCGCGCCTTCGCTCGCCCGGCATTCTCGACATGGTTCGCGAAACCATCGTCACCAACGCGCCGAACCAGATCGAGCACTCCGAGCGCCTGCCGTCGGAGCGGGTCTATATTGTCCGCAGCTCGCCGGTGGAGCTTGGCGCCGTCGGCGGTGCCAACCATGGCGCAAGCGAGCGCCTTTTCGTCCTGTCCTTCCGTGACATATCGGAAGTGCGCCGCATCGATCGCATGCGCTCCGATTTCGTTGCCAACGCCAGCCACGAGCTGCGCACGCCGCTCGCCTCGCTGCGCGGCTTCATCGAAACCATCCAGGGGCCGGCGAAAAGCGATTTCAAGGCGCAGGAACGCTTCCTTGGCATCATGTTCGATCAGACCACGCGCATGAGCCGCTTGGTCGACGACCTGTTGTCCCTGTCACGCCTGGAATTGAAGTCGCATATCGCGCCGGATGAGAAGGTGGATCTCGTCCCTCTGCTCGGCCATGTCCGGGATGCGCTTCTGCCGCTCGCCAATGATGTCGGCGTCGATATTCAGCTGCATCTGCCAGAAGGCCGAGCCGAGGTGGCGGGCGATCGCGACGAGCTTGTGCAGGTGTTTGAAAACCTGATCGAAAACGCCTGCAAGTATGGCCAGGAAGGAGAGCTCGTCGAGGTCTTCCTGAAAAATGGCCCCAGCGGACCCGTCGAGGTCACCATCGTCGACAAGGGCCCGGGTATTCCGGCCGAACACGTGCCGCGCCTGACGGAGCGTTTCTATCGCGTCAACATCGAGGATAGCCGCTCAAAGAAGGGCACCGGCCTTGGCCTTGCCATCGTCAAGCACATCCTGACGCGCCACCGCGCCCGCCTGATCGTCAAGTCCGAGGTCGGCAAGGGAACGAGCTTTACCGTCCGATTTTGACATAAAAGACGTCCCGGTCTTTAAGAAGTCTGATTTTGTCTATGCATTTCAATTGCATAGACTGTCATAAATGTTTCACCGAACTGACATAAAAGCTCTTGTCATCAGGGGCTAAAGAATGCGTGCCGCTGACAGAGACGGCACCGTCAAAGGGCCGTTCAGGCCCCACCCAGACAGCTATAAGCCCGGGAGACTATTATGAACGCTTTTAAACTCACGGTCGCTGCACTTGCTGCTTCCGCCGCTTTCGCAGGCGCGGCTGTTGCTCGCGACCAGGTCCAGGTCAGTGGTTCGTCCACCGTTCTGCCTTACGCCAAGATCGTTGCCGAAACCTTCGGCGAAACCTTCAAGGACTTCAAGACGCCGGTCGTTGAATCCGGTGGTACGGGCGCTGGCCTCAAGGAATTCTGCAAGGGCGTAGGCCCTGACACGATCGACGTTGCCAACGCTTCGCGTCCGATCAACGCCAAGGAACTGGAAGCCTGCAAGGCTGCCGGCGTTACCGACATCCAGGAAGTCAAGATCGGCTACGACGGCATCGTCTTCGCAACCGACTCGTCCAACCCTGACGTCGCTTACGAGCCGGCCGACCTCTACAAGGCTCTCGCCGCTCAGGTTGTTGTCGACGGCAAGCTCGTCGCAAACCCCTACAAGAAGTGGTCGGAAGTCAACTCGAAGCTCCCGGCTGTTGATATCGCTGCCTACATCCCCGGCGAAAAGCACGGCACCCGCGAAGTGTTCGAACTGAACGTTCTCGCTGCTGGCTGCAAGGATAGCGGCGCTCTCGAAGTGATCTCCAAGGAAATCGCTGACAAGGCTGCTCAGAGCAAGGCTTGCGTTGCAGTTCGTAAGGACGGCGCTGCAGTCGACATCGACGGCGACTATCCGGAAACGCTGGCACGCATCGCTGCCAACAAGACCGGTGTTGGCGTATTCGGCCTCTCCTTCTACGAAAACAACGCTGACAAGCTGAAGGTCGCTACCGTCAAGGGTATCGTTCCGAGCCCGGAAACGATCGCTGACGGCACCTACCCGGTTTCCCGTCCGCTGTTCTTCTACGTGAAGAAGGCTCACCTGGGCGTTTTCCCGGGCCTGAAGGAATACGTAAACTTCTTCGTATCCGACCAGATGGTTGGCCCTGACAGCCCGCTCGTCGAGTACGGCCTGGTTGCTGCTCCGGACGCTGAGCGCGAAGCGACCCGCAAGTCGGTCGAAGACGGCAAGACCATGTAATAAACTTTGCCGGCGCGATCCAAAGGGTCGCGCCGGCATTGCCTTTGTCCGCTCTATGGGAGCGGTGAAGCTGAACTACTCCATGATTGGAAGCCGAGATGGCCGAAGCGCCGTTTCGCTCTTGGGGGCCGAGGGCCTGGGGGACCTTAACGAATGAGTACATCCGTCTTACTCTTGTGCCTCGTTGTGCTTGGCGCGGTTGCCTTTGTGGCAGCGCGCAGCCGCGCGACGGCGCTTGCCGGAGGTAAATCCTCGGCACTGCACTCCCGGCCTGGCTACTACGGTGCCTATGCCGCAATCTGGGCTATCCTGCCTGCGCTCATCGTTCTGTGCGCCTGGCTTGCGATCAGCCCCTCCATTATTGAATCCTCCGTCCGCGGCGGTTTTCCTGAAGACGTCAAGGCTCAGCCGGCTGCTCAGCAGAACCTGAACTACGGCATGGTCAGCGCCATCGCCCGCGGTCTGCCGCTGCTCGCGAGCGAAGACGTTGCCGCAGGTGTCGGCGATCCCGCCGGTCTCCAGGCCAAGCTCGCCGCCAAGGGCGTTCCGCTCGCCGGCGTGCCGCAGCCTTACATGATCGAAGGCGCGCAGAAGCTGAACACCGAAAGCGGCATCAGCCGCCTGATCATGACGCTGGTCGTTCTGGCGCTCGGCGTCGCCGGTGGCTTCTATGCCTTGCGCGAAGTCGCTCCCCGTTTCCGGGCCCGCAACCGCGTCGAGCGCGTCATGCTCTGGGGTCTGCTGCTTGCATCCTCCATCGCCATCCTGACCACTGTCGGCATCGTCATGTCGATGCTGACGGAAGCCGCCCACTTCTTCGCTGAAGTTCCGGCCGCCGACTTCTTCTTCGGCACCGTCTGGGATCCGCGCTTTGCCGGCGCCGGCAGCTCGTCCTTCGGCCAGTTCGGCCTCATCCCGCTGCTGCTCGGCACGCTCTACATCGGCTTCGTCGCCATGCTGGTCGCCGTTCCGGTCGGTCTCTTCGCGGCCATCTACATGGCGGAATACGCGGCTCCCAAGGTTCGCGGCATCGCCAAGCCGCTGCTCGAAGTGCTGGCCGGCATCCCGACCATCGTCTACGGCTTCTTCGCCCTCATCACTGTCGGCCCCTTCCTGCGCGACCTCTCGTCCCAGGTGAATGGCCTTCTGACCGGCGACTACAGCAACTTCATCCAGGCACAGAGCGTTCTGACCGCCGGTATCGTCATGGGCATCATGCTGATCCCATACGTTTCCTCGCTGTCTGACGATATCATCACCGCCGTGCCGCGCGCTCTGCGTGACGGTTCGCTCGGCCTCGGCGCCACGCGTTCGGAAACGATCAAGAAGGTCGTTCTCCCCGCTGCCCTGCCGGGTATCGTCGGCGCTCTGCTGATGACCGCCTCGCGCGCCATCGGCGAGACCATGATCGTCGTGCTTGCGGCCGGTGTTGCCGCCCGCATCCAGATCAACCCATTCGAGCCGATGACGACGGTGACGGTCAAGATCGTCAACCAGCTCACGGGTGACCTTGAGTTCACCTCGCCGCAGACGCTGGTTGCCTTTGCGCTTGGCATCACGCTGTTCTTCATCACGCTTTGCCTTAACATCTACGCGCTCTTCATTGTGCGCAAATACCGGGAGCAGTACGAATGACGGACGTTGTTTCCTCCGGACAGGGCGTCGTCGTCTCCAAGGCGCCGGCCCGCCGCGACATCGGCATCAAGCGTCGCTACGCCGCCGAACGCCGCTTCCAGGCTTATGGCATCGCTGCCATCTCCTTCGGTCTGATCTTCCTGGCCATCCTGCTCACGACGGTCATCCGTCAGGGCTACACGGCCTTCGCGCAGACCTCGATCACCCTGCCGATCGAGTTCTCCGAAAAGGTGCTCGACCCCAACAACAAGCGCGCCACCGACCCGTCGGTGCTGATCGCCGCCAACTATCCGGTGCTCATCCGCGACGCCATGGTCAAGACGCTCGGCATCAACGCCCAGAGCCGTCCGGAAACGCGTGACGCCACCGCGATGATCTCCAAGGGCGCGCCGATCGTGCTCCGCGACATGGTCGTTGCCGATCCGTCGCTCATCGGCAAGACGGTCAACGTCACGCTTCTCGCCGACGCCAACGTCGACTCGGCCAACAAGGGCCAGATCGACCTGACGGTTGACGAGAAGAACCGCAAGGTCAACGACCGCCAGGTTGGCTGGATGCAGCAGATGGCCGCCAGCGGCACGCTCCACAAGGAGTTCAACACCGGCCTCTTCGTCAACGGCAATTCCAGCCGTCCGGAAGCCGCAGGTCTCGGCGTCGCCCTCATCGGCTCGCTCTACCTGATGCTGATCGTTCTTGCCCTGTCGCTGCCGATCGGTGTCGCCGCTTCGATCTACCTCGAAGAGTTCGCGCCGAAGAACAAGCTGACCGACCTGATCGAGGTCAACATCAACAACCTCGCGGCCGTTCCGTCGATCGTCTACGGTCTGCTCGGTCTCGCCGTCTTCATCAACTTCGCAGGCCTGCCGCGCTCCGCGTCGCTGGTCGGTGGCCTGGTGCTGACGCTGATGACGCTGCCGACGATCATCATCGCCACCCGCGCGGCACTGCGCGCCGTGCCCCCTTCGATCCGCGCAGCCGCTCTTGGTCTCGGCGCTTCGAAGATGCAGATGGTGTTCCACCACGTCCTGCCGCTGGCAATGCCTGGCATCCTGACCGGCACCATCATTGGTCTGGCGCACGCGCTCGGTGAAACCGCGCCGCTGCTCCTGATCGGCATGGTCGCCTTCGTCGCCAATGCGCCTGCCACCCCGATGGATCCCTCCACGGCTCTGCCGGTGCAGGTTTACATGTGGGCAAACGAAGCCGAACGCGCCTTTGTCGAGCGCACGTCCGGCGCCATCATCGTCCTGCTCCTGTTCCTGATCGTCATGAACCTCGGAGCCATCCTCTTGCGTCGTCGCTTTGAGCGCCGCTGGTAAACGGAGTAAACATCATGAACATGTTGACGGAAGCCGCAGTTGAGAAGGCGCTAGACCAGAAGATGAATACCATTCCGTATAAAATGATCGGCCAGGACGTCTCGGTTTACTACGGCGAGAAGCGTGCGCTTTTCGACGTGAAGCTGAACATCCGCGAAAACACCGTGACGGCTCTCATCGGTCCGTCGGGCTGCGGCAAGTCCACCTTCCTGCGCAGCCTGAACCGCATGAACGACACGATCGACAACTGCCGCGTTACCGGCAAGATCACGCTCGATGGCGATGATATCTACGATCCGGATATCGACGTCGTTGAGCTGCGCGCCCGCGTTGGCATGGTGTTCCAGAAGCCGAACCCGTTCCCGAAGTCGATCTACGAAAACGTCGCCTACGGCCCGCGCATCCACGGTCTCGCCAAGGCGAAGGCCGACATGGACGTCATCGTCGAGCAGAGCCTGCAGCGCGCCGGCCTGTGGAACGAGGTCAAGGACCGCGTGCATGAAGGCGGCACCGGCCTGTCGGGTGGTCAGCAGCAGCGTCTGTGCATCGCCCGCGCGATTGCTGTCAGCCCCGAAGTCATCCTCATGGACGAGCCCTGCTCAGCGCTTGACCCGATCGCGACCGCCAAGGTCGAGGAGCTCATCCACGAGCTGCGCGAAGCCTACACGATCGTCATCGTCACGCACTCGATGCAGCAGGCAGCACGCGTTTCGCAGCGCACCGCCATGTTCCACCTCGGCAACCTCGTCGAGGAGAACGATACCGACAAGATGTTCACCAACCCGGATGATCCGCGCACCCAGGATTACATCATGGGCCGCTTCGGCTGATCTCCGAAACCGGTAAACCTCAGGACATTCAAGGATAAGCCCCATGGCATCGACACATATCTATTCCGCCTATGACGATGATCTCAAGTTCCTGACGCGCCGCATCTCCGAAATGGGCGGCCTCGCGGAACAGATGGTCGGCGACGCTGTTCGCGCGCTCGTCAACGGCGACACTTC
>Ga0308158_10001578_pt1 | contig 23954 bp, 21 predicted proteins | sample PhyBR2_FD_201038 | JGI IMG/M metagenome (GOLD analysis project Ga0308158, IMG submission 201038) | Phyllosphere microbial communities from UC Gill Tract Community Farm, Albany, California, United States - DLSLB.R2 | ecosystem: Host-associated > Plants > Phyllosphere > Unclassified | place: USA...
GTTCCGCGACGGCCTGGACGCCGCCGCCGAAGCCGGCATCACCGCGGTGATCCAGCCGGGTGGTTCGATGCGTGACAACGAAGTGATCGCCGCTGCCGACGAACATGGCATCGCCATGGTGTTCACAGGCGTGCGTCACTTCCGTCACTGATTCCGTTACCGAGAGCTGGCACATGGCGACCAGGGTTTTCCCGCGTTTGATTTCCCTGCTCGCCGTCGCCCTGCTGGCCGCGTGCCAGCAGGGCACGCCCGCACAGGGTGATGCTCCAACAGCAAAGCCGAAACTCAGCTACGAGGCCGGGGTGATGGCGGTACTGCAGGAACGCTATGGCAGCACCGTGCAGCTGCAAGGGCAATGGACGCAGCAACTGAATGATGCCGATCTGGGTCAGGCCCGCCCGGTGCATCGCGATATCTGCGCCGACCAGAGCATCAAGGTGCAAAACGGCAACTACCGCATGCTGGCGATCTGCACCACGTACGACGATGCCAGCCCGATTGAACTGGGCAGCACCGATTTCATCGTCCTGCAGCGTGCCGCCGATGATGGCATCAGCATCGCCGCCGAACTGCTCGGCCAGGGCAGCGGCACCGGCGGCAAACCGGGCACTGTCACGATCCTGCAGATGGGTGCCGATGCCTGGGGTTTCCAGGTCGACGACGAACTGGTGGTAGTCGGCGCAGCAATGCGCAACCGCGCCTGGTACGTGTTCGATGGCGGCAAGACCTTGTCCAGCGCAGGCTGGCTGCGCAGCCATCTGGATGATCGCAACGCCATCGACTGCAATGCCTCCGGCAACTGTTCGCATGGCCGCCTGGACCTGAACTTCGACGCGACACCCGACAACAGCCAGCCGCAGCTCGCCAATTGGCCGCTGCGCGTGCAGGAGAAAGGCCGGGGCTGCGCGGGGGCTGCCAACAAGACCCACAGCATCGCCTACGACAGCGCGCAGGCGCGCTACCTGATTCCGCCGGGCATGCAGATCGAAAGCTGCGATTGATGCGCAAGGCGCGCACATCGCCCGCACGCACGGCACTCAACCCCTGAGCTTTTCCGCCCCCTTCCCACAGGAACCGACCCCATGAAACTCCTCGTCATCGGCTCTGGCGGCCGCGAACACGCACTGGCCTGGAAGCTGGCGCAATCACCGCGCGTCAGCGAAGTCATCGTCGCCCCCGGCAACGCCGGCACCGCCACCGAAGGCAAGTGCCGCAATGTCGCGATCAAGGTCACCGACATCGAGGGCTTGCTGAAACTGGCGCAGGACGAGGCCGTGGGCCTGACCGTGGTGGGCCCGGAAGTGCCGCTGGTGTTGGGCGTGGTCGACCGTTTCCGCCAGGCCGGCCTGCGCATCTTCGGGCCGACCGCGGCCGCCGCGCAGTTGGAAGGGAGCAAGGCCTTTGCCAAGGATTTCCTTGCCCGCCACGGCATTCCCACCGCGTACTACGCCGTGCATACCGAAGTGGATTCCGCGCTGGCCTACCTGCATGAGAAGGGCGCGCCCATCGTGATCAAGGCCGACGGTCTTGCCGCCGGCAAGGGCGTGATCGTGGCGATGACGATGGCAGAAGCCGAAGCCGCCGTGCACGACATGCTCAGCGGCAATGCCTTCGGCGATGCCGGTGCACGCGTGGTGATCGAGGAGTTCCTCGAAGGCGAGGAAGCCAGCTTCATCTCGATGGTCGACGGCCGCATCGCACTGCCGATGGCCACCAGCCAGGACCACAAGCGCGTGGGTGATGGCGATACCGGCCCCAATACCGGCGGCATGGGCGCTTATTCGCCGGCACCGGTGGTGACTCCGGACGTGCATGCGCGGGTGATGCGCGAGGTGGTGGAACCGACCGTGGCCGGCATGATCGCCGACGGCGTGCCGTTCACCGGCTTCCTCTATGCCGGCCTGATGATCGATGCCAGCGGCGCGCCCAAGGTGATCGAGTTCAACGTGCGCTTTGGCGACCCGGAAACCCAGCCGGTGATGCTGCGCCTGCAGTCGGATCTGGTGGATCTGGTCGAAGCCGCCATTGATGGCGCGCTGGCCGGCGTGGAAGCGCAGTGGGACCCGCGTCCGTCGCTCGGTGTCGTGCTGGCCGCCAAGCCCTACCCGGAAACCCCGATCACCGGTGATGTGATCAGCGGCCTGGATGATGTGCCGGCCAGTGCCAAGGTATTCCATGCGGGTACGGCATTGGACGCTGACGGCAACGTGGTCAGCGCCGGTGGCCGCGTGCTGTGTGTTGCTGCGCTGGGAGACAGCGTTGGTGATGCGCAGCAGCATGCGTATGCAGGCGTTGCCAGGATCCACTGGGCCAACGAGTTCCACCGCAACGACATCGGCTGGCGCGCGATCGCCCGCGAGCAGCAGTAAGCGGAGGCTCACCCCTCCCCAACCCTCCCCTGCGCCTGCGGCGCAAGGGAGGGCACAAATGTAGTGCCGAGCCATGCTCGGCAGGGGCTTTATCGGCAATGCCGCAGAAGCTACCCCTCCCCAACCCTCCCCTGCACCTGCGGCGCAAGGGAGGGCGCAGAAATGTAGTGCCGAGCCATGCTCGGCAGAGGGCGTTATTGGGAAAGCCCCAGCCGAGCATGGCTCGGCTCTACAGTTGAAGCCTGCCGGGTGTTACCGATGCACGCTGCCAATGCTCGCCGCCGGATAACGCAGGCCCGCCGCTGCATCCACCGGGAACACTGCGTCGATCCGCGCCAGGTCCTGCGCACCCAACACCACCTCCAGCGCACCCAGATTCTCCTCCAGATACGGCAAACGCTTGGTGCCCGGAATCGGCACCAGGTCATCGCCCTGCGCCAATACCCAGGCCAACGCCAACTGCCCCGGTGTCACACCCTTGTCGGCAGCAATTGCATTGACCTGCTCAACCAAAGCCAGATTCCTATCGAAGTTCTCGCCCTGGAAGCGCGGCGAGTTGCGGCGGTAATCACCGTCCTCGAAATCGGCCGGGCTGCGGATCGCACCGGTCAGGAAGCCACGGCCCAGCGGCGAGTACGGCACGAAGCCAATACCCAACTCACGCACCGTCGCCAACACATCATTCTGCTCCGGCTCGCGTGACCACAGCGAATACTCGGTCTGCAGCGCGGTGATCGGATGCACCGCATGCGCGCGACGGATCGTCTCCGGTGCGGCCTCGGACAAGCCCAGGTAACGCACCTTGCCCTGCTCGACCAGCCGCGCCATCGCCCCCACCGTGTCCTCGATCGGCACCTGCGGATCAACACGGTGCTGGTAGTACAGATCAATATGATCCACACCCAAGCGCTGCAGGCTGGCCTCGCAGGCCGCCTGCACGTATTCCGGACGACCATCGACACCGCGCGCCTGCGGATCATTGGGATCCAGCCGCACACCGAACTTGGTGGCCAGGAACACCTGCGCGCGCCGGTCGGCAATCGCCTTGCCCACCAGCACCTCATTGGTATGCGGGCCATACATGTCGGCGGTATCCAACAGCGTCACGCCGCGCTCCAGCGCGCGGTGGATCACCGCAATCGAGGCCGCATCATCGCCGCGGCCACCATAGAACGCGCTCATGCCCATGCAGCCCAGGCCAAGTACGGAAACAACAGGACCATTGCGGCCCAGAACTCGGGTTTTCATCGGCGACTCCAGCGGGGGAAAGGACGGAGGCAACTGTAGGCCCTCGCCACTATGTCGATAAAGGCGGATACTCCGCATTGACCATGAAGCCTGACTTCACAGTAGATCCCGCCCTGTTGCCGGCTCTGGCAGCCTTCGCCTGCGTGGCCAGGCATGCCAGCTTCCGTCAGGCAGCCATCGAGCTGGCGGTCTCGCCGTCGGCCTTGTCGCAGACCATCCGCAACCTGGAGCGCCGGCTCGGCACCCGTCTGCTGCAACGAACCACCCGCCGGGTTGGCCTGACCGAGGCCGGCCAGCGCCTGTTGCTGGACACCGCGCCGGCGCTGGCCCGGATCGGCGAGGCGCTGCATGCGGTGGAAGCCAACCGCGACGTGGCGACGGGGCAGTTGCGCATCACCGCGCCGCGTTTCGCCATCGAGTACCTGCTGCTGCCACACCTGCCCGCCTTCCACGCCGCCTACCCGCAGGTGGAAGTGGAGCTGTCGATGCAGGCGGCGCTGATCGATGTGGTGGGCGAGGGCTTCGATGCCGGCATCCGCCTGGGCGAGGCGCTGGCCGATGGCATGATCGCGGTGCCGTTGGGGCCACCCATGCGCTGGACCGTGGTCGCCGCGCCGGCGTATCTGCAGCGGCATGGCACACCGCAAACACCGGAAGAACTGATCGGCCATGCCTGCATCCGTCACCGCAACAGCAATGGCCGGGTGATGCCCTGGGAGTTCAGCCGTGATCAGCGCGACTTCACCCTCGATGTCAGCGGGCCTCTGCTGCTCAACGACAGCACGCTGGCCTTGCAGGCAGCGCGCGACGGGCTTGGCCTGCTGCAGATATTCGAAGCCATCGCCCGCGCCGACATCGACGCGGGTCGCGTGCATGGACTGCTCGATGACTGGCAACCGCCCTATCCCGGCTTCCATCTCTATTACCCATCGCGCGAACAACTGGCACCCAAGCTGCGCGTGTTCCTCGATTTCATGCGCGCGGCCAATACCGCAGGCTGAGCCCTGCACACTTGCAGACGGTTCGCGCTTGCCTGCATCGCCACGGCACCGCAAGCTGACAACCTGATCCCCGCGAGTCCACGCTTCCGGCATGCGCCGCCTCGACCGTCACCTCGGCCAACTCTGGGCCCACGAAAAAGCCAGCTACGGGTTGCGCGTGTTCATCGCCCTCACCGCCGCCATCGCCTATGGCTGGTACGACGGCCACATCGAAGCCATCCCCGGCCTGTTCCTGGGCATCATCGCCAGCGCCATCGCCGAGACCGATGACAACTGGTGGGGCCGTACAAAATCCGTGCTGTTGTCGTTGCTGTGCTTTGCCGCTGCTGCGGCGGCGGTCATCGCGCTCTTCCCCTACCCGGTTCCCTTCATCAGCGCGTTGGCACTGACCGCCTTCGGCCTGACCCTGCTCGGCGCGCTGGGCGAGCGCTATGCCTCCATCGGCCAGGCCACAGTGACGCTGGCGATCTACGCGATGATCGCGATGGACCAGCACCACAACGTCAGCCAGCAACAGGCGCTGCGCGAGGTGGTCCCGCTGCTGGTTGGCGCCGCCTGGTACGGCCTGCTGTCGATCCTGTGGACGGCGATGTTCGCCAACCGCCCGGTACGCGAACGGCTGGCGCGGCTGTTCTTCGAGCTCGGCCATTATCTGCAACTCAAGGCCGACCTGTTCGAGCCGGTGCGGCACGGCAATCTGGAAGCACGCCGCCTGGCGCTGGCTGAGCGAAACGTGCGCGTGGTGCAGGCACTGAACATCGCCAAGACCGCCATCCTCAGTCGCTTCGGCCGCTCCGGCCGGCCCGGCGTGCAGTCAGGCCTGTACTTCCGCCTGTATTACATGGCGCAGGACTTCCACGAGCGTGCCAGCTCCTCGCACTATCCGTATGAAGCCCTGGCCGAGGCCTTCTTCCACAGCGACGTGCTGTTCCGCTGCCGGCGCCTGCTGTCACTGCAGGGCAAGGCCTGCCAGACGCTGGGCGAGGCCATCCGCCTGCGTCAGCCATTCGACTATGGCGAACGCACCCGCGTCGCCGGCCAGGACCTGCAGTCTTCGCTGCAATACCTGCGTGAGCAGCGCAATCCGCAGTGGACGCGCCTGCTGGGCTCGCTGCAACTGCTGGCGGCCAACCTGACCAGCATCGAGCGGCAGCTGTCCGAAGCCGCACTGGCGGATACCCCGCTGGAAGGCATCGACACCCGCCTGCGCGATTCCTCGCCGCACACCCTGCGCGAAATGGGCACCCGCCTGCGCCAGGCCCTGACCCCAGGCTCGCTGCTGTTCCGCCATGGCGTGCGCATCGGTCTGGCGCTGATTGCCGGCTATGCCCTGCTGAAGCTGGTGCACCCGGAGAACGGTTACTGGATCCTGCTGACCATCGTCTTCGTCTGCCGGCCCAACTTTGGCGCCACCCGCCTGCGGCTGGTGCAACGTATCGCCGGCACCCTGCTCGGCCTGGGCGTGACCTGGGCATTGATGCAGCTGTTCCCCGGCACCGGCCTGCAACTGTTGCTGGCTCTGGCGGCAGCGCTGCTGTTCTTCATCACCCGCACCGACCGCTACCTGCTGGCCACCGCCGCGATCACGGTGATGGCGCTGCTGTGCTTCAACCTGATCGGCAATGGTTTCGTGCTGATCTGGCCGCGCTTCCTCGACACCTTGATCGGCTGCGTGATCGCCGCCATCGCCTCGCTGTTGATCCTGCCCGACTGGGAAGGCCGGCGCCTGCACAAGGTGATGGCACAGGTGATCGCCACCAGCACCGCCTACCTGGATGAAGTACTGGGCCAGTACCGCAGCGGCATGCGCGACGACCTGCCCTACCGCATCGCCCGCCGCGACATGCACAACGCCGACGTCGCCCTATCGGTGGCGTTGGCGAACATGCTGCGTGAGCCGGGTTATGCACGCGGCAATCTGGATGCGGGCTTCCGCTTCCTCGCCCTGTCCAACACCTTGCTGGGCTATCTGTCAGCGTTGGGTGCGCATCGTGCGCAGGCGGATGCAGTCAATGAAGATGCGCTGGTTGCAGGTGGGCATCGGCAGCTGCAGCAGTCCTTGGCTGCATTGTCTGAAGCCTTGGGCAGACGCCAGCCAGCGGACCCGCAGGAAGACGAGATCGCACTGGCAGATGCGCTGGAGCAGATGCCGGATGAGATCGATGAGAAGTCGCGACTGGTGCGTACCCAGCTGGCCTTGATGCTGCGACTGTTGCCGAAGCTGAGGGCGTCGGCGGAAGAAGCGATGTCGCCGGCGTAGTTGCTGTTACCCCCTCCCTTGCGCGGAGCACAGGGGAGGGTTGGGGAGGGGTGCCGTTGATTTCGCTTTTTGTTTTTCCCATACGGCATAGAACCCAGCCGCTCAGATCGCATGCAATCCAGGAACGTCACCATCGCCAGCTTCGCGGCTCACGCCGCTCCTACAAGTGATTGGCTGCGGATCTAGCTGTGGCTGTGGCTGTTGCTGTCCCTTCTCCCGCCTGCGGGGGAAGGTGCCCGAAGGGCGGATGGGGGGACGCTTTGGCTTTGGCTTTGGCTTTGGCTTTGGCGTCAGTCCTCAACCACCGATCTACAGCTCTGTGCGCAGAATATCCATCAACGGAACGGTTGCCAGCTTCGCGGCTTACGCCGCTCCTGCAAAAGCCTGGCATGCACGCCCTTCGGCGACGGTGGCGCTATCGGCTTCGCGGCTTACGCCGCTCCCACATTCTTTGTGGCTTGTTTGCGCACCGGCATGAAGTACACCAGCAGGCCGATCACCGCGAACACGCCGCCCAGCGCGCAGACGCCGTTCCAGCCATAGCGCGTCCAGGCCATCGTGCTCAGTACCGAACCACTGGCACCGCCGATGAAATAGCAGGTCATATAGGCCGAGGTAATACGGCTACGGGCGCTCTCATCCAACTGATAGATCACGCTCTGGTTGTTGATATGCACCGCCTGCACGGCGATATCCAGCAACAGCACGCCCACGATCAGCGCCGCCAGCGACACCGGCGCGAACGCCAGCAACAACCACGACAACAGCATCATCAGCAGGCCACCCACCGCCACCGCGCGGCCATGACCGCGATCGCTGAGCTTGCCGGCACTGCTGGCAGCCAACGCACCTGCCGCACCAATCAAACCAAACAGACCAATAGTGGCAATCGAGTAACCGTAAGCCGGGCCCGACAACAGAAAGGCCAGCGGCGTCCAGAACACGCTGAAGCCGGCAAACAGCAGGCCACCCAGCACTGAGCGCTGGCGCAGCAAGGGCTCATCACGCAGCAAGGCCAGCACCGAACCGATCAGGCGCGGATAGGACAGGCTGGCACTTGGCTGATGCGCCGGCAGCAAGCGTGCCAGCACCACCGCCAGCACCAGCAAGGCAACGCAGGCCACCCAGTAAATGGTGTGCCAGGAACCCAGCCCGGCCAGTACGCCGGAGGCAGTGCGCGCCAACAGGATGCCCAGCAGCAGGCCAGCCATGATCGTGCCCACCACCCTGCCCCGATGTTCCGGCTCGGCCAGACCCGCCGCATGCGCCACGATGACCTGCGCTGCCACCGCACTGAGGCCGGACAGGGCGGTGCCTGCCAGCAGCTGCACGAAATGGGTCGCGGTGGCGCTGATCGCCAGGCCCACCGCCGCCAGCACGAACAGGGCGACGATCAGTCGGCGGCGTTCCAGCCGGTCACCCAGCGGCACGATCAACAACAGGCCGGCGGCGTAAGCCAGCTGCGCCACCGTCACCACCCAGCCCGCCGTGTCGGCGCCGATCCGGAATGCCTCGGCCAGGATCTGCAGCAAGGGCTGCGCGTAGTAGTTGCCGGCCACGATCAGGCCGGTGGCGGCAGCCAGCAGCAGGATCTGGGCCTGGCTCAAGGGGCGATGGGGCGAGTGGGAGACGGGGGTATTCATGGGGAGGCCACGGCGGGAACTGCGGTAAGTCTGGGCCGCCGCCATCAATGACGCCAATGTATTGTTTTCATCCCATCCATCTGTTTCAGTGATGGCATGTTCACCCTGCGCCAGCTCGAATTCGCCGTCGCCGTGGCCGAGGAAGGTGGCTTCACCGCCGCGGCAGCCCGCTGCCACACCGTGCAATCGGCACTGAGCCACCAGATCGCCCGGCTGGAGGATGCCTTCGGCACCCGCCTGTTCGAGCGCAGCCACCGCCGGGTACGGCCGACCGCTGCCGGCGAGGTATTCCTGCACAACGCCCGGCTGACCCTGCAGGCCGCCGCACGCCTGCAGGAGGAAATGGCACTGACCCTGGGCACGGTGCGTGGCCGCATCAACATCGGCCAGATCACCTCGCTCAACGTGGTGGATGTCCCTGCCTTGCTGGCAGCGTTCCGGGCCGCCCATCCTGCGGTGGAGGTCCACCTGAAGGCCGGCATGAGCGATCTGCTGCTGGCCGAAGTGGAAGCCGGCAACCTGGACGTGGCGCTGGTCGGGGTGGGTCCACAGATCACCCTGCCGCCGCAGCACCGCCTGTTGCATGAGGAAGGTCTGTCGCTGGTAATGCCAACCGATCATCCGCTGGCCAGTCTCACGGCTATCCCGTTGCAGGCGCTGCAAGGCCTGCCCTTGGCGGCGCTGGTACCCGGCGCCGGCGTGCGACGCATGCTGGATGACGCCCTGCGCGAACGCGGCGTCCAGGCCCAGTTGCAATACGAGGTCACCCACAGCGAGTTGCAACAGCAACTGGTCGCCGCCGGCCTGGCGGTGGCGGTGGTTCCCGACAGCATGGCCGCACGCATGCAGCGCACGCTCGTACGGCCCTTGGTCGAACCATTCCGCTTCCGTACCTGCGCGGTATGGCGAGCCGACCCCACCCCGGCCGCGCGCGCCTTGTTGGACCTGCTGCCTGCGGGCCCGGCCTGAGAGGCTTCTGCAATACGCGCGCGGCTTGATCAATAGCGACATGCGGTTCTGCTAATGTGCCGCGCAGCACCGAGGAGTCACGATGTCCGGCCACAACCAGTTCGCCCTGCTCACGCAGCGCCGCTTCCTCCCGTTCTTCATCGTCCAGGCGCTGGGCGCCTTCAACGACAACATCTACCGCCAGGCGATCATCGGCCTGCTGTTCTACCTGGGCGTCAGCAGCGAAGAACGCACGCTGTATACCAACCTGGCGCCGGCACTGTTCATCCTGCCCTATTTCCTGTTCTCGGCACTTGCCGGACAGATCGCCGAGAAGCTGGAAAAGCAGAAGCTCATCGTCATCACCACCACCATGGAGATCGTGGTGATGTCACTGGCGGCGGTCGGCTTCCTTACCCAGAACATGCCGGTGCTGCTGGTGGCGTTGTTCTGCACCGGCCTGCAGTCCACCCTGTTCGGCCCGGTCAAATACTCGGTGCTGCCGTCCATCCTCAAGCCCGAGGAACTGACCGGTGGCAACGGACTGGTGGAAATGGGCACGTCCATCTCCATCCTCACCGGCATGATTGCCGGCGGCATGATCTTTGCGCTGGCGGGCACCCATGGGCCAATCGTCGCTGCGGTTGCCATCATCGCGCTGGCGCTGATCGGCAACTTCACCGCCCGCATGATCCCGCGCGTGGATGCCGGCGCACCGGATCTGAAGATCAACTGGAACCCGATCAGCGAATCACTGGCGGTGCTGCGCCTGGCCAAGAAGCAGAAGGCGGTACGCAATGCCATCCTCGGGGTGTCGTGGTTCTGGTTCTTTGGCACCGTGCTCACCTCGCAGCTGCCGACCTATGCGGTGGTCAACCTGGGCGGCGACGAGGTGCTGTACATCTTCGCGCTGGCGCTGTTTTCGCTGGGCACCGGCGTCGGCTCACTGCTGTGCGAGAAGCTGTCCGGACGCATCGTCGAGATCGGCCTGGTGCCACTGGGTGCATTCGGAATGAGCGCCTTCCTGCTCGATCTGTACTTCGCCCGTACCGGTGCGGTGACCGTATCGGGCCTGGACGTTGCCGGCTTCGTCCAGCAGCCCGGCAGCTGGCGCATCATCATCGACCTGCTCGGCATCGGCCTGTTCACCGGCTTCTTCGTGGTGCCGTTGTTCGCGCTGATCCAGAGCCGCACACCGAAATCGGAAATGTCGCGGGTATTCGCTGCGCTGAACATCCAGAACTCCGGCTTCATCGTGCTTGCCGCCGTCCTCGGCCTGCTCAGCCAACGCCTGCTGGGCTGGACCATCCCGCAGGTGTTCCTGGCACTTGCCATCGCCAACATCGTGGTCGCGGTCTACATCTTCAGCATCGTGCCCGAGTTCCTGATGCGCTTCCTGAGCTGGGTGATGGTGCGCACCCTGTACCGGTTGCGGGTCAAGGGCGTGGAAGACAATGTGCCCGATGAAGGCGCCGCGCTGATCGTCTGCAACCACGTCAGCTACATGGATGCGCTGATCCTGTCGGCGGTGATCCCGCGTCCGGCCCGCTTCGTCATGTATTACCGCATCTTCAACATCCCGGTAATGCGCTGGATCTTCAAGACCGCCAAGGCCATCCCCATCGCCAGCCCCAAGGAAGATGCCGCACTGATGCAGCGCGCCTTCGATGAGGTGGATGCGGCACTGGCCGAGGGCGAGCTGGTCTGCATCTTTCCCGAAGGTGCCCTGACCAAGGATGGCGAGATTGCCGCCTTCAAGTCGGGGGTGGAGAAGATCCTGGCGCGGCGTCCGGTGCCGGTAGTGCCGATGGCACTGAAGGGCATGTGGTCCAGCATGTGGAGCCGCCGTGACAGCCGGCTGGGACAGATGCGGGTACCGCGCCGCTTCCGCGCGCACATCGAGGTTGTCGCCGGACCACTGGTCGATGGCGGCCAAACCGATGCCCCACAACTCGAATTACTGGTCCGCAAGCTGCGTGGTGATGAAGCTTAAGTAGGCAAGACCACTTTCCAGAAATAGGACAAGTGGCTAGGCTAGCGCCCTATGTGTCTGCCGGGGACCGCGGCACAGCTCAGGAGCAAGGGGATATATGGACAACGCTACGCCAACACTGCCAGCTGTACCCCCTGCGCCGCCCTCCGCGCCGCAGCAGGTACACCACTACTATCATCCGCAGAAATCGGGCGGGATAGCAGCGTTGCTGGAAGTGCTGCCGGGGTTTTTCCAGGTTTTCGGTATTGGTCATCTGTACGCGGGCAACGTCGCCACCGGGCTGATCATCATGTTCGGCTACTGGGCGCTGTCGTTCGTCAACTTTCTGCTGTGTTTTGTCTTCATCGGTTTCATCACGTGGCCGCTATGCTGGGTTGCCACAATGATCATCTCGTCGCTGACTGCGGCGAATGCCTGCAAGTCACGCTGATTTTTCAACAAGGAGTTTTACGTGAATACAAGCAGTCCCGCCGTATCCAACAACCTCGTCTGGGCAATCCTGTCCACCCTGTTCTGCTGCCTGCCGCTGGGCATCGTGTCGATCATCAACGCTGCCAAGGTCAACGGCCTGCTGGCTGCCGGTGACATCGCCGGCGCCCGTGATGCCGCCGACAAGGCCAAGAAGTGGGCGATCTACGCCGCTGGCGCAGGCATCGTCGTCACCATCCTGTACATCGTGCTGGTCATGGTGCTCGGTGTTGGCGGCGCGATGAGCGGCGCTTCCAGCTACTGATGAACCCAACGGGCCGGCCGCCAGCGGCCGGCCTGTTTGCTGATATGCAGTTCCCGCAACATCTGCTGCGTTACTTGCCCCTGGCCGCGATTGCCGGCATCAGCGTGGGCGCGGTGGCGATACTGAGCCGGGTCGACCCCAATGTCCCTGGCAATCCGCTCCCTCCCTGCCCGTTCTATGCGCTGACCGGACTGTGGTGCCCGGGCTGCGGCAGCACCCGCTGCCTGCACGCCTTGGTCCACCTGGATCTGCCGCAGGCGATGGCGATGAACCCGCTGTTGATCGTGTCGATCGTGCCGGTGCTGGTGATGGCCCTGCATGGCGCCGGGCTATGGCCGGCAAAACTGGGCTGGCTGGTGCGGCTGTTCGCACGGCCGATCCCGTGGCTGGTACTGATCGTTTCCTATTGGTTGCTGCGCAACCTGCCCTGGTACCCGTTCAACCTGCTCGCACCGGGCTGAAAGCAGGCACGGCATTCACGTAGCCCAAGTAAGCGCAGCACACCTGGGGCTCCGTCCAACAGCCTTGAACCCGACCAGATTCCTGCTTCCTGGGTGCGTTGCGCTTACCCGGGCGACGGCCGCCCCCGATTCGTGCTGGCTCAGCCCACCCAGCCAGCAATCACCAGCAGCGCCAGCAGCGCCATCCACAGCAGCAGCGTGCGCCAGACCAGGCTCATCGCATCGCGCAGCTCCGGATAACGCTCGTCGACCGGCACCTGCCCGGCCAGCCGCGCTTCCTCGGCCTCTTCAACCAACTCGGCGCCCACGCTGGCGCGTGCGGCTTCGGCGAGGAAACCCAGCTGCAGCGCCCAACGGTTGCCCGCAGCGCGGCGCCAGGCCGAAAACACCGTATCGAAATTGCCAACCAGCGCCATCGACAGCGTCATCAGCTGCGCGACCGGCCACTCCAGCACCGCCAGCAGCCAATCCCCCGCACGACGTTCCTCGCTGGACAGCTGCACGCTCTGCGGCCCCTGCGCGGACTGCGCCAACAGGCGATACAGCACCGCCCCCAGCGGCCCCAGCAGCAGGAACCAGAACAATGGCGCAAACCAGCGCCGCAGTGCATTGACCACGGTCGCTTCGACCAGGCCGGGCGCATCCTCGCGCAGGCTGCCACCGGCCGACTGCAGTTTCGACACGGCCAGCCCTGCAGCGGTGGCATCCTCGGCATCAATCACCGCCTCGACATCGCGGTCCAGGTCGCGCGGCCCCCAACACAGGGCCAACAGCACCACGCCGAACACCAGCGACGGCAGCCCGAACAGGCGCTCGGCCAGGATCCATTGCACCAGGCCAACCAACAGCACGCAGGGCAGGATCGCCAGCAACACCGTGTAGCGTCCGGGCGATTCACCCTGCTGCGCACGCAGCCAGCCCAACCAGCGCCCGAACCAGCGCCAATCACGCAGCGAGGCCATCAATGCGGGCGCCAGATGACCCAGCACCAGTGCGGCGATTACCGCTACCAAGGTTGTGAACATGCGATCCCTCCTGCCTGCGATTGTAGGCCCTGCCGGGCTTGCCCGGCCCGGTCCGGACGCTGGCGGAGCGCACTCACTGGCGCTGGCTCAGGTACCACTGTTCGATCAGGGTGCGGGCAATCGACAACCGCTGCGGCAGCAGGATGCCCTGCCCGTCATCGTCGGTATCACGCTGCAGGGCGGCGCCCACCTCGTCGACACTGAACCAGCGTGCATCCTCCAGTTCACCATCCACTGTCGGCACGTCGTCGTGTGCACTGGCACGGAAACCCACCATCAAGGCGCCCGGGAACGGCCAGGGCTGGGTTCCCTGGTAATGCGCCTGGATCACCCGCACCCGCGCCTCTTCGAATACTTCACGGGCGACGGTCTGCTCGAAGGTTTCACCGGGTTCGACAAAACCGGCCAGTACCGAGTAACGGCGCGCCACCCAGTTGCTCTGCCGCCCCAGCAGCAGCCGGCCATTGTTCTCGACCGCGACAATCACCGCCGGATCCACCCGCGGGTAGTGCTCGGTGCGGCATTGATCGCAATGGCCGATGAAGCCGAAGCGGCCGAAACGCACCGGCCCGCCGCAGACACCACAGAATCGATTGCGCGAATGCCAGTACGACATGCCGCGCGCATAGCAGAAGATGTCGGCCAACGCGGCCGGCCAGTTCACCGCTGCCTGCCGCAGGTCCATGCGCTGCGGCGCCTGCACGGTCAGCGTCGCCGCCTCCGCGACAAACCAGGCGCGGCCATCAAGCAGCCCCAGGAAAGTCGCCGCGCCGGCGCCACCGCCCAGGTCGCCACCATTGAACAGCGCCGGTTGCCCTTGATCATCTGCGAACGCGGTGCCATCGGCATCCAACACCAGTACCTTGGCGGTCGGCCACAAGGCCGCCAGCGCATCGGCATCGCCCCGCAGGGCATCGGCACGGTCCAAGGGCGCCCCGACAAAGGCGTGCCCGGCAAAACGGGATTCAGGTTTCAGCATCCGCCAGAGCCTGACGACAAAGCAGCAGGCTTGCAAGCCGCCAAGCTGCGGCCTGGAAGGGATTAGACCGAGAAGCTGCTACCGCAGCCGCAGGTGGTGCGGGCGTTGGGGTTGCGGATCACGAACTGGGCACCGGTCAGGCTTTCGCTGTAATCCACCTCGGCGCCCATCAGGTACTGCAGGCTCAGCGGATCGACCAGCAGGGTCACGCCCTCGGTGATTACCGCCAGATCATCTTCGGCGCGGTTCTCATCGAATTCAAAACCGTACTGGAAACCTGAGCAACCGCCGCCCTGGATGTAGACACGCAGGGCGAGTGCGTCGTTGCCCTCGTCCTGGATCAGCTCACGCACCTTGGAAGCAGCCGCCGGGGTGAAGTTCAGCGGGCGGTCCAGGGACTGGTAGTCAGGCGCCGGCTGAACGCCGGGCAGGGAAACTAGGGTGCTCATGGTGCTCAGGATGGGGGCGGCAAGCCCCTGTTTCAAGCCGCAGCGGCTTCAGCTTTCTTGGACTTCTCGGCGACTTTGGCATCCGGTGCCGGCAGCGCGGCCATTGCCGCGGTATGCAGCAGGCGGCCATTGAGCTGCGCCCCGGCGCTCATTTCCACCACGGTGTAATGCACATTGCCGGTGACGCGGGCACTGGGCGTCAGCTCGATGCGCTCGCTGGCATGGACGTCGCCTTCCATGCTGCCACTGAGCACGACCACCGCGGCATGTACCTCGCCCTCGATGCGACCGTGTTCAGCCAGGGTCAGCATCGCCTTGGAGCCTTCCTCGGCAATTACCTTGCCCAGGATGCGGCCTTCCACATACAGGCTGCCGCTGAACACCACGTCGCCGCGGATTTCCACCTGGGAACCGATCAACGCGTCGACGGACAGGTCGGTGTCGTGCTTGGACTTGCTTTTGAACATGTTTATTCCCCTCTGCCGTTGCCGGCGAGTTTCCAATCGAATGTCTGGTTGGAGCTCCCCCCGGATCCGGACAGGGAGACTCGCACACGTTGCGGTGTGAAATCCCGGGGCAGCATCACGCTACCGTCCAGTTGTTGGAAATAACGGAAGGAATAATCCTGCCCTGGCACGCCTTTTCGCTGATGTAGGTCATCCCAGCTGACCGTTGTCAGCTTTCCGTCCTTCACGCCCTCGACCGAGAACCGCATCTGCCCCTGGCTGATCGCCCCCCGGTTGAGGTTCTGGGTCAGCACCACGCTGTAATGCCAGGTGCCGGCCGCCTCGGGACTGAACTCCACCGAATGGGCATTCAGACCCTTGCGCTGGCTGGTGGAGCCGACCAGCCGTTCATAGAAGGCGACATCGGCGCGCAGACCGGCAATTTCCTCATCGCGCTCGGCCAGCGAGGCCTGCACCTCGTTGTTGGCGGCGCGACTGATCCTGTCCGAGGCCTCCAGCGTGGCCTGGCGCTGGCGCAGCTCGTCGAGCTGTCCGCGCTGCTGGCTCACCAGAGCCTCGCTCTGGCGCAGTTTCTCGCGCAGTCCGCCGGCATCGGGCGAGGCAAAGCGCGCCGCCAGCCAGCCAACCAGCAACAGCGACAGCAGCCAGGCGCCGGCCAGCAGGGCGATCGGCACCCAAGCCGGGCGCGTGCTCGCACCACCGCGCGGGGTGATCTGGAAACGGGAAGAAGGTCGGTGGGTCATGGCAGGCTCCAGTGCTCCCTGAGGGTGACACCTGTGCTCGGTCTGAAACGACGGGCCAGTGTAAACGACAGCCATGCACCCGCGCTTGCGCGCCGGCAGCTGGCATTCACCGCAGGCATGCTCGATAGTTGCGATCCTGCTCACAGTACCCGGCCGGACCTTCCCCATGACCGAAGCCCATGTATTCGTCATCGGCATCTTGCTGGCCTGGCTGGCCGGCATCCGTGTCTATCTGACCGTGTTCGGCGTTGGCATGGCCGGGCTGATGGGCTGGGTGGACCTGCCGCCCGCATTGCAGGCCACCGAGTCCTGGTGGGTGCTGGGCACGTCCGGGGCGCTGGCGGTGGCCGAGTTCTTTGCCGACAAGATTCCGGGCGTGGATTCGATCTGGGACCTGCTGCAGACGCTGGCGCGGGTTCCGGCCGGCGCCTTCCTTGCCGCCGCCACGCTTTCTCCCAATGGCGAACTGAGCACCGGGGTGTTGGCCGCAGGCGCTGGCATTGCGCTGACCAGCCACGGCCTGAAGGCCGGCACCCGTGCCCTGCTCAATACCTCGCCCGAGCCCGCCAGCAACTGGGTTGCCTCGTTTGCCGAAGACAGCGTGGTGATCGGCGCCCTGGCCCTGGCCTTGGCCCATCCGTGGCTGGCACTTGTCTTCGTACTCAGCGCCAGCGTCATCGGTGCACTGACGGTATGGCTGGTATGGCGCATGCTGTGGCGCGGCCTCAAGCGCCTGTTCGGTACTGCCGGTAGCAGTACCGACGCGCCAATATCGGCAACGTCAACGCCCGGCGATCGCTCGCTGCCGCCCGCCCCCTGAACCATAATTCACCGATGGCCAGCACCGACACCCTCACCGCATCTGCCCGCCCGCTACGCGCGGAAACCCCACCTGCCGATTACTGGCAACGCTGGAGCGTGCGCAACGCGCCGCCCGCCGAGGCGGTACAGGCGCAGCTCAAGAGCGGCCCCGACGCCGGCGTGGCGGCCATGGCCAGCGATGTCGGCGACGACACCCCCTACCGGGTGCTGATTGTCGAAGACAACCGCTCGCAGGCCTTGTTCGCGCAGAGCGTGCTGCATGGCGCCGGCATGCAGGCCTTCGTGCAGATGGAAGTGGAAGGCGTGCAGCAGGCCATCAGCGAACACCGTCCCGACCTGATCCTGATGGATCTGCACATGCCGGGACTCGACGGCATGCGCCTGACCGCGATGATCCGCCAGCAGCCGCATCAGCAGTTGCTACCGATCGTGTTCCTGACCGGTGAAGCCGACCCCGACCGCCAGTTCGAAGTGCTCGACTGCGGTGCCGATGACGTGCTGGTCAAGCCGATCCGGCCGCGCCACCTGGTCGCCGCGGTTGCCAACCGTATCCGCCGCAATCGCATGCAGGCGCTGGGCAAGACCGATGCCGGCCCGCTGATGAACAATCCCGAGACCGGCCTGCCCACCCGTCACAACGTGATGCAGCAGTTGCAGACCGCCATCGCCGAGAAGCAACCGGCCGGCCTGATGTTCATCGAGATCGCCAGCGCGCTGGGCCTGCGCGAGCGCTATGGCTATGCCAGCTACGAGCGCCTGATGGTGCAGGCCGGGCAGCGCCTGGCCGAGAACCTGCGCCCGCATCTGCTGGCGCGTCTCAATGACAACAGCTTCCTGCTGCTGACCCGCGGCATCGAAGAAGAAGCCGTGCCCGCCCTGGCCCAGCAGGTACGCGATGGCCTGTCCGCACAGCCGTTTGCGCCGCGCGAGGATGAGTCGGTGTTCCTGCGCTGCGTGGTTGGCCACGCCAACCTGTCGCAGGATCTGAACGACGCCGATGCCGCACTGGAAGCCGTGGAACGCACTGCGTTGCAGGCGCGCCTGAGCAGCGCCGGCGTCGCCGCCTATGAAAGCAGCGATGTCGCCGTCAACAACGAACATCTGGCCCTGCTCGAGGGCCAGCTTGAGCTGGCCTACCAGCCCATCGTCGCCGTCGCCGGCGGCGATACCGCCCAGTACCAGGTGCTGCTGCGCCTGCGCCAGAGCAACGGCACCCTGCTCTCCGCCGGCCAGGTGATTCCTGCTGCCGAAGCCGCCGGACGCATCGCCGACCTCGACCAGCAGGTCGTCGAACATGCCCTGGGGCTGCTGCACCTGTACCAGTTCGCGCAACCGCCGATGCGCCTGTTCCTCTCGCAGTCGATGCGCAGCCTGGCCCGCAGCGCCTATGCGGAATGGCTGCTCAATGCCTTGCAGGAGCGCCAGGTTGCCGGCAACGGCCTGGTCATCGACGTGCGCCTGTCCGATGCACTGGTGCATGCAGTGACCTTGCAGCAGTTCTGCGCGCAGCTGATGCCGGCGGGCGTGCAGTTCTGCCTGAGCCAGTTCGAACCCAGCGCCGAAGCCAATGCATTGCTCACCCAATTGCCGCTGAGCTTCGTCCGCATGGCCGCCCGCTACGCCGACGCGCACGCCAACCAGAAACTGCGTGACGAACTGCGCGGTGCGATCGATCTTGCCCATCGCGCCAACCTGCAGATCATCGGCCAGCAGATCGAGGACCCGCAGGCCGCTGCGGCCATGTGGATGGGCGGCATCGACTTCATCCAGGGCAACGTGGTGCAGCGCGCCGGCAGCGAACTCAACTTCGACTTCCAGAACGCGGTGCTGTGAACGCCGCTGCATCCGGCGCCACGCGCGGTTGGGCGCTGCTGGCGACAGCCTGCGCCGCTGCGGCCTGTGCGGCCGGTTTCATCGCGGCCGTGCCCGGCGTCGCGGTCGCCGCCTGCGCCGGTGTCGCCGCGGTTGCCGCGCTGGTGGCCGCCCTCAGCGCCGGGCGGCAGATGCAGCACGCGCATGCACAGCAGTTGCGTCTTGAGGAGGCACGGCTGGAGAACAAGCGCCTGCAGGCCGCCGCGCAGGACCACAACACCCTGCAGCAGGCACTGCTGGAAGCCAAGCAGGCCGCCGAAGCCGCCACCCTGGCCAAGGGCGAATTCCTGGCTACGATGAGCCATGAGATCCGCACCCCGTTGAACGGCATCCTGCCGATGCTGGAGCTGGTCGCACAGGGGCCGCTCAATCTGGAACAGCGCAACATGCTGGATACGGCGACCGAGAGTTCCCGGCAGCTGTTCCGCATCGTCGATGACATCCTCGATTACTCCAAGCTCGAAGCCAACCGGCTGGAGCTGGAAATCACCACCTTCAACCTGCGCGAGACCCTGGACGGGATGTTGCGCTTGATGCAACGCGCCGCCGAGCACAAGGGCCTGCGCCTGTCCCTGCATATCGACCCTGCCGTGCGCCTGTCGGTGCGCGGCGATCCGGTGCGGTTGCGCCAGGTGCTGGGCAACCTGCTGGTCAACGCGATCAAGTTCACCGAGCGCGGCGAGATCAGCATCCACGTCAAGCGTCTGGGTGAAACCGCCGCGCAGCATCGCCTGCGTTTTGAGGTGCGTGACACCGGCATCGGCCTGGATGCCAGCCAGGCACAACGCCTGTTCAACGCCTTCACCCAGGCCGACGCCTCCACCACCCGCCTGTATGGCGGCACCGGCCTGGGCCTGGCCATCTGCAAACGCATCATCGACCTGATGCAGGGCAGTATCGGCGTGCAATCCGAGCCGTTGCGCGGCGCCACGTTCTGGTTCGAGATTCCACTGCTGAAGGTCATCGGTGACCTGCACAGGCCCGAGCACCTGCGCAACGCCCGCCAGGTACTGCTGGTCACCCCGGAGCCACGCCTGCGCCAGCGGCTGCAGCTGGTGCTGCCGAACTGGGGCTATCAGCCGGTGGTCGCCAACAACCTGCAGGAAGCACTGGAACGGCTGCGCAAGCCCACCGTCTCGGGCAGCTTCCATGCGGTGATCGGCGATCTGGAACCACTGCGCAACGGCGCGCCGGCACTGCAACGCGCACTGGAGCGGATGGATGACAACCGCCCGCGCCTGCTGTGGCTGTACGGCGATGCACCAATAGCCGATGCGCTGCGCGATGGCGCCACCCTGCTGCCACGGCAACTGCCCGATACCCAGCTGCGCAACGCCCTGGCCGAACCGCTGCAGCTGGCGCCGAGCCCAAACCCGGCGTTGTTGCTGTGGAAGGACAGCGACATTGCCAGCCCGGCCGCGCCCGCCCCGATGTCCGCCGCAACCGGCGTGCCGATCGGCAGGACCGCCGCCGCATCCTTGGCCGCAGCATCGAACCCATCGATGCCAACCACCGCGGCCAAGGCAGCCGCGGCCAGCAGCCCGGCACCGGCTACCGCCGAGCTGAAGGGCATGCAGGTGCTGCTGGTCGAAGACAACTCGGTCAACCTGATGGTCGCGCAGAAGCTGCTCAAGATAGTGGGCTGCGACGTGGACACCGCTGAAAACGGCGCCATCGCCCTCGACAAGATGCACGCCAAACGCTACGACGCGGTATTGATGGATTGCCAGATGCCGGTACTGGATGGCTTTGCCGCTACCGGCCGCTGGCGCGAGCACGAAGCCAGCAGCGCGGCCACAACCCGTTTGCCGATCATCGCCATCACCGCCAACGCCATGGCCGGCGACCGCCAACGCTGCCTCGACAGCGGCATGGACGAATACCTGTCCAAGCCGATCTCGCGCGCGCAACTCCTGACCTGCCTGCAGGCCTTCAAGCCCGCTTCCATCGCAACCAACGAACCGGTTATCAGCATGCCCATCGCCGACCTCTCCGCCAACGCACTGGCCGCCGCCTCCACCGCCCATACCGACGGCATCACCGCCTCGGTGCTGGAGCGCAGCGTGCTGGACGAACTGTTCGAGATCGCCGGCGAGGAAATCAACGCCATCATCGATGTGTTCCTGGAAGAAACCCCGCAACTGGTGCGGCATCTCCAGGAAGCAGCGGTGATGACCGACCTGCAACGACTTGCGCAGCTCGCGCACAGCCTGAAGTCCTCAAGCGCCAACGTCGGCGTACTGGCCCTGTCCGAAGCGGCGCGCCGGCTGGAGCATGGCGCGCGCGCCGGGACGCTGGAACGGCCGACGGTGATGGTGGCCCTGATCGTGGCCGAGTTTGGACGCGCGCGCCAGGCGCTGACCGACTACCAGGCCGGTCAGCGCGGGCAGGCGCCGGCATCACACTGATCCGGCGGTCGCCGGATCAGTCTTCCAGCTTGGTCAGCAGGTAGTTGGGCTCGCCGATGCGCGCGATCAGATCAAGCTGGGTTTCCAGCCAATCGATATGCTCTTCCTCGGAATCGAGGATCTTCACGAACAGCTCGCGGCTGACGTAATCGCTGATCGATTCGGCATAGGCAACCGCATCGCGCAGCACCGCCGCCGCCTCGTTTTCCAGCGCCAGATCGCACTTGAGGATTTCGGTGGGATTCTCACCGATGCGCAGCTTGCCCAACGCCTGGAAGTTGGGCAGCCCTTCGAGGAACAGGATGCGATCGGAAAGCACGTCGGCGTGCTTCATCTCGTCGATCGATTCCTTGTACTCGTGCTCGGCCAGCTCGTTCAAGCCCCAGTTCTTCAGCATCTTGGCGTGCAGGAAGTACTGGTTGATGGCGGTCAACTCGTTGTAGAGGACCTTGTTGAGAAATTCGATGACCTTGGCGTCGCCTTTCATGGCGCTGACTCCGACTAGAGGAACGAGCGCACTTTACCGGTTGCCGGCAGATGATGAAGGAACGCGAATCGTGATCATTAGCCACCGCCAGGACGATGGCGGTGACTGAGCCTGCTCAGGCAGCCCGTAGCAGCGGCAGGGGCAGCTCGCGGGTAGCGCGGGCCTGCTCCAGCAGGCCGGCGGCCATGTCCAGGCAGGAACCACAGTTGGAGCCACAACCGGTACGCATGGTCAGTTCGGACACCGTTTCGCAGCCGGCAAGCGCGGCTTCACGGATCTGGTGATCGGTAACTCCAGTGCAGATGCAAACGTACACGGCTTGACGCCCCTGAACCCGGCACGTATCGGCCGTGTCAGCATTCAATCGCAAATGCGAATGGTTGTCAATTTCTGGCGTTAATCATTATTAATCTTCTTGCCACGCCAAGCTCCCTGGCGCCGCGGCCGTTTGCGGGGCCGTTCATGCCCGGCATTGCTGCCCGGCATCCAGGCCTCCTGTGCCGACGCCGGCATCGCCTGCACGCCCTGCCCCGCGATGCCCCGCGCCAATGGCGCCAGGTGCCGCAGCGCGCGCGCATAGACGCCACGCTTGAAGACAACGACATGCTCCACCGGATACCAGAAATCGACCCAACGCCAGTGGTCGAATTCCGGCGTATCGGTCTCATCCAAGCGTACATGTGCCTCGTCGCCGGTCAGACGCAACAGGAACCAGACCTGCTTCTGGCCGATGCAGACCTGCTTCTCGGTGTGGCGTATGGCGCGCGTGGGCAGCCGATAGCGAAGCCAACCAGGGGTCGCCCCCAGGACTTCGACGTGCTCAGGCAGCAGGCCGGTTTCTTCCTGCAATTCGCGATACATGGCCTCGACCGGGGTCTCGTCGGTATTCATGCCACCCTGCGGAAACTGCCAGCCGTCCCGGCGCACACGTCGTGCCCAGAACACCTGCCCGTCTTCCCGCATCAGCACAATGCCGACATTCGGTCGATAGCCGTCCGGATCGATCACGATGCGGACTCCTAAAATTTCTACTGCCGGGGACTCTGCCATGGCCTTGCGCAGGCCACAAGCGCAAAAAAACCTGTTGACATAATGGCGCGGCACCACCAGAATTACCGGCTCCCAAGGCTATGTAGCTCAGCCGGTTAGAGCACAGCACTCATAATGCTGGGGTCGGTGGTTCGAGTCCACCCATAGCCACCAAGGGACGCAGGTTTTACCTGCACTACAGCCCCGTCGCCAAGCGGTAAGGCATCTGACTCTGACTCAGACATTCGGAGGTTCGAATCCTTCCGGGGCTGCCAAACACAAAAGGCCTGATCGAAAGATCAGGCCTTTTTCTATACAAGACCCTCCCACCCAGGCCAACCAGCAGGCCAAGTGTGCGATAATCGATACGCACCATAGCCCCGTCGCCAAGCGGTAAGGCATCTGACTCTGACTCAGACATTCGGAGGTTCGAATCCTTCCGGGGCTGCCAAACACCAAAGACCCGATCGAAAGATCGGGTCTTTTCTTTTGGGCGGAATTGGGGATTGGGGATTCGCCGAAGCCGAAGCCGAAGCCGAAGCAACGATCAAAAACCAAGGCACCCCTCCCCAGCCCTCCCCTGCGCTGCGCGCAAGGGAGGGGGCGGATGGTGACGCCCTGCCTGCATTCCGCAGAAAGCCCGGCACTTACCCCCTCCCTTGCGCGCAGCGCAGGGGAGGGCTGGGGAGGGGTGCTTTGGGCTTTGGGCTTTGGGCTTTGGGCTTTGGGCTTTGGGCTTTGGGCTTTGGGCTTTGGGCTTTGGGCTTTGGGCTTTGGGCTTTGGCCTCATCCCCGGCTTTTACCCCGCAGAACCCCCAATCCCAATCCCCAATCTCCAACCCCCAAAACGACAAAAGCCCGGCCAAGGCCGGGCTTTTGCTTTCCCAGTGGGATTCCGAAGAACCCCACCCCGAAGCGATTAACGCTTGGAGAACTGGGTGGCGCGACGTGCCTTGTGCAGGCCGACCTTCTTACGCTCGACTTCACGGGCGTCACGGGTCATGAAGCCAGCCTTGC
>Ga0308158_10001581_pt1 | contig 23934 bp, 19 predicted proteins | sample PhyBR2_FD_201038 | JGI IMG/M metagenome (GOLD analysis project Ga0308158, IMG submission 201038) | Phyllosphere microbial communities from UC Gill Tract Community Farm, Albany, California, United States - DLSLB.R2 | ecosystem: Host-associated > Plants > Phyllosphere > Unclassified | place: USA...
CCAAATTCCTCTGGTAGACGGTGGCTTGGCTGCTCTGGCACTTGAAATACGCCTCTTCCATGAGTTTGATTTCTCTTTGGCCCCCCGGTGCTTCAGCACTACGTTCGAACCAGTCTCTGCGTCCTCTGAACCCGGACCTTTGCAAGTCTAGTGAGCATCCTGTGTTAACTGCCAATAAGGGTGACTCAAATCATGAAGTGACGAACCCGGGCCCGAATATGGCGGCCACCGGCCTGCCGCCGGGGGCCGTCATCAGCCCAGTGCGGCAGGCGCGCAGGCGGGCCAGCAGGCCACTTCCGGCCGCCCGGCCGAGCGTCCGGCGCGGGGCTGCTCCTGTAGACTGAAATTCTTATGGACAGTAAATCTAGGTGCCGGCCTGGGCGCTGTCAGCGGAGCTCGAAGAGCAGCGCCGCGCAGTCCGCCCCCAGAGCCGGCAAACCCCGACAACGCGCCCATCACCAGCCCACGGCCCAGCTTGCCGCAACCCGCACGGACCAGGCGTCGGTATCCGCCGATCATCCTCCGCCGGGACGAAACAGCTTTTCCACACCACGGCCGACTACCCTTCCGGCGCAGCCCGCGCTCCGGGCGGGATGCTGAATGGAGTGGCTCCTCCTCGCAGCAGGCTTGCTGCTGATCGCCGGCACCGGGTTCTTCGTGGCCGTCGAGTTCTCCCTCATCGCCCTGGACCAGGCCACCGTCCAGCGCGCAATCGACGACGGCGACACGGGCGCGGTGCCCTTGCTCACCTGCCTCAAGTCGTTGTCAACGCAACTGTCCAGCTGCCAGCTCGGCATCACGCTGACCACCTTGCTCACCGGTTACGTTATGGAACCCTCGGTGGGCCGCCTCCTCAAGGCGCCGCTGGGCGCCGTCGGACTTCCCGACGTGGCGGTGGAGTCCGTGTCCCTGGTCCTGGCGATGGTGGTGGCGACACTGCTGTCCATGCTCCTGGGTGAGCTGGTGCCGAAAAACATGGCCATCGCACTCGCTTTTCCCGTGGGCCGCGCCCTGGCCGGCCCCCAGCTCGTCTTCACCACCATCTTCAAGCCGGCCATCCTGGTCCTCAACGGATTTTCCAACAAGGTCCTGCACGTATTTGGGCTGGAAGCCAAGGAGGAGATTTCGGGAGCCCGGACGCCGGCGGAGCTCGCTTCGCTGGTCCGCAGGTCCGCTGCGATGGGAACCCTTGACGCCGGGACTGCCAACTTCATTGCCCGCACCCTGAACTTCTCCACCAGGACAGCGGCGGACGTGATGACACCGCGCATCAGGCTGGAGACGATCGACGCAGACCAGCCGGTCTCCGACGTCGTGGATGCGGCACGCAGGACCGGCTACTCACGCTTCCCGGTCATCGGTGATTCGGCCGATGACATCCGTGGCCTGGTGCACGTCAAGAAGGCCGTGGCCGTTCCGTGGGAACGCCGGCAGAACCTCGAAGCGGGCGCCATCATGACCGAGGTGCTGCGCGTGCCCGAAACCATCCACCTGGATGCCCTGCTGGCCGAGCTCCGGGAGGGAAACCTTCAGCTGGCCGTCGTGCTGGATGAATACGGCGGAACCGCCGGCATTGCCACCCTGGAAGACCTGGTGGAGGAAATCGTGGGCGAGGTGGCGGATGAGCACGACAAGGTCCGGCCGGGGCTGCTGCAAAGCGCCTCCGGCGACTGGTACTTCCCTGGGCTCCTCCGTCCCGATGAGCTGTCCGAGCAGATTCCCGGCCTGAGCGTTCCGGATGAAGCGGCCTATGAAACCGTGGGCGGCTATGTCATGAGCAAGCTCGGCAGGATCGCGGCCGTGGGTGACACCGTTCCGGTCAATGGCGGGACACTCAGCGTGACCCGGATGGACGGCCGCAGGATCGACCGTATCTGCTTCCACCCCGCGGCGGAGCCGGCTGCGCAGGACGCCAACCACAGGAGCAAGCCATGAGTGACTGGGCCGGAATACTGTGGCTGGGCGTCCTCCTGCTGGGCAACGCCTTCTTCGTGGCCGCTGAGTTCGCCATCATGTCCGCGCGCCGCAGCCAGATTGAACCCCTGGCGGACGCCGGCTCAAAGCGCGCCCACACCACCCTGCGCGCCATGGAAAACGTCTCCCTGATGCTGGCATGTGCGCAGCTGGGCATCACGGTCTGTTCGCTGTTGATCCTGCTGGTGGCCGAGCCGGCAATCCACCACCTGCTCGCGGTCCCCATCGAGACGGTGGGCCTCCCGGCGGAAGTGGCTGACGTGGCAGCCTTCGCTGTGGCCCTGATGCTGGTGACCTTCCTGCACGTGACATTCGGCGAGATGGTGCCCAAGAACATCTCGGTGTCCGTGGCGGACAAGGCAGCACTGTTCCTGGCCCCGCCGCTGCTGTTCATCTCGCGGCTGGTCCATCCGGTGATCTCAGTCCTCAACTGGTCCGCCAACCACATCCTCAAGCTGATGCGGATCGAGCCCAAGGACGAGGTCACGTCCTCCTTCACCCTGGAGGAGGTGCAGTCGATTGTGCAGGAGTCCACGCGCCACGGCTTGGTGGATGACGACGCCGGGCTCATTACGGGTGCGCTGGAGTTTTCGGAGCACACGGCTGAGGACATCATGGTCCCGATCGGAAACTTGGTCATGCTGGGGGCATCCACCACCCCCGTGGAGTTCGAGAAAGCCGTCAGCCGCACTGGTTTCTCCCGGTTCCCCATGCTGGACGACGAGGACATGCTCTACGGCTACCTCCATGTAAAGGACGTGCTGTCCATACCGGAGTCCGCCTATGAACTGCCCATCGCCGAAAGCCGGGTCCGGTCACTGGCAAACCTGGCCCTGGGTGACGAGATCGAAAAGGCCATGTCCGTCATGCAGCGCACCGGATCCCACCTGGCGCGCGTGATTGGCCCGGACGGCACTACGCGCGGGGTGCTCTTCCTCGAGGACGTCATCGAACAGCTGGTCGGCGAAATCAGGGACGCAACCCAGGCCACAGGAATCCGCAGGCTGGGCCAGCCGAACGGCAGCTGAGACCCCGGACGCGCCCCTGGCTGTTCGCAGGGGCGCGTCCGGGGTGGGCCTTGGAAAGCGGCGCATCCACCTAAATAGGAATCATTCGCATTTAGGTATAGGCTGGGCACTGTTGTCCTCCCCATCCTGTGTGAACTGAGGTTTTCCGTGCGCCGTCCAGCCGCTGCCAGCTCTTTCCTTGCCGCCCTCGCCGGTGTCGGCCTCCTGCTCAGCGCCTGCAGCCCCCAGCCGTCGCAGACCGCGGACCAGGCGCAGGGGATCAACGTTGTGGCCTCAACAAACGTCTACGGTGACATCGCCCGCACCATCGGCGGGGACAAGGTCAACGTTACGGCCATCATCAACAGTACCGGGCAGGATCCGCACTCCTACGAGGCGACCGCGCAAGACCGGCTGGCTGTGTCCAAGGCCCAGCTCGTCATCGAAAACGGGGGCGGCTACGACGACTTCATCCACACCCTGGTGGAGAGCAGCAAGCTCGACAGCGCCTCCGTGCTGACCGCCGTCGAGGTTTCCGGCCTGGCCCACCCGGACGAAGCTGCCAGTGCAGCGCCATCCACCACCCCCGAGGCAGCAGCTGGCCATGACGGTCACGACCACGGCGGCCTTAACGAGCACGTCTGGTACAGCCTGCCTGCCATGGAGCGGATGGCTGACGGCATAGCGGACAAGCTCGCCGCGCTGGACCCCGGCGCTGCGGCTACCTTCTCCGCCAACGCTGATTCCTTCAAGTCCTCCCTGTCCTCCCTCCACGGCCACCTGGATGCCATGAAAGCCGCCGGGGGCGGGGGCCGGGTGGCAGTCACGGAGCCGGTCCCGCTCTACATGCTGGAAGATGCCGGGCTGGCGAACGCGACGCCGGAGCAGTACACGGCCGCCATCGAAGAGGGCGCTGACGTTCCTCCCGCCGTCCTGAAGGAAGCCACGGACCTGGTCGGCTCCAAGGCAGTCCGCCTGCTGGGCTACAACGCCCAGACGGAAGGACCCCAGACCGAGGCACTGAAGAAGGCGGCGGAAACCGCCGGAGTGCCCGTTGTGGACTTCACCGAGACACTGCCCGAAGGCAAGACCTACCTGCAGTGGATGACGGACAATGTGAACAACATCAGCAAGGTTCTGGAGACAAACAGGTGAATTCCGTCGTCAGCCTCAAAGGGGCGTGCCTCAGGTTCGGCCAGCGCACGCTCTGGGACGGCCTTGACCTGGACATCAGGCCCGGCGAGTTCTTCGCCGTGCTGGGTCCCAACGGCAGTGGCAAGACCAGTTTCCTGAAGGTCCTGCTGGGCCTGCAGAAACTGCACGCCGGAGAAGCGATGCTTGGCGGGCGCCCCGTGGAACGCGGCAGCAACCTGATCGGGTACATACCCCAACAGAAATCCTTTGCGCCGGACACGCCCATGCGTGCCCGCGACCTGGTCGGGCTGGGAGTGGACGGCCACCGCTGGGGAATCCGGCTCTCGCAGGGCAGGACAAACCGGAAAGTTGACCAGCTCCTGGAACTCGTGGGTGCATCCGACTACGCCAGCGTCCCGGTGGGGCAGCTCTCCGGCGGCGAGCAGCAGCGGCTTCGGGTGGCCCAGGCCCTGGCGACCGATCCCCAGGTCCTGCTCTGCGACGAGCCCCTGTTGTCCCTGGACCTGCACCACCAGCAGGCGGTGAGTGCCCTGATCAGCAAGCAGAGCCGCGAGCACAACAGTGCCGTGGTCTTTGTGACCCACGAAATCAACCCGATCATCGAGTACGTGGACCGGGTCCTCTACCTGGCCGGGGGACGTTTCCGCGTCGGAGCGCCCGATGAGGTCATGACCACCGACGTGCTGTCCGACCTTTACGGCAGCCATGTGGAGGTGATCCGCGCCAACGGCCGGCTCGTGGTGGTCGGCCTTCCCGACGCCACCACCCACCACCATGCCGGTGCGGACACGATGGCAGGGGAGGTGCTGTAATGGACGCCGACAGCATCCTGGGCGCCATCTTCAATTTCGACAACTACGGCGAGCTGCTGGTCCTGGTCCAGAACTCCATCTGGGCGGGTGCCATCCTGGGGCTGCTTGGCGGCCTGGTGGGCACTTTCGTCATGAAGCGCGATCTTGCCTTCGCAGTCCACGGCATCTCCGAGCTGTCCTTCGCGGGAGCCGCTTTCGCACTCCTGGTCGGGGCGGATGTGGTCTTCGGCTCGCTGGTTGGATCGGTGGCGGCCGCACTGCTGCTGGGCCTGATGGGAGTCCGCGCGCGGGACAAGAACTCGATCATCGGGGTCATCATGCCGTTCGGGCTGGGACTGGGCATCCTGTTCCTTTCGCTTTACCAAGGCCGCGCGGCGAACAAGTTCGGGCTGCTGACCGGGCAGATCGTTTCCGTGGACACAGTCCAGCTCCAGGCACTCGCCGGGACTGCCGTCGTCGTGATGCTCGTGCTGCTTGCCGTCTGGCGGCCGCTCAACTTCGCCAGCGTCGACCCGGAACTCGCTGAGGCGCGGGGAGTGCCCGTCCGCAGCCTGGGCATCGTGTTCATGATTGTCCTGGGCGTCAGCGTGGCCCTGTCCATCCAGGTGGTGGGCGCCCTGCTGGTCCTCGCCCTGCTGATCACGCCCGCTGCCGCGGCCTTGCGGGTCACCTCATCGCCGGTGGCGGCGGTGGTGCTCAGCGTGGTCTTCGCCGTGACGGCCACGGTGGGCGGGATACTGCTGGCCCTGGGCGGCCGTATCCCCATCAGCCCCTATGTCACCACGTTGTCGTTCCTGATCTACGTGGTGTGCCGTACCATCGGCTCGGTACGGGAGGCCCGTGGCCTCAACGGGCGGGTCCTTACAGCTTCCCGGCAGCCTTAAGGGCGGTGCAGTCCGGGCACAGCCCGAAGATTTCCACCGTGTGGTCCACCTCGGTGAACCCATGCTCGGACGCGGTGCGCACGGCCCACGTCTCCACGGCGGGGGCTTCCACCTCCACGGCCTTCCCGCAGTTCCTGCACAACAGGTGGTGATGGTGGCCGGTCACCGCGCACCGCCGGTACACCGCCTCGCCATCGCCGTTGCGCAGCACGTCAACCAGGCCCTCATCGGCGAGTGACTGCAGGATGCGGTAGGCGGTGGCAAGCGACACCGACACACCCTGGTTTTGCAGGATCCGGTAGAGCTCCTGGGTGCTGACGAAGTCGTCCAGCCGGTCAAGGGCAGCACTGACGGCTTTGCGCTGCTTGGTAACGCGCTGTTCCTTGCCGCCTCCAGCCGGGGACGGGGCGGCGGAATCAGCCTTGACGCCGGTAGGCATGGACGAACTCGCTTCCGTGGGGGGCAAACATCAAGATTACCAGCCGGATCTTCCTGGACGGCGTTCGTGGACAGCGTTCGAGAACGGACCCTAGGCTGGCGCTTATGAAGCTGACCAAATACACCCATGCCTGTGTCCGGCTCGAGAAGGAAGGCGGTGTCCTGGTCCTGGATCCCGGAACCTTTTCCGAATCAGCGGAGGCGCTGTCCGGGGCCCACGCCGTACTGGTGACGCACGAACACGCTGACCATTTGGACACCAAGGCCGTGGTGGAGGCCCTCCAGGGCAGCCAGCACCTTGAGCTCCACGCTCCCGCCGGCGTGGCGGAGCAGCTGCGCCAGGAGGCTCCGGGTGCCGCGGACCGCATCCACGCGGTGGATCCGGGGTCCTCGTTCCAGGCGGCGGGCTTCGACATCCGCAGCTTTGGCGGCCAGCATGCCCTGATCCACCCCCAGATTCCCATGGTGGCCAACATCGGCTTCCTGGTGGACCAGAACGTGTACCACCCGGGGGATTCCTTCATCATTCCGGATGGCATCACGGTCCAGACACTCCTGGTTCCGCTGCACGCCCCCTGGAGCAAGTCCGCCGAGGTAGTGGACTTTGTGATCGGGGTGCGGGCACCGCGTGCGTTCCAGATCCACGACGGGCTGCTCAACGACAACGGCCTGGGAATCGTCGAAGGGCACGTCAAACGGATCGGGGCCAAGTACGGCACGGAGTACCGGCACCTGGCACCGCGCGAGTCGGTGGAGGTCTAGCCGGTCCACTCCCCGGTGTCCAGGAAGCGCGCAATCACCGCTTCGTACGGCGCCGGGTCCAGTCCCTGGCCGGCCAGCCAGTCCCGGTTCCAGTAGTTGCCCGCATAGCGTTCGCCGCCGTCGCACATCAAGGACACGATGCTGCCCCGGCGTCCCTCCGCCAGCAGGCCGGCAATTGTCTGCCAGACGCCCCACAGGTTGGTGCCGGTGGACGGACCGGCGTGCAGGCCCGCGAAGGAGTGCAGGTGGCGCATCGCAGCAACGGACGCCGCATCGGGGACCTGGACCATCCTGTCGATCACCGTGGGAATGAAGCTGGGCTCCATCCGCGCCCGGCCAATGCCTTCGATCCGCGAAGGCAGGCCCGTGGGCTGTGCGGCTGATTCCCCCAGCCAGCCGGGGTAGAACGCGGAGTTTTCCGGGTCCACCACCAGCAGCCTGGTGGGATGGCTGTGGTACCGCAGGTACCGGCCGATCGTGGCGCTGGTTCCGCCGGTGCCGGCGCCCACCACGATCCAGTCCGGCACCGGGTGCGGCTCCAGGCTGAGCTGGCCAAAGATCGATTCGGCGATGTTGTTGTTGCCGCGCCAGTCCGTGGCCCGTTCCGCATAGGTGAACTGGTCCATATAGTGCCCGTTGCAGGTGGCAGCCACCTCTTCCGCCGCCGCGTAGACGTCAGAGGCGTTTTCCACCAGCAGGCATGAACCGCCGAACTTCTCGATCAGCGCGATCTTCTCCGGGCTGGTGGTGCGTGCCATGACGGCGACGAAGGGCAGACCCAGCAGCTGGGCGAAGTACGCCTCCGAAACAGCGGTGCTTCCGCTGGAGGCCTCGACGATGGTGGTGTCCTCCCGGATCCAGCCGTTGACCAGGCCGAACAGGAACAGCGACCTGGCCAGCCGGTGCTTGAGGCTGCCGGACCGGTGGGTGGACTCGTCCTTGAGGTACAGCTGGATGCCCCAGTGCTCCGGCAGGGCCACCGAGTAGAGGTGGGTGTCTGCCGAACGGTTGTTCTCCGCCGTGATGGTGCGGATGGCCTGGTCCGCCCAGTCCCGGTCCGTTCCGCCGCTGCCCGTGCCGGTGCTGCCCTCGATCTTCACCGCACCAGCCTACCCGCGGCAGCCGGACTGCCCGTCTAAAGTTGGACCGTTGCCGGCGCCAGCACATGGCCCGTATTCCGCAGAAGGAGCACCATGAAGCCATTGATCGACGTCCCTGGCCTTGAAGCCAGGCTTGCTTCCGGGCTCCGGACGGTACTGCTGGACGTGCGGTGGGTGCTGGGCGATCCGCATGGCCAGGACCACTACCTGGCGGAGCACCTGCCGGGCGCGGTGTTCGTTGACCTGGCCACGGAGCTTGCTGATCCGGCCGTGCCGGACCGGGGCCGGCATCCGCTGCCGTCCCGCGACCGTTTCCAGGAGTCGGCCCGCCGGTGGGGCCTGCGGAACGGTGACGTGGTGGTTGCCTACGATGACAGCGGGAACATGGCGGCGGCCAGGCTGTGGTGGATGCTGCGCGACGCCGGCGTCCGCGAGGTCTACCTGCTCGACGGCGGTTTGGGCGCCTGGCGTGCCGCCGGCCTGCCGCGTGAGGCGGGCCCGGTCCATCCCGTCCCCGGCGATGTTGAGCTGGGCACCGGGCAGATGCCCGTGACCGACGCCGGTGCTGCCGCCACCTGGCCGCAGAGCGGCCTGTTGCTCGACGCGAGGGCGGGGGAGCGGTACCGGGGCGAGATTGAACCGGTGGATCCACGTGCCGGCCACATTCCCGGAGCAGTCAGCGCCCCCACCGCTGCGAACCTGGACCAGGCCGGGCGGTTCCTTGCCCCGGCCGAGCTGCGGCGGAGGTTCGAATCCCTGGGCGTGCAGGACGGCCGGCCGTTGGCCGTCTACTGCGGTTCCGGCGTCACGGCGGCGCATGAGGTGGCCGCACTGGAACTGGCCGGGTTCTCCGCTGTGCTCTACCCTGGCTCCTTCTCGGAGTGGTCCAACCGCCCGGACCTGCCGGTCGCCACCGGCGCGGAACCTGGGGACGGCGCGGCTCCGGGTGGAATCTCCGGCGGAGCCGGGGGTAGCGTCGCACTATGACACCAGGACGTCCCGTACCACCGCCCCTTGCCCATCCCATTCCGCCCGTGGCCGGAGCCGCGCCCGCAGCCGCCGGAGCCCCAGCAGTGGCAGCCCCGGACTCCGGCGTGCGCGCCGCAGCGTACGGCGCCGTGTCCGGAGCCAGCGGGCTGGTGCCGCTGACGGTCGCCAGACGCGCCCCAAAACCGGACGATGTGGAAATCGCCATCGAGTTCTGCGGGCTCTGCCACTCCGACGTGCACGCCACCCGCGGAGAATGGGGCGGCCAGACATACCCCCTGGTCCCCGGCCACGAAATCGTGGGAACGGTCAGCAGGACCGGTTCGAACGTCACCGATTTCGCAGTGGGCGACCGCGTGGGCGTTGGCTGCATGGTGGACTCCTGCCGCGAATGCGAAAGCTGCCTGGACGGCCTTGAGCAATACTGCGAAAAGGGGATGACCGGCACCTACGGCGCAAAGGACCGGCGGAACGGGGACGCCATCACCCAGGGCGGTTATGCGTCGTCCATCGTGGTGGACCGCCGCTACGTCCTGCGCGTACCGGAATCGCTGGATCCGGCAGCCGCCGCGCCACTGTTGTGTGCCGGCGTCACCACATTTTCGCCGCTGCGCCACTTCGACGTGGAGGAAGGCGACGTGGTGGGCGTCGTGGGGCTTGGCGGCCTGGGCCACATGGCGGTCAAGCTGGCCAAGGCCATGGGCGCGAAGGTGGTGGTGTTCACTACATCCGAATCCAAGGTTGCGGCCGCCCTGGAACTGGACGCGGATGAGGTTGTCCTGTCCCGCGATGAGGCCGCGATGGCCGCCGCGAACCGCAGCATCGACCTCATCATCGATACTGTTGCGGCCCCCCACGACCTGAACCCCTTCTTCCGCACCCTGCGCGTGGATGGCGCGCTCTTCCAGCTGGGGCTGCCCTCCGAAGCCATGCCGCCGGTCAATCCGGGTGCCCTGATCCGTCGCAGGATCGCCTATGCAGGCTCACTGATCGGCGGCATTGCCGAAACGCAGGAGATGCTCGACTTCTGCGCCGAGCACGGCGTGGCTGCCGATATCGAGATGGTGGCCGCCGGACAGCTGAATGAAGCCTACGACCGGATGGTCGCTGGAGACGTAAAGTACCGGTTCGTGCTGGACACCAGCACGCTGCAGGCAGCAGCCGAGGAGGCAGACGCATGAGCACCCTGTTCACAAAGATCCTGAAGGGCGAGATTCCCGGCCGGTTCGTCTGGCGCGAGGACGACGTCGCGGCGTTCCTTACCACCGGACCGCTTGCCGACGGCCACACACTGGTGGTCCCCACCGAAGAAGTGGACCGGTGGACTGACGCCACGCCGGAGACCCTGGCCAGGGTCATGGAAGTGGCACGGCGGATCGGTGCGGTCCAGGTGGACATCTTCCGCGCCCGGCGGGCCGGGCTGATCGTGGCCGGCTACGAGGTCAACCACCTGCATGTGCACGTGTGGCCGTCGCAAAGCATGGCCGACTTCGACTTCGGCTCAGCGGACCAGAATCCCGATCCCGCAGTACTGGATGCCAACGCCGAAAAGCTCCGCGAGGGCCTCCGGACGGCCGGCTACGGGGACTTCGTACCTGCGGCCTGACGTCCCGTCATCGTCCTGCGTGCCCGGCTTTTGCCGGCCGGGCACGCAGGACGCGCTGTGCAGCAGAAGGTGTTCAGGCCGGGGCGAGGGCCTTGTTCAGCACTGTTCGGATGCGCTTCTCGGACACGGAGTAGGCAGTTCCGAGCTCGACGGCGAACAGGCTCACCCGGAGTTCCTCGATCATCCAGCGCACCTGGGTTAACTCCCGTCCGGCACGCCGCCCCGGCAGCAGCGCCGACACGGCGTCGTCGTAGTCGTCTTCCAGCCGCTGCACCACTGCCATGTTCAGGGCATCCCGCTGCACATTCCCGGGCAGGCGCTCCAGCCGCTTCTCGATGGCCGCAAGGTACCGCGGAAGCTGGCTGAGCTGGGCGTAGCCCGTGCGTGCCACAAAACCCGGGTACACCAGTTGCTCCAGCTGGCTCCTGACGTCGTTCAGCGCACTGATCAGGGCCAGGCTGGTGGTGCCCTTGAGCTGCTTTTCGATCCGCCGGGTGCTGGCCAGGATGCGCTCGACGACGGCCGTGACCGTGAAGACGGTGTCAATCAGTTCAGCGCGCACCAGCTCATACAGGGCGTCAAAGGCCTGGCGGTCCCAGGGCAGTTCCGGTGGCGTGAGCTTGTCGATGGCCGCCAGCGCACAGTCCGCGATCAGGGCCGACACCGAGCCGTGCGGGTTCTGGCTGAACGTGAGTTTCTCGGTGTTGCTCAGGTGCTCCAGGACATAGCGGTCCGGCGCCGGAACGCGCAGTGCCAGCAGCCGGATTACCCCGCCGCGCATGGCGTCGAGTTGTTCCTCTGATGTCTGGAACACGCGCAAGGCCACCGTCTTGCCCTGGTCAACCAGGGCCGGATAGCCGGTAACTGTGTGGCCCTTGACCATGCTGCTCACCTGGCGCTCGATGGTGCCGAAGGTCCATTCGGTCAGGCCTTCCTGCTCCACGAACCCTGCCGTGGCCGGGGCTCCCGGCACCCCGGCGCCCTGCTGACGGGCCGGGGGGCCGCCGTCGGACGCCTTTCCCTTCCGGCGCTGCCCGTTAGGGGCGGCACCGGGCGCAGTGGAGGCCGGGGTGGCGCCAAGCGATTCGGCGATGGCACGCCGGGTGGCGGGGGCGAGCTGCTCCTGGAGCCCGGCGAGGTCCTTGCCCTCGCCCAGGACCTTGCCCTTGCTGTCCACCACCTTGAAACTGACCCGCAGGTGCGGGGGGACCGCGTCCCAGTTCCAGGAGCCGGGCGGGATGACCGCGCCGCGGATCCGCCGCAGCGCAAGCTCAAGCGAAGGCTCCAAATCGTCCGTGGCGGGATCGAAGTCGGACTCGAGGACGGCAACTGCCTGGCGGGCGACATCGGGGGCGGGGACGAAGTTCTTGCGGATCTGCTTGGGCAACGACTTGATCAGGGCGGTCACCAGCTCCACCCGCTGGCCGGGGATCAGCCACCGGAACGGGGCGTCGTCGAGCTGGTTCAGGAACAGCACCGGCACTTCTGCAGTGACGCCGTCGGACGGGTCGGGGGCTGAGCCCGGTGCCACCGGATGGAATTCGTACGTCAGCGGAAGCTCGAAGCCCTTGTGCAGCCAGGTCTTCGGGTAGGCGGAGACGTCCAGGTCGTCGGCGTCATCGCTGAGGAGCAGTGACTTGTCGTAATCCAGGAGGTCCGGGTTCTCCCGGCGGGCATCCTTCCACCACTTGTCGAAGTGCCGCTCGGACACCACGTCGGGGCCGATCCTGGCGTCGTAGAACTCGAACAGCGTTTCGTCATCCACCAGCAGGTCGCGGCGGCGCATGCGGGCCTCGAGTTCCTCCACCTCGTGCAGAAGCGCCCGGTTGCGGTGGAAGAACTTGTGGTGGGTACGCCAGTCGCCCTCCACCAGGGCATGCCGGATGAACAGCTCACGGGCAACCACCGGATCCACCCGGCCGTAATTGATCCGCCGCTGGGCGATGATCGGAACGCCGTAGAGGGTGACCTTTTCGTAGGCCATGACCGCGCCCTGCCTGGTGGACCAATGGGGTTCGCTGTAGCTGCGCTTCACCAGGTCCGGGGCCACCTGCTCAGCCCATACCGGATCGAATTTGGCGGCCACCCTGGCCCACAGCCGGCTGGTCTCCACCAGCTCGGCCGCCATGACAAACGTGGGGGACTTCTTGAACAGCGCCGATCCGGGGAAGATCGCGAAGCGGCTGCCCCGGGCGCCGGCGTATTCGCGCTTGCGCTCGTCCAGGATGCCGATGTGGCTCAGGAGTCCGGAGAGCAGGCTGATATGGATGCCGTCGTGGTTGCCCACGGGATCCGCCAGGCGCTTGTTGTCCAGCGTGATCCCCAGCGGCCGTGCGAGCTGGCGCAGCTGGGCGAAGAGGTCCTGCCATTCCCGCACCCGCAGGTAGTTGATGAACTCGGCGCGGCACAGCCGCCGGAAGGCCGATGACGAGAGCTCCTGCTGCTTCTCCTGCAGGTAGTTCCAGAGGTTGAGGTAGCCGGTGAAGTCCGAGTTTTCGTCCCGGAAGCGGTTGTGCTTTTCCGCGGCAAGTTGCTGCTTGTCGGTGGGCCGTTCGCGCGGGTCCTGGATGGTAAGCGCGGCAGCCAGCACCATGACCTCGCGGACGCAGCCGCGCTTTCCCGCTTCCACGATCATGCGGCCCAGGCGCGGATCCACGGGCAGCTGGGCAAGTTTCTGCCCGACGGCGGTGAGGCCGCCGCCCTGCGGCCCGCCCCTGCCGCCGGCTGCTTCAGCCTTGGTCCCGGTACCTTGGGAGCGCGGGGGAGCCAGGGCGCCGAGCTCGCGAAGGAGGGTGACGCCGTCGTTGATGGCCCGGGTTTCCGGCGGTTCGACGAAGGGGAAGTCCTCAACGTCCTTGGGCCCCCTTGCCACGCCCATGGCGGTCATCTGGAGGATGACGGCGGCGAGGTTGGTCCGCAGGATCTCAGGATCGGTGAACCGGGGCCGGGATTCGAAGTCTTCCTCGGAGTACAGCCGGATGGCGATGCCGTCGGACACGCGGCCGCAGCGGCCCGAGCGCTGGTTGGCCGAGGCCTGCGAGACGCGCTCGATGGGCAGGCGCTGGACCTTGGTGCGGTGCGAGTACCGGGAAATGCGGGCGGTGCCGGTATCGATGACGTATTTGATGCCCGGAACTGTCAGTGACGTTTCCGCCACGTTGGTGGCCAGCACGATCCGTCGCTTGCTGCCCGGATGGAACACCTTGTGCTGCTCCTGCAGGCTCAAGCGCGCAAACAGGGGAAGGATCTCGGTGTTGGCCAGCCTGCGGTTGGACTGGATGCGGGCCTGCAACGCTTCCGCGGCGTCCCGGATTTCGCGCTCGCCGGAGAAGAACACCAGGATGTCCCCCGGGGCTTCGGCGGCAAGTTCGTCCACGGCATCGGAGACGGCGTCCAGCGGATCGCGGTCTTCCTCGAGTTCGTCGTCCGAGGCGTCTTCTTCGTCCGCTTTCGGCTGCGAGAGGGGGCGGTAGCGGATTTCCACCGGGTAGGTCCGGCCGGACACCTCCACAATGGGGGCCGGGTCTTCCGGGGTACCGAAGTGCTTGGCGAACCGTTCGGGATCAATGGTGGCCGAGGTGATGATGACCTTCAGGTCCGGCCGCTGGGGGAGGACCCGCTTGAGGTAGCCCAGGATGAAGTCGATGTTGAGGCTGCGTTCGTGCGCCTCGTCAATGATGATGGTGCTGTACTTGCGCAGCAGTTTGTCCCGCTGGATCTCGGCGAGCAGGATGCCGTCAGTCATGAGTTTGACCTTGGTGGCCTTGCTGACCTCACCCGTGAACCGCACCTGGAAGCCTACTTCCTGCCCGATCTCGACACCGAGCTCCTCCGCGATGCGCTCCGCCACCGTCCGCGCTGCCAGCCGGCGGGGCTGGGTGTGCCCGATGAGGCCTTTCTCGCCCAGTCCCAGTTCCAGGCACATCTTGGGGATCTGGGTGGTCTTTCCGGAGCCGGTCTCGCCGGCGATGATGGTCACCTGGTTGGCGGCGATGGCGGCCATCAGGTCCTCGCGGCGCTCGGAAACCGGCAGCTCGGCGGGATAGGAGATATGAAAAGTCATGGCTGCAGACAGTCTACTGCCGTAGGGAACCGCCCCTTCGTCGTTCCACGGCCGCCGGCCGCCCTCAGCCGGGCCCGCCGGTGTCCGCGCCGGGAAGTGGTCCGCCGGCTTCCTCCGCGGCGGCCCGCGCGGTATCAACCAGGATGCGCCATGGACCGGTGAGGGCATGCTCGGGGAGGGCAGCCCTGCGCTGGCCGGCCGTGATGGAGTAGATGAAGCGGTCCGGCCGGGGCGCCTCGAAGGCCGCCGCGGCCGCCCGTGGAGTGCTGGGAACCGCATCCCACGGGCAGGCCTCGACAATAGGCTGCCACTGGCTGAGGTCGCTGTCCGTCCGGGCGTCCACCGTCCACACGCGCGTGATCGCCGCGATCCCGCCGGTGCGCTCCACCTTGATCTTCATGGCCTGGCCCCTGGGCTTCCATACGGCCCGGGGCCAGTGAGCGGGCCGCCGGGCAGTGGTTAAACCTTGACCTTCACAGTTTCCCACGCTGCCCCCACGGCGTCATGCTCCGGGGACTCCGGACCAAAAAGGTCGGCGGCAGCGCGGACCGTGGCACGGGCAAAGACGGTGAACGTGGCGGCGGGCGGCAGGGAACCGTTGGTCAGGGTCTCGTACCAGATCCGGCCCGGAGCCTCCCACGCGCAGCCGCCCAATGCCTCCGCCACGAGGTAGAAGGCGCGGTTGGGGATGCCGGAGTTGATATGTACGCCGCCATTGTCCGCGCTGGTCCGGACGTAGGAGTCCATGGAGTCAGGCTGCGGGTCCTTGCCCAGCACGTCGTCGTCGTACGCGGTCCCCGGCGCCTTCATGGACCGCAGGGCCCGCCCCTGGACCTTGGACGTGAAGAGCCCTTCCCCGATCAGCCAGCTGGCCTGCGCGGTGGTCTGGTTCTTGACGTACTGCTCAACGAGCGCGCCGAAGACGTCGGACATGGATTCGTTCAGGGCACCCGCCTGGTTGCGGTACACAAGCCCCGCCGAGTACTGGGTGACCCCGTGTGCCAGCTCGTGACCGATGACGCTGACGGATTTGGTGAAGCGCTCGAAGACGTCGCCGTCGCCATCGCCGAAGACCATCTGGCTGCCGTTCCAGAAGGCATTATCGTACAGCTTGCCGAAGTGCACCGTGGCGTCCAGCTTCAGCCCCCGGCCGTCCACCGAATCCCGCCCGAAGGCGTCGGCATACAGCCTGTGCGTGTTCCCCAGCCCGTCATAGGCCTCGTCCGTAGCGGCATCGCCGGTGGCGGGTCCGCCTTCTTCGCGGACAGGCCTGCCCGGGAGGGTTTCGTCCCCGCCGGCGTCGTAGACGGCGCGGTTGACGGGTCCTGGCTTTTCCGGCCGCAGGCCCGGCGGAAGGGCCGGAACAGCCTGCGAACGCGCAGCCTGGAACGATTCGACGTGGCCCAGCGCCTTCCTGGCGGCGCTTGCCGCGGACGAGAACTCCGGCGCATCCTGCTGCGCCAGCCGCCGCAGCATGTACGGCGGAATGATTGAACAGAATGGAACGTGCATGGCGTACCCCCTCAACTAGGTGAAATCAGCCTAAGAGGAGCCACCGACAATGACAGGGACGCCACCGGCACGAATTCAGCAGCCGCCGGGCGCTGGAGCGGGCAGGGCTGGGTACGGTAGGCGCATGGCTGAAACCGAAAAGCGAACAAAATCCAGCTCCACCCTGCTGACTGTCATCATCGCCTTCGTGGCGAATGTGCTCGTGGCGGCGGCAAAGTCAGTGGCCGCTGTCCTTTCCGGCTCGGCCTCGATGGCCGCGGAGGCAGCGCATTCCTGGGCGGATACCGGAAACCAGGTGTTCCTGTTCTTCGCGGAGCGCCGCTCCGCCCGGCCGCGGGACAAGAGCCACCCCATGGGATACGGCCGGGAAGCCTATGTCTGGTCGATGTTCGCCGCGTTCGGCCTTTTTACCGCCGGGGCAGTGGTGTCCATCATGCACGGCATCCAGGAGATCATTGCCCCTGAACCGGCGGCGGACTTCACCGTGGCGTACATCGTCCTTGCCGTGGCCTTCGTCTTCGAGGGAGTCTCCTTCGTCCAGGCGTTCCGCCAGACCCGTAAGGCGGCCCACGAGCTGGAACGGCACACCCTTGAACAGGTCCTGATCAGCTCCGATCCCACCCTGCGCGCGGTCTTCGCCGAGGATGCCGCCGCGCTGATCGGCCTCGTGGTGGCGTTCGTGGGCGTATTCCTGCACCAGGTCACCGGCTCGCCGCTGCCGGACGCGATCGGTTCGATCGTCGTCGGCGTGTTGCTCGCCGTCGTCGCGGTTGTCCTGATCGACCGCAACAGGCGCTTCCTGGTGGGCCAGGGCGTCACCCCGGACATCGAGCGCTCCATGGCCCGGCGGGTGCTGGAGCACCGCGACATCGCCCGGCTCACCTACCTGCACCTGGAATTCGTTGGCCCGCGCAAGCTGTACCTGGTGGCGGCGGTGGATCTGGAGGGGGACCACCCGGAGCACGAGGTGGCGGTGGCCCTGCGCCGGATTGAGCGTGAGCTGGAGGACCACGAAACGGTAGAGGAAGCCGTCCTGACCCTGGCAACCCTTGACGAGGCAGCCCTGCGTTTCTGAGCCGGCGCCTTCCGGCGGCCCGGACCGGCAGGGGGCAGGACGAACGGGAACGAAAAACCCCCGCCGCTTCAAGAAGCGGCGGGGGTTTCCATGTGCCCTCGGTAGGATTCGAACCTACGGCCTTCTGCTCCGGAGGCAGACGCTCTATCCCCTGAGCTACGAGGGCAATTTCCGGATATCCTGCCGTTCCCGGCGGGACGTCCTAGAGCTTAGCAGGAAGGTGGCCCGCAAGGGAAAACCGCCGCCCGGACCAGTCCGGGGTGGTTGCCGAAGCAGCCTCAGTAGCCCGAGAAAGAGTCCGTCCGGACCCGCCGCGCCCCGGCCCGCCTGGCCGCGCGGCGGAGGGATGCGACGCTTGCGGGCGAGCCGGAAACGTAAACCTCCCGGCGGTCGATATCCGGGACAAGCGCTGCAAGCGCCGTTCCATCCAGCCGGCCGGACGCGCCGGGGGTGGCGGCGGACGCGGAGGCCAGGCCGGCAGGCGGTTCGGAGCCATCCGCCAGCCGCACCAGTACACGCATGCCGGACGTCCGGAGTTCTTCCGCGTAGGCCACCTCATCAGCGCTCCTGGCCAGGAGCAGGAGCACAGCATCCCGCTGCCGCAGGGCCCCGGAAGACAGGTGGGACACAAATGGCGTGATGCCGATGCCCGCCGCGATGAGCAGCACCGGCCGGCGGGGATCCCGCGGCAGGACGAAGTCGCCGCCCACCGCCGTGGCTGTCACTTCGTCACCCGGCTGCAGCGCCAGGAGCGCCGCCTTTGCCGCAGACAGAGGGCCCGCCGTCCGGACGCCAAATTTCACCAGGCGATCGCCGGGGGAGCCGGTCAGGCTGAACACCCGGCGCCGGCCTTTTCCATCCGGCCTGGCCTGCGGCAGGTCCAGCTCCATGTACTGTCCGGGGAGGAAACGTACCGGGCGGACGGGCTCGAACGAGAACTCGGCGGTGGTGGGCGTCAGCGGGCGCGTCCCTGCGAACCGGAGCTTTACGGCCCCGCGCTGGCCCGCCAGGAAAGCCAGCAGGTTGCCCGCCAGCAGCGCCGCCTCCGGGGAGTTGGCCACAATGCCCAGGTTCCACGGCACCGCGAAGAGCGCCCCAACCACAGCCGCAAGTGCCAGCTGCTGGGGCCGCCGCGGCGGCAATGTCAGGGGCTCGGTCAGCATGAAGCCCACAAAGAAGAGCACAGGACGCTGGGCGAGGGCCTGCCAGAGGCCCATCCCGGCCGTCATCCCCGAGCGAAGCAGTTCAAGGGTAATGATCGCGGTGGCTGCCCCCGTGAACACGGATGCCATCAGCACCTTGCGTGTCCGCTGCAGGACCACCAGCACGCACGGGACCAGCACCCAGAGCATGGCCGGCGTCGCGGCCCACCACGTGGCGATGTTCAGCCCGGTGAGTCCGGTGGCAAACGCGCCGGCCGCGGCGGGATTGAATATGTGCCGTCCGCGCCACGCCAGTGCGTATTTGGACGCCGACGCCAGCACGCACGCCAGCGCCACCCCCGCCAGGTCCCTCGGTTGCAGGGACGGCCAGAACAGGAAATAGAGCAGCAGCCCGGTGATCAGCGAGGACTCGGTATGGGGGTTGACCCGGAAGAGTGCCGCCAGCGCCCGGTTGGCGGCGTAGGTCAAGCCCAGGCACAGCGCCAGGTGTGCCAGCATTTCCGGGATTCCGAACGTCAGCCAGCCCAGCACATTCAGCAGCAGGCTGTAGGCGGCGAGTACTGCCAGGACCACAAGGATGAGCCGGTACATGGTGAACCTGCCCACGGCGGTGCTTATCCGGCCCGTCAGGGAGGGTGCCGGACCGGTTTGTGGTGTGTCCACGGGGCTCATGCGAACAGCTTCCCTTCGAATTCGGCGGAATAGGCTGCGCTGCCGTCGGAAAAGACCGTCAGCCAGGAAAAGTCGAACGCCTCCTGGAGCAGGGCGCCCGGAACGAAGAAGAGGGCGGTGGCGAGGGCATCGGCAACCATGGCCGTCTCCGCCAGTGCCCAGGTGGCAACGGCGGTCCGGACCGGCTGCCCGGTGGTTCCGTCCAGGACGTGGTGCAGTCCGTCGCCCCAGGCGCGCCGGTTGGCGGCCGACGCGCACAGGGCCCGGCCCTCCAGGTCCACCACGCCAATCGCCTGTGCCGGGTTGTAGGGGTGTTCAAGCGCCACGCTGACGGGTCCGGTTCCGCGGGCCAGCAGGTCCCCGCCGGCATCAATGACGAACCCGCCCACACCGGCGGTCGCCAGCTCCTGCGCCAGCAGGTCCACCAGCAGGCCCTTGCCGGCGGCGCCAATGTCCAGGACCACGGGGGCGCCGGCAGTCAGGACCGTTCCGGACCACGTGAGGACCGATTCCCAGTCCGGTGCCGGGAGCGGCGGCCCCGCTGCCCGGAGGGAGTACGCTGCGTCATACCCCAGGCGCTCCAGGCTGCCGCCTATGAGGGGTGTCATGGCGCCGTTCGTCAGGTCGTAAAGCTGCCGGTACAGCTCACCCAGTGGCGCGGCCTCCTCCGGAAAGGAGTAGCGTCCGGGCCGCCGGGCCATGGCTGCAACGCGGGAGTCGGCACGGAAACGGGACCACTCGCCGTCGAACTTTTCCACCCTGCCCAGGACCCGTGTCCGCACGGCTGCGGGCAAGGGCAGGGGAGTGGTGATGTGCCAGCCGGTGCCGATCCCCTGGAACGAAAAGTCACCCCGGTCCGTCGCGGACACCGCCTAGTGCGCCTCCGCCTTGATCTTCTCCAGCGCCTGGTTGAACCCTCCGCTGGTCAGTGAGGACCCGGAAACCTTGGAAACGTTGAGTTCATCGATGTTCCTGCCCACCACTTGAGCTGCGATGCCCCCGGCGAACTGGCCCTGGAATTTGCGGGTGTTGGGGTTGGACGGGTGCTGGGTGATCTGGACGTCCGTGACTTTTCCCGCTGCCAGCGTCAGCTGAACACCCACCGTTTCCGTGCCGTTGGGCGAGACGTAGTTGCCGTCCGCACTGTAGGTGCCGTCTTTGTAGGTGCCGCCGCTGCCGGCCAGGGCGGAGGATCCGGCAGTGGGGGCGCCCGGTGCCGCGGCAGTACCGGGGGTGCTGTCGGCGGTGGACGGCGCGCAGCCCGCCACGGTTCCCGCCAGGGACAGCCCTGCGATACCGGCGAAGAGGCTTCTCCGGAGCAGGACTGTGGAAAGAGAAGGGCCTTTCAAGGACAAATCACTCCCGGGAGTGACGGGGCTTTTAGGGATGGAGGGTCTCATGAAGGCTCTCGTTTCTCTGTGGGCTGTTCACTTCCGTGGGGCTGCCACCTGCTGTGGGGCGGCGCCGTGCGGCAGTGGCTACGGTTGAGTCAACGCCGGATCCGCCCGAATGGTTCACGGAACCGGCCCGGAAGATTCCTTTTCCACGCCGCCGGGGGCACGCACAGCCCAAATTCTTTGCTGTCACTGGCCCCCGGTACGCTAGAGGGGTGACTCCCGAAGAACTTTCCCTCGCCATATCCGCCTGCCTCAAGGACGCCGTCGCCGCCGGCGATATCGACCTTGCGGCATCAGCCATTCCGGCTGAGGTGCGCGTGGAGCGACCCAAGAACCGGGACCACGGCGACTGGGCCACCAACATCGCCCTCCAGCTCGCCAAGCAGGCGGGCACCAATCCGCGCGAATTCGCCGCCGTGCTCAGCAGCCGGCTCAAGTCCATCGACGGCGTCTCCGCCGTGGATATCGCCGGGCCCGGATTCCTGAACATCACCGTGGACGCCGCAGCCGCCGGTGCCCTGGCCAAGGCCATCGTCGAGGCCGGCAAGGACTACGGCACCAACACTGCGCTCGCCGGGCGCACCGTCAACATGGAGTTCGTCTCCGCCAACCCCACCGGGCCGCTGCACATCGGGCACACCCGCTGGGCCGCCCTGGGCGACTCGATCGCCCGCGTGCTGCGCGCTTCGGGCGCTGATGTCACCGCGGAGTACTACATCAACGACGCCGGCTCGCAGATGAACACCTTCGCCAACTCCGTCTACTCCCGCCTGCACGGCCTTCCGGTGCCGGACGGCGGCTACCCCGGGCAGTACATCGCCGAGCTTGGCCATGAAGTCCTCACCGCGCACCCGGACATCCGTGAGCTCACCGAAGTGGCCGCCCTGCCGGTCATCCGGGCCGCCGCCTACGAGGCCCAGATGAAGGACATCAAGGCCACCCTGGCAGACTTCGGCGTCGAGTTCGACGTCTTCTTCTCCGAGCAGGAGCTGCACGACGCCGGCGCCATTGAGAGTGCCGTGGCGCGCCTTCGCGAGCAGGGCCACGTGTTCGACGACGGCGGTGCGGTGTGGCTGCGGACCACGGACTTTGGCGACGACAAGGACCGCGTCATGATCCGCGCCAACGGCGAGCCCACGTACTTCGCCGCGGACGCTGCCTACTACCTGTCCAAGAAGGACCGTGGCTTCACAGAGAAGATCTACCTCCTGGGCGCCGACCACCACGGCTACATCAACCGGCTCAAGGCCATCGCCGCCGCTGCCGGTGACGATCCCGAGGTGAACATCGAAGTGCTGATCGGCCAGCTGGTGTCCGTCAACGGCGCCAAGCTGTCCAAGCGCGCCGGCAACATCATCGAACTCAAGGACCTGATCGACTGGCTGGGCAAGGATGCAGTCCGCTACTCCCTGGCACGGTTCCCCGCCGACTCGCCGCTGACCCTTGATCCGGAACTGCTGAAGAAGCACAGCAACGAGAACCCGGTGTTCTATGTCCAGTACGCCCACGCCCGCTCCCGGGGCGCCGCGCGCAACGCTGTGGCGGCCGGCGTCGAACGCCAGGTGGACGGTCAGGACAGCTTCGATGCTTCCCTCCTGGACCACGCCACGGAAAACGAGCTGCTGTCCTACCTGGGCAGCTACCCGTCCATCGTGGCCAAGGCTGCCGAACTGCGCGAACCGCACCGCGTGGCGCGCCACCTGGAGGCCATCGCAGGGGCGTATCACCGCTGGTACGACGCCTGCCGTATTGCCCCCATGGGTGAAGAACCCGTCACGGACCTCAACCGCACCCGGCTCTGGCTTAATGACGCCACCAGCCAGGTGCTGGCGAACGGCCTTGACCTGCTGGGCGTTTCCGCGCCGGAACGGATGTAGGACCCATGACGCACACAGCAGCACAGGGCTCTCCGCTTGCCCCGGAGTGGCTTGCCGTTCCGGATGACCTCAATGCCCTCCACGAACCGATGTGGGCCGGCGACGCAGCGCGCAACGCCGACGGTGAACTCGCCATTGGCGGCATCCCCGTCAGCGAGTTGCAGCGGCAATACGGGACCCCGCTTTTCGTGATGAGCGAGAACGACTTCCGTGCCCGGGCCAGGGCATTCAGCGACGCGTTCAACAACGCCTTCGCGGATATCTGCGGGGGAGTGGACGTCTACTACGCCGGCAAGTCGTTCCTCTGCACCGCGGTGGTCCGCTGGGTGGAGGAAGAAGGGCTGCGGCTGGACACGGCCTCGGGCGGGGAACTCGCTGTGGCCTACCGGGCCGGAATTCCCGGGGCGGACGTCGCCCTGCACGGCAACAACAAGTCCGACGGCGAGATCCACAGGGCGCTTGACATGGGCCTGGGGCGGATCGTGGTGGACAGCCTCGATGAGCTCGTGCGCGTCGGTGCGATCGCGCAGGGGCGCGGGGAGCAGGCGAAGGTCATGCTGCGGCTCACCCCCGGCGTGCATGCCCACACGCACGAATTCATCGCCACCGCCCACGAGGACCAGAAGTTCGGCCTGTCCATGGCCGCCGACACCACCGATGAAGCCGGGATCTCCGCTGCCGAGGAAGCGGTGGCCGCTGCATCAGCGGATCCCGGCATCGAGCTGCTGGGCCTGCACTGCCACATCGGCTCCCAGATCTTCGAGCCGGACGGCTTTGCGCTGGCCGCCGAGAAGCTGCTGCGGTTCCTGGCCGCCATGCAGGAAAAGTACTCCATCATCCTGCCGGAACTGGACCTTGGCGGCGGCTACGGGATCGCCTACACGCCGGTGGACACCCCGCGCCCTGCCGCGGAGATCGCCAACGCGATGGCCGCCGTTGTGCGTTCCACGTGCGCCGAACTGGGCATCGACGCGCCGCGCATCTCCATTGAACCGGGACGCGCGATCGTTGGCAGCACTACCTTCACCCTGTACGAAGTGGGCACGCTGAAGACGGTCCGCGTGGACGCACCCGGCACGTCCGGTGACGGTGACGCGGGCAACAACGTTACGTATCCCCGCCGGTATGTTTCGGTGGACGGCGGCATGAGCGACAACGCCCGCCCGGTGCTGTACGACGCGGATTATTCGGCAGTCCTGGCCTCCCGCACCTCCAGCGCCGCCCCGCAGCTGTCCCGCGTAGTGGGCAAACATTGCGAGAGCGGCGACATAGTTGTTAGAGATGTATATCTGCCCGAGGACGTGGCAGCCGGTGATCTGCTTGCTGTACCGGGAACCGGCGCCTACTGCTGGGCCCTCTCGAGCAACTACAACTATCTGGCCCGGCCGGGCGTTGTCGCGGTGCGCGACGGATCTTCCCGGCTGATTGTCCGCGGGGAAACCGAAGAAGA
>Ga0308158_10001582_pt1 | contig 23930 bp, 21 predicted proteins | sample PhyBR2_FD_201038 | JGI IMG/M metagenome (GOLD analysis project Ga0308158, IMG submission 201038) | Phyllosphere microbial communities from UC Gill Tract Community Farm, Albany, California, United States - DLSLB.R2 | ecosystem: Host-associated > Plants > Phyllosphere > Unclassified | place: USA...
GCGGTTGGCAATTCGGCGCGCTGATGAGCGGCGGCCTGTGCGCCTCGTTCTTACTCGCGCAAGCGCTTGAGGGTACAAGCGCAGCGTGGATGATGCCCTACATCGACCCTGTCGTACTGATTTTGCTGACTGGCGGAATGCTCCCCTACCCGATCAGCGCGATCTATCGGGCAGGCCGCAGCATCCTGCAGGTCGCTCCGCGCGATTTAGACCAGCAAGTGCGCGCCATCGCCGGTGACCTGGTGATGAGGCACGGCCTTATTGACCATCAGTGCTATGTTGCCCGCATCGGCCGGGCACGTTTCATCGAAATCGGATTCATCACACCGACAAAGCATTCTGGTTTTACCATCGCTGAGCTCGACGAAATCCGCAGTCAAGTTGCCGCGGAACTTGGCGGATTACGAACGGCGGACTGGCTGACGGTGTACTTCACGGCCGTCCGCCGCCGGAGCTTGGCTAATCCTGATTAGTACATTGAGCAATCGAACTCACATCAAACTACGCATGTCAGCGCTACATATACGTGACCTAGCATACGCTCAAATCTTTTGACTCTAGACACGTTTTTCCGCACACTCCACAGCAACCCTCCAGTCGGTATGGAGTTCTACTCGTCACGTAGCATTTCGAGAGTTAGCGGGTGGATTCGCCAGAATTGTTTCGAGCGCTGTTAGCGGCATTGGCCTTCCAACCAAGTAGCCTTGCACTTGATCACATCCAGCATGGCAAAGCCATTCGTACTCCTCTACTTCCTCTACTCCTTCCGCTACAACGGTGAGACCGCATGCCCTGGCCAATGAGAAAACCGCTTGAGCTAAAATCTTCTTCTTATCGGTGAGGGGATGAATAAAACTTCTGTCGAGCTTGAGCTTTTTTATTGGAAGACGTTGCAAATAAGAAAGCGAAGAGTACCCAGTGCCAAAATCGTCAATCGACAGTTGGACACCCATGTCCGAAATGGCCTTCATCGAATGCGCGCTCTCTTCGATGTCTTGTGCCAACACGCTTTCAGTAATTTCCAACTCAAGATTCTCCGGTAGAAGTCCCGTCACTTCTAGAGCGTGACGAACCACTTCCGGAAAACGAGGATCGTTGAACTGACGCATCGACACATTTACTGCCACTTTCAAGGCGCAACCAGAACGAGCTGCAATTGCCATAGTGTCCTTGCAGGCCCGCATGAGGACCCAGCTCCCTAATTCAACTATCAGGTTACTTCTCTCCGCAATTGGGATGAATTCTGCGGGAGAAATGGGCCCGAGTTCAGGGTGGTTCCAACGGAGCAGCGCCTCTGTTCCTGACATTGCACCAGTGCCGCAATCAAACTGGGGCTGGTAAAAGACACTTAATTCCCCCTTTGCGATTGCCTGTCTCAAGCCAGGCTCGAGCAGAGCTCTGCGCCGGATCGCATGTATCATCTCCGATTGAAACGCGCGTACGCAGTCGCGCCCTGCAAACTTAGCGCGAGACAGTGCAGCTTCGGCGTTGACGACTAACGTCGCAGCTTTAACGCCGTCCCGAGGGAAGTTACAAGTACCAATGCTAACGGTGATCGCTCTCACAAAGTTGCCGACAACAAATGGGGTGAGTAGGCTATAGACGAGCTCTTCAGCGAGGGGCCTGGCACCAGTACCCGCTGTGAGTGGGGAAAAAACGAGAAAACGATCTCCACCCAAGTACCCAACAAAAACGCCTGCTCTCGCCCCCAGGAGACGCTTACCCACAGCTCTTAGCAAATCTTTTGCACAGGTATGGCCCGCCGCCTCGGTAATAACTTGAAAGTCGTCGAGATCAACCAAAGCGACGCCGATTTGGTGTCCAAAGTTTTGCGCTTGATTGATGACTGCGTCCAGCAGGGCGAGGCTCCCTGTCCGGCTAGGCAAATCTGTTACAGGATCGATTTCATAATGTAACAAAATATCGTGCCCCCTGTCCCTGGGCCCAAGCGGCGAGCATTGAAGTTCCGGCGCAGTAACACTTAGATCAACGTCTCCGAGGCGCTGATCACCTCCGTTCAAGGAAACTTCTGCGGCGAGCAACTTTACCTTCTCAATACCAGTACGCATATAAAGCTCCAACACCAGAGTGATTGCGCAGCCATCTAACATGTGATGAACCGCGACATGGCCAAAATGAGCAGCTGATCGACGAACATCCATCTCACGAGCGCGGAAAGTGTTGGCACGTTCTGGCTGAGCCAACTTCAGCAGCCTAAGACAACTCACGTAACTAATACGTTGTGAAGCTCGCAGGTTGAAACGCTTTTCTCGGTAGCGAATGTCTTGGTGAAACCGAACAGAGACCCTGCAGATTGTTAGCAAAAAACGACGTGGAATTAATTTTGTGACAAAAGTTCCGCCCCCACGGCAAGCGGGCAGTACGAGGGAAGCGAAAACCTTTCAATAGCTAATGAAAGGCTGGAGTAGCGGACTGCTATCATTCCGGCAAAAAACGGATTGATCGACACCACCCGAATCGCCATCCACGCCAGAATGAAGCGGTGAGTAAGTCTGGAAAACTGTTAAGCCGCGTTGCGATGAGCTCAACTTCAGCGCAACGGACTTGTATAGACAGAAGCCCAGAAAAATCAGTAAAGCTTTACTGAGCAATCGCTAGGCCAAAATGGGAAGGTTCAGTGCAGTAAGAAAGTATTTCAAAAATCTTCCAATACGTGCATAATGCACATAATAAAAGAACCTGTCAAGGAGAATTTCGTGGACGAGAGGCTGAGAACTGCAAATATTCTTGGAGCGTTGACCTTGGCGATCAGTGACAAGTTGCTTACCCAGCTGAAAGAGCACTCTCGGCAAAACGACACGTCTGCTGCGGCCCTAAACGTCATCGCGTGCGCAGGAGGTATCTCTAACGGACAGCTTTGTACGGCCCTCGGCATCACGCATTCGGCGACCGTACGTCTACTAGACAAACTGGTTGAAAGCAGCTTGGTGGAGGTTCGGACTGGCAGTGACAAGCGGGCTGTTGCCATCTTTCTGACCAGCATGGGACGAGACCGTGTTTCGGAGGTCTTAGAGGGCCGGAGTGAAATTTTAGGAGGAATCGTCGATCTGTTGAATTTCGAGCAGCGAAACCAGCTAAATTCGATCGCTGAAACCTTGCTAGCGCAATTTACGGAAGGTCCCGTACACTCGATGCAAATATGTAGGTTGTGCGATGGCGTTGCCTGCCCTACCGATCGATGTCCCGTTCACCTCAAGGCGTTCCTGGCATAATTACGTTCTGCACGCCCCTAGCCCAAGGCATCCTTTAGACTGTATGTATGTAAATTGCTTGCGGAAGCTAGAACGCGGCTAAGATGCCTCTATTTTTAGCGTTCTAGTCAAGCTGATGCGATAATTTCAGTCTGCAGTTATCGTTGAAGTCTTGCTTCGCTTGCTGCGCGGCTCTCGCACCTGTATTCTCTCGTTATGAAGCAAATTCAAGAGAGAAATCTGATTGGGGCAGTCGCGTTGGCACTTGCAGACGAGATTAATCGAGCCTCTTCGTCTACCGCACCTGAAGAAGGTCCCGCTGCAGCGGCGTTAGCATTGATTCGCCACGCACCTGGGCTTTCAATACGCACCCTTGCAAGTGGCGTAGCGCTTACGCATGCAGGCACAGTTCGCCTTGTCGACCGACTTGAGTCCTTGGGATATATTGAGAGACGGCTGCATGCGACTGACGGAAGAACCCGCTCGCTCCACTTAACGAGCGAAGGTGAAGATGCTTGCGAAAACATTTTGCAGGCTCGAGACCAGGTCATCTCAAGAGGCATTTCCGTGCTAACCCGAGAGGAGCAGAAGGTGCTAGGGGCTTTAGCAGAACGCATGCTACGTGCGACGGTGGAAGACAAAGCACATTCGTACAGAATCTGCAGACTTTGTGATTTCAAAAGTTGTAAAAATTGCCCTGTTGACCAGGAACTCGAGTTGCGCGAAGTCAGCGAGAGTAGAACGCACGCCTGACTGCGGAGCCTGCGCGACTCCCATATAGCACCCATCTCGCAAGCCCCTTCGGGCTTGCATTGCAACATCGAGTTCCCCAACTCGTCCTCCGATCTCCATTCCCAAAAAAACTACTAGAACCGCGTTCACTTCGATGTGTGAGAGCACTTCGACAGCTATACTATGACTGAGTCATACGTTTGCCGCTAGGCCTCTGGTTGATTAGCACCCAAAATTCCACCAGTGCCTCAATGCTGAAAGCTACTTTAGTGACGGTGCGAGGCTCGGGGAAAACCGCGCTGCCACTAACAACATCACTTTTCTACAAAAGCCCAAGTGGCAGCGGCGAAAGTATTTTTTAGCTGGCACGTTCTTCAGGTCGTATTACTAACGCTAGGACTGTATGCCAATATTCGTAGAAGCTGGACTCTGGGGCCTTCTCGCCGGCAGCGGACTTCTTTTTGGAGCTATCGCGGCCGATCTCCTTTTCGAAAAAATTTCCCATCGTTTCATTGCAGCAGTCACTGGATTGGGCGGCGGGGTATTGATTGCTATTGTGTCCGCCGATCTCATGCACTCGGCGCTCAAGGACGGGCATTGGTTCTCTGCTATTGGCGGAATCCTAGCTGGTGCCGGCATGTTCAGCTTGCTCAATTGGCGACTTGCAGCAAGCGGTGCGAAGGATCGAAAGCGATGCGGAGGCTGCGTCGAACAGCCCAAGGAGGCAGAACATAAGGGTAGTGGGATTGCTATTGCAGTTGGAAGTGTCCTCGACGGCGTTCCCGAATCGTTAGTCATCGGACTAGCTGCGGTAAGTGGGGACGGAATTGGGGCTACAGTGGTACTTGGTTTTTTCCTCGCGAACGTTCCGCAGGGGCTGTCCAGCGCTTCAGGAATGAAAACGGCCGGGCGTTCCCGACGCTACATTTACACGATCTGGTTAGCCATACCACTTGTTGTAGGCCTCGCCGCCGCTGTTGGAGCCCTCGCCTTAGCATCTGTGACTCCTCAAGTTCCAGCGGCGATCTTGGCTTTTGCCGCAGGCGCAGTTCTGGCCATGTTAGCTGAAGCGATGATTCCCGAGGCTGTTCATAATGCTCCTCCCTTCATCGGGCTAATCACCGTAGTTGGATTTCTAGGGGCGTTCATGATGCTAAGTAATCATAGCTAAGGTCAAGGACCGTTCTCGCTCGAAAATTACGCTAGCTGTTCGCTGTTTTTGCTGCCCACTGCGAGCGCCGCCACGTTTGCTCCACTCACCGCTCCCGCGGTCAGCATCGGAAAATGCCGACTACTTCTAAACATCCTGACGACGCATAGTGCCTGCGCTTGATCGGGCTGATAGGCCTGGCATAAATAGCAGCGTGGGCCCCTCGTTATTCGCCGCCCCCAATCATTCACCGTTATCGTGCTGAACCGCACAATGAGAAATTTCTTATGTTAATTATATTTACATCCAAGGCAGCAGCAGAAGTGACGATGTACAAGGAACACGCCAAACGCATTCTGGACCTACTGGGCAAAGACATGAGCCGCGGCGTGATCACGGCAGCCGAAGTGCCGCAAGCGGTGGCCACGCTGGAAAAGGAAATCGCCGAAAGCCGCCTGCGTACCGCTTCGGAAGACGTCAAGCGCGACGTCCATGCCCAGCCTGGCGAGGACCACGACGATACCGACCATCAAGGCATGGAAGTGGTCAGCTTCGCCACGCGCGCCTATCCCCTGCTCGAAATGCTGCGAACGGCGAAAGCTGGCGGCAACGACGTCATTTGGGGCGTGTAATGCAGGTGCTGGTGGCGCCGTCGAGCGACCAATTTAGCGCCGCCGGCGGCACGGCCTGTTCGTGTCGGACTATCTGCTGCCCTCGTCGAGCGCGCGCGGCAGCATCGTTCTTTTGCAAGTCTCGGTGAGCGTAGCGGCCGGTACCGCCATATCGCCCAATTCTTCCAGTGAGTGCGGCCTGACGGTGAACCTAGCCTTCATGCGCTCGTGACAGTTGATGCATCAATGCTCAGGCGGCTTGTGCGGCTTCACAAGTGCGCTACGCCAAGCAACGTACGGGATGAGCTGCTGCCACGCGTATGCCGGGTGCTAAGCGCAGCAATCATTTAACTAGGAACATTCGTACCTGCTCGGATTAGAGCAGTAAAGCTTTCTGCGACATATCCGCCACCCTGGCGTTGATCATCACCTAGAGTAGGAAATTCTATTTTTCAGCAAACGCTGACGTTTCCAGAGGGCTAATTTCACAAGCCCGACACTGGCGCGCCTTCGAAATGGCGACACAAGCTCCACCTGCGTTCCTCATCACGAACCTTAACGCGTTCACATCGTAAGAATCGATTTTTGTCGCGATTCCCACGTCAATACTATATGATCCGATCATATATCGACACGACTCCGGCAACCGGAGCAAGAAATTAGTACGGCTGAGGAAATAAACATCAATACACGACTTGTATGCGCACGCCCCTCTTTACACTCTTTTGAAGCAGCTCCCTGGAGCGACTCAACCAAAATTTGCCCGTGCTGTAACGGCGAGGCTCACGTGATCTTGGGCGGAATATTTGCACAAAACGAGATTCAAGCGGTTTATCTTGTAAGCTGGACAAGTGGTCAAACAAAGCATGCCCCGCATATCGACCTCATACTTGGGCCATGGGGAGCGGGTAGCCAAGCAGTTGCTCGAGTCCTTATCGCGCTAGCCTATCGCGCAAAACCGCAAGGTGGGGAGTTCGTGCGGATCGATAGCATGAGACGCCTGGCCAACAGTCCCACATATTGCGGCCGTGCGCTCGGCGCTGATGAGCAACTACCCCCACCGTTCGCGGACGAATTAACGTTATGTGTTGATGCAATACGGGGTTCCGATCCATTCGCCAACAAGGCGCTTCCTGAATCCAGGTTCAACAGTGGCCAGGGCCCAAATGAAACTGTCAAAAAAAGCCGCGTCTCTAAGGCGTAGGGCGTTTTGTAAGTTAGACGGCCAGCAGAAGCCGCCAGAGTCTGCAAAGCTTTTTACACTGGCTGATGAGAGCGCTGATAACCAGATCCTGTCGGCCCTTTTGATGGAGCTCTGCCACGATTCTCGCCGATTGCACCTCTGTGAATTGCTATGTAGTGCACCCCCAAACCGATCCCCGCGACGACATGGCTGGCGACCTCGACTCGACGGGACGTACGACATAGTGAAGTACACCGGCGCTGCAACTATTCGTTCCTGAGATAGCAATCGGTGTCACTTCGAAAGGCGACTACGAAGATCATCCAGCAGCCACGTTCCGGCGGGCCCTATGGCGTGACTGCGCTTATGCGCCGCATAGATCGTCAGCCCGTCTGGCGGCGTTGGATCTTCTGCCAGCGAAAGCCTCTGCAACTCCCCCGATGAAATGAGTCCGGCTACCAGATGCTCCGGCATACGACACCAACCCAAGCCGGCCCTCACAAAGTCCAGCCGTCGACCGAGATCGACGAATCGCCACAACCGTTCACTCGATAATCCATAATCCGCGCCGCCGCCGTCAACAGGATCGGAGAGTACCAACTGCACATGTGGCGCAAGTTCATCATGCGTAGCAGGATGATCGAGCGATGCGAGTGGATGCCCAGGCGCCACGACAGGAACCATTTTTATGCGCAGAAGCGGGTAGGCGGCGATATTTTCGGGAATCGCTGGCAACAACAGACATATGCCAATCGCAGCAGAGTCACTTTGCAGCTTCCTTAATGAGCCGCCCAATCCCTCGGTCGAGAACCTGACAGGCAAGCTGGGAAAAGTAGAACCGAGAGCATACAAACTGTCGATAAAAGGTGCGGTCGGTACAAGTGGATCGATCGCAATCACCAATTCCGGCTCAAGACCTGCGCGCGTACCGGCAGCTACCGCCTCGAAGCGGGCGACACTGGCCAGCACCATACGTGCTTGCCCGACAAGAACTTTGCCGGTTGCAGTCAGCACAGGTCGATGACTGTTTCTGTCGAACAATAACACACCTTGCTTCTCCTCCAATTTTGCTATGGCCTGACTAACCGCAGACTGCACACGCCTGAGGTCCCGCCCGGCAGCGGAGAAGCTGCCCGTATCTGCAATTGTGACAAGGACACGCAATTCGTCCAGGGTCAGACTTCCGATCAAATTTATTCCTCTTATCTCTCCATCATCAAAATAGATCAACTTGATCACATTTTAATGTCTTCCGAACGTTGTGGCGGGGCCTTATATTTTGCCCGTGCACGTCTATACATTTAACAACCTACCTCGTGGTTCCCTACGTATTTCTGGCCGCGGATCGAGGCGCCCGACCCGGAACATGCCGGATACCTCTCGGCCGCGTCATAGGGTGCTCCTCGTTGAGGGCCGATACTTAACCTGGGGCAGCAAAAGACCATGCATTCTCAAGATGGCAAGAACCCGGGCGATACGAAGAACATCCGCAATAAATTAGCCTGGCCGAAGAAATGACTATTAAGAACTCACTACCCTCTTTGCCCAAGTTTGATGCAATTCCCTGGAGCGACTCGGCCCAAATATGCCCTTGTTGCGACGGCGAGGCTCACGTGATTTTAGGCGGCATTTTTGCAAAGGATGGCATCCGAGCCGTTTATCTCGTCAACTGGACAAGAGACCGACCACAACATACCCCTCATATTGACTTCATACTCGGTCCTTGGGGACCTGGCACTCCAGCTAGCGCCCGTGTGCTTACCACGTTGGCATATCGACCAGAACCGCAAGGCGGCAAATTCGTACAAATCGATAGCGCAAGACGCTTGGCCAACAGTCCTACCTACTGCAGCCGTGCGCTCGCGGCTGATGAGGAACTACCTCCGCCGTTTGCGGGAGAATTACCGCTCTATGTTGAGGCGATTTGGGAATCTGAGCCATTCATAAACGAGGCCCTGCCGGCAGCCACATCCGATAGTCGCCAAGGCCGAGCGTAGCGATCTCATTAAAGCGATTTCATCACAAATACACCTTGTTTTTAGGCAGTGACGCGCGCATGCGCCAGCTGAGAACCATCTGCCTATTAGAGGTCCTACAGCACCTCACGGAGTCGCCCTGACGACGCTGGCGGCGCCATATCCCGAATTCGACCGAACTCAGTATTGATGGCTAAGTCGAATCCCCAAAACCACCGCACGAGCAGTGGAGCAACATCGTTGACCTAACGGCGCATACCCTTAACAGGCCGCCGCGACCCGTGTGTGGATGCACGACGACCGATGTGATTGCCATACATTACAGGACGTTTGCAATGCCGTGGCCGCCGCAGACACATACGTGCTAGCACACAGGGCGCAGTCTCTCCGCGCTTCCTTCGCAGATCCCTTGCTTATATGCGTCAATCATATACTATTGCGATGTTGGCGGCAATTCCTTGTAGGTATCGTTTGCAGCATGCTCATGAGCTCGGGCGCGTGGGGTGTAAGATGTTCTACCGGCATTTTTGAAGGTTGAGATTGCCCTATAGGTTGGCCGTGGACGCTTCGCTCCATTGAACTGTACTTCGGGAAATAACCTTGACTGCTTGCATCTCCATTCCAAGGCCCCAGAACGAATCTGCTAGGCTGGCGGCTCTTCACAGGTATTTGATTCTCGATTCGCCTACTGATGACGCTTTCAATTTCCTGGTAAAAGTGGCAGCCGTGGTCAGCGAAGCCCCAATTGCGTTGGTGACTTTGGTCGACGATGAGAGGGTGTGGGTCAAATCTGCGGTAGGAATAATGCCCTACGAAAGCCCGCGGAACCAGAACTGCTGCTCTTGGGTGATCTTCGAGGAAGGTCTTCTTGCGATACCGGATACCACGCAAGATGCACGAACCGCCTACCTGGATATGGTTACCGGAGGGCTAGGCATCAAGATGTATGTCGGCGCGAACCTAATAACTCATGACGGCTACTCGATCGGCACTCTGTGTGTATTAGACAGGCGTCCCCGGCATCTTACCGATCATCAGAAGTATCTCCTTGTCGGGCTGGCGAATCAGGCAATGTCATTGATTGAACTCCGCGCCCATGAGCGTTTGCTTAGGGACTCAGTCGAACGACTTGAACACCTTGCCTCAACAGATGTGCTCACGGGATTGCTCAACCGAAGGTCCTTATTTGAAAAGCTGGATTCTGAAATTGAGCGCTCCCGACGTTACGAGAGCCCGTTGTGCTTGGTGCTAATTGATCTCGACCATTTTAAAACAATCAACGATATGTACGGACACCAGGGTGGCGATGCCGTCTTGAAAGCGCTCGGAGAGTTGATTAGTAGTTCAAAGCGAACACTTGATATCGCGGCCCGTTATGGCGGCGAGGAGCTCTGTGTTCTTTTGCCTCAGACATCGATTGAGGGAGGGTTTTCGTTTGCCGAGACGCTCCGCCGAAAAATAAGCGAGCTTAGAATCGATTACGCCGGGCAGACGTTGACTGTCACTGCCAGCCTAGGCGTTGCGAGCACTGGCATTTCCGCTCCCGCCGGCAAGCAGCTGCTCGAATTTGCCGACAAGGCCCTGTACGCTGCGAAGCGGAATGGTCGCAATAGGGTTGTCCTCGCATGAGGTCAAATCGCAAACTTTCAAAACACATCTCCGCAGGAGAGCTCGGGGAGCCATCGGCTCGGGACACCGCCCTGTAAATGTGAGTTCCACCTGACTCCACCACAACGACGCCTATTGATCAGTTTTGCTAGAGGAAGAGATGCCTAACGTTGTCGAACTGTTAGAAATGTACGGTGTGCTAATCGTGTTTGGCGTCGTATTGCTCGCACAAGGCGGCCTACCTGTTCCAGCGTTTCCCATCCTCATTCTTTCCGGCGCTTCCGCGGTGTCAGGTGGCGTCCCATGGCAAGCCTGCATCGGCACAGCGGTCCTTGCTTGTCTCATTGGTGACTACCTATGGTTTTCAGCCGGCCGCTTCTACGGAGGACGTGTCCTTGGACTCCTTTGCAAAATCTCACTTTCACCGGATGTTTGTGTTAGCCAAACCGAGGAGCAGTTTGCCCGATTCGGCGCCAAATCTCTGCTAGTCGCTAAATTTATCCCTGGTTTTAGCATCGTGGCATCTCCAATATCCGGTGCACTAGGAGTGAGTGCTACACGATTTTTGGGGTATTCCATCGCGGGCAGTTTGCTGTGGAGCGCCTCGGGACTGGCGTTAGGCGCCTACTTCAGTAACAGCGTAGCCGGGCTGCTAACAGTAATGAACAAGATGGGCTCAACCGCGATCCTTGGGTTATTAGCGTTGCTGATTGTTTTCGTTCTTTACAAATTCGTCGAACGGGTACGCTTTCGCAGCGGCATGGAGATGGAAAGAGTGAGTATGGCCGAGTTTGCTCATCTGGTTGATGATGGACAAGATCCGCTAGTCATCGATGCCCGCAGTGTAACGGCTCAAAAACTCGGCGAAGCAATTCCTGGCGCAGTGAATCTCAATGCACACGACGCACCGTCGTTCATGGCCGGGCTCGACAAGGAGCGGCACTTGATCATTTATTGCAACTGCCCAAACGACGTTACGGCCGCACGAGTGGCAAGTCAGTTTTTGGCTAATGGCTTCAGCCGCGCCCGGCCCCTCAAGGGAGGGCTAGATGCTTGGCATGATCAAAGCAAGGCCACACGCGCCTTTGCATAAGCACCTGACGCAGCCGACCTGCCCCGACGCGCTTCTATAATGAGACAAGCGAGCCTGTAAAGCCACGAGACAACTCAGTGTCCTGAAGACAGGTCAGATTGTTTCTCCCCATACTCATTTTCTAGCACCGCATTGAGCCTTCCCATGTCGATGGGCTTCACAAAGTGGTGGTCGAATCCAACTGATGCTGACAATACCCGGTCATGCGCCTGCCCGTAGCCAGTTAACGCAATGAACTGCGCACCGGCTGTTCTGGGGTCGCCGCGCAATCTTCTTGACAATTCATACCCGTCAATTCCAGGCAAGCCAATATCGAGAATAAATATTTGTGGCGGGTCTGCAAACGCAGCGGGAATCGCTTCAAGCGGGTGAGTGAATACCGACACTCGATGCCCATGCAACTCCATCAGTGCGGCAAGCGATTCGCCTGCATCGACATTATCGTCGACGATCATTGCATGGATGGCTTTCTTGGGCACGAACGTTTGTTTGGTAACTGCGCGCGTTCGACGCTCGTCCGGAGCGGGCGATGCTGCCGGAAGCAATATTGTGAACGTACTCCCGGCTCCCGGCCCACGGCTGCGTGCCGTGACACTTCCGCCATGTAACGCGACTATGTTTTTGACGAGTGCCAGACCAATTCCTAGCCCACCTTGGGTACGGTCCGGAGTGCGCGCTGCCTGGGTAAATAGATCAAACACATGAGGAAGCAATGCAGCTTCAATCCCAATACCATTGTCTGCTACAGTCATCTGGACTCGCTGGTCTTCCGACCGCAATGTTAATGCGATCTTCCCTCCCCGAGGCGTGTATTTGGCCGCGTTGTTCAATAGATTGGCGATGACCTGCACGAGCCGTGTGCGGTCGCCCTCAACGATCGAGGAGCACGCAACGGTGCTTACCGTTAGGGAGTGGCCCCGGCTGTCGATGAGTGACCTAGATTGCTCGACCGCACTCGCTACTAATGCCGTGATGTCGACATACTCCTTATCAAGCTGAACTAGTCCGCGCGTTACTCGAGAAACGTCGAGTAGGTCATCGACAAGAGAAGTCATGTGTTTGACTTGACGCCCAATCACTTCACTCGCTTTTTTGATTCCGACATTGCCACCGGATGTCATGTTGAGCATCTCCGCAGCAGTGCTAATTGGCGCAAGAGGATTACGCAACTCATGCGCCAACATGGCGAGAAATTCATCCTTTTTGTGGTTCGCCTCTCTAAGCTCTAGCTCTGCTTGGTAGCGCTCAGTAACATCCACACTGACCCCGCGCACGCTGGCCGGCTTTCCGTCGCTGTCGTTCCTGACCTTGCCGCGGCTATCGAGCCAGATTTGCTGTCCCGTATCCGGACGGTTGAAGCGCACTACCTCCTGATATGACCCGAGGCCTTCAAGTGCAGCCCGGTGCGCGGCTGACAACCGTTCTCGATCATCTACATGAAGATACGCTTTGATTTCGCCCCTATTCGCGGGCGCGTAGCCCAAAACCCTCTGAACGTTCTCCGAACACACCAGCTCTCCGGTTGCTAAATTCCAGTCCCACACAACCATTTTTGCGGCATCCATGCCTTCGCGCAAACGCTCGTCGCTTTCGCGCTTGGCAGCCTGAGCCTCGACAACGTCGGTGACGTCATAGCCCTGTGCAAAAATGCCTATCGTTGTGCCGTACTGATCCATGTACGGCTCGTATATCAAATCAATATAGCGCTGAACAATGGGCCCGTCGCGCTCTCGTTGGACGGCAAGCGGCATCGCGCGGGTCTGCCAGGGTTGGCCACTCCGATAGACTTGGTCTAGGAACTCTTCGAACCCTTGGCCGACGACTTCAGGCAGGGCCTCCCACACGGCTTTTCCGATGAGGTCGCGATGTCCAACCAGCTGATAGTAAGCCTCATTCACCATCTCAAAGACATGTTTTGGGCCCATCAAAATAGCAACAAAGCCAGGCGCCTGATTAAATAGGCTCCGAAGATGTTCGCGTTCATTATTTAGAATGCGTGATAGCGCCTCGTGCAGCTGCGCACGGTTGAAGTTCGCGGCGTTGTCTGTCTCGGGAGGCGTCAACTTGAGGATCGCAACTTGCGATTGCTCGTCAAAATGATAAAGATCAGTGACATCGATAGGATTTTGAAGCACGAGGAAAGGCATTCCGCTTTCATCCAGGACTGGAGTGTGTACCGTGCTCCAATATCGCTCTTCAAACTTTTTCCCTTCAGCTGTTTCGATCGGAACCGCATAGCGAACGAATGCAGTTGTGTCCGGCTCCCCCTTTGCTAGCGCACGTAGCAAAGACGCTTTTACCTCTGAAATATTTGTCGCGTTCGGATCGGAAGGATTCTCGGGAAACGCGTCAAAGACGTATCGACCAACGATGTCTTCTTCCGTGCGTTGAACAGACCTCAAATAAGCACCGCTCGCCCCGACTATTGTGAGATCGGGAGACATCACGAGGTACCCATAAGGTGAGTGACGGAAAAGGGCTTGGTAGTCGCTTAATTTCATCATTCGCCAATTGTCGCACTGTTACACGGCTGCACGATTGCACGGTCATCCCGTGGGCCGATTGTCCAAAAGCATTGAAGATGAATCACAAGGTCCGCCCAAAATCTAGGTCCGCGGTGTTTGTTCACGTAAAAAGGCTCAGGCGAGAAGGACTGCACTCGTCTGGAAATGATTCGAAAAAACGATTGCCTGTAGCTGACGCTCATTATATGATTAAAGCATATATTTCCATAGTATGGAAAACGTCCCAACAATGAATCGCTGGTTGCGGACGTAGACGTCAACCGCCGAGGTGGTCAGATCGACTCCTGAACACTTGCCTCTCAAGACAAAAAAAAGGAAATGATGAAGTGGAATAAAGAGCACCTCCGAGAAACCATGCTTTCGCTAGAGACCGCAGCCCTACAGAGTGCTCGCGATATTTATCTGGACTACGTCGCGACCGCCCGAATTGATCGGACCGAGCCGAGTGAGAACGACGAGCGGGCTCAGGCCGAAGCTGCAGCTGACTTCGCTGAAGCGCTTGATGACTCACTCCATGACTACGCCGATAAGCTCGATAAGCTCAGAGTGATTGATTTCGGCCCAAAGGCGGCAGTCGAAGAAGGCGCTGTCGTCAAGCTGTCTGGCCGCTACTACGTGATTGCAGTGTCAACGAGCCGGTTCAACTGTAATGGGCGTGAAATCATGGGTATTTCGAAGATGGCACCGATCTTCGAGGCGATTGAAGGTGCCCGGTCCGGGGAGACTGTGCAATTTAATGGTCGGGGCATCACTGTGGAAGAAGTCGAATAGGGAGCCAACGCTTCAGGCGACAACTAGTACGAAGAGCCCCTGCGACTCTTCCTCTTTCATACATATGATCGTATCAAGAAATCGTAGATCAGCGCCGCGCTTTGATAAGGTCGATCTTGCCTTGATTATGCGTTCTGAACGACTATCCTTCTCCACTTAAAAAGAGGAATTCCATGTCTACACGTGATGTCGTTTTTCCTGTAGGGCGCCAGGCGCTGTACGAAAAGAACCGTTACTCGCCTGCGATCCGTTCGAACGGTTTTCTGTTCGTCTCAGGGCAGGTAGGCAGTCGTCCCGACGGTTCGCCTGAACCCGATTTAAAAGCACAAGTCCGACTTGCGTTTAACAATCTTAATGAGATTCTCTCGGCCGCAAACTGCACGTTCAACGATGTGGTCGACGTGACTGTTTTCATCGTCGATCCCGAGCCTAAGTTCGAAACTATCTGGGCGGTGTTAGGGGAGTACTGGGGCGATGCCCCGCACCCCACTCTCACAGCCATTGGCGTGACCTGGTTGTACGGATTCCAGTTTGAGATCAAGGTAATCGCAAAGCTACCCGAGGCCAGCGCTGCCGTGTGAGCAAGTTTGAGGCGACAACTTGCTTACGCTCAGGTTGGCAATCGCGCCGGCGCGGTGCCAACCACCATGTCGTGCCAGGTCTGCCGAGTAAGTGTCGTCGTTGCACCTATCGTTCGGTCCATTCAACTAGATATTTATACGCCGAAACCACAACTCCGGAGGCAATCTCACATGGCGCAACAGCTTCAGCAGATTATCGACGCCGCGTGGGATGAGCGCGCCGCGCTTTCGCCCTCGAACGCTCCAATTGAAGTGCGCGACGCCGTCGAGCATGTGATCACTGAACTCGACAACGGAAAGTTGCGCGTTGCTACGCGCGAATCGGTCGGCCAGTGGACCGTTCACCAGTGGATCAAGAAAGCCGTTCTACTGTCGTTCCGTCTCCAGGAAAACGAACGAATGCAGGCCGGCGTTCTGAGCTTCTACGACAAAGTGGCGACCAAGTTCTCGCACCTGTCCGCGGCCGAACTCAAGGAAATGGGCGTGCGCATAGTTCCGCCCGCAGTTGCCCGTCATGGCAGCTACATTGCTAAGGGCGCGATCTTAATGCCGTCGTATGTGAACATCGGCGCCTACGTCGGTGAAGGTACGTTAGTCGACACGTGGGCCACCGTCGGTTCCTGCGCACAAATCGGTAACAACTGCCACCTGTCGGGCGGTGTTGGCATCGGCGGCGTACTCGAGCCGCTGCAAGCCGGGCCGACGATCATCGAAGACAACTGCTTCATCGGCGCGCGTTCCGAAGTTGTCGAAGGTGTCGTTGTAGAGGAGAACTCGGTACTGTCGATGGGCGTTTTCATCGGCCAAAGTACACCGATTTACGATCGCGCCACTGACTCCGTTAGCTACGGTCGAGTGCCGGCCGGCTCCGTGGTTGTGAGCGGCAGCCTGCCCAGGCCGGGCGGGAAATACAGCATGTATGCAGTCATCATCGTCAAGAAAGTTGACGCCAAGACTCGCTCGAAGACCTCCCTGAACGACCTGTTGCGCGACTGATCGCGGGGGACTCGTGGCAGCAGGGCGATGTAACCACAAGCAACAGAGGCATATGAGACTTGACCAGCTGCGCTCAATGATCAACTATCGGATACTTGATATGAAACCTGACGTCCTCCTTTACACTATGAGTTGGTGTCCATACTGCCAACGGGCGAAGCAACTCCTCAGGGAGAAGGGGGTGCAATGGAGGGAAATCGATATCGAGGCAGATCCAGTTCATAGACGCACCATGATGGATGCTTCGGGACGCAAGACCGTCCCGCAGATATTTATCAACGGCACGCACGTCGGTGGTTCCAGCGATCTTTTCGAGCTCGATGCCAAAGGCGATATCGACAAACTCCTCGCACGCGAGTCACCTGCAAACTGAGCAATTGTGGCCTGATCTGGACGCGACCGCGTCACGTGCCGACTGATGTTGATAGGAGCTTCAGTGACTTTATCAAATTGGAAGAGCCTCAGCGTTGCTACCAGCGAAGCGACAGTCGTCAATTTATATTGCTACTTACCACCAGTAGAGGGTGAAAGCGTGCGTGAGGTATTCGAACACGCGTTTGTCGATCCGCCGAAGGACACCGCATGCTATTTCGATGCCGATTGTTTCCGCCCATGGGTCTACATGTCGGCTCGAAAAGCGAGTTCAAACCTTCTCCGTCCTAAAGCTCCTGCACAGCGCGCTTCGTGCGAACGAAAGGTAGCTGCCTTGATACGTTGTGCGTTCTGTAAATCGATACAGGCTAGCTGAAATGGAACTTGCCGAATTCGATACTGCTTTCGAGAAGCTTCCAGAGGGTTACAGCGAAGGCACTTACGAAGGTCGGCGTTTCAGCATGATCGTCCGGCGATCCAAGGACAGACGTCGCAATAGTCTGTTCGCCAAGGAGTTGGCCGGGACCGACATTGTTAGCTTCAACTTGTATCGATTTACATCAGGTAGGACGTCGCTCAAGCCGTGTGAGATGTCTGCCCGAAAGGTTGTGGCATTTGTGCTGCATGTCCTACCGGACGCTTGATTGCCAAAAAGGCGATTCACTGCTTACAACTAGGACGGCCTGACGGCGGGCCCTGCTCTATTAAAGATTTGGCCTAGTTTTATCGAAACACGGGTTCGGCTGCCTTGCGCTCTTTCAGCCTTTTAGGCGCTTGCATCCGAAGCGATAACAAGACAACACAGGAGAAGCATATGAGAGCAGTATGGAATGGCGAAGTTCTAGCGGAGTCGAACGATACGGTCGTGGTGGACAACAACCACTATTTTCCGCCTGCGTCCCTGCGGCGCGAGTTCTTCAAGGACTCGGCGACCACTAGTGTTTGTCCGTGGAAGGGCACGGCTAGTTATTACGATATCGATGTGAATGGGAAGGTCAACAAGGATGCAGCGTGGCTGTATCCCACACCGAAATCGGCGGCGGCGAATATTGCTGAGCATGTGGCGTTCTGGAAGGGTGTGGAGGTTAAAGCCTGACCGCGACGTCGTGCATTGCTCAAGTGCGTCCAGGTTATTCCCAGGAGTCCAATCCGGGTTCGGCGAGCGCCACTTTCGCAGCCTCGTGGTCTTGATACGCGCGCGCCCCGACGTGCCTCTGCCGTCGGTGCCCCGCATGGAGACATGAGGTCCCTTTTGATACACGGCCAGCCGGGTCGAGGTGCTCACGGCCTGAGCAGCTGCACGGAAAGTGCAGCTGGAAGCCGCGTTGTTCATACAGCATTGACGGGCTGTAGGGAGGTCTCAAAAACCTGAAACGGCGATCTTTCCCTGGGTTCTGCCGCTTTGCAGCAGCGCGTGGCCTTGGCGTAGGTTCTGCGAACACGCACAGCTTGAAACTCTTAGCCGACAGCACGCCTCAGCACGCGCTTGAAAATCTGTTATCCAAAACTTTTGCCCTGCGGATGTGCTAAATATATGATTCAAGCGTATATTCACACCATGATTCATCACTCCACAAGCTTACGCTTTCGCCAAGTTTTCCAAATGCTGCGTGTGCTTATGCGGCGCCGAAGCCAAGCCCATCGCTCTTTTTCACGTTCGGCTACTGAACGACTACGTGATGCAATATGAGTCATAAATTTCGGTGGCTGCTAGCTCCTCTTTATAAGGTTGAACTGACATGACAAAAAGAACATTCGCGTTTGCTAGTGGCACTGGTTCTCAGACTTCTGGGCACCTCGAAACGCCGGAGGGGACACCGCGGGGCTGGGCAATTTTCGCCCACTGCTTCACCTGTGGGAAAGACAGTCGCGCCGCAGTTTACATCTCGCGTGCGCTGTCGAGAGCTGGTATTGGGGTCCTAAGATTCGATTTCGCCGGAACTGGGATCGAGGGCGGGACAGGAGAATCAGTCAACTTCGCGTCAGATGTCGACGACCTTCGTGCAGCATCAAAAGCGATGGCAGCGGCTGGCATGCCACCGTCGCTCCTGATCGGGCACAGCCTAGGAGGCATAGCTGCGATTGTAGCTGCGGGCGATATGCCTGACATTGTGGCGGTAGCGACAATCGGTGCCCCCGCCGACCTGCAGCATATCTTGCGCAACTTCCGCCAGAACGATCTAGACACAATTGCGAGCGAGGGGGAGGCGTCTGTGGAGATCGCGGGCCGCCCCTTCCTAGTTCGTAGCAGTTTTCTAGAAACGGTTGCAGGCATCGACGTTGAGGCATCCATTGCATCTCTGCGACGTCCCGTACTGATCATGCATGCTCCGATGGATGAAGTCGTCAGCATTGATCACGCTTCGCGCATTTTCATCGCGTCTAAGCATCCCAAAAGCTTCATCTCGCTCGACAATGCAGATCACCTTCTCACTGACGCCGCCGACGCGAACTACGTTTCGGCTATGGTGGCATCATGGGCAAGCCGCTTTCTCCCTCCGCTGACCGCGGATCTTCCCCAGGTTGAACTGGCCAAGGGTGTCGTCGCCACCGAAACTCTAGAGGGACTGTTCCAGCTCGAGGTCCGTAGCGGCGAGCACACTCTTTTTGCCGATGAGCCAGTTTCCGTCGGCGGACTCGCAACGGGACTGTCGCCTTACGAACTGGTCTCTGCCGGCCTCGCAGCCTGCACAGTAATGACGATGCGCCTCTACGCAAACCGTAAGGGCTTCCCACTCGAAAGAGCGAGCACTGCCGTGCAGCACGAGAAAGTGCGAGACATGATGCCGCCCGACCGTTTCACCCGCACCATCGTCCTCGACGGACCGCTGAATGACGATCAGCGCGCTAAAATTCTTGCGATCGCGGACCGGTGTCCCGTTGACCTGAGTCTCATCCGGGGATCGGACGTGCAGACCGAGCTCTTAAACACGAGTCAAGCTGCAGAACCCGCCGGGCCCGCTTGACCAAGGAATAGACGTTTTCCAAGGTCGCCTTTTCCTTAATTCGCAGTAAGGCTGGAGCGTCGGCAGCCTCACTGCACCCACTATCGCCCCCTCATGCTGATTCTGCCAGGTTCTAACGCACTTTCCGCCTTCCGTACCAAAGGCCTTTTGTCTCAGCTGCAAGCGATCGATGCTTCCATTCAAAGCATTAGCGGGCAGTTCCTCCATTTTATCGATTGGACAGCTGAGTCCGGGCAGAGTGTCTCAGGCCGACTGAATGCACTGTTGAATTACGGCGAGCCGTTTTCAGGCGATGCGTCGGGGGAAGAATTCATTGTAGTGCCCCGTTTCGGCACGATATCGCCTTGGTCGAGCAAAGCGACAGACATCGCCCGCAACTGCGGCGTAACGCAGGTCAGGCGAATTGAGCGCGGCGTCTCGTATCACATCACAACGAAATCCGACTCGTTCAGGACGCGTAACATACTTTCCGGTGCGAGCGTAGAAGCGGTAGCGGCGTTGTTGCATGACCGTATGACAGAAATAGTATTGCGGAGCGCGGACGATGCCTCCGGGCTGTTTCGCGATCTGGCGGCCAAGCTGCTGGAAACCATCGACTTGCTCTTTGGCGGCAAGAAAGCACTGGAAAATGCCAATGCCGTGCTCGGACTGGCGTTATCAGACGATGAGATCGACTACCTGCTGAACGCTTTCACTCAGCTCAAACGTAACCCTACCGATGTTGAGTTGATGATGTTTGCGCAAGCCAATAGCGAGCATTGTCGTCACAAGATTTTCAACGCGGAGTGGACCATAGATGGGGAAAGGCAGAGTAAATCGCTGTTTTCCATGATCCGCAATACGCACCAGTTGCACCCGCGCGGTACGGTCGTGGCTTACAGCGACAATTCTTCCGTGATTGAGGGAGCGACTATTTCGCGTTTTTATCAGCGCGGCGCGGTCGAAGGCAATGTCTACGCGGCTTCGGAAGAGCTGACGCATATCCTGATGAAGGTAGAAACGCACAATCATCCCACTGCAATTTCGCCTTTCGCGGGCGCTTCGACCGGCGCCGGCGGCGAGCTGCGTGACGAGGGCGCTACCGGGCGTGGCGCCAAGCCGAAAGCCGGCCTGACCGGATTCACAGTATCCAACTTGATGATCATTAATGCGGTGCAGCCCTGGGAAAATGCGCGCGATGTCACGCAAGCTTTGACTGAACGCGATGCTTTAGAGCATCCAGGCATCTACGGCAAGCCAGACCGGATCGCTTCGCCACTGCAGATCATGATCGACGGCCCCCTCGGCTCAGCCGCGTTCAACAACGAGTTCGGGCGCCCTACTCTCGGGGGTTATTTCCGCACCTACGAACAGAATATCGGTGGCCAGGTGGCTGGCTATCATAAGCCAATTATGATCGCGGGTGGCATCGGAAGCATTGCTGCCATCCACACCAAAAAAGACGATTTTCCGCCAGGCAGCCTGTTGATTCAGTTGGGGGGCCCTAGCATGCGCATCGGGATGGGCGGCAGCGCAGCGTCCTCGATGGCGACCGGAACCAATACGGCTGAACTCGACTTCGACTCGGTGCAGCGCGGCAATCCTGAAATGGAGCGGCGTGCGCAGGAAGTCATCAACAGTTGCTGGGCGATGGGCGATGACAACCCTATCCTTTCCATTCACGACGTCGGCGCAGGCGGCTTGTCCAATGCATTCCCTGAGATTACGAATGATGCCAAGCGTGGTGCCGTCTTTGACCTCCGTAAGATTCACCTCGAAGAAAGCGGCATGTCCCCAAAGGAAATCTGGAGCAACGAATCGCAGGAACGCTATGTCCTCGCAATTACCCCAGATAATTTGCCGTTGTTCCGGTACCTGTGCGAGCGTGAACGCTGCCCGTTCGCCGTGGTTGGCGTTGCGACCGAAGAGCGGCAACTGAAAGTGACCGATCCGGAACACTCCAAGAACCCAGTTGATATACCGATGGAAGTACTCCTTGGGAAACCGCCCAGAACGCACCGCGAAGTCAGACACGTCGAGCGCAGCTTTCACCCAATCGATTTGACCGGTGTCGATTTGGTGGAAGCGGCGCGGCGCGTACTGCACTTACCGACAGTGGCCGACAAATCATTCCTCATCACTATCAGCGACCGCACCGTAGGCGGCAATTCAGTGCGCGACCAAATGGTGGGACCATGGCAGGTGCCAGTAGCCGATTGTGCGATCACAACGATGAGTTTCGAAGGCTTTCGTGGCGAAGCGATGGCGATGGGCGAACGCACTCCCCTGGCAGCCATCAATGCGCCCGCATCGGGACGCATGGCGGTCGGGGAAGCAATCACGAATATCGCGGCCGCGCCGATCGCCGACATCTCGGACATCAAGCTGTCTGCCAACTGGATGGCAGCTTGCGGCCAGCCCGGACAGGATGCTGCGCTGTTCGACACGGTCAAGGCGGTCGGCATGGAATTGTGCCCCGCCCTCGGCATCAGCATCCCCGTAGGCAAGGATTCGCTTTCAATGCGCACGACCTGGCAGGATGAAGAAAACACTAAGACCGTCACTGCCCCGGTGTCGGTCATTATTTCTGCATTCTCCCCAGTCACCGATGTGCGGCAGGCGTTGACGCCTCAGTTGCGAATGGACACCGGCGAGTCGGTGTTGATTGCCATAGATCTGGGGCGCGGCAAGAAGCGCATGGGGGCGTCATCCCTAGCGCTCGTCATGCAGCAATTAGGCGACGAAACGCCGGATGTAGACGATGCCGGCGATGTGAAAGGATTTTTTCAGGCAATTCAGCAACTGGGCCGCGAGCAGAAATTACTGGCTTATCACGATCGTTCAGACGGCGGACTGTTCGTTACGTTATGCGAGATGGCCTTTTCGGGCCACTGCGGCATCTCGGTCAACCTCGATAGCCTGACCATCGAAACTGAGCAGGCTCAAGACCAGCGCGATTCCAAGAACCAGGCTTTGCAATCCGATGAGCGGCGCAACGAGATTAGCTTACGCGCGCTGTTCAATGAGGAACTTGGTGCGGTAATTCAAGTGCGCGCAGGGCAGACGAGCGAAGTATTGGACGTGCTGCGTTCCTACAATTTGGGTGGGTGCAGCCATATTATCGGCAAACCGAACGAGAGCGATGAAATAGATTTCGTGCGCGATGCCGTGGAGATCTACCGCCGGTCGCGCGTCGAGCTGCAGCGGCTGTGGAGTGAAACCAGCTGGCGCATCGCGCGCCTGCGTGACAATCCGGACTGCGCCGACGCAGAATACAACCGCATCCTTGACGTGGCGGATCCTGGCATTTCACCGAAACTGACTTTCGATCCCATGCTGGATGTCGCCGCCCCCTTCATTGCAACGGGAGTGAGACCGAAGATTGCCATCTTGCGCGAACAAGGCGTGAATTCGCACATCGAAACTGCTTACGTGATGCATCTATCTGGCTTCACGGCAGTCGACGTGCACATGAGTGATTTAATTGCCGATCGGGCCCGACTGGACGACTTTAAAGGCGTGGTCGCTGTCGGCGGATTTTCCTATGGCGACGTGCTAGGAGCGGGCGAAGGGTGGGCTAAAACAATTTTGTTCAATGCAAAACTTGCTGAGCAATTCACAAGGTTTTTCAACCGCTCGGATACCTTTGGTCTCGGCATCTGCAATGGCTGCCAGATGATGAGCAACCTCAAATCCATCATCCCAGGCGCTCATGCGTGGCCGAAATTCACCCGCAACAAGTCCGAGCAATTCGAGGCCCGCTTTGGCATGGTCGAACTTGCTGATTCGCCATCTATTTTTTTTGATGGCATGGCAGGCACTCAATGTCCGACCGCGATTGCGCACGGCGAAGGCTACGCTGACTTCTCACTGACCGGCAACCTAGATGACGCGATAGTGTCGATGCGCTACGTTGATAACTACGGGAATCAAACAGAATGCTACCCCTTTAATCCTAACGGCTCGCCGAACGGCATTGCATCGGTGACGACAACAGATGGTCGTTTCACGGTCCTCATGCCGCATGCGGAACGTGTATTCAGGACAGTGCAACACTCCTGGGCTCCCGAGGCGTGGGGTGATGAGTCGCCCTGGATGAGGATGTTTCGAAATGCCCGTATGTGGGTCGGTTAAGGCTGATGCAGAAGGCCGTGCTTAAGAATCATGTGCGGGCG
>Ga0308158_10001584_pt1 | contig 23902 bp, 29 predicted proteins | sample PhyBR2_FD_201038 | JGI IMG/M metagenome (GOLD analysis project Ga0308158, IMG submission 201038) | Phyllosphere microbial communities from UC Gill Tract Community Farm, Albany, California, United States - DLSLB.R2 | ecosystem: Host-associated > Plants > Phyllosphere > Unclassified | place: USA...
GAAAGGTCGAAATCCCGCCAATGATGACGAAGCCCGCTGCCACTGTCACGACTGCGGCTTGCATAAGCCGAAACGTGCGCATCGAGATTGGGCTCTCCCCTTGCGAGAGGGTCGGCTCGGTCTCGTCGTCACGATGATTGGCCGAAAATGGATTCACTTGCCAGTAGCCGTTCCCGACACCCGGCATGGCGTCATTATCGAACATGATAGGCTGGTTCGGATCAATCTGCATGGCGCACCTCGCCCGATAAGGTAGAGCGAAATGAACATGTTGGCAACGCGAGATCATCATCGGGTTCTGGCTGTTCAGCACCGTCCACCGGCGCTGAATGACCTGTCGGGCACTCTGATCTTCGGCTTCTCATGGCTACTGGTCATGGCGATCGGGCTCATGCCTATCGCCGAGGCTTCGCTATCTCGTTCACCTTCGGTCTCGATGCCGACGACGATCGCATTCTTTGTTGCGGTCGGAAGCGCGGTCCTCCTCCGCCGGCGCTATTCGTGGATGGGTCTGGTCCTCCACATCTTCGGTCAGATTGCCATCTGGCTTTCGCTGTTCGTGATGTCGCTCGCGATCGTGCTGATCGCGATCCCGCTCAAATGATCCCTTTGTGTCTCATCATCGGTGATAGCACCGCCCTAGGGACAGCAAACGCGCTTGCTGCGCAGGGAATACGCTGTGCCGTCCACGCGCGTGTCGGTGCGCCGTCAGGTGAGTCCGTCAAAACATTCAGGTCGCCCTTAGGTGCTGGCCGCGTCTTGATCGCTCTCGGTTCTAATGACCCGACCAACCCACGCCTAGCGCGCAACCTCATGGTTGTTCGTCAGAGAACGATGGGATCTCACGTCACCTGGCTTGCGCCCTATCACGCCAGCGCTGCCAGAATTGTCACGGACATAGCGCGTAGCTTCGGCGATCCAGTGATCGAGCTTGCCTCAGTTCCGAGCCGCGATCGCGTGCATCCGCAAAACTACCGGACGGTCGCAGCTGCCCTGCAGTGGCGAAAAACGGCATCGACCCGCGTGGAATATCGCGCCGAGCGCGCCCTTCCTCCACCGCAACATGAATCGTCGGTTCGCCAAGCAGTCGTGCTTAGCTTCTGATTGAGCATTTCATCAAATCCCCGACGTCTGCGGGGTTCAAATGGAGCAGGGATAATGAGTGGTTTTGACTTCGACAAAAGCGGCACATTCGGAAGCGAGAAGTCGGCCGACGATTATGCGAAACGCAACAATCTGAGCGTGCAGGATTATCAATTCCGTGAGACGGGCGAAGGCGAGAACGTCGAGTTAGAGGTCCGTCGTCCCGCGGTGGACGACGAAAAACTTCACGACACTGGTGAAGGCCGTAAAGAGGGCTTCTTCTGACTGCACAATTATCAGCTATCTGCCCGGCCGTAAGCCTCGCGGGGGTGTTCATGTGTTGGACCAGAGGCAATCACGGCGTCAAAAAAGACTGCCATCTGCTCGCTGCTCAACTCGATGGTATCTGACCAATCATCCGGAAAATGAACCTCTGGCTCGAACCCGCGATAGAATAGGTCGGGCCGCACTTTCCAAAGCTTTAGCATTTTCTCTTTGGAGTTATGTTTTACGAGGTTCACGAGCCGGCGAAGGTTTTCGACCTCGGGGCTAACCGGAATATCCATGGCTTCTAGAGCGGTCGCGAGCGCCCCGTGGTTGTCTTTGGAAGTGGTGAGCTTCGTCATCTTCCTGACGACGCGCTCCCATGCATGGTAGAGCGCTATCATCATGCTCTTACGCACCTCCATCTGGGTGCTTTTGATCGCCATGAAGTCGTAGTGGTAGCCCTCGTTCGGATCGTTGAGAAGGTCACCATCAGAGTCGAAGGTAGGTCCCTCGACTTCCCCCGCCGCAATCTTGCGGTCGTTTTCTGCCATCTCGGCAGCCACGCGCTCCTCATCCTCCCTCATCGCTCGTTCTGCGGCTTCCAAACCGCGCCGCACCAGGCCTACCGCCTCTGCGAGATCGTATGCGTAAGGGTTAAACTTCAGCCAGCTCATCGTTGGGTGATGCTTGACGGGCGACCGGTGGGTCAATCCGACAACCGACAAAGTGGGTGAGATTCTGACACAGTGGGTGAGATTCTGACACAGTGGGTGAGACCGTCTCATCCACTGTGTCACCAAAAATCGGATGAAAGCGCAGGATAACTGAGACTTGAGCCGAGAACGTGTAACCGTCTCGCTATTGGTTTCCTCTGGTTTGCTACGCGGCCGTGATCTTAGGATCTCAGGATGGGAACGGGTGTGATGGTGGCATGCCCTCGTCGTCTGCAGCTCATACAAACTAGGCGTGTCACCGCCTTGGACACCTCGCCAGCAAATCGGAACCGTTCAACGATCTTCTCCGAGGGTATGTTGATCGTTCTCCCGCACTTGCAGACGATGCGCATATCAGATCGATCGCCGGCCCACTGCGCCAGTGTCACGTAATTTCCCTCGGCCGTCCCTGGCATTCAGCCCATACTCGTCTGGTAGTTCATGGCGGTGTGACCTCCTCGTAGCAGCCCGCGCGCCGGAGCTGACGGACGATCCCATTAAACGCGGCGGTGACGCCTTGAGCGCGTCCGATCTCGTTGTTCTGCGAGCCTGAATCCCAATAAAGCGCCAGCGGCCACTTCTCAGGGCAATGCGGCAGCAGGCAACGCAAAGCGAGGCGGACTTCCGGTACGTCCACTCGTGACTCCGAACAGCGCGACACGCCGGTGCGTAGGATATGCAAGGATAGCGCGATCACGACGCGCTGATGCCTGGGGAGCTTTGACACAGATCAATGGAAGTCATGCGACTTGAATCGCACGACTTGCTCCGGGTCCATGCCATCCGCGTGGGGCGGCCAATACTGATTGCGCGGTTCCGGCTCCCAGCCCTTGTCACCGCGGTCGGGCGAGCCGGGATGCTGCGCGGCATCCCCTCGCCCGGTTCGGTGCGGAAACGACATGTCGCCGACGCGGTGCAGCAGGTCGCCATGGTCGATGATCCGGTCGCAGATCACATGGATGATCTCGCCTTCCTTCTGAACGCGACCCTTCATGCCGACCATCGAGGCGCTCATGATCGTGCGCCGTTGCGCCTCGAAACGGTCGGGCCAGAGGATGCCGTTCGAGACGCCGGTTTCGTCCTCGATAGTTATGAACAGCACACCCTTCGCCGAACCGGGCTTTTGGCGGACCAAAACGATGCCAGCGACCTCGACGTGGCGGCCGTCGCGGATGTTCGCGAGATCGGCGCATTTCGTAACGCCGCGCCGTGTTAGCTCGTCCCTCACGAAGGACAGCGGATGGGCGCGGAGCGACAGCTGCAGCGCGCGATAGTCCTCGATCACCTCTCGACCATCTGTCAGAGCACGGAGCGCGACGTCCGGCTCTACGCCCTCGGCGCTGAACGTCTCCGCCTGGCGATCGGCTGCGGCGAAGAGTGGTAAGGGCGCTTCGCCCAAGCCACGCACCTTCCACAGACCCTGCCGGCGATCGACGCTGAAGCTGTGAAAGGCGTCGCCATCGGCTAGTTTCTCGATCGAGGCGCGCTGCACCCCCGATCGCCGCCAGACGTCCTCCACGCTCTCGAATGGCGTCGTCGTGCGTGCGCCGACGATCTTGGCGCCGTCCGCATTCGACAGGCCGCGTATCTGCCGCAATCCAAGGCGCACGGCGAGATACCGTCCGCCCGTGCGTTCCAGCGTGCAATCCCAACGACTGGCGTTGACGCAAGGAGGCCGCACCTCGACGCCGTGGTCGCGCGCGTCGCGGACGATCTGCGCCGGCGCATAGAAGCCCATTGGCTGCGCGTTCATGAGCGCGGCACAGAACACGTCGGGATGATGATGCTTCATCCAGCTACTGGCGTAGGAAATCTTGGCGAAACTCGCCGCATGGCTCTCCGGGAAACCGTAGGAACCGAACCCCTCGAGCTGGCGGAACGTGCGCTCTGCAAACTCCCTCGGATAGCCGCGCTCAACCATCCCTTCGATCAGCTTCTCGCTGAAATGAGAGACGCCGCCCGTGAATTTGAAGGTCGCCATTGCCCTTCGCAGCTGGTCTGCTTCGGCGGGCGTGAAGCCGGCTCCGACGATCGCGACCTTCATGGCTTGTTCCTGGAACAGGGGCACGCCCAGCGTCTTTTCCAACACGGCGCGTAATTCCGGCCGGGGATATTCCGGTTTCTCCAACCCCTCGCGCCGGCGGAGATACGGATGGACCATGTCGCCTTGAATCGGTCCCGGCCGCACGATCGCCACCTGGATCACTAGGTCGTAGAAGCGTCGTGGCTTCATGCGGGGCAGCATGCTCATCTGCGCGCGGCTCTCGATCTGGAAGGTGCCGAGCGTGTCTGCCTTTGAGATCATGGCGTAGACGTCGGGATCGTCGTCCTGCAGGTCCGCTAGCCCGACGCGGAGCCTCTTATCCGCCTCCAGCATGTTGAAGGCTCGGTTCATGCAGCCAAGCATGCCCAATCCGAGGACGTCGACCTTCATGAATTTGAGCGCGTCTATGTCGTCCTTGTCCCACTCGATGATCTGACGGTCCTCCATGGCCGCAGGCTCGATTGGAACCAGGTCGTCGAGCCGGTCATGCGTCAGCACGAAGCCGCCTGGGTGCTGAGACATGTGCCTTGGAACGCCGATCAGCTTGCGTGCAAGGTCCAGCGTCAGGCGTAGTCGACGATCACCGATATCGAGGTTCAGCTCCTCGACCTGCTTCTCGCCCACGCCGTCCGCCGACCAGCCCCAGACCAAGCCTGCGAGAGAGGATGTTAGATCCTCCGGAAGTCCAAGCGCCTTGCCCACGTCGCGCACGGCACCGCGCGCGCGGTAGCGTGTGACGACGGCCGTCAGCGCGGAGTGATTCCGGCCGTAGGTCTCATAGATCCACTGGATGATCTCTTCGCGGCGCTCATGCTCAAAGTCGACGTCGATATCGGGCGGCTCCCGCCTCTCGCCTGAGACAAAGCGCTCGAAGAGCAACTCGTGCTTGATCGGGTCGATCGACGTCACGCCGAGCACGAAACAGACGCAGCTATTGGCGGCCGAACCGCGCCCTTGGCACAGGATGCCTCGCCGACGCGCCTCACGCACGATGGCGTACACGGTCAAGAAGTAGGGCGCGTAGCCAAGCTCACCGATCAGCCGCATCTCATGGGTAATCTGGTCGGTATAAGCCTGGGGCACGTTGCCATCGAACATCCGGTCGACAGCTTCATCCGCCAAGCGCTGGAGTGCTTCGTGAGCGGTCAGCCCGTCGATGAGCTTCTCGTGCGGGTATTGGTACTGGAGCTCGCCAAGGTCGAACGTGCAGATGCGCGATATGTCGACGCTGGCCTGCAGCGCGTCGGGGTAGGCACGGAAGCGTCGAACCATCTCGTCCGGCGATTTCAGCGCGCGATCGGCATTGACCTCTCGCCGGTAGCCGAGCTCGTCGACGGTGCATTTCTCGCGCACGGCCGTCACCACGTCCTGCAGCAGCCGTGCCTCAGGCGAGTGGTAGAGCACGTCGCCGGTGACGACTGCCCGAACGCCGGCACCGCCCGCCTGACGCGCCAAGGCATCGATCCGCACTGCGTCCCCCGGCCGACGCCGTTGGAACAGCGCCATGTAGCCGCGCCGTCCGTAGATCGCCTTCAGGTCCCTCAGCGCGGCAAGGTTCTCCTCGTCTGCCTCATGGGGCAGCAAGATCGCCAGGACGCCTTCGGACCATGGTTCGAGGTCGTGCCAGTGGAGGAGGCATCCGCCCTTCCCTGCCCGCTTCTTGCCCACAGTCAGCAGTCGCGTGATGCGCGACCAGGCGGGGCGGTTGGTGGGATAGAGCAGCAGGCGACGGCCGCAGGATAGATCAACGCGCGCTCCTGCGATCGAGCGGACGCCTGTGGCTTTCTGCGCCTCCCACGCGCGCACGACGCCGGCGACCGTGCCGATGTCGCTGACGCCGATCGCTGGATATCCAAGCAAGGCCGCAGCCGCGAACAGCTCCTCGGGGCTGGACGCGCCGCGGAGCAGTGAGAAGTGCGTCAGCACCTGAAGCTCGACATAATGGGTCATCCGAAGACCCCGTGCATCCACCAGGACAGGTCGCCGGTATCATCCTCGAACCCGTCACCGCGGCGGAATACCCAGTACCGGCCGCCCGCATCGTCCTCGACCCGGTAATAGTCACGGACTGCCCATATCTCCGCGTCGCGTCGCCACCATTCGCCATGAACGCGCTCGGGACCGTCGCCGGCGACGACCTTGTAGACGGTTCCCCGCCATTCGAAGCGTCGCGGTGGCTGGTCGGGCATCAGCGCGATAACCCGGTGCAGCGGCTCTGGACGCGCGAAAAGACGCACCGGACGTTGCCAAGCAGGCCAATCACCCGGCAGGACATTCGGGTCGGAGTGAGCGACGGCTCGCTCCGGCACATGGCTCTCCACCGGGGCTATGCGAAAGACTGACTGCATCCCGATCCGCCCGGCGATCACGTCGACGAGGCGCGCTGGATCGCGCACCAGCGTTTCGCCTGCCAACACCGCGCCAAGATCAACCGCATCAAGCGGTTCGGTATGCGGCGCTACCATCGTAAATTGCTCGAGGCCCCAACCAGGGTCGATGCGCTCGATCCGCAGTTTCAATAGTCGCAGAAGGTGCGAAACCTCGCGCGTCGGCCGCGATGTGCCGATCGCGACAATCTGTTCGGTGCCGTCGACGCGCATTCCCGTCAGCCTCAGCGATCGAGCGCCGAGTCCCCTCCCCTGCAGCACCTCGGCGAGGTCCCCCAAAAGATCCGACATGACCTTCTCGATTGCTTCAGCCGTGCTGATCGGTTCGAGCAGCCGGCGCTCGACCGCCGGCACCTCGGGGTCGTCTCGCGGTGTAATAGGCTCGGCGATACCGCCTAGCGCCTGATCGAGACGCGTGATCGCCGGCAAACCAAGTCTACGTGCCAGCGGACCGCGCGCGACCGGCAGCAGGTCCGCGACACGCTCGAACCCGAATTTGCGCGCGGCCGACAGCGCGGTCGCCGACAGGCGCAGCGCCGCGATCGGCAACGAGCTGATTGCCTCGACCGTGCCGTGTGGATCGACGCGCGTCAGCTCGCCTTTCCCGAACCGCGCTAGGGCATGTGCGGCGCCTGGCGTGTCAGCGACAGCCACGCGAGCGGTGAAGCCTGCCCGCCTGCAGAAAGCCAGGAGACGGCGACAGAAGTGCTCCTCTCCGCCGTGGAGATGATCGCAGCCTGCGAGGTCGATCCAAAGGCCATCCATCGGCGTCACCGCGGCGACCGGCGACCAGCGCCGGACCGCTAGTAGTGCAAGGCGATCGAGCAGCGCCGCGTCTGCTGCGGGTTCGGCCGGACGGAAATCGAGATCCGACACAAGCGCGCGAGCATGGGTCGCGGCCATGCCGGCATGGATCCCCAACGCCTGCGCGCCCGTGCAGGCGGCGACCACCTCCTCGCGACGACCGATCTTACCGATCAGTGCAAGCGGGGCGTGATCGACGGGGGTCGCTGCGGCCGGCGCGCTTCGCATAGTGAGCGCAGCCGCCTTGTAGGGGTGGCTCGCCGCCTCCGACCGTCGGCCGAGCTCGCGCATGGGTGGCTGTGCATGGACAGGCAGCGACGCAATTTGTGCCTCCACCTCTTCGCGCGATTGCGCACTGGTCCGCGCCCAACGGGCACCAGGACGCCAACCGCCGCCCCGCGGCACCGAGCAGGCGCCGGGATCGTCGTCGACCGGTAACTGGAGGGGCGGGCGCTCAGGCGGCCGCGAAGCGGGCCGTTCCAACCGTCTCAGCCGTTCGATGGCCAAGTTCGGTAGGAACAGCGAGACAACCCGTCTCATCGCTGGCCTCCAATATCAGGGAAAAGCCCTCACCTCCGCGCTGTCGCGCGAGTTCGATCGACCACCGCGCTCTCCCTACACCCGCGACATCCAACCGCGCCGAAGGCGCGGAGCCGATCCGCCAGCGCGTCCACGCGGCAGATGGCTCGGCGAATGGATCCTCGTCGCGTTTGCGTCGACGGCGCATCAGCAAGATGGGCATATCGGCTTCAGCCGCGACCAGCTGCAGGCGGCGCGTGGCAACCATTGATACCTTACTCGCGTCCGCGACGATCGCCGACGGCGTGCCGTCGCGCGCAGCGTCCTCGATCACGGCGAGCAGCGTGGCATCGTCGGGTGTGTGCGCGTAGATGACGCTTGCAGCCGTGAGGCCCGCCTGAGCCAGCCCCGGTGCGTAGATATCGGGCCGGCAGCTTGCCCAAAGCACCAGCCCGCCGGCGTTCGCCGCTTCACGGGCCGCAATTCCGGCCAGGAACAGCGTCGTCGCCGCGTCGTCGACCAATGCCCCGGATTTGGCGGTCGCTTCGTGCAACGCTCCGGCACGTAGCCCCCCTGCCCCGAGCCGATTGTCTATCTCATCGATGCCGAACGGCAGCACACGATAGTCCGCGACCGGCGTGGCGATCGTCCGGAGATGCGCTATGCTTGGCGCGAAGGAATCGGGGGCGGCGGACATCGTGTTCTAAGACTCTACTCGTTCCCTTTATGTTCCGTTAATGCGATCAGTTGGTCAAGCGCCGATCGTCTCAGCTCGTCGTGTTGAAACGGAACGCAGGCGATACGAAGAGGCAACAGACGGTGAAATTCCGCTTCCCAAGACTCGTCGCGTGACTCATAGAAATACGATGCCGATCCGCGCCGAAAACCGCTGGCTCTATCCGATCGACTGGCAGCAGCTGTCAGGCGCGATCCGGTTCGAGCGTGCTGGCCGGCGCTGCGAGCAATGCCGTCGGCCGCACCTTCGGCGCGTCGCGCATCTTGGCGATGGACGCTGGTGGGATGCGGAGTCGTCGTGCTGGCGATCGGACCATGGCAAGCGTGTCTCGATGAAGGCCGGCTTCACGCTTGCGAGCGTGCGGATGACGTATGTCGTCTTGGCGTGTGCGCACCTCGATCATGATCCGAGCAACAGCACGCCGACGAACCTCCGCGCGCTCTGCCAACGCTGCCACATGATCCACGATGCAGCCGAGCACCGTTGGCAGCGCTGGTGGAACGCGTTCCGGCTCCGGGCGCTGCGGGACCTCTACGAGGATCCCCGGATAACGCGCGAGCGTCACGCCGTCCGATAACGTCCGGCGGATCCACGTAATTTACGCCCTCGTCTCTCTGCCGTTCTCATCGACCCAAGCGAGTAGCTCGAAGCCCTGTGATCCTCCGCTCAGGGCGTCGATCGGATTGATCTCTGCCACCTCGAGGAGATGCTGCCAGATCGCCTCCACGTCATCATAGGCTCGCGTACAAAAATCCCAGGTGAGGCGTTCTTCGTACTCCGGACGGTAATCACGCAACTGCTTCCGAAACTCGGCATCTGTGCCAACGGCTTCCCACTCCCGCACCTTTGGCTTGTGCGGTTTAGGATGGGCGAACATGTTTCGTAGCTCGTTGAGTTCGCCGATCGTTGCGTAGGGTCGCTTATTCCAATCGATGTCCACGCCGGTCATTCTCCGAAGGGCTTTGACCTTGTCCTTCGTGCTCTTGCGTTCGTAGTCACTCCAACTCGCAGCGGTCGAGCCTTTGTCGGTTGCTGAGCGCTCAATCAGTGTCATGCCGACGAAGTTGACGTACCCCTCCAGCGCAAACGCGACCATTGTCACCATCGCCATCATGTCGAGGAAGATGCCATCGCCACGATCTTTGTCTTCGAAGGCCTTCGACAATCTCTCGCGCATGTAGAGAGCGGCGTTCGCGATGTCGTTGTGGGGAAAGTCGGTGGTGTCATTTGTTAAACGGGCACGGATGCGGGGTTGTTTCACATCATCAGTCATAGGCATTCGAGCCGAATAAACGTTGGAAGAAGCCCTTCTTCGCAGGCGCGCTGACGGAAGGTCCCAAGACCGCGGCCCCGGATTTTGCGAGATCGGTAAAACTATCAGGCTCCATTCGACCTGCTTCAATCTCTCGCGTAACAACATGATGGAAAATAGCTGGATCGATGTTCTCACCGTCTAAGGTAGCTTCTGATATGGCGAAAGCGTAGCGGTCGGCCAGTATCGCGTCCTTCAGCTTCGTCGCATCGTTGCCCTGCGCTTCCAGCGATCGGACAGCTAGTCCCATGACGGCGTGAAACGCTTGCAAAAGCGCTACACGGTCTTGTTCTTGTTCTATTTCATCGAGCAAGCTGACAATTCGGTCTCTGACCGGAAGCGGCTCGATAGTCTCTTGCTGCCCGAGCTCGTCCAAGAATGCAGCTACCCGCGGATCCATATTACCCCCTGTGTTTGACTGAACCTTACTGCTTGGGTGTCAGAGATCGATGTTTCGTTTCTTCATGGCCTCTGCGGCAAGATCGGCAATCGGCCCAACGCCGCCGACGGCTTCGTAAACGACGGTCACGTCGTGGTCCTCGAGCTTCTCGAGCATCAGTGCGACCGCCCGCGCGTTCGCCTCATCCAGCACGGTCTTTGTGTCGTCGCTCGCCATGGGTAAGGATCCCCTCGTTTTTTCGAAGGAGCAAGACTAGCATGAACATCAGTGAGCTGGCCAAGGGCGTCGCCACGTCGACGGGATCGAGCGAAGCCGAAGCGAAGAAGGCGATCGGCGCGGTTTTCGATCAGATTGCGGACGCTGCCTCCAAGGGTGATGAGGTATCAATTCCTGGGTTCGGCAAATTCGCCGTGAAGGACCGGCCGGAGCGTCAGGGCCGCAATCCCGCGACCGGCGAAGCCATGACGATCGCGGCGTCGAAGAAGGTGTCGTTCACTGCCGCCAAGGGCCTGAAGGACAAGCTTTAACGGACATGCGCCGGCGATCGTTCGCCGGCGCCAACAGGAGGCGCGGATGTGTAATCGTTACAGGCTGACGGCGAAGCAGGTCGAGGTGGTTTCGACGTTCGGCATCCGCCCTCCCTATGAGGTCGATGAGACGTTTCCGGCGGGCGATATCTTCCCCACTGGCAAGAAGACGCCTTTCTATGGAGCTGTCATCGTTCAGGACGCCGACAGTAGACGGATCGAGCGGATGGAATGGGGCGTACCTACCCAGGTTCCCAGCAAACGCGATCCCGCCACGAAGCTAACGAAGTACGTCACTAACGTCAGGAATCTTTCGTCCAGCTTCTGGCGATCGATGCTGACAACGCCCGGGCGACGTTGCCTCGTGCCGGTCACATCCTTCTCAGAGTACGGACTTGCGCCGGGTGAGGACGGGAAAAAGCCATTACACTGGTTCGACGTCCCAAGCCGACCCATATTCGCTTTCGCAGGCATTTGGCGTCCCACTGAGCGAGGAAACGCCTACGGCTTTCTCACAACCGAACCGAACAGCCTCGTCGCGCCGATCCATCCAAAGGCAATGCCTGTGATTTTGCACGATGAAGATTATGGAAGATGGCTCACACTTCCATGGGATGATATTCAGGATCTGGTATCTCCATATCCCGCCCAACTTATGAGCGTGTCTTGACCACTTCACCGCTTGAGGCTGATAACGCCGCTGTCACTACTGACGAAGGTCGTGCCGATCGGGTGCAGTTAGAAAGGCTGTTATCTACGTGGCCGATCGCCGCGGCCTTTTTGACCGGCACAATCTATTATACACTAACAAAGGCGCATGCGTCCTACCTCAATGAGTTTGGGTTGGGTGCGTCGACGTTCTCACATTCAATTTTCGAGCTCGCTGCAAGAGATCTCTTTACCTTGCTGCTCGTCATTTTCTTCCTGGTTGTCGCTTTAGTATTGAACAGACTGATCGTTGGGGAATGGCTGTACCGAAAGATAGACGGTGCTGCGGACTGGACAACGAATTGGCTTACGGCGACGGCTAATCGAAGGCGAGTGTCATTACCCATAGCACTGGCATTGATGCCGGTTCTTACGTTGGGAGTAGTAGTCGCCATCTCTGACTTTACCGGTCGCGCGCGAGCGGAAAGTCTTAAGTCGGAATACGCCAATAGTTGTCGACATTGTTGGGTCTACACTGATAAGCTTGGAAAGAAGCTTTTAACAGGAGCTCCGATTGATCAAGATGCCAACCGGATAGCTGTGCTGACCGCGACCGGCGCCTCGTTTCTGAAACTTGACGATGTTGGCTTCGTAAAAAGAGTGCCCGCCCACCCTGACAATAAAAAGCCGGTGCCAACGGCAAGCCCGTCAATGACAAGAGTGGACCCTCAGAAACCTCCGTCTGTAACAGCCCCAAAGGGAGCGAGTTTAGAGCCAAAGAAAACACCCTAGGATCTCAGCTGGCGACAGCCATAGCGGTTGCATCAACCATGTATATGGGCTCACGAGGCCGCTTTATGCATTATCTTATCCGATCCAACGACCTATTGCTACGCCGCAGACGAATAGAATAGGAAGCATGATGAAATTCAGGCGCCTCCCTACCACGTTCCATGGGTCTCGCCTGGACGTCAGTAGAGCGCGCGTGTGGGCCAGCTTCTTAGACCCTGCCTCCAACTCGGCTTGCGCGTCGATCAACGCATTGGCGTCGTCGAACAGGACATCTAGCGCACTCGGCAGATCCAATCGCCGAATACGTGTGAGGCGAGCCTCAGGATATACTCGAAGGTCTTCCTCTGTCATATCCTGACTAGAGAATCCCCCGCCCTCGTCCTCTATTAATGGCGTCGGCCACGTAAATCCAAAGCGCCCATAGAATTTGATCAAGGCGTCTCTTCTCGCTTCGAACTCCTTAGGTGACTCACTCTTCGGGTCCTGACGCACAATTCGGATAGGCACCACCCCAATACTGGGAAATGTTCGCTTCGCCCACGCCACTACTATGTTAAAGACGATACTCCCTATACCATGAAATTTGAGGTGTGGGACGTCGAGGTATACCCCTCCCGGTGTTACCTTGACCCTGGCAAGCTCCTTAGACCCCCCCCCGATCATGGCAGGCCGGGGATTCCTTGGGTGGCTATGGTTGTTGGCAACAAGCACATCAATCGCTGTGGGTCCGCCAGCTCCCGGGTCGCTCTCATAGGAACCAATAGAAACGACGTACTTACGACCATCTTTCGCCGTAACCTCAAACACCTCCCACTTGTATGGTTTGGAGGTTGTTCTCACGGATGGAAGAGCATCAGCAATTTTGGGATTGAGTTCAAACATCTTGCCTCCGCGCGAAGGATTGCTTGGGGTATCAATGTCAGTCGCTGCCGCAGGTTCTCGGCCCTATACCGCAAGTTTCAATCGGTGCGCTCTGGGTATACCCTCTGCGTTCCGACGCGATACCTAGTGATAGACTGACGCCTTCTCTGACCTTAGATCGAGAGCGTTCCGCTCACCAATTCGCGTTGAGAACATCAAGAGTCCACCAACCCCAGCGGAGCTTCCATGGAGCCTCGAGTGGGATGACAACTTGCTTGCCCTTATAAACGGTGACAGCTTGAAGCTTTCCTACATCGACAGTTTCAACCCTCCCCTCCCCAACGAAGATCGCCATACGGGAGCTATTTGCGGCGAGCGGACGACCGATAACATTTGCTCTGCCCTCCTGCTTATATTCGAAGCAGCCGTTAGCGCAGCCGTTAGCAGACACAAGCCAGGATGCCTGTGAAAGTCGCCACTTTCCGATACTAGAACCAGATGCATAAAGAAGCATTCCAAGCAACGGAACAATGACGATGCTACCTACGAGCAGCGCTCGGCTACGTTGCTTTACAGGATCGGATGACACCCAGCTTCGGAGGCTTACAAGGCGTGCTGGCTCACCAAAACGAGCAATATACTTGGCGGAAAGCCGCTTGCTAACCCAACCAACGGGCAAGCCTATCGGCCAATAGAGAATGAACACCACAACTGAGAATACGAAGAGTGCCTTCAGACCACCGCCGATGACTTCTACCGGCGATCCGAGAAACCCGGAGGCATCAAGCCCAAATGGCCCCAAGGCCGCTTGATTTGCGGCTTGGAAGAGAAAATAGAGGGCCGTCCCACCTACCGCCAAGATTGAGGCGCCGTAGGTTAATGTACGCTTAGCCCATCTAGCCAAGGTCGTGTCAGTGCTGATCGCGGGGGGAATGGCCATTGCCATTAAGTAGGCGTGGCTCTTGTTCTGTCTAGTAGAATCTAACCCTCCGCAGAGCTCGACCGTGGGTACTTTTTGGGTATACCTCCTGAAGACCGGAGCGTTCCCGGTCCCTTTTCCGTTCCCCCCAGACTTTAAAAGGACTGGACATGAGAGGACCGGTCATAAAGGACTGAGGCATGTTCGTTCGTGCTTATCTACGTGCATCGACCGCTGAGCAGGATGCTACCCGCGCCCGCTCCGCACTTGATGCGTTCGCCCTCTCTCACGGGCTCCGTATCGCATCCCGCTATGTCGAGCATGAAAGCGGCACGCGGTTGGATCGGCCGGAGCTGTTTCGTTTGCTGGACGATTGTGGACCAGGAGACGTCCTTCTCGTCGAGCAGATCGATCGCCTTTCGCGCCTTAGTTCGGCCGATTGGAGCAAGCTGCGATCGCAAATCGAGGCGCGCGAGGTACGGATCGTGTCGTTAGACCTCCCGACGTCATGGAACCTGATCGCCCCTCCTGATGAATTTACGGCGCGCATGTTCGCCGCGGTGAACGGGATGATGCTTGATGTCCTCGCCGCGGTTGCTCGCAAGGATTACGATGATCGTCGGCGCCGACAGGCAGAAGGTGTCACGCGTGCGCGAACGGCAGGCCTCTATCGGGGACGATCGGAGAACACCGCGCGCAATGCGGCGATCGCGCGATCGCTCCGGGATGGACAGAGCTGGCGGGAGATCATGAGCGCGACGGGATGCAGTCGAACGCTCCTCGCGAAGATTGCCAAACGCGTTAAGGCGGAGCTTAGCCCACCCGCTGCCCCCTCCCCTGTCCCCGGAGGTTGAAGGGCGTGATTATCAGTGTCCGAACACTGTAAAGACCGTTAGCGGAATAGCCTTTTAATATCCTTCGGATCGTCATCCGCATGGGATCCCTTTGACAGCAGCAATCAAGCAGGATACACCTTTGCCGCGTAATATCCTTTTGGGGTGCATTCATGATTATTACGATCGGAAACACGAAGGGTGGCGTGGGTAAAACCACCTTAGCGGTCCAGATCGCGATAGCCCGGGCGATGGCCGGTAAAGAGGTTTGGCTCATTGACGGCGACCGTCAGGGAACCGCAGCTGCCGCTATCGATGCTCGCGCTCAGTCGGGACGCCTGCCCGGCATCGCATGTGCGAAATACCCAGACGGCCCGGCGTTGCGCGCCCAGGTCCAGCAGCAACGTGACAAGTGGGAAGACATAATCATCGATGCTGGCGGTCGAGACTCGACAGCTCTCCGTGCAGCTCTCGTGCTCTCGGACGTGCTTCTCGTGCCGTTCGCCCCGAGGTCCTACGACGTTTGGGCGCTCGAGGACATGGCCGCCTTGATCGACGACGCCCAGAGCGTGCGCGACGGCCTGCGCTGCTTCGCTGTCATGAACCAAGCGGATCCCGGTGAGAAGTCGACCGATAACGCTGAGGCGGCCGCAGCGGTAAAGGACTTCCCACAATTCGAGTACCTCCCCTTCCCTATCCGACGACGAAAGGCGTTCAGCAATGCAGGCGGCGCTGGCCTGTCGGTCGCGGAATTGCCGTCGAAGGACGGCAAAGCAGCGTCAGAGCTAGACATGCTGATTTCATCGCTGTTTAATATCCCTCCGCGATCCTAATAGGAGCCAGAGCAATGGCGATCACTCCACGTCCGAAGCCAACGGCAAGCTCCGCTGCTACCGCCGCTCAAGACGCTTTTATCAGCGGCGCGCCTGATGCCAGCCCTGCTCCAACGGAGGAACCGAAGGGGTATGAGAAGGGGATTAAGAAAGGCAACAAGCGCCAAATCACGCTGACTATCGCGCCCGAACTTCTTGAACGCGTTGACCAGGTCGCAAAACGCACTGGGCAGGCAAGGGCGGCCGTTATCAACATGGCTATCTTTCAGGCCATTGAGGGCGATCTGTTTCGGTCGTGAAACTCGTGATACCGATAGCTTCGATGTAGCTGGATTGAAAAGGGTCGAGAGTAGGGAGCCCTCTTCCGTTCCACCTCATATGAAGGTGATGCGGTTCGTAAATACGATCCCTTTAATATTAAAATGCACGTCATATAGGGGGGTAGTGATGGAACGGACTTTCGAGAGCGAGTCGGTGCCTGTGGCGATCGAGAGTTGGGTCGATTACCTCGTTGTAGGGCAGGATGAGATCGTCTGGTTCTCTGCCGTCGAGGACGATCCGGATAACGACGGTCCGCCGTCATGGACGATGCCAAACGCTAACATCGTCGCCTACGGGCGCGGCCCTGGGTTACAATCCGATCAGGAGCTGCTCGCTGATGCCGTCAAGGATCGTGCGGCCGCGACGCTCGAGTTGCCTCAAACGAGATACCGGTGCTTTCTCGTGGAGGGACGGCAGACTGTCATCGACGACCCTAACCTGACGGGATTTTTTCCAGTTCAGTGGGTCGGCTCTAGCTACGAGCATTCGCCGATCGCGGATATCCGAGGGTACGACCTCTTTCGGATGCCAACGGCCGGTTACCTGTTTCTAGTTGTGCAACGCGCAGACGGGCGGGCAGAGATCGAGTGTGTCATCCGGCCGCAGGACGTCCCCGCAGGCAGCACGATGACCGATGCTGTCGATGTAGCGATGGAGGCGGTCGGACTCGAGATTCTGGCCAATCCCCTCTAACTCTCCCTCGGGAAGTTTTTAGGCGCCTCCCCGTCGTCAAAGTGACTTTAATATTAAATTCATTGTAGGGCCACCTATAAGGATAGCCCGATAACGGTAAGGGACATGGCAACTAGGCCTGCCGCGAGTTTGCCCGCGCCAATCACCCGGGCCGTCGCTCCGAACCGCAGCCTCCTCCAGCTCCGGTCGATCGCCGTTCTGGTGCTCAGCGTGCCGTCGACCAAGAGAACGGAGCCTATCACGAACATGAGGATCGTTACGCCCTTGGCGAAGGTCCTCACGTCCATCCCCGATAGCACGAACGCAATCACCAGGATCGAGGTCGCCACACCATAGCCAGAGCCGATCAGCTCGAGCAGGTTCGCAAGCCGATAGGCCCTCTGCAGGAGCATCGTTCGGACAAGCGCCAAAGGGCGTCTGCATGTCCGGCAAGGCTCGATCGAATGCAGAGCGGGGAGGGGGCTTACGATCTGTTCGCAGCACGGGCATAGCAAGCGTGGAAGGTCGATCCGATGAGGTAGTCTGCCCACCTGCAGTTTCGCGTCGGGGTGTGAGCTACTGGTCGTGGTCATCGATATTCACTCTGTCATCCCAGACCATATCCTCGTCCTCTGCCCCGTAGCGGACTGGTACTGCGTCGGCCCTGAAGCAGGCTGGGTCGCAGTGAACCATCGGTCGACCTCGACAGACCATTTGCTTCCCTTCGGCCATGACGGGCCAGTTTCCCAAGCGCTGGCACCGGTTGTTATGCCGGTCCATAAACCCGCACGGCACCGCGATCGGGTTCGCCGCGGCCAACAGCGTCTCAGGCTCATGCTCATGCTCGCCAGCTTGGTCGGCATCGGTTTTGTCGGCCGGATCGAACAGGTCGGTTTGCGTCATCATCGCGGTGGCCCATCTGGCTGAAGGGGAGGGGAGGTGGCCGGCGCTTTCGCCCGACCATTCGCACCTTCCTCCCCCCTCCACTCTATTGCCGTGGGGCGCCTGTAGGCGCGGATGCGGCCGGTCCTGGCACACCCGGCGCAGGAGCGGGGGGCACGCTTGCCACTGGGGCCAAGCGGCTCTGAGCCTGCGTCGTCAACTTGATGAAGGCGTCGAGCATCGCAAGGGAGGTGATCTTGCCCATGTCGGTGCTGGTGTACGTGCCTCCCAGCGCCCCGATGCCTGTATTGGTGAGGATGCCGCCACCCAGGATCGATAAATCCTTCTTGCGTGCCGACCCGGTCGCGACGGCCTGCTGGATACCGGTCTTCACCTCGACCAGCGTCAACATGGTCTGGCTGGCTTTCACCTTCTGCTTGAATCCGAGACCGCCGGGGAACATCGATCCGAGACCGCCTCCGCTACCGCCAGAATCGTTATCGGAGTAGAGAACCTTTGCCTGAAGGAGATAGTCCGCAGCCTTGAGGGTCGCTTGGTTGTTCGCGCCAGCGACTGCCCCGCCGGCTGCAAGCTGTCGCTCCCGTTGAAGGGCATCGAACGCCTCACCGCGGTCGACGATCTGGAAGCAACCTGATTGGGAGACCAGGAGCTTGAGGATGGGGAGGGGGTCGACGCGTTGGCTTCCGCCGTTCTGCGCCTCGGCCATCCGCATGAGTGCGGCAAGACCCGGAGGGATGCCTTCAGCGGTTCCGCCGGCAGCGCGCTCCTCCACAACGGCGATCGTGCCGAGTGATCGCGTGCAGCGCGGTACTTCCGTGTTCTCATCGATGCCGATGCCGCCCTTGCCGAGCTTCTGGGCTGCAGCGGGACTGGCTACGAACGCCAGCATACCGAGCATTGCGATTGTACGCTTCATGTGTTTGCCCCTAGTTTAATTGAGTGGTTTTGGATTGCGGATGTTGATGCTGGTGCGGAGGTTGCCCGCCGGCGAGCGATGAAGGTCGATGCTGAGATATCGCTGGCGGGTGAACACCATCGGGCGAACTACCGTCTCGTAGGTCGTCGAGGCACCGAACCACTTTGTCAGCCCATGCCACTTGTCTCCTTCAACGATTTTCATCCGATATGTCCCAGGTGGCACCGGCACTGATACCTTCTCGTCTCGATTCACGTAGACGGAGATTACGTGAGCATCCGTTTTCCGGTCGAATAGCTGCACCACAGCATTTGCTTCGCCGGCCGCCACATTGATCTTGGACCTTGCGGTTTTTGGATCGACGCTGTTGTTAACAGTCACCGTTCCAGATTCCGGGAACGGTAGCTCTACCTCACGATCCGGGAACCACCCGGCGCGCTTTGCCTCGCGATATGCGGGGATGAGCATTGGTATCGCGCAGAGAAGCAGGATCCATTTCTGCGCCGGATGCGTTTGGCTGGCGCTCCTCGGCCGATGCCTGCTTTTTTGATAGTCGAAGCCACGATTGGCTGCATCAAACCAGCCATTGGTCGACCCGGTCCCGCTACCGCCTTTGCCGATCCAGCTCGCGCTGCCGAGCGGCGCCGCTTTCTGATTAGGTAACTCCCGCCGGCCCTTTCGGTCATTCCACCATGTCGAAACGCCCGCCTGGCCCTGCCGTGCGCGATAGCGCTCACGCATGTAGTCCCGGTCATCAATGCCCATTTGCAGCGCTCCTTGTCTCCCGCTCGCGACGGGCGACCGCACGCCGGTGAAGAACACCAAGCTGCTGGGCAAAATCGACGATGACATAGGAAAACTCGTCGGCGACCTCCCGTTCTGCCTCGCACGTCGGCGCGATCGAGGCGGCTGCGAGTACGAGATGTGCAGCGGCGATCGGATGCGCGGTCATCAGATGGAACGACTGCGTCCGCAACTCGTCAGCCAGATCCGTATCCGGCAATGTCGCGAGCGTTGGCACCTCGATGGCAGAGGCACCTAATTCGTTTGCGCTCATGACCGGCTGCTCCCCTGAACGGCGTGTAATTGGAACAGCGGCGCGATCGCGGCGCGGACCTCTTGGAGGCGGGGTTGGACCCCGCGACCAATTCGGATGGTGTGGTAGCCAGCGTGCGACGTCATCGCGTCCCGTCGGCTGTCTCGCTGGGCGTTATGGCTCGCATCATCGACCTCGATCAGCGCGACGATTGCGCCGGTCATGCGGTCCTGCGCGACAAAGTCGATGATCTTTTGGGAGAAGGCGTTGCGATCGGCAGGATGGCTTTTGCCGATCAGGCGGGGAGGGGCCTTCAACACCGCGCCCATCGCCACCTGAGCGTGGAAACGATACTCGGGCAGGCATCGCTCGAGGATGTCGAGCATTGCAATCTCCCGCGGCGTCATGAACCTCTTGGCAAGCGGACGCCTCCCCCCGAAGCCGGCGCCGCCACCAGTCAGCGCCTTCAACATCATGAAGACACCAAGCAGCGCGACCAGAATGGCGATGTTCCTGTCCATTGTCACAGGGCCTTTGCGGAGAGAGGGTGGGTTTCGATAGGCATGCCGGCGCTCACATATCCAAGCTGAGGTTCTTCTCAGGCAGCCCGCGTATTTGCTCGTTCGAAGCGAGCATCGCCGGGAGGGCGCTGAGGTCGTCCATGTCGAGCGGGCTCATCCCTAGCTCGTCGTCCTTGCGATCAGCCCGCTTGTCCTGGCGGTCCGCGTCGTCACCTTCCTTCAGCGGCGGGATGTCGCGCTCGAAGTTCTTCGTGTCGGAATAGTCCGTGGTGGACTCGCCCATCGGAGGCAGGTCGGTCATCTCGAGGCTGGCTGGATCGATCAGGATCGGTTCCTGGTCCTTGTCGAGGCCATCCATTGCCTTGCTCAGCGCGTCGTCGGCGGATTTGGTCTTTGCGCCGGACCCGTCGATATCGAGCCGGCCGAGGCTTTCCAGCGCAGAAGTCTTGTTGCCGGGATTGCGATCGAGCTGACGTTCGAGCTTCTCTTGGTTATCGACCACCATGGTGAGGTCGTCGCGGACGCGGGTGACGACGACGTTGGTCAGGCGCTGATTGGAGAGGTTGCTCTCATAGCTGTGCATCACGCCGATCGCCTTGTCGGCCGTCACGCCCTGCGCCATGTGCGCGTTCAGCGCATAGGCGAGGTCGAGCCGCGACAGCATCGGGTCGCCTTTCTCAAGCGTGAGTGCCTCTTTGGATGCCAGCTCGACGGTAACCCGGCCGCCCTCGATCGCGGTGATGGTTGCCATAGCCGCATTGTTGATGCCGCGATCCTTGTCGTTCGCAGTCCAGCGGATGCGGTCGCCCTCATGGATCTTGACCGTCTCGAGCGTGGTCAGCTGCATCCGGTCGCGGTCCACCAGCGGATCGACTTTTTGCGGATTGAACCTGATCCGCTTTCCGTTGCTCTCGACCTCGACCTTTCCATTGGCGAAGATCCGCTGCACCTCGGACATGCCATGCCGCAGACTCAGCTCGGCAACACTGCCCTGGACGTGAAGGATCTGGCCCGGCTTGTAGACGTGCGCATAGCGCAACTCCTCGCGGGTCAGGTTGACTGTCTCGTGGACGGTAAGGGGCAATCCTTCGCCTTTCAGCGTGCCGTCCTCGATCAACCCCGCCTGCACGGTCTTGTTGATCGTGGCGCGTGCCTCTTTGCCGGAGGCGAAGATCGCGGTGATACCGCGTTCCTCGGGTGACAGCGCCAGCCACAGCTCCGAAGCCTTCTCGGCCGGGTTATCGTTTTCGACGACCTTGTCGCCGAGGACTCTCAGCGCCTGGGACGCTTTGCCGGCGTTCGTCAGGGCCGCGACGGTTCGGAGCTGGTCGGTACGCTGACGAATGTTGTCATCCATTCGCGCCATCGTAACGCCGGCAGCCTGCTGCGCGGAGAAGGACTTGCCGCGATCGATGGGCTGCAACTGCTGGCGATCGCCGATCTCGCCGAGATGTTCGTTGCCGAGCGCGTCGGCGATCGTGAGCAGCTTCAGCATATCGGTATCGGAAACCATCGACGTCTCATCGATCACGATGAGGGTTTCCTTCATCTCGGCACGCTTGGCTTGCGCCTCCGGCGTGTTCGGGTTCGCGACGTGCTTCTGGTTCTCCCAAATGAAAGAGGCGATAGTCTGGGCCTCGATGCCTGCCGCTTTCATATCGTCGACCGACATTTCGCGCGGCTTCAGGCCTTCCCGCAGGTCCGTGACCATCTTGTTCTGAAAGGCGAGGCCGAGCACGCGTTTGCCTTCCTCGCGCGCGACGGCTGCCGTCGCCTGGAGCATGGTCGACTTGCCGGCGCCGGCGACGCCCTGGACGACGACGATCCGATCGGTGCTGGATACCAGCAATGTCGCTGCGGCGAGCTGGCCGGCGTTCAACTCGAACGGGGAGGCCGCCTGCAACCGGTCTGGAGCATCTACAGCAGCGACGATCGGGGTCGCTTTCTCTTTGCCTGCGTCCACCATGGAGAGGATCGACGTTTCAGTCTGCAGCGCTTCCTTGGTCGTGACGGCGTCGACCATTCGGCCCTTGACCTCGATCTGACCGGCGAGAAGTTTTTCCTTTTCCAGCAGCTGTTCGATACGGGTCTCGACGTGGTTGATCGTCACGCCCTTCAGGCCGAGGTCGAGCGCCTTCTTGCTAACCTGATCGACCTCGAATGCTGCTTCGCGCTGGCCGAGAATGCGGATCGCTGATGCGACTGCGAGCTGCGCGTTCGCCTGGCCGGTAGACTGTGCCAAACGGACGAAGCCACGATCAACGAGCGGATCGGGCGAACGGAGCAGACCAGCGACCGTCTCACGTGCCACGCTCACCGCATCGGCAATCGCCTGATAGCTTCGCCCGAGTGGACCAGCGTCTTCCCGTTCCGCTGAGGCCTTCAGCGCGCCTTCGAGCAGCTTTTTCCCATCGAAGCCATGCTCTGCGGCTTTCCGCATCCAGTCCAGAACGAGACCGTCGCGGTCTTCCACATTCAGCTTTGGATCGCGTGTATTGACGGTGACCTTGTTCCGCCCTTCTGGCGAGACGATCCCGAGTTCCGCCGCCTTCTCCATGATCTGTTCGCGACGCTGGCTGAACGTCTCCAGCACCGCCTTCGGAACCCCGACGATCTCGAAGGTGCCATGCTTGCCTTCCGGGCGAACCTGGTAGCCGAGCTTCTCCATCTCGTTACGGAGGAAGCTGTGATAGATCGAGCCGATGACGGTGTTGCTCGACCAAATCCGGTCAGCATGCAGCGCATGGATCTTGTCGTCCGGTCCCCGAGTCAGGTTGGCGACAATCGCGTGAATGTGCGCCTGAGGGTCGAGTGCGCGGCTCGTATCGTGTTGGAAGAGTGCATAGACCAAATTACCGGTCTTCACCGTCTCGGTCTTGCCGTCCTTGGTGATACGAGTTTCGGCCAGGTTCTTCTCGACCCAAGCCATCGTCTGTTGGACCGCCTTGGTGTGCGCGCCGTCTGGCCCAAGGATGCGTTTGTCGCCGGCGATATAGGCCATCACCGACACAGACTTCGGCGCGGAAAAAGTCAGGTCGTAGCCGGGCCGACGCGTTTCGCGCTGGTCCATGACTCGCTCACCGGAAGGTAACTCGCCGTTCAAGACTTTGGCGAACGTCTCCTTGTAGACGGTGCCACCAAGCCCGGCTGCGGCCGCACCGTCGCCGCCCCAGATGCTGACCTCGCCGGCCTTCTCATCGGTGTAATATTCACCGCTAACGAAGTCGTCTTTGCCGAAGTAATTGGCGGCTCCTGACGCCGATTTGACGGATGCCATCGAGAGCATCGTTACAGCCCATAACCGTCGTCCGGGAACGCATCGCGTGCTTCCCGGATCGACAGGTCTTCAGAGCGCTCAGCCTCCTGCGCCGCATATTCCTTCTGCTCACGATGATCGCCCCGCGAGTGGGTCGCCTGGCCATCCGACGGCTTTGTGCCCTCGTCATGATGATCGCGGTCAGATCGACCCCGCATGTCGGCCAGAAGCACCTGCGGTTCACTCCGCGCAGTCGCCTCGATCGGCATCCCGTCGCGCGAATTGTCGACCTCTCCCTCGGTCGGCTGCGACAAGATATTTGCCGCAAAGTCGTTCGCGTCGTTTGCCGGCGATACCTGCTCTTCAACCATTACGGGCAGGTCACCACGACCAACATCAACATCACCACCTTGCGGCTTGCCACTCCCTCCGCGAACAGGCTTATCAGGCGCGTCCGGCTTGTCCGGTTTGCGCCGGATGAACCCTTCGGCGACGGTCGGATAATGCTCCCATTCGAGCCGGACGCGCGCCGCGGGGAAGCCATCTGGAAACTTCACGAAGCCGTGCAGACTGGGCAGGTTCATGATGTCGTCTGGAAT
>Ga0308158_10001585_pt1 | contig 23883 bp, 25 predicted proteins | sample PhyBR2_FD_201038 | JGI IMG/M metagenome (GOLD analysis project Ga0308158, IMG submission 201038) | Phyllosphere microbial communities from UC Gill Tract Community Farm, Albany, California, United States - DLSLB.R2 | ecosystem: Host-associated > Plants > Phyllosphere > Unclassified | place: USA...
AACGCCAGAAGCGATAAGCCCTTGAGCAAGGGTTAGTCCATATACAAATCCAGAGCATCCAAGATTGAAATCCAGTGCGCCAATGTTCTTGGCAAGACCTAATTTGTCCTGTAAAATACATGCTGTAGTGGGTAAAAAATAATCGGGACTCTGCGTGCAGAATAAAATAAAATCTATTTTGCTTTTATCGTATTTTTTGAAAAGTTTCTCACAAGCCTGAACTGCCAAATCCAAAGCCGTCTCAGACTCATCAGCAATATGTCTGGACTCTACACCAATCTTTGCCTTGATTTTTTCGGCGCTCCATTCCGGAAACTCTTTCGAAATATCCTCGTTGGTTAATATATTTTTGGGCAAATAATACTCTATTGCTGCAATATTAATCATTATACTCTTTCCTAAATTTTTGCAAAGATAAGAAACTCTTACTCCAAATGAGGTCAAAAATCAAATATATTATTTATAGGATAGTATTATAAGGTTGAAAATCAAATATTGAGAAGAAGCCTAAATAAATCTTCTGAATTTTATTAATTCAAAAATGATTACCAAAGGAATTAGTAACAAAATCATTAATTTATTTTCTGATTGTTCTACTATCTTTTTAAATGATTGCAAATTATAGCGAGAATATCTGATGTAATTGAACTGAAATATAATCCATATTTTAAAGTAGTTTTTTCTAAGATAAAGATTGTATTTTCTGATAATCTCGGAGAAAAAAAATGAAAAACCAGCCATATACTTTTTACCAGGTCCAATAGATTTGGAAATGTTTTCATGGGTGTCATGCTGAAAGTAAATTCTCAAAACCTTGTTGATGTACATAAAATTATACCTATAGCTTAACTCGAACCAAAAAAGGTTTTCGGGGATGTAAACGTCAATCTCTGGATAAGAATACTGGATATTTTTTAGTAATTCGACTTTATGAAAACTACTTTTCTCTCCTTTTACATCATATTTGAAACGCATTTCAAAATCATTAGAAATCCAATAATTAAAAGGATATTTTGTTCCTATGAAATTGCCATTCTGATCTTCGCAATGGTAAACTAATCCACAGATATTATCCTGGGTTTTGGTATCCAGATTATTCCAATCTTCTACAAATGTAGATAAGCAATCGTCTTTTAATCCATCATCGTGACCCGTAAGATAAAGGAATTTACCATTAGCATTATGTATCCCAATCTCTATGTTTTTTGTAACCATTTGATTGGTCTCGTTCTGGATGATTCTAATAGGAAAAGATGCTTTGTTCTGCAACTCTTTTAACAAACCGACTGTATTGTCTGAGGAGCAGTCATCCACAATTAACCATTCAAAGTTTTTATATGCCTGCTTTTCTAATGTTTCAAAAACATAAGGGAGGAAACTTTCGGCATTATATGTTGGAGAGAAAATTGTAATTAAAGGATTTTCCATAGAATGACTAGTATTTGAAATACTTTATTGGGGGAATTTGAATATATTTTTATTATCTTTAGTTCGCAAGCCTTATAAATAAATCTTCGATTTGCTTATTGATGATTGAATTGTCGAATTTTGCGTCTATATTTCTATTATTCTCCGTGATTTGATTGATAAAATCTTTATCCAGAATGAATTTTTTCATTGCTGCGACCATAGCTTCTGCTGAATATTCTATTAATAAACCATTTTCATTATGCGTCATCATTTCCGAAATCCCACCAACATCTGTACTGATAATTGGTTTTCCTAATATTAAAACTTCACCAATTGTAAGAGGGTAAGATTCTGAGTCAGAAGATAAGATGTAAAAATCAGAAGCTTTAATATAGGGATAAGGATTAGACTTTGCGCCATAAAATAAAAAAGAATCTTCTACTTTAAATTCTTTTGCCTGATTTTTCAAGTTCTGGTTTTCTTCTCCATCACCAATAATCACAATTGAATGACTGAAACCTTCATCCAAAAGTATTTGATGTGCCTGCATTAACGTATGATAGCCTTTTCTTTTATTTAGTCTGCCAATAGAAAGAAACACGGGTCTGTGCTCAAAATCAACTTCAAATTCTTTTGATTTATCCCTTGTTCCGGGAATGTCAATAGGATTATAGATAACCTGACTATCAGGATATATAATATTATATTGATCCGCAATAACCTGCCGGGTCTGTTTGGAGCCAAACACCACCCAATCAAATTTTTTGAGTTTATTAAGTAGTAATAGATTGTTGTTATGGTCTTTACCATCTCTTATGTCAGTGTGAAACCAAGCAATTTTTTTAGCCCTTTTATTATATGTATTCAAGACATCATCAAAACTGGTATAGGTTGGAGAAACAATGATGTCAAAATTTTGTTTCAAGTAGAATTTCTGGATTAAAAAAGGAAATCTTGTAAATAATCTTAATTTTAGATTTCTAAAGAGGAGCTGAATTGTAAAAAATAATCCGATTTTAGAAAAATCTTCTTTCCCTTTTGTAAGATTGATTAGTTTGATGTCGTTTGGAACCTGATCTCTCATCCCTCCTTGGTACATTTTTAATAGTAACGTGACATCAAAAATATTTTTGTCTATATTTTTTAATTGATTAATTACGACCTTTTCTACACCACCAAACTCCATAGAACGATGTATAAATAATAATTTTATTTTCTTACTCATCGATGTTTTTCAAAAAAATGATTCTAAAAAACAAATATAAGTATTGTTTGACCAATTCTTTTGTATTTTTGCATATCAAAACATAACTGTATGAGTAAAGTCTCTGAAATTGCATCTACCTTTTTTGCTTATCTGAAACGTCCTGATCTTTATCCGGAACTGAGACGTAAAATCTGGAAAAATATCTTTAACCGTTCATCCGGATTGAGAGGCAAAGAAGAGGCAGAACAATGGTGTAAAAGCATCGCAATTTCTGAAAAAGACTTTATAGAAAAAGTTCTGAATACGACTTTTATCCCTTTCGAAAAATTGTTTCCTCAAGAATTTGCAAGTGCATTGCAGGCTCAGGCAAAAGCACCTGTGAAAATGGGTGGGGCAGGTTCCTTAAGTGTTATATATTATATTAATGAGTTTGCTAATGCTCGGAAATCTATAGAAACTGGTGTTGCATACGGATGGTCTTCCTTTGCAGCTTTAGCATCATTGGTTCATAGAAACGGGACTTTGTATAGTTCTGATATGCCTTATATTTTACAGAATCAAAGTGAGGATTTTGTGGGATGTGTTATCCCGGAAAAATTCAGAAATAACTGGGAACTCTATCGTTTTGCAGATAAGGAATCTCTACCTAAAATTTTTGAAAAGGCAAGCTCTTTTGATGTGATCCACTACGATAGTGATAAATCTTACGATGGTAGAATGTGGGCCTATAAACTATTGTGGAACAAGTTGAGAAAAGGAGGTGTTTTTATGAGTGACGATATTGGTGATAATGCCGCTTTTAAAGATTATTGTGAGCAAAACAATCATCAACCTTATATTATAGAATTTGATGGTAAATATGCCGGAGTTATTATAAAAGAATAAAAAAAAGCGCTTCAAATTTTGAAGCGCTTTTTAATTTGTATTACAGCCCATCTCTTCATATTGTGTACGGAATTTTGTAACCCATTTTTCAAATTCTGAATTATTGATTTTTTCTGAAACAAAACTTTTAAGATAATCCAAGGAAAAGTCTTTCGGAAAATTCTCCATAGCATCAAAATCTTCTTTTAACCAAGCCTCATTTATGAGATGATTAAATTGATTGACATCGAAATCAAAACCATACTCATGATAAGAATTGGTAGCAGAAGATTGAAAAGTCGTTTTTAAAGCTTCTTTTTTTAATCGGGAAATGAAATTGGTATTTTTCTTATGTTTTTTATAAAAAACAGAGGCGTTGATGAGCTGCTTCTTTTCGTCAACTTTTCCATCCATATCTTTCCATATTTCCAACCAATATTCTTTTTTGTAAAAACCCATTAATATTGAGTTTAAAGACCAATACTTCAAAGCCGTAAGGTTATCCACAACTTTTAATTTGTACAGGATTGTAAAGAATTTGTAATGATTATGAAAAAAAGCTGTCATCAGTGTTCTGTTCAGCAACAATAAATCTTTTGGTTTCGCAGATTCTATCTCATTTGATATCGAATTAAGAATCAGGTCTTTTCGTTCATTTTCATTTCCCAGCCAACCTAGTTTCAGCAGATGGATATCAAATTGATAAGCTTGATTTTGTAATTGATCTATATTAATTGGGGCTGTAAACCAAACATCATCTTCTGTTACAATAACATAATCTGAGGCATTTTTCACATTGTCATACCAGAACCGGGTTGGAATTTCAAAACCATTAATTGATTTGCCGGAAATTAAATTTTCCTCAATGGCTTTTATTTTTTTATCATAGTTTTTGGACAGAAGTATTTTAATATCAGGATGTTTTTGACGAATCTTATCCAAATATTTTTTTGGAGTTCCATCATCTAAAATCTTAATTTTAAAATTACCTGAGACATTCTGATTGATAGAATTAATACAACGATCCAGATAAAATGGGCGATTAAAAGATTTGATGAAAATATCAATCATATATATTTTACTTTTTCAATTTGATTGTGTTTTTTATTTTTTCAATTTTTACAAATGCAAAAATTCAATTCCAGTCTGCAAAAAATAAGTGAGGATCTAAGACCTTAAAAAAGATATCGTTTAAGAAAACTTTCTCAGGATTTTCTTGAAAAATGTATTCTGCTTTTTAAAAATGAACTCTGGCAGGTTATCAATTTCATTCACTCTTTTTCCATATAGAAAATCTATTTTTCTTCTTTCCAAAGCCTGTAAAATAACCTGATGCCAGTTTTTTTGTTTTATTACTTGTTTTTCTGCAGTATGTGAAAGACCATTGTTATGCAATCTGTACAAGTATAAGGGTTTTGGAATAAATTGAATTTGACCTGTATCATATAGCTGTAGATAGAGATCTATATCTTCAGCAACTTGTAATTTTGGATTGATACCGGAAATTTTGTTGTAAGCACTTTTTCTGAATGTGAAGAAATGAGCGATCTCAAAATTGATATTGAAGAAATGTAAGTCATCGCTTTTTATTTTGCGGGTATTAGGAAAAATTTTCTGTACATCAAGCTTTTCGTCGCAGAGCTTAATAAGAGAATAAGTTCCTATGATTTTATTATCAGAGTAATTTTTTACCGAGATTTCTAAAGCTTCAGGAACTAAAGCGTCATCAGGATCTAGAAACCCGCAAATCTCTCCAAAAGCCAATTCTACACATTTTCTTTTGGTAAAGCCTACACCTTGATTTTCTTCATTTTGAAATAATCTAAATCTCGTGTCACTTCTCGTTAATTCTTTTATTTTCTCAAAAGAATCGTCTGTAGAACAATCATCTAAGATGATAACCTCGAAATCCTGATAGGTTTGTTTGAGAATACTTTCATAACAATCTAAAAAATAATCGTAGTTGTTATAATGGGCTACAAGAATAGAGAATAACATTGTCTTGATTCTTAAAATTAATTACACTTATAAACTATTGCCTCAAATATATCATTAAATATTTAATTGCCTTGATATTACCCTTTATCGCATAGTATCTGAAAATTTTGTAAGCCTGCAATTTTATTCGTTTTTTATTGTAAATGGCGTATTTTCCATTAAATAGCTTTGAAAGGAATTTGAGGTGATCTAATTGTTTTATATAATAATTTATACTTCTTTCCTTTGTAGTAAAACTATTTTGCTGATATCGATAAAATGACATCCTTTGGTCAATTCCTCTCACTTTGCCTTTATTGGCAAGGGTAAGGAAAAAAACCAAGTCTAAAAAATGAATTTCTTTGGATTCTAATAATCTGAAGTCGGCATCGTTAAAATCATTTCTACATACCACACCTGTAATCTGGATTATGAAGTCATTGAAAATCTCCGAGTCTTTGTATTCTCTGTTTTCTATTTTTTCTACAACTCTTTGTTTTGGATCTTCTAATTCATGAAAACACATAGAATAATCTGCATTAGCTTCCAAAAAATCGACCTGAGTCTGCAGTTTGTCAGGATTTGTCCAATAATCGTCACCATCACAAAAAGCCAGATATTTGCCTTTGCATTGTTTGAGTGCCCAGATAAAATTATCATTCAATCCTACATTCTGTTCGTGATTATAATATGTTATTTCTACATCGGTCTGCGTTTCAGAAATTAAATTCTTTATAACTTCTTCTGTGTTATCTGTAGAATGATCATTCCCGATTATCAGTTCGAAACGGAAATTAGTTTTCTGCATCAATATGCTTTCTATCGCTTGTTTTATATAATCAGCGTGGTTGTAGGTGATTAAAATTACGCTTAATGTCATAGTTTTTTTTTCGTTTTTATATTTTGAGTTGAATGGAAAAAGTATTAATATAAGTCCGGATTTTTCCCAAAACTTGTTAGGAATTTATCAGACCATTGATAGTAAAGCTTCTTCTCATCATCATTTTCGAGAAAAGAAGAAAGATACTTTCTGCTGTAATCCTCCGGAAAATTTTCTGTTATATCAACTCTATTATTCAACCAAAAATCATTCATTTTTATATTGAATTTGAGAACATCAAAATTGATTTTGTATCTATGATAGGAATTGGTAGCAGAGGATATATATGTGGTTTTCAGATATTCTTTGTTGGTTCTCGTTATTAGAGATTTGTTTTTTTTGTACTTATTATACCAAGCTGTAGAATTTTTGAGAAGATCTCTTTCATTAACTCTTCCAAAGGAATCCTGCCAAGTGTAGAGCCAGAAATCTTTCCTGTACAACCCCATTAGAATAGATACAAAATTATAATATTCATTAATCGTTTGATTGTTTGTAAACCCAAGTCTACATAATAATGAAAATACCTTGAACTTGTTACTAAGAATATATTTCATCAGAAAACGATTGGCAGTAAAAAGTTTTTTTGTGGATTGGGCAATCAGATTTTTGGAAATTTGATTTTGTTCAAAATTATATAAAAACCCTTCATTGCTTTGCCAGCCTATCTTCGTCAGATGAACTTGATTAGAGATCATTTCTGCAGAGATTTCTGACAGGTCTACAGAATCCGTAAACCATACATCATCTTCTATAACCAACACATATTCGGTAGCATTTTTTACAGAATCAATCCACAAATTGGAAGGAATTTTATACCCGTCAACTTCCTGTCCGGAAAATATTTTTTCAGATTTTTCAGAATGATTTTCTGACCGGATTATTTTGACAAAAGAATATTTTTCTTCAATCCTTGAAAGATATATATCTGGTGTTCCGTCGTCTAAAATTAAAATGTTATCAAAACCCGAGACAAATTTCTTGATAGAGAATAAAACTTTATCTAAATAAAAAGCCCTATTAAATGACTTGATGATGATATCCACTTTCATATTACCAATAGCAACCGCCTTCTATTTTTTTATAATTTTCTGGAATTTCATTGGCAAAAATCCAATTTTGTCCGTTGTTTTTTCGCAAATCTGTATAATGCTGCCATTCTTCCCATCTTTTGCCTTTTATCCCGAAAAGCAATTGTGTAACACCTCCTAAATGAATAGCTTGTTTTCCTAAATCTTTTACGAATGATGCTAAAGGAAGTCCATATGCAGCACAGCCAATAATGGCAATATCAAAATCTGTATTTGCAATCTGTTCTTTCATAGAATCTAGCGCATCAAACCAAGTTTCAAATTCAGGATTCTCTCCTGTAATGGTCATCACCGCTTTTATTGTTTTGAGTTCAAAATCAGGAAGGATTTTGGGGTTTTTATATAGCAAATCTTTCTGAGTAAACTGATGCTTTATTGTGTCTTCGAAATGATGTACTAGAAGGACTTTTTTCCCTTTCATCTCGTGTGACCAGGGATCATCATAAAACCACGGCTCTAACTCTCTTATTTTACATAAATAAGCATCTTCTGGAATCAAGCTATCTAACTGATATTCCATTTTGTTCCAAACGCCTAAAATATCCAAATTTGGAATGCATTGATTATAAATATCTACAAACTTATCAGCCAACGAATTATCATTTGGGAAAAAACCGGATGCCAAACATAGATCATCCATATAAACAGGGTCTTCTTTCCAAAGAACATTGATTTTTCCAGTTGCAGTTTGAATGATTCCGGATAATTCTGAACCAATGTTTTTCTGCAATAAATGATTAACTAAAAATATAGTTTCTGTACTTCCAAGTCTTCCGGCCATGAAAGGTTTTCCGCTTTTTATCATCTCGGAAATCAGTTGATTGGCTTGTCCATTTTTCTCCCGATCCATAATTTGATCAAACCGGTTTTTTTTATGAAAAATCGGAATTGTTCGTTTCGCAAGACGATGCAGATAATGATAGTTTTTAGAATTTATCATTTATATAAATTATCATTTGGTTTTGTTTATTAATAACAATGCAACCATCCGGAACATCTTTATGGATAACACAGCCTGCTCCCAGGATAACGTTGTTGCCAATTGTCACATCTTTGAGAATGATAACATTTGCGCCAGTCCAAACATTGTTTCCCATCTTTACTTTACCAATATTAAAATCTGTTTTGGAAACCGAGAAAGGCTCTTTTGTGTATTGATGATTATGGTCAAAGATTTTCATCCCTTCGCCCAAGATACAATTTTCGCCAATTTCAATTTCTCCAAGACAAGAAATTGTTGCTCTTGTGATATAAGTATTTTTGCCGATACTCAATTTGGCATTTGGTTTTACAGTAATAAAATTATTTTGATTGATAACAACATTTTCTTCCAAGTCAAATCTCGCATTTGGAGAAATATCTAGAAAATTATCAGAACCAAGTTTGAAGCTTGGATGAATGCGACTGCCGGGAGTAAAAAAAGAATCACGTTGTTTAGAAATTATACAAAGTCTAACTAAGTTTTTTATCTTGATAAATAACAGACCAAAGAGAGATTTCATTTTGTTTTTCCAATCATTTATTACAAAGATAGTGTTTTAAGGTTTATTTCAATATTTTTGTTTTTTAATTAAAAATACTAATGACTCCTCTTGTTACAATTGTAATTCCTGTCTATAAAGTTGAACAATTCATCGAAAGATGTTTGCAGTCGGTTGTTAATCAAACCTACAAAAGTATCGAATGCATCTTAGTGAATGATGTAACACCAGATTCGTCTATGGAAATTGCTGAGAGATTTATTCAGAGAAATCCGGATTATGATTTTATTATTTTCAATCAGCCAACCAACCAAGGTTTATCTATGGCTAGAAATGCAGGAATAGATCTGGCAAAAGGAGAGTATATTTATTTTCTGGATAGTGATGACGAGATCACAGATTATGCGATTGAACATCTTGTAAAGCTTGCAGAAGAAACCAATGCAGAAATGGTTTTGGGACAAAGTGTCTGTATCAATGAAGAAGAAAACTGGAAAAGAAATTACTTCCCAATCGAATCTAAAATAGATATTCTGGAAGGTAGCAAAGAAATAGTCTGGAACTTTGTGAAAGGACAATATCCTGTAATGGCTTGTGATAAGCTTGTAAGAATGGATTTTTTAATGAAACATCAATTGTATTTTGTGAAAGATCTCTTTTCTCAGGATGTTCTTTGGAGTTTCCAGAGTATGCTGAAGTTTGAAAAAATTGCGTTCCTTAGAGAAGATACTTATCTATATTATTTCCACGGCGCATCTATTATCCATAATAGGGGAGAGAAGCATTTTGGGAATTGGATTACGATTGCGTCTTATATGGACAAGGCTTATCGTGAAGAGAAAGATGCTTACAACAAGAAATTAATTTTGGAATATCTGGTTGATTTTAAAGCAACAACTTTACAAATGAATTGGAAAGCGCAGAAAAATGAAAAGTTATGGAAAAGAAGCTACAAAGCTTATAATCAAATGAAATCTTTGAGTGTTACAGATTATTTCTCTTCAAATTATTCTGCAAAACTAAAAAAGCAGGACTTATTTTATCGCCTGCCTTTGTTTGTCGGATATAACTTTTTCCGATGGAGATTTGACCGCTGATTACAGTCTTTTTACGCCATCTTCTTTTGCCAAAATTCCTTTTACATCATAAATAATTCCTTTTTCGGATAGAAGATTTTTGATGTTAAGATCTTCGAATTCTTTATGGGAAACTGCTAAAACTACAGCATCATATTTTTTGAAAGGTGTTTTTGTGGAAGTTTCCAAACCATATTCATGCTTGACTTCTTCCGGATTAGCCCAAGGATCATAAATTGAAACATTGATTCCATAATCCTCAAGATTTTTGACAACATCTACGACCTTTGTGTTTCTAACATCAGGACAATTTTCTTTGAAGGTAAAGCCTAAAACCAAAACATCAGAACCATTAACTTTTAGATCCTGCCTTAGCATTTGCTTCACCGTTTCACTGGCTACGTATTGTCCCATAGAATCATTCATTCTACGCCCAGCTAAAATAATTTCCGGATGATAACCAAATTCCTGAGCTTTCTGAGCCAAATAATAAGGATCTACACCAATACAGTGCCCACCAACTAAACCTGGTTTGAATGGTAAGAAATTCCATTTTGTGCCAGCAGCTGTTAATACATCGTGTGTATCAATTCCCATCAAGTTGAAAATCTTTGCCAGTTCGTTAACGAATGCGATGTTAATATCTCTTTGAGAATTTTCTATCACTTTAGCAGCTTCTGCAACTTTAATCGTTGGCGCCAAATGAGTTCCTGCAATAATCACAGATTTGTAAAGATCATCTACGATTTTTCCGATTTTCGGAGTAGAGCCGGCAGTTACCTTTAATATTTTTTCAACGGTATGAAGTTTATCGCCTGGATTGATTCTTTCCGGTGAATAACCCGCAAAGAAATCAATATTGAATTTCAATCCCGAATTTTTTTCCAACACAGGAATACACTCCTCCTCTGTTACACCAGGATAAACTGTCGATTCATAAATTACAATGTCACCTTTTTTAAGCACTTTAGCAACTGTTTCACTGGCTTTGTAAAGTGGCGTAAGATCCGGACGATTATTTTTGTCAACAGGCGTAGGGACGGTTACAACATAAATGTTAGAATCTGCAATATCTTCAAATTTATTGGAACAGAATAATCCTGTTTCTCCAAAATTTGGATTGTTTGGAACCAATGCAGATTTCAACAAATCATCTTCGACTTCCAGTGTATCATCTTTTCCAGCGTTGAGATCTGCAATTCTTTTTTCATTAATATCAAATCCTACAACAGGATATTTTGTAGAAAATAATCTTGCTAAGGGCAGACCTACATAACCAAGACCTATGATTGTAATTTTATGATTCATTGTTTTATTTAAGATTGTTCCAGTACCATTTTACAGCTTCTTTCAAACCTTCTTTCATAGAGTGTTTTGGCTGATATTCTAATAAATTTTTTGCTTTGTCGATACTCGCAAGAGAATGCGGAACATCACCTTTTCTATAATCGCCGTAGATAACTTCTACTTCTGCAATTTTAGGGTCGAAATCGGATAGGTATTCTTTTAGATTACTTACAAGATCATTGAGAGTTGTTCTTTCTCCGAAAGCTGTATTGTAAACTTGATTTACAGATTCTGAGTTGTCGGAAGTTAAAGCCAAAATATTCATCAAAATAACATTGTCGATGTAAGTAAAATCTCTTGAGTATTCTCCACCGCCGTTGATAACAGGAGATTCGTGATTCATCAATTGCATTACGAATTTTGGAATAACAGCTGCATAAGCGCCGTTTGGATTTTGCTTTCTTCCAAATACATTGAAATATCTCAAACCAATGGTGTCAAAATCATAAGTTCTTTTGAAAACATCAGCATATAACTCGTTGACATATTTTGTAATCGCATAAGGCGACAATGGTTTTCCAATTTTATCTTCAACTTTTGGAAGACTTTCAGAATCGCCATAAGTTGATGAACTTGCTGCATAAACAAATCTTTTTACATTGGCATCTCTGGCTGCTACAAGCATATTAAGAAATCCACCCACATTCACGTCATTACTTGTAATGGGGTCATTGATTGATCTTGGAACAGAACCAAGCGCCGCTTCGTGCAATACAAAATCCTGGTTTTCACAAGCTTTTTTACAATCTTCCAAATTGCGGATATCGCCTTCAATTAATTTAAAATTCGGATGGTCTTTTATGGATTCCAGATTTTCTCTGAAACCTGTGGAGAAGTTGTCAAGGCAAGTTACATTTGCACCTAGACTTATAAGTTCTTCACAAAGATTGGAACCAATAAAACCAGCTCCGCCTGTGACTAAAATATTTTTACTATTAAGTTTATCTTTAAAATCGTTCATAGTTTAAGAGTAATATTTCTCTAAGATTCGGCAAAGATATGATTCTTTGTCTGTCAATCCATTCTCCTGAAAATAATTCTCTACATCGGGAACATTGATATCATATCCTGAACCACTTTTAATGAGATTTAGATTTAATTTTTTATCATAAAAACGTTCAATAATTTCTAAAATCTCAATAATTCTATAATTTTGAATATAAGCTACATTAATGATTTTATTTAAATCAGATTTTTCAATTAATTGAAAAGTAATATTCTTAATGTCCTCTGCATCGACTAAATTTCTGGTTGCTTTTGTGTGAACGTTAATTGTTTCATTATTATTGATGGAACGGATAAGGTAATTCATTAATAAATTGGGATTGCCACCTTTTCCAACGGCATTACTTACCCTTAGAATCAGATATCTTTCACAAGAGTTTTTGATTAACTGTTCCATCTTTAACTTATGAAGAACATAATCACTTCCTGTTTTGGAGGAATCGTAAACGCTACAAGTTGAGAAATAAATGAATAACTTTTTGGGATGGTCTAATATTGTTTTTCTGATGAGGTTTTCTTCTCTCAGAAATTCTTCGGGGCGATTTTCTAACGAATTAGAAACTCCTGATGCAAAGAAAATAGTATCTTCTTTGTCATTTTCTATAAATAAAGATGCTAAAAGTCCTCGACCTACAATCATTCTAATAAAGTTTTTAAAATTTGGTTAGAAGCTTTTCCATCTCCAAAAGGGTTATTTTTACTTTCAAAGATATATTCTTTTGGATTGTTCCAAATCGAGTTGAAAGTCGATTTAATCTTTTGAATATCGTTACCTACCAAAATGCCACAGTTACAGTCCAAAACTTCTGGTCTTTCTGTTTCTTCACGGAGAATTAATATTCTTTTTCTTAAACTAGGTGCTTCCTCTTGTATGCCACCAGAGTCAGAGATTATTAACCTTGCTGCAGCCATTTTCTTAATATTCTGTACATAAGCAAGAGGCTCAATGAAAATCAAATTTTCTGGCTTTCCTGAAATGAAAACATCTAAAATTATTTTTCTTGTATTCGGATTTGGATGGAGAGACCATTCAAAAGTTGTTGAAGGATTTTCAATAGATAACTCTTTGATTGCTTGTGCAATTTGTTCTAACGGTTTACCTATGTTTTCCCTTCTATGAGCGGTTATAAAAACTCTGTCTTGGTATTCTATTTCAATATTTTCTTTTTCAAGGATATATTGTACCATATCTACAATAGTATTTCCTGTTAAAAGAATTTTTTTATCAGAAATACCTTCTTTAATCATATTATGTTTAGATAATTCTGTTGGTGCAAAATTTATATCAGCTCCTAATGAAACTACTCTTCTATTATATTCTTCGGGAAAAGGAAGTTTGACATCAGAAGTTCTTAAACCAGCTTCTATATGGTAGAATTTTTTTTGTTCCATAAAAGAAACAATAGAAGAAGCTAAAACTGTAAATGTATCGCCTTGCGCAACTATTTTATTGATATTTTCTTTATGAACAAGATCCGAAATGCTATTAATAAGTTTTGCAACCAAATTAGAATTTTTAAAATCTAAGGATTGTACGGAAAGCCTCGCATCTGGGATAATGTTAAAACTCTCTTCCATCTTGGTAAGAAGCTCATCGTGTTGTCCGGTGTTGACCAAAAAAACATCCTTATTATGTAGATGAAATTGATTAACGACAGGAAAGATTTTTAGAAACTCAGGTCTGGTTCCGTAAATAATAGCAATTTTATCATTCATAAGAGTGTTTTTATACTAGAACTTTAAGGCTTTATACGTTTTAAAATATGTTTAATAAGCATTTTTAATGGAAACTGATTTAGCATCTCATCGGCGGTAATAATCTTCATATTATTGACAGCATTATGGATTTCTTTTTTTCCTTCTCTTATGTCAGCCAAATTTTTCATTGAATGGTAAGCGTGCACATAATCTTTAAAAGGATTTGGTGTCTCCCTTTCGTGCCAGGTTCCTACAAAATGATGACTAGCATAATTCTTCGGCAAATCTAAACAAAAATATGTTGAGGGATAAATAACAATACCGTCTGCTAGCTCCTGATACTCGTCTTTTTCAGGATCTGCTTTATAATGCTTTACAAGTAAGTCCGAAACAAATATAGTATTGGTAGTTAAATCGAAATCCGATTTTTGATTATAAAAATCCAACACTTTTTTTGGCCAGGGATGATTTTGTTCTGTTGCCCAAAGTGCAGTAAATGGAGAACCTTTGATTTCAAATCCGGAAAAAGCACGATGAACAAGAAACTCGTCTAATGAAAATTTTACTTCTACATCAATATCCATATAGATACCACCTTGTTCAAATAATGCTAAAGCTCTGGCATAATCTGATACAAAAGCCCATTTCTTTTTTTCTGCGGCAAGACGAACATACTCGCAGCAGTTAATGTCAAAATTAGACTCATTCCATTCTATAATTTCATAGTCTGGAAGATTTTTTTTCCACGAGTCAAGACAGATATAAAATGATTCTGGTTTTGGATTACCTCCGAACCAGCAGTAATGGATTTTTTTTGGAATCATTGGTTATTAATATTTGTCAATCCCTTTAAAATATTTTTTAAAAATAAAGTTACAGATCCTGTATCTCTCAATTGTTGAAGCAATAATTCTCTGTAATAGCAATCAAAAATGTTAAATTTTCTATTTTTTAATTCGCTATCAATTCTTTGTCTCATAGATATATTCAGCAGTTTTTTGTAGCCTAAAGAATTATTTTTTTCTATCAGATCTTTATAAACATCGTAAGTGAATTTTATTTTCGTTCTATCACCCTGAGATAAAAAAACATTATTGCCATGAACTCTGTAAACAGCATCATTATCTGTTGTATACAATCCTAAGCCATGATCTAGGATATGATGTTTGATATGAGTGTCACAGTAATAATTATATTTTTTTCTAAGGTTAAGATCCAATGCATCTGCTCGGAAAACAATTGTCATTGTTTGGATACGAATAAATTTTTCAAAATCTTCCTGCGTAAAATTGAATGAATTCCTGCCGTGGAAGAAATCTGATCTGAAAAAAGGACAATCTGACGTAGAACCATCATTGTAGAGTTCTTTGTAACGATGACAAGCCAATACAACATCGTTATTAGATTCCAATAAATCAATCTGTTTCTGAAGTTTATCTTCATTTGACCAGAAATCATCACCTTCACAAAGCGCAATATACTTGGCTTTAGAATCTTGACATCTTTGTAATGTATAAATGAAATTAGGCATCCATCCAAGATTGTTTTCTTGTTTGATAAATGTTACATTTTTTCTTTTCGGATGGTTTTCCAAATAAGCGTCTACAACCTGCTGCGTATTATCTGTTGAGGCATCATCTGATAAAAAAATCTGATAATCAAAATTTGTTTTTTGATTGAGGATGCTTGATAATGCTTCTATTATATAATCCTGTTGATTATAAGAAATCATAAAAACCGCTACCAGAGGATTATTATTCATCTTTAGTTTTTGAATGTTTTATAAAATGGATTATTAATTGATATGCTTTTCAAAGATATAATTAAAAATTTGAGTCTTGGTTAAGGCGTATTTTACATTTTTGTTTTTTGGATATACTTGAGCTAATATTTTTATTTTTTTTAAAAAACCAAGCTGTTCTGTGTACTTGAAATGAGATATCATGCAGCTGTCAATTTTACTTAACATTATCTCATTTTCTGTATTGTAAAAATCATCTTCTGTAAAATTACTGATGCGATGTTGTTTGGAGTCTGCTTTTTGGTAGATCTTTTTTAATAAATTTTTCCAAGCATTTTCAGAATATAATTTTTCAACAAGACTGTACTGCCTTTCAGCAATTTCTTTACGGGTATTAAAATTTTCTACTAAGTCGCTGACCAAGTCTCTCCATTCTTGTTTATTTTTTGGATAAATGATTCCGTGACTTTTATCGTCATTGAAAAGTTTAAGAGAACTCAATGGGTCATAATGTAAAACAAAGGGGATTTTTTTCTGAGCAGCCTGGAGTAAAGCTGTGAAAGAAGGTAAAGGAAATCCTTCTAGAAATATATCCATTTGATTTTCAATCTGATTTAATTCCTCAGGATTTAAAACGCCAAGATAATTGATATTAGAATGTTGATATTGTTTTGCAAAAGCAGAGGTTTTATCAACACCAACAATATTTATTTTAACATTGGAATGTTTTTTTGCAATAGTAAGTATCTCTTCATAAAAATTATAATTTTCATTTGGAGTATATTTATACAAACTCCCAGTACTTATGATATTAATTTGATCATTATGACCATCTTTCTGATAGTTTTTTATAAAATCAGGAGACTTCAGCGGTATTGGTAAAACAGATTGATCAGATATATTTCTTCTTTGCTTATCAAGACTAATGTTTGATTCTCTTATTTGAATCAAAATATCAGTAATTGTAGTGCCTAACCAAAAAGTATGGTCAGCATGATTAAGTAATAGAACAGGAGTTTTTATATTTTCATCTGAAAGTGCTAAAACCGGGATAACCTCATTGGGATTGGTGTGCAAAACGATATAATTATAATCACAATTAGCAATATATTGTTTCAGCTCTTCGGCCTTTTGCAATTTGGGCTGGTGTTTTAAGCTGATCAACTTTGCCTCATTTTTCTCATTATAAGAAAAAGCAACATCTTCTATGTCTTCTACATCTTGGGCAGTTGCTATAACTGTATGCTTATTTTCAGAATCTAATCTTATCCAATTGAATAAAAGTGCAGAGTGTCCACCCACTTTTTTTATGTCTGTACAGATATGCAGAATGTTTTTTTCTTTAAGATCAGTTTTGGATATCTTTTTCTCGAATGGTTTCAATGTTTTGCCAATCTCAATGAGAATTTTCTCCAAAGAATGCAGCTTATAAAAACCACTAAAATTTAACCAGGCAAAAACAGCTGTTAATTCAATATAATTTATACAATCCTCGTATAGACCTTTTTCATATAACTTTTGAGCTGTTTTAACCCTTGTTTTAAGATATCTTTTATTGTTCTCTAGAACAGACATTATTCTTTAGAATTTATTTAATACATCAATTACTTTTGAGATTTCATCATCGCTCATAACAGGACTGATAGGTAAACTCAGAACCTCTTCATGAATTTTTTCTGTGATTGGAAAAGATAAATTTTTCCACTCTTCATACGCTTTTTGCTTATGAGGAGGAATGGGATAATGTATCAAGCTTTGGATTTCGTTATTTGTAAGATGATCTTGTAAAGCTGCTCTTTCGGCAGTTCTGATTACAAAAACATGCCAAACATGCTCGTTTTCATTTTCAGGATTTTCAGGAAGTATTATTTTTGAATTTTTTATTTCAGAAATATATCGTGTTGCAATTTTTCTACGCTGTGAGTTTTCTTCGTCAATATATTTTAGTTTTATATCTAAAACAGCAGCTTGGATTTCGTCTAATCTGGAATTAAGACCTTTGTAAATGTTAACATATTTTTCATTAGAGCCGTAATTGGCGTGTGCTCTGATTACACTAGCTAATTCATTATCATTTGTAGTTACGGCACCAGAATCTCCTAAAGCACCAAGATTCTTTCCAGGATAGAAACTGAAACCTGCTGCATCTCCAAGATTTCCAGTTTTGATACCGTTCCATTCTGCTCCAATAGCCTGTGCATTGTCTTCAATGATTTTTAGATCATGCTTGGTTGCTAGATTCTTTAACTCTTCAGAAAAAACAACACGGCCTTGTAGGTGTACAATAAAAATAGCTTTGGTTTTTGGAGTGATTTTTTCTTCAATTTTAGATATGTCGATATTATAAGTGTCAATATTTGGTTCAACTAATACTGGCGTTAAACCATTGTCAGATAGAGCTAAGATAGATGCAATATAGGTGTTGGCAGGAACGATAACTTCATCTCTAGGTTTCATAAAACCTAATTCTATGTAAGCTTTGAAGATTAGACGCAAGGCATCCAAACCATTAGCTACACCTATGGCTTCTTTTGTTCCAATATATTTAGACAAATTAGTTTCAAAATTTTTAACTTGAGTACCCAAAAGATACCATCCAGAGCGGAACACTTCAATTAATTTCTGTTCAATTTCTTTTTGGTGAAGTAAGTTTACTTTTTGTAGATCTAAGAATTTAATCATTTGTGTACGATATTTTTCCGTTATTTATTTTTCCTTTTTGTTTTGCAGGATTTCCAAACCAAACTGTATCTCTTGGAATGTCTTTTGTTACAACACTTCCGGCACCTATAAGAGCATTTTTACCAATGGTTATTCCTGCCAATATTGTAGAGTTTGCTCCAATGGAAGCTCCTTTTTTAACTGTTGTTTTCAGAAGTTCAAAATCGGTGTTCTTGGATTTAGGATAAAGATCGTTTGTGAAAGTAACATTGGGACCAATAAAAACGTTGTCCTCTAATGTGATTCCATCCCAAACCTGAACGCCGGGCTTTATAGTAACATTATCTCCAATGATAACATCATTTTCTATAAGAACCTGACAATTGATATTACAGTTTTTTCCAATTTTTGCATTTTTTAGAATCACGCAAAATTGCCAAATCATGGTATCTTCTCCAATTGTCTCAGACTGAACATCTGCTAATGGGTGGATTTTAATCATAATTCAATATAATATTAGCAATAAAATTAGATTACCAGGCTTTAAAATCTTCATAGTTTCTAAAATAATCCGTCTCACTATATTCTTCAGAAGCTAAACACAATAAAACAGCATTGTGGGAAAACTTGATGTCTCTCCAAATCAGTTTTGGGAGGTATAAACCTTTGGAAGGTTCGTCCAAGATAAAGCTTGCTTTTTTTCCTTCTTTGTCTTCTATCGTAAATTCTATCGATCCTGAAACAGCAAAAATTATCTGTTGCAGTTCTTTATGAGCGTGTCCTCCTCTTGTTACGTCTTGCGGTGTATAATAAGTCCAATAAACACGTTTAACCTCAAAAGGTATATTTTGGGGATATTCTGCTACGGTTATAAAGCCTAGTTGAGAGGATCCAATTTTATCAAATTTAATTATGTGAGGTTCTTTTAACATTTCAAGATATTTTATAATCAAAATTCGGTCTTATAACACCTGGCAAAATTTTCATGTTTTTCCCAATCTTTATATTTTCTACCTCAAAACCAACAATATCATTAACTATAAATAAAGCAATTCGTTGATTTTCGCCGAAAATAAGTTTGAAATAGTAATTTCCAGCATTCAACAAATTATTAGGTAAATCAAATTCTACTGTGTACTCTTTTCTTTTAGAATCATTATTGGTTGTAATCAACGCCCCTGTATGGAATACCACATTTTCTTCATAGGTTCTTAATTCAAAAGTTGCATCAAGATTGATGTTTTCTTTATAATTGAAAAAACGAAGTTTTACACGAGCGCCAGATTCTATATCTAAAAATTTTCCATTCGCCGGTACGACTGTGAATTCTAAAATTTTAATATTTTCATTACCGATTGCTTCCTCTGGATTACCATTGTCAATATAAGAACTTCTTTTTTCATTATTTTTCTGATATTCTGCAACTGTGTCAGAAACGCTTCCTGTATATAACAGTTGACCCTGATTTAATAAAATACCATTGTTGCATAATTCCTTGACAGCTGTCATATTATGACTTACAAACAGAACCGTTCTTCCTTCTCCTTTACTCACATCACCCATCTTTCCAAGGCATTTTTTCTGGAATTCGGCATCACCTACAGCTAAAACTTCATCTACAATTAATATTTCTGATTCAAGATGAGCAGCAACTGCAAAGGCTAGTCGGACGTACATTCCTGTCTATATATCTTTCCACTCCAGAGAAATCAACAATTTCATCAAATTTTCTTGTAATCTCTTTTCTTGTCATGCCAAGAATTGCTCCATTAAGAAAAACATTTTCTCTTCCCGTCATTTCCGGATGAAAACCTGTTCCAACTTCTAATAATGATGCGATTCTTCCATTGGTTAATATTCTTCCGGTCGTTGGTTTTGTAACTTTACTTAATAATTTTAATAAAGTTGATTTTCCTGCACCATTTCGTCCAATAATTCCTACCGCGTCGCCTTGCTCTATTTCAAAATTAATGTTCTTTAAAGACCAAACATAATCACTTTCTCCTTTCTGAGTTCTGTCGTTTGATTCTCCAATTTTTAGATAAGGATCTTCTTTACCTCGAATTTGATGCCAAAAACGATTAAGATCATGCGTAAGAGAGCCTGTTCCAACTTGCCCCAGACGGTATTGTTTTGATATATTTTCAGCTTTTAATGCTAATGCCATTTTTTAATTTTAAAATTAAACAGTATCCATAAAGCCTTTTTCAACTTTATTGAAGATAACAGTACCTATTGCGAGTATTAAGAAAATAAGAATAGTGCTTATCATCAGCATTGTAGCATTAAAATCTCCAACACCTAACCAAGCGTATTTGAAACACTCAAAAATACCTGTCAGAGGATTATAAAATGCAATAGTTTTAAAAATTCCTTTTAAGCTGGAAGCAGGATATATAACCGGAGTTGCATACATATACAGGCTAATACCAAAGGTAAGAAGCATTTGTAAGTCACGATATTTGGTAGTTAATGAAGAAAATATCATTCCCATCCCCAAAGCAAAAACCGCCATTAATATAATTAAAAAAGGAGTGGCAAGAATCCACCAGTTAGGCTGTACTTCTCCTTTGAATAGGTAATAAAAGAATACAACCAGGAAAAGTCCCATCTGTACACCGAATCTCATCAAATTGGAAAGTACAATGGATATAGGCATTATCAATCTAGGAAAATAAACTTTTCCAAATATTCCTGCATTGGTTGTGAAAACATTAGATGTTGAAGTAAGGCAAGATGAAAAGTAATTCCATAATGTAATTCCGGCAAGATAGAAGAGTATTTTTGGAGCGCCATCCGTAGATAGCTTTGCAATATTTCCGAAAACTACAATGTAAACAATAGTAGTGAAAATTGGGTTTATGAAAAACCAAACCGGTCCTAAGATTGTTTGCTTGAAACTAGAAACAAAATCACGCTTCACAAACATATAAGCCAAATCTTTGTAACGCCAAACTTCTTTCAGATTAAGATCAAAAAGTGAATGGTTGGATTCAATTGTTTCTGTCCATTGTTGTTTATGAGAATCACTCATTTGTGCTCGTTTTTAATTTACTTAATAAGGTTTTTTAGATACTCACCATATCCGCTTTTACCATATTTTGCTGCTGTTTCCAGAAGCTTTTCTTCATTAATGAATTTATTTCTCCATGCAATTTCTTCTATGCAGCCGATTTTGAAACCTTGTCTTTTTTCAATGACACTTACAAATTCTGAAGCGTCCTGAAGAGAATCGAAAGTTCCTGTATCTAGCCAGGCAGTTCCTCTATCCAAAACGCCAACTTCAAGCTTGCCTTTACTTAAGTAAACATTGTTAACATCAGTAATTTCCAATTCGCCCCTTGGAGATGGTTGGATGTTTTTTGCAATTTCTACAACATCATTATCATAAAAATATAATCCAGGAACAGCATAGTTTGACTTTGGCTTCAGAGGTTTTTCTTCAATAGAAAGTGCTTTGAAATCATTATCAAATTCTACAACACCATATCTTTCGGGATCAGAAACGTGGTAGGCGAAAACAACACCTCCATCTGGATTGGTTTTGTTTTTCAGTAATGTTCCCATTTCGGAACCATAGAAAATATTATCACCTAAAACCAAAGCTGCCGCATCATTTCCAATGAAATCATCACCAAGAATAAAAGCTTGTGCCAATCCGTCTGGGCTTGGCTGTACTTTATATTGGATGTTACAACCAATTTGAGAACCATCTCCCAAAAGCTTAATAAATCCCTCCTGATCGTGTGGCGTTGTGATGATTAAAATATCCTTAATTCCTGCCAACAATAGGGTTGAAAGCGGATAATAAATCATAGGTTTGTCATAAACAGGCATCAGTTGCTTGCTTACAGCAATTGTTAAGGGATAAAGTCTTGTTCCGGAACCTCCGGCCAAAATGATTCCTTTCATCTTGAAATTAGTTTTTTGTGTTTTTATGAATATTGACCTTCGTAATATTTTTGATAATCACCGGAAGTTACATTATTCAGCCATTGTTTGTTTTCTAAGAACCAGTCAATAGTTTTTCCTAGTCCTTCTTCAAAAGTTACAGATGGCTTCCATCCTAGATCTTTATTTAATTTTGAAGCATCAATAGCATATCTCTTATCATGTCCAGGTCTATCTTTGACGTACGTAATCAGTTTTTCTGAATAACCTTCTGGTTTTCCCAATTTTGCATCCAATTGTTTGATTAATTCCTTAACCAAATCAATATTCTTCCACTCGTTGAAACCTCCAATATTGTAAGTTTCTCCGGTTTTAGATTCATTAAAAATCTGATGAATTGCTTTAGCATGATCGATCACGAATAACCAATCTCTTGTATATTTTCCATCGCCGTAGATTGGTAATGGTTTTTCGTTCAAAATATTAGAAATACAAAGAGGAATCAATTTCTCGGGGAAATGATTTGGTCCGTAATTGTTGGAACAATTAGACAAAATAAATGGCATTCCGTAAGTGTTTCCATAAGCTCTTACCAAATGGTCAGATGCTGCTTTTGATGCTGAATATGGCGATTGCGGATCATAAGGCGTCGTTTCCAAAAAGAAACCAGTTTCGCCAAGACTTCCATAAACTTCGTCTGTTGAGACATGATAAAATAAGTTTTTCCTTGGTTCATTAGGAAATCTTCCGTGAGTATGATCTGGGTTTAAAGTCCAGAATTCGATACAAAGATTTAGAAGATTAGCAGTTCCGTTAACATTCGTATTAATGAATGCGTTGGGATCTGTGATACTTCTGTCCACATGACTTTCAGCAGCTAAATGTACCACTGCATCGGGATTATATTTTTCGAAAACTTTTCTAAGTTCTTCTGGTTTTGTAATATCTGCTTTTTCGAAAACATAATTAGGTTCGTTTTCGATATCTTTCAGGTTTTCAAGATTTCCAGCATAGGTTAAAGCATCAAGATTGATGATTTTACAATCTGGATTATTCTTTACAAATTCTCTTACAACGTGAGATCCGATAAAACCAGCGCCACCGGTAATTATAATGTTTTTCATAAATGATTTTTATTTTAATCGTTTCCGAATAAATCTCTGGTATATACTTTGTCTTTTACATCATCCAATTCTGGAGTTTTTCGGTTAGATATGATAATATCACATTCTTGTTTAAAAGCTTCCAAATCCCGAGTTACCTTCGATCCAAAAAAAGAATCTTCTTTCAAAACGGGTTCATAAACAACTACTTCCACGCCTTTTGCTTTTATCCTTTTCATAATACCCTGTATTGCAGATGCCCGGAAATTGTCTGACCCGGATTTCATTATTAATCGATAAACACCAACTTTCTTTGGTTTTTTTTCCAAAATAGAGTCCGCAATAAAATCTTTTCTTGTGCGATTAGCATCCACAATAGCTTGGATAAGATTGTTGGGAACTGAATTATAATTGGCCAGCAATTGTTTTGTGTCTTTTGGAAGGCAATAAC
>Ga0308158_10001586_pt1 | contig 23877 bp, 19 predicted proteins | sample PhyBR2_FD_201038 | JGI IMG/M metagenome (GOLD analysis project Ga0308158, IMG submission 201038) | Phyllosphere microbial communities from UC Gill Tract Community Farm, Albany, California, United States - DLSLB.R2 | ecosystem: Host-associated > Plants > Phyllosphere > Unclassified | place: USA...
TGAGGGGCATTCGCATGGAAAACGTCACCATCGTCGGCACAGAAGCAGGAGTCCTCGTACTCGCGACCGAATCCGGCACGCGTTTCGCGCTGCCCATCGACGACGTGCTGCACCGCGAGATCCGTCGTGCGACACGCCAGGGCGAGCCGGTCGTGCAGAAACTCGCGGCGAGCCCACGCGACATCCAGGCGCAGATCCGCGCCGGCCTCACGGCTCCCGAGGTCGCCGAGCTCCTCGGCATCGGCGTCGACGACGTCATCCGCTTCGAGGGACCGGTGCTCGCCGAACGCGAGCACATCATCGGACAGGCCCTCGCCGTCCCCGTCCTGATCGGCAGCGAGGTCGAACCCGACGCGCAGCCGACGTTCGGCACGGCGATCCGGGCGAAGCTCGCCGATCTGGAAGCGACGGCGGAGCGCTGGGCGAGCTGGAAGGACGATAGCGGGTGGATCGTCAAGCTCGAGTTCAGCGCGAACGACGTCGAGCATGATGCTCGCTGGAGCTTCGATCCCCGGCGCAGCGCGCTGGCGCCCCTGAACGCGGACGCGACCCAGCTCTCACGTCAGGGCTCGCTCCCCGAGGGCCTAATCCCCCGGCTGCGCGCGGTCGACGCGGAGCGCACGGCATCGCCGTACAAGGACGACAGCCGCTTCGACTCAGGAGCTTTCGGCCCGCGCCTGGTGCCCGCGCCGGAGGCCGAGATCGAAGATCCGTCGTTGCCAGAGCGCTCGGCATCGGCCGTCCAGGATGCGGCGATCAAACGCGCCCCCGAGTCCCAGACGACCAGCCCGGAGACCGCCGACCTGCTCGAGGCTCTGCGCCGCCGGAGAGGTCAGCGCGAGAGCTCCCCGATCGTCGACCTCGAAGACGATCTCGAGAAGGACGATTCCGGCCCGATCGCACTGTTCGACGCGCTCGAGAACGATCAGGACGACGAGGACGAGCGGCCGGCGCCGGCCCCGGAGCCTGCGCCCGACAGCGGGCGCCGCCGTCGTCGCAACGCCATGCCGTCGTGGGACGAGATCGTGTTCGGCGCGCGTACCGACGAGTGACCCGCGCGTCCGGTTGAACGCGCAGGGGCCGACGAGCTCGACGCCGTCGGATCAGCGCGCGAAGGCTCCGAACCGCAGCAGGGGCACCTGCCGCTCCTCCGGCGTGAGACCGCCGTGCTGTCCCACCATTCCTCTGCTGCGCTGATCAGGCGCCGTGCCGTCGTACACCGCCCCGTTGCCGCGCGCGACGACGAGCAGATCACCCATGCGCGATGCCGCGGCATCCGTCACCGTCGAGCCGAAGAGTCCTGAGGCGATCGTCTCGGCCCTGCTGCCGACGTCCGCCGCACCATCCAGGTCGCGACGCCAGCGCGACAGGACCTCGGCCGCGTCCGCGTCGGGATCGAGGTAGACGTGCAGCATCCGCGGCTCACCGCCGATGTGGCTGACGCCCACGAGGTGCTCCGATTCGAGCACCACCTGCCGGTGAGCCGGCACGTCGACCATGCCGTGATCCGAGGTCACGAGCACTCCGACGCCGGGGGGAACCCGTCGGGCGAGGGCCGCATCCACGTCCTCGAGCGCCGACACCCACTGGCGAGAGGCGACGCCGTGCCGATGGCCCGCCTTGTCGACCTCGGGCAGATAGCAGTAGACGAGGGCACCGGGATGCCTCTCGGCGAGATCGTAGGCTGTGGCGACGCGATCGGCGGGTGAGGCGGCCGAGACGAACTCGGCGCCGCGCAGCGTGGCCCTGCTGAAGCCGCTGCCCGCGTAGGCGGCGATGCCGACGGCGAACGCGGGGCGCCCCTCGGCAGCCGCCTGTTCGAACACGGTCGGCGCGACCTGCCACGACGCGGGATCGACGCCCGAGCTCTCCCAGCCGGAGAGCTGGTTGACGAGGACCCCCTGCGCGCGGTCCAGCACGTTGTATCCGACAAGGCCGTGCTCTCCGGGCCACACGCCGGTCAGAATGCTGGTGAGCGCCGCTGCCGTCGTCGAGGGGAACACCGACGTGGCGACGTCCTTCTTCGCCATGCCTGCCGTCAGCGCCCGCGCGTGGCCCGCATGCGCGCGCAGGCTGATCGCGCCGAGTCCGTCGATCAGGACGAGCACGACGGACCCCGCCCGCGGCAGAGTGGCGGACTCGCCGCGGAGAGCGGCGAACAGGTCGCCCGCCACCCCGACGATGCTCCGGGCCGCAGGCGACTCGGACGGTAGCATGAGGGACATCCGAGCCAGTCTGTCACAGGCTCCCCGCGCCCTTCAGCCTCTGCAACATTTCCAGGATGGCCATGCCGAAAACCCCGCCGCCCGAGCTCGCCCCGGAGCGAATCCAGGACATCGACCTCGAAAGCGAGATGCAGGGCTCGTTCCTCGAGTACGCCTACTCAGTGATCTACTCGCGCGCCCTCCCCGACGCGCGAGACGGGCTCAAGCCCGTGCAGCGCCGCATCCTCTACCAGATGGCCGAGATGGGGCTCCGACCCGATCGCGGCCATGTGAAGAGCGCGCGCGTCGTCGGCGAGGTGATGGGAAAGCTGCACCCGCACGGCGATTCGGCGATCTACGACGCCCTCGTGCGCCTGGCCCAGGACTGGGCGCTGCGCGTGCCGCTCGTCGACGGCCACGGCAACTTCGGCTCGCTCGACGACGGCCCCGCCGCCGCCCGTTACACCGAGGCACGGCTGGCATCGCCCGCCATGGCGCTCACCGAGAACCTCGACGAGGACGTCGTCGACTTCATCCCGAACTACGACGGTCAGTTCCAGCAGCCGGCCGTCCTGCCCGCCGCGTTTCCCAATCTCCTGGTCAACGGGGCGAGCGGCATCGCCGTGGGCATGGCCACCAACATGGCGCCGCACAACCTCATCGAGGTCGTCGCCGCAGCCACGCACCTGCTCGAGAACCCCGAAGCCACGACCGAAGAGCTCATGGAGTACGTGCCGGGGCCCGACTTCCCCTCCGGTGGCATCCTGATGGGCCTCGACGGCGTGAAGGACGCGTACACGACCGGTCGCGGCGCTCTCAAGGTGCGCGGCAAGGTGTCGGTCGAGCCGATCGGGCCGCGGCGCACCGGCATCATCGTCTCCGAGCTGCCCTACATGGTCGGCCCCGAGCGTCTGATCGAGAAGATCCGCGACGCCGTGCAGTCCAAGAAGCTGCAGGGCATCAGCGACGTGACCGACCTCACGGACCGCAACCACGGCCTGCGGGTGTCGATCGGCATCAAGACGGGCTTCGACCCGAACGCGGTGCTCGAGCAGCTGTATCGGCTGACCCCGCTCGAGGACTCCTTCAGCATCAACAACGTGGCCCTCGTCGACGGGCAGCCTCGCACGCTGGGCCTCAAGGAGATGCTCAGCGTCTACGTGATGCACCGTCTCGAGGTGATCACGCGCCGCAGCCGCTACCGCCTCGCCCGACGAGAAGAGCGCCTGCACCTGGTCGAGGGACTTCTCATCGCGATCCTCGACATCGACGAGGTCATCCAGGTCATCCGCTCCTCCGACGACTCCGAACAGGCCCGCGCCCGACTGCGCTCCGTGTTCGACCTCAGCGAGCTGCAGGCCGAGTACATCCTCGAGCTGCGCCTGCGTCGTCTGACCAAGTTCTCCCGCATCGAGCTCGAGACCGAGCGCGATGCGCTGCTCGCCGACATCGCCGCGCTCAAGGAGCTTCTCGGCAGCCCGGCCCGGCTGCGTGCCGCCGTCGCGAGCGAACTCGACGCAGCCGCCGAAGCGTACGGCACCCCCCGGCGCACTCTGCTCATGAACGCCGCGCCGCCGAAGCCGCGCGCGACGAAGGGCGCACCCGACCTGCAGATCGCCGACGCGCCGACGGTTCTCGTGCTGTCGACCACGGGTCGCGCCGTACGGGTCGACCTCGCCGAAGGTCAGGAGCTCTCGACTCCCGCCCGCCGCAGCAAGCACGACGCGATCCTCACGACCGTCGAGACGACCGTGCGCGCCGAGCTCGGCGCGTTGACCAGCGCCGGGCGCGTGGTGCGCTTCTCCCCCGTCGACCTGCCATCCGTGCCCTCGAGCTCGGTGCAGCTCGCCGCGGGGGCGCCGCTGCGCGACTATCTCGGCATCACGGCGCGCGGCGAGCGTATCGTCGGCTTCGTCCGCTTCGACAGCGAGACGCCGATCGCGATCGGGACGGCCCAGGGTACGGTCAAGCGCATCGTCCCGTCGACGCTGCCGGTGCGTCCGGAGCTGGAGGTCATCGGCATGAAGGCCGGCGACACGGTCGTCGGGGCCGCAGAGGCCCCCGACGAGGCCGAACTCGTGTTCATCACGACCGATGCACAGCTGCTGCGGTTCACGGCATCCGCTGTCCGTCCGCAGGGCGCTCCAGCCGCCGGCATGGCGGGCATCAAGCTCGGCGCAGGCGCCTCGGTGCTGTTCTTCGGCGTCGTGACCCCGGAAGCGGATGCCGTCGTCGCCACCGTCTCGGGAGGAGAGAGCGTTCTCCCCGGCACGGATCCCGGTCGTGCGAAGGTCTCCTCCTTCGCGGAGTATCCCGCGAAGGGCCGTGCCACGGGTGGTGTCAGAGCGCACGCGTTCCTGAAGGGCGAAGACCGCCTGACTGTCGCGTGGGTCGGGCCCTCACCGGCGCTCGCCGTCGACCCGACGGGCGCGGTGCGCAAGCTGCCCGAGCCGGGCGCCCGCCGAGACGCCTCGGGCCAGCCCGTCGACGGTGTGATCGGGTCGATCGGCCGCACGATCGTCTGAACCGGTCGTCCTCGTGGAGGACCACCATCACTCGGTCGGAGCGTGGGATTCCTCTCCGAGGCGCGCCAGCCCCTCGGACACGATGGCGGCCACGGTTCGCGCATGGACGCCGTCGGGATCGAGGTCCGGGTCGAAGACGGTCACAGCGGCTCCCCAGGCCCGCGGAGCGACCACTCTCAGGAAGTCGGTCAGTTCATCGGGTGACAGACCACCGGGATCCGGGCTGTCGACCGCCGGCATGTGCTGAGGATCGAGGACGTCGACGTCGACCTGCAACCAGAACCCGTGATCAAGCCCCGGGGTCGCGAGGATCCGTGAAGCGGCGCGGGTCGCACCGTAGAGGATGATCTGATCCGCGGGGATCGTCAGGGCGATGGCGTCGGAGACCTCCTCGATCTCCTCGTCTTCGCGTCGGCATCCCACATGGACCGTGGTGTTCGCCTCGAAGTACGGGCCGAGTCCGTCGATGTCCGCCACCTCGGGAAGATGACGCCCGATCGCCGCGGCCAGATCCTCGCCGGCCAACGCGCCGTAGGAGTCGCTGTTGCCCGGGTGGCGGAAGTCCGTGTGCCCGTCGACGTGCACGAGGCCGGCGCCTCCGCCGACCTTCGACGCGAGGCCAGCGGCGATCACCAGACTGCAGTCTCCGCCGAGAACGAGCGGCGCATGGCCCTGAGCGCGGACGGACACGAGCCGGTGAGCCAGCCGACGCGCATGGTCGATCACCGCCGTCTGATTGCGCACGGTGCCTGCCGGACGTCGCTCGTCGTCACGGTAGCGACCGGGAAGCACGACTCCGGCGTCGATCGCGCCGCGCTGCGCGAGCGCGGCGTGCAGGCCCGCTTCTCTCAGCGCCTCGGGCGCCTTGGCCGTACCGGGAACGGCACCGCGCTGCGGAGGGCGGAGGCCGAGGTTGGAAGGCGCGGAGATGATCGCGATCATCACCCCATCCTCGCAGGAGGGATCATCCGCATCCGCAGAACGCGCAGAGCGGCGGGTCACGCGGCCCCGCGTCGGGCCGCGCGGAGGTCAGGCGTCGATCGACTCGCGGGAGAGCCGGTCGGAGGACTCGATGATGAACTCCCGACGCGGCGCGACCTCGTTGCCCATGAGGAGTTCGAAGACGCGGCCGGCGGCTTCGGCATCCTCCATACGGACCCTGCGCAGCAGGCGCCCGCCGCGGTCCATGGTCGTCGATGCCAACTGCTCGGCATCCATCTCGCCGAGACCCTTGTACCGCTGGATCGGCTCGTGCCAGCGCTTGCCGGCCTTCTTCAGCTTCGTCAGCAGCGCGTGCATCTCCTGCTCGCTGTACGTGTAGATCGTCTCGTTCGGCTTCGAGCCCGGGTTCATCACGATCACGCGGTGCAGCGGAGGCACGGCGGCGAACACGCGGCCCTCCTCGATCAGCGGCCTCATGTAGCGGAAGAACAGCGTGAGCAGAAGGGTGCGGATGTGCGCGCCGTCGACGTCGGCATCGCTCATCAGGATCACCTTGCCGTAGCGCGCCGCGCTGATGTCGAAGCTGCGCCCAGACCCGGCGCCGATCACCTGGATGATCGATGCGCACTCGGTGTTGGAGAGCATGTCCCCCACCGAGGCCTTCTGCACATTCAGGATCTTGCCTCGGATCGGCAGCAGGGCCTGGAACTCGCTGTTGCGCGCGTTCTTGGCGGTGCCCAGAGCCGAGTCGCCCTCGACGATGAAGAGCTCACTGCGCTCGACCTCGTTGGTGCGGCAGTCCACGAGCTTGGTCGGCAGCGTCGAGGATTCGAGGGCGTTCTTGCGCCGCTGCGTCTCCTTGTGGGCGCGCGCCGAGACACGCGCCTTCATCTCCGCGACGATCTTGTCGAGCAGCTGCACCGCCTGGCTCTTGTCGTCGCGCTTGGTGGAGCTGAAGCGCTCTCCGAGATCCTTCCGCAGCACCTGGGCGACGATCTGACGCACCGCGGGGGTGCCGAGCACCTCCTTGGTCTGGCCTTCGAACTGCGGTTCCGGGACGTTCACGGTGAGCACGGCGGTGAGACCCGCGAGGACGTCGTCCTTCTCCAGCTTGTCGTTGGCGCCGACCTTGAGACGGCGGGCGTTCTGCTCGACCTGCGTGCGCAGCAGCTTGAGCAGCTCCTGCTCGAAGCCCTGCTGGTGGGTTCCGCCCTTCGGCGTCGAGATGATGTTCACGAACGATCTGGTCGTCGTCTCGTAGCCGGTGCCCCAGCGCATCGCGATGTCGACGCCGCAGACCCGCTCGACCTCGGTCGAGACCATGTGCCCGTCGGCCTGCAGCACCGGCACGGTCTCCTTGAACGTCCCCTCGCCCTGGATGCGCCAGGTGTCGGTCACGGGAGCATCGGAGGCGAGGTACTCGACGAACTCCGAGATCCCGCCCTCGTAGTGATACGAGGTCTCGTTCTGCTCGTCGGCGCGCTGGTCGCGGACGACGAGTTCGAGGCCGGGGACGAGGAACGCGGTCTGCCGCGCACGCGTCTCGAGCTCGCCGAGCTGGAAGGCGGCGTCCTTCGTGAAGATCTGGCGGTCGGCCCAGTAACGGATGCGGGTCCCCGTCACGCCGCGCGGCGCCTTGCCGATGATCCGGAGCTCGCTCTTCTCCTGGAACGGAGTGAAAGGGGCGTCCGGACGTTTCTCCCCGCCCTTGTCGTCGAAGAGGCCGGGTTCACCCCGACGGAACGACATGGCGTAGGTCTTGCCGCCCCGGTCGACCTCGACGTCGAGGCGCTCGGACAGCGCGTTCACGACGGAGGCGCCGACACCGTGCAGACCGCCGGACGCCGCATAGGAGCCGCCGCCGAATTTGCCGCCCGCGTGGAGCTTGGTGAAGACGACCTCGACGCCCGTCAGTCCGGTGCGGGGTTCGACATCGACGGGGATGCCGCGCCCGCGGTCATGCACCTCGACGCTGCCGTCGGTGTGCAGGATGATGTCGATCTTCGTGCCGTTGCCCGCGACGGCCTCGTCGACGGAGTTGTCGATGATCTCCCACAGGCAGTGCATGAGGCCCGGCGAGCCGTTCGACCCGATGTACATGCCGGGGCGCTTGCGGACGGCCTCGAGCCCCTCAAGAACCTGGAGATGATGGGCGGAATACTCGGCTGTCACAATCTCCGAGTCTATTCGCCGGACCCCGCCGCAGGCCGCAGACACTCCCCTGAGGATGCCACCTGGCGTGCGCGGCGTACGCGCTGAGCGAAACACGCCGTGATCCGGGCATGCACTCAGGCTGCGCGTGGTTGTATTGATCAAGTCCTGACAGCGAACCCGACACTCAAGGAGGCACCGAGATGAATGCAACGACCGAACGTGAGGCCTCCGCCGTAGAGTACCGGCTGACCGCCATGGACCGCTGCGACTCCTGCGGCGCTCAGGCGTACATCGCCGCCGAGGTCAACGGCACCGAGATGCTCTTCTGCGCCCACCACGGCCGCAAGTACGAAGAGAAGCTCCGCAGCATCGCCACCAGCTGGCACGACGAGACCGCTCGCCTCATCGAGGCCTGATCGCGTCCGCGGTTCAGGAGGTCCTCCTGAACCGTCCGCTCAGTCCGAGATCACCCGGCGCACCCGCGCGGTGAGCCGGGTGAGGATCTCCTCGCCCACCGTGTCGATGCGCTCTGCGAGCGTGGTGGCGGTGGCTTCTCCGTGGGCCCCGGCTCCGAAGATCCAGACCGTGTCCCCGACGTCGAGTCCCCCGCCGTCGACGAACGACCTCGTGGCGCCGATGGACGTGAGCGTCCGCATGCCGCGCTCAGTCCCCACCGGCATCCCGGCGAGCGACGACGGCAGGCCATCGAAGGAGCCGATCGCGATCACGGCCCCGGCGTCGACCACATCCACCACGGTCGCCGTCAGCTCGGCGACCGGCAGGACGCCCTCGGGATCAGGCCCGTCCGCCGAGCGGATGCCGTAGCAGAACGCCCCGATGCGCGACAGGGTACCGCGGAGCTCCGGACGCCACCACGAAGCCGCCGATGCCGTCAGATGCTGCCATTGCGGCGCGGGTCCCGACTCCGTCGTCGACGCGATCGCCTGGAGGAAGACCGCCTGCGCGTCGTCGTCCTCCGCGTCGCTCGCCTCCGCGAGATGGCTCCACACTCCGACGAGCTCCAGGACGCCGGCGGCTTCGGCCTTGCGGACGAGGCCGATCGTCGCCGGCCAGTCCTCGAAGAGCACCCCGTTGCGGTGCAAGCCGGTGTCGATCTTCAGATGCACGCGCGCCCTGGCACCGAGAACCTCTGCTCGGGTGATGACGCGCGCGAGGTACTCGTCAGTGCCCACACCGAGATCGATCCGGTGCAGCAGCGCCTCATCGATCTCGGAATCCGTCGACGTCGCCCAGGCGAACACGGGCGCCGAGCCTTCGAGGACGCGCCTGATCTCGAGGCCGCCCGCGACGTCGTAGCTGCCGAACCAGGCGACGCCTGCACGTTCCGCGGTCTCGACGGCCCAGGTGATGCCGTGCCCGTACGCATCGTCTTTCATCACCAGCATGAGAGCCGAGGGCGCGATGCGCTCGCGCACGGCTTCTATGTTCGCGACGAGTCGCCTGCTGCTCAGGCGGAGCTCCGGACGAGTCATGCTTCCCACTCCCGTTGCGCGTGCGAACCGGCGACCGTCACGAGCTCTGCGACCGTGAGCCCGGTGACCGCGCTCCACCGTGCCAAGGCCGGAGCGGCAGGCCCTGTGCCGCCGAAGTAGGTGACATCGGCGCCGACCGGCACGTCGTGCCCCTGCAGGTCGACCACGCACACGTCCATGGCGACCCGGCCGATGATCGGCCGCTCCACCCCGCCGACCTCGACGTGAGCGCTGTTGCCGAGCGCGCGCACGATCCCCTGCGCATAGCCGCCGGTGACGAGTGCGACCACCGTGTGCTCTGATGCGCGGTGCGTGTATCCGTAGGACACCGCGTCACCGGGCTTCAGACGCTTTGTCGACATCACTCGCCCCGCGAGCCGCAGGACCGGTCTGCTGGCGAGCAGACCGTCAGCGTCGGGCAGTCCGTACAGCAAGGTCGAATCGATATCGGGTTCCTCGCCGACGACGGCGGAGATGCCCTCGAGTCCGAGCGCCTCCACCTCGCTCTGCGTATCGACGAGCACCGTCCGGATGCCCGAGACGCGCGCCGCCTGCGCCACCGCCAGGATTCCGTGCCCCCAGGCGTCGCGGCGCAGATCCGCGATGCGGCCACCGGACGCGGCCGCAGCCGCGGCCGAAGCCGTGAGCGCCGACCGGGAGATCACCGCGCGAGGGAGCGCACTGCTGGAGAGCATCAGAGTCCGATCGTACGGAAGTCCTTGCTGTGGATGAGGTGCTCGATCGCCGCCCGAGCGCCGTCGGCGTACTCGTTCAGGTGAGCGTGCGCCTCACCGGTCGACCAGTCGACCCCTCGACGCGCAGTCGCAGCCGCGAGGATCGCGTCGGCCCACTGCGGGTTCAGCGGCAGCGCGGGGCCCTGCACGTTCGACGCGTAGGCCGCTCCGCGCCGGACGATCTCGCCCGCGCCCTCGGCGGCTCCGGTGCGAGCGAAGCTGCCCTTGCCTGCCACGACGGCGCCGTAGGGCACGGCATCCGCCCCGAGCGTCCATCGCGAGGCATGGTCCTCGAATCCGATCACGCGGCCGTCTGCGGTGTCGGCGATGATGTACCCCACGTTGCGCTCACGCGTGCGCGCCACCCGGAACGGGAAGAGGCCGAGTCCCTCGAGCTTCTCGCCGTCGAGCAGGTCGACGCCTTCGCTGAGCAGCTCTGCAGAGGCCCCGATCGAGAACAGAGAGCCTCCGGCGGCGACGAACGCTTCGAGCTCGGACGCACGCGCCCGCAGATCGTCGGCGACGAGTCGCATCGCCGAGAGCGGGCCGTTCCCGAAGACGAGGATGTCGGGGTCGGACGGCAGCGGGTCGCCGATTCCGACGTGCACCACGTCGACGGGCACGCCGGCCCGTTCGAGGCGCACCTGCAGCGCACGGACGTTGCCGCGGTCGCCGGTGATGCCGAGCTCGACAGGGTACAGCTGGACGATACGCACGGTCTCGGTCATCGGCGGGCGATCTCCTGATCTCCGTGACCGAGCAGCCGGCGCCCGATCATCATCAGCTCGTAGTTGACGAACCAGGTCTGGGTGCCCGACGACGAGGGCGCCAATGCGCGCATGAGCGCGACGGCCTTCTCCATGTCGGGCTCGACCACGCCGATCTCGACTCCGGCGTGCTCGAGGCTGAGGGCCAGCTGATACGCCTTCTCGCCGGTCACGACGTCGATGCGCTTCAGCACGTCGAAGTCGACGTCGTAGAGCCAGGAGACGTCAGGGGTGCCCTCGTCGATCGCGATCAATGCACGCTCGGGTGCGGATTCGAGGGCATCGAGGTTCATCTGCAGGCTCGGCGCGTTCTTGAACATCACGAACTCGACCTGCTCACCTGCAGGGTCGCGGCGCAGCGGGATGACCTCGCCACGGCCGTAAGCCGGAGTCATCTTCGCGAATCCGTTCGCCGCCTTCTCGACCGAGAACTCGGCGCCGAGAACGCGCGAGGCCACGGTCAGCGCCGCTGCGGCGTCGGCCGCGTAGTGCAGACCGCGTGCGGGCAGGGTGATCGGAGCATCCGTGCCGTCGACGCGCACGACCACCTTGCGACCCTCGGTGCTGACGACCTCGGCATATGCCTCGTGGTCGAGGATCCCCGCGTTGCCGCTGCGCGTGTCCGCCGCATTGGCGAGACCGTGGGCGGACGCGGCGACGAGGTCGCTGGAGACCCCGAAGAACGAGACCTCTCCGCGCATCGCGCTCGCGTCGATCTTGCTGAGGTACGGGTCGTCGCGGTTCACGACGACGTGCGCTGATGCTCGTCTCGACGCGTCGAGCATCATGTCGGCGACGCGCTCGGTCTCGTAGAAGCGGTAGAGCTGGTCGACCTGCACGTTCAACGACAGGATCACCGCAGGCGAGAGCCGGTCGGCGAGATCAGCCGCGTAGCCCTCGTCGATCTCGAGCACCGCGACGTCGGCCTTGATGCGGCCGGTCAGGGTCGCATCGGCGAGCAGAGCGCTGGTCACGCCCTGAGGCAGGTTCGCACCGGTGGGGTTAGTGAACACCGTGAGCCCGTGCGCACGCAGCACCTCGCTGATCATGTGCGTCGTCGTGGTCTTCCCGTTCGAGCCGAGCACGAAGACCACGCCGTACCGGAACTGCCCGGCGAGCGTCGGGAGCAGTGTGGGCGCGAGCCGATTCGTCAGGTACCCAGGAAACGCCGATCCGCCGCCGCGCAACCGCGTGGCGAACCGCGCCAGCTTCCCCGCCAGAACGGGAAAGACGTAGCGGATGCCTGCCGAGCGCGCCTGAGGAGCGCCCGACATCATTCGAGGTAGTCCCGCAGCGACTGCGACCGACTCGGGTGACGCAGCTTCGCCATCGTCTTGGACTCGATCTGGCGGATGCGCTCACGCGTCACGCCGAAGGTGTCGCCGATCTGGTCGAGCGTCTTGGGCTGTCCGTCGCCCAGGCCGAAGCGCATCCGGATGACACCGGCTTCGCGCTCGGAGAGCGAGTCGAGCAGCTGCTCGAGCTGGCGCTGCAGCATCGTGAAGCCCACCGCGTCGGCGGGGACGACCGCCTCGGTGTCCTCGATGAGGTCGCCGAACTCGCTGTCGCCGTCTTCGCCGAGGGGCGTGTGCAGCGAGATCGGCTCGCGACCGTACTTCTGCACCTCGACGACCTTCTCGGGCGTCATGTCGAGCTCGCGGCTGAGCTCCTCGGGCGTGGGTTCGCGGCCGAGATCCTGCAGCATCTGACGCTGAACGCGAGCGAGCTTGTTGATGACCTCGACCATGTGCACCGGGATGCGGATGGTGCGCGCCTGGTCGGCCATGGCGCGGGTGATCGCCTGGCGGATCCACCACGTGGCGTACGTGGAGAACTTGAAGCCCTTGGTGTAATCGAACTTCTCGACCGCGCGGATGAGGCCGAGGTTGCCCTCCTGGATCAGGTCCAGGAACTGCATGCCTCGTCCGGTGTAGCGCTTGGCGAGCGAGACCACGAGGCGCAGGTTGGCGCCGAGCAGGTGGCTCTTGGCACGCTGGCCGTCGCGGGCCACCCACTGCAGGTCGAGGCCCAGCTGGCTGGTCCTCTCGGCAGCCGTCATGGTCGAGAGCTTCTCTTCGGCGAACAGACCCGCCTCGATGCGCATCGCGAGCTCGACCTCTTCGGCCGCGTTCAGGAGCGCGACCTTGCCGATCTGCTTCAGGTAGTCCTTGACGGGGTCAGCCGTCGCACCGGTGATCTGCGTGGAGTAGACCGGGACGTCTTCGTCGTCGTTCGACGAGATGACGATCGCTCCGGTCGGCAGCGGCTCGGTGAACTTGGGCTTGGCGTCCTCATCGTCGTCGTCGGCCTCATCGGCCGCCGCGGCGGAGGCATCGTCGTCTTCGACGATGTCGTCCGCCTTCTTCTTCTTGACGGGAGCGCGCTTCGCGGCCGCACGCTGCGCGGCCGTCTTCGGCGCGGCCTTCTCCTCGACCGCGTCGATCTTCTCGTCGGTCTCGGGGGCGTCGGCGGTCTTCTTCGTCCGGGATTTGTTTGTCGTGGCAGGAGTCACGTTTCGCCTTTCACGGGGCAGCTGCATCGCCCCGGAACTTTCGGACACTAGTAAGACCCTTGTCAAGTCCGGCCTTCGAAAAGACTGATTGACAACGGGTCAGACACCTAGTATCGCACACGTATCGGAGTGCGGGTGCATCCGCTCGTGATTCCCCCTGCGATGCTCAGCCGCGACCCTGCTTGTCGTCATCGCCGGACGGCCGCGACGCGAGGTAGCGCTCGAGTTCGGCCGCGAGTTCGTCGGCGCTGGGAAGATCGCGCTCGTTGAAGCCGCCTTCGTCGTACGAGCCGTCCTCGGGGTCTCGGCCGGCCATGTAGGCGTCGTAGCGGCGCTCGAGGTTGTGCACCATCTGCTGCAGCTCGTCGTTGCCGATGACCTGCTCGTCCACACGCGCCAGGTAGTCCTCGCGCCGACCGCGCACCTCGTCGAGCATCAGCACGAGCCCGGTAGCCGCCATCAGTCGCTCGGCCGCTGTGATCACGGCATCCGGATTCTCGGTCTCCGCCAGGTAGTGCGGCACCAGCAGGACGAAGCCCACCACCCGATCGCCGCGCTCCGCGAACCGGAACTCGAGCAGGTGGCCTGCGGTCGCCGGCACCTGAGTACGGGGTCGCCAGACCGAATGCGCGACGGTGAGCTCGCGCCGGTTGCCGCTGACCGTGGTGCCGATCGGCCGGGTGTGCGGGACGGGCATCGCGATGGAGTGCACCCAGTTCATGCCGGACACCTCGAACTCGTCGGCGAGACCGAGGACGACGCGCGCGAACTCGTTCCAGAGGAAGTCGGGTTCGTAGCCGGCCAGCAGCAGGAACTTCTGCCCCAGCGCGTCGGTGCCCAGCGACAGTTCCAGACGCGGCGGACGGAATTCGGTCAGGTGATCCTGGTCGAAGGAGATGACCGGTCGGCGAGCCCGGTAGTCGAGCAGCGCGTCGTTGTCGAACACGACGACCGGCTGCAGATCCGCACTCTCGCGCAGGTGATCGATGAGCCCCGACACCGCGCTGCCCGCGTCGGTGAAACCGGTCAGCAGGACGACGAGCGGGAGGCCGTGCGGCACCGCCGGAGCGTTCGCGACGCGTTCGTGGATGTCTGAAGGGTTGGGCATGCTTCCATGCTACGAGCAGCATTCGCCCAGGGGGCGGCGCAGGTCTTGCTGACAGCGAACACGCCACGATCGCGTCCGGCCGGACGCAGCGCACGTGCTCTCTAGGATGGAGTCATGACGCTTCCCGCGCTCTCACGCACCACAGACCCGTTCCCCGGAAGCGCTGCAGATGCCGCAGTGCTCGTCGTGCCCGATATCTCGGACTCGGCCGAATCCCTCGCCGCATACCCCGGCCTCGCCGAGAGTCTCGGCGCCATCGGCTTCACCGGTGCGGCCTCGGCTTTCACGCGCGTCTACGCTCCCGACGTCACCTCGCTGCCGCTCGCGGTGGTGGGAGCGGGCGCATCGCCCACTGCGGGCGCCGTGCGGAACGCCGTCGGTGCGGCGCTGCGCAGCCTCACCGGGTTCGAGACGGTCTCCCTTTCGCTCGCTCCCGGTCTCGAGGAGTTCGCGGATGCCGCGGCGGAAGGAGCGGTGCTCGGCGGTCACCGCTTCGACGGCTACAAGGCCGACCCTCCCAAGCCGCGTGCGCGCAAGGTCGTGCTGCACGCCGACATCTCCGACGAGGCCGTCTCTCGGGCGAACGCGGTCGGCGAGGCCGTCGCGCTCGTGAAGGACCTCGTGAACGTGCCCGCCGAGTGGCAGAGCCCCGAGCTGCTCGCGCAGAGCGCGGCAGACAGCGTCGAGGGACTCGATGTCTCAGTCGAGATCCTCGATGAGAAGGCGCTGGCCGACCAGGGCTTCGGCGGGATCCTGGGCGTCGGGCAGGGCTCGGATCGTCCGCCTCGTCTGGTGCGCCTCGACTACTCCCCTGCCGGAGCGCTGCGGCACATCGCGCTCGTCGGCAAGGGCATCACTTTCGACACAGGTGGTCTGTCGCTGAAGCCCGCGGCGTCCATGGTCGGCATGAAGTTCGACATGGCGGGTGCCGCCACTGCCCTCGCCGCCCTTCGAGCGATCGCCGCCCTCGGGCTGCCCGTCCGGGTGACCGCCTGGCTCTGCATCACCGACAACATGCCGTCCGGCCGGGCGATCCGTCCGGGCGACATCCTGCGCATGCTCGACGGCACCACGGTCGAGGTGACGAACACCGACGCGGAGGGCCGTCTCGTGCTCGCCGACGGACTGGTCGCCGCCAGCCGCGAGCACCCCGATGTGATCATCGACGTCGCGACGCTGACCGGCGCCATCGTCGCCGCCCTAGGCCACCGTCACACAGGCGTGTTCGGCGACGACGCGACGGTGAAGGACTTCCTCGCCGCTGCGGATGCTGCCGACGAGCCGGCCTGGCACATGCCGCTTCCGGCGTATCTGGAGGACGCGATGGACTCGCCCATCGCCGACCTGCAGAACGCGAACATGGGCGATCGCATGGGAGGCGCATCCTATGCGGGCCTGTTCCTGCAGCGCTTCATCGGCCGCACGTCGGACGCCGACGACGCACCCCGCATTCCCTGGGTGCACCTCGACATCGCCGGTTCCAGCGAGCACAACGGCGCACCCTACGGCTTCATCGAGAAGGGCCCCACGGGGGCGATGGTCCGATCGATCATCGCCTTCGCCGACGCATCCCACCAGGAGGCATGACCATGACCACACACACCTTCGACATCGTCGTCCTGGGTGGCGGCAGCGGCGGCTACGCGGCTGCTCTCCGCGCCAGCGAACTCGGCAAGTCCGTCGCACTCATCGAGAAGGACAAGGTGGGTGGAACCTGCCTCCACCGGGGCTGCATCCCGACCAAGGCGCTGCTGCATGCCGCAGAGGTCGCTGAGCATGTCCGCGATGCCGCGCACGTCGGCATCACGGCCACGCTCGACGGCATCGACCCCGCCGGCGTTCGCGCCTACCGGGAGGGCATCGTCGCCAAGAAGTTCAAGGGGCTCGAGGGTCTCGTCAAGGCTCGCGGCATCACGACAGTCGCCGGCACGGGGCGCCTGAACGCGGACCGATCGGTGAGCGTGGGCGACGACATCTACGTCGGATCCGACGTCGTCCTCGCCACGGGTTCGTACAGCCGCACCCTGCCGGGGCTCGAGATCGGCGGACGGGTCCTCACGAGCGAGCAGGCGCTGTCGCTCGATGTGATCCCCGAACGCGTGCTGATCCTCGGCGGCGGAGTCATCGGAGTCGAGTTCGCGAGCGTGTGGCGCTCGTTCGGCGCCGAAGTCACCATCATCGAGGCGCTCCCGCACCTGGTCCCCAATGAGGACATCGCGCTCAGCAAGGGACTCGAGCGGGCATTCCGACGCCGCGGCATCCAGTACTCCCTCGGCATCCGCTTCGCCTCCGCCGTGCAGGACGACGACTCCGTCACTGTGACGCTGGAGGACGGCAAGGAGTTCACCGCCGACTACCTGCTCGTGGCGGTCGGTCGTGGGCCGGTCACCGCCGATCTCGGTTTCGAGGACGCGGGCGTCGTCCTGGATCGGGGCTTCGTGACGGTCGATCAGGATCTCCGCACCGGCGTCCCCGGCGTCTGGGCGGTGGGAGACATCGTTCCGGGCCTTCAGCTCGCGCACCGCGGCTTCCAGCAGGGCATCGCCGTGGCGGAGCGCATCGCCGGTCTCTCCCCCGTGAACATCCCGGACGCGCAGATCCCGAAGGTCACGTACTCCAGCCCTGAGGTCGCGTCGGTGGGCCTCAGCGAAGAGGCAGCGGTCGGCGCGCACGGAGCGGATGCCGTCGTCTCGTACGAGTACAACCTCGCCGGCAACGGCAAGAGCGAGATCATCGGCACCGGTGGACTCGTGAAGGTGGTCCGCCTGAAGGACGGCCCTGTCCTCGGGGTCCACCTGCTCGGCGACCGTGTGGGCGAGCTCATCACGGAGGGCCAGCTGACCGTCGTGTGGGAGGCGCATCCCGAGGACATCGCTCCCCTGATCCACGCACACCCCACCCAGAGCGAAGCGCTCGGCGAGGCCTTCCTGGCGCTGGCCGGAAAGCCGCTTCACGCCCTCTGAGCACCAATCGGTGCGCAGTTCACTAAGCTAGACACGCGTCATACAACATCTTGAAGGAGACTCCGTCATGAGCACATCCGTGGTCCTCCCCGCTCTCGGTGAGAGCGTCACAGAGGGTACGGTCACCCGCTGGCTGAAGCAGGTCGGTGACACAGTGCAGGCGGACGAGGGCCTGCTCGAGATCTCGACCGACAAGGTCGACACCGAGATCCCGTCGCCCGTCACCGGTGTGATCGAGGAGATCCTGGTCGCCGAGGACGAGACAGTCGAGGTCGGCGCTCTGCTCGCCCGCATCGGCGATGGCAGCGGTGCCGCACCCGCCGCGGATGCTCCGGCAGCCGCAGCCCCGGCAGCCGAAGCAGCGCCCGCTGAACCCGCACCGGCGGAAGCGGCCCCGGCTGAAGCAGCCCCGGCTGAAGCAGCCCCGGCAGCGCCCACGGGCGACGCAACCGACATCGTGCTCCCCGAACTCGGCGAGAGCGTGACCGAAGGCACCGTCACCCGCTGGCTGAAGCAGGTGGGCGACACCGTGGCCGTGGACGAGGCTCTGCTCGAGATCTCGACCGACAAGGTCGACACCGAGATCCCGTCGCCGGTCGCCGGTGTCCTGCAGGAGATCGTCGCAGGCGAGGACGAGACCGTCGCCGTAGGCGCGGTCCTCGCACGCATCGGCTCCGGCGCGGCACCTGCTGCTGAACCGGCTCCGGCTGCCGCGCCTGCTGCGGAGGCTGCTCCGGCAGCCGCTCCTGCTCCTGCTCCTGCTCCTGCAGCCGCTCCGGCGCCTGCAGCTCCGGCCGCGGCCGCGGCGCCTGTCGCCGCTCCTGCTCCCGCGGCTGCTCCTGCTCCCGCAGCAGCCGCACCGGCCCCTGCCGCCGCCCCGGCTCCCGCAGCAGCGGCCGCCGAGAGCGACAATCTGTACGTGACCCCGCTCGTGCGCCGTCTGGCCACGCAGCAGGGTGTCGACCTCTCCACCGTCAAGGGAACGGGCGTGGGCGGGCGCATCCGCAAGGAGGACGTGCTCAACGCGGCCGCGACCGTCGCGGCTCCCGCGGCCGCCGCACCCGCGGCTGCACCGGCCCTCGAGGTCTCGCCTCTGCGCGGCACGACGCAGAAGATGTCCCGCCTCCGCAAGGTCGTCGCAGAGCGCGCTGTCGCATCCATGCAGCAGACAGCTCAGCTGACCACCTTCGTCGAGGTCGACGTCACGGCCCTCGCGGCGTACCGCGACAGCGTGAAGGTCTCGTTCCAGCAGAAGACGGGCGACAAGCTGTCGTTCCTGCCGTTCTTCACGCTGGCCGCGGCTGAAGCTCTGCAGGCGTTCCCGATCATCAACTCCACGGTCGACGGGGACAGCATCGTGTACCCGGCGTCCGAGAACATCTCGATCGCCGTCGACACCGAGCGCGGCCTGCTCACCCCCGTCGTCCGCGACGCGTCGAGCAAGAACCTCGCTCAGCTGGCGCACGAGATCGCCGATCTCGCCGCCCGCACGCGCGACAACAAGCTGAAGCCCGACGAGCTCGCCGGCGGCACGTTCACCGTGACGAACACGGGCTCGCGCGGTGCGCTGTTCGACACGCCGCTCGTATTCCTGCCGCAGTCCGCGATCCTCGGCACCGGCACGGTGTTCAAGCGCCCCGGCGTGGTGACGGTCGACGGCGCCGATGCGATCGCCGTGCGCTCGTACGTGTACCTCGCGATCTCGTACGACCACCGCATCATCGACGGCGCCGATGCCGCCCGCTTCCTGGGTGCCATCAAGGCTCGTCTGGAGGGTGCGGACTTCGCACCCGTTCTCGGAGCCTGATCACACGATCACCCTGGCTGGTCCGCGACGCTGTAGACGTCGCGGACCAGCCATTTCTCGTCCATGCGCACGAGCACGAGCATCATGTCGCCTGGCCGGGCGTCTCCCCCCTCCCCCTCCTGCGAGAGCCTGATGACCGCGACATCGCCGTAGGCGTCGACGAGTGCAGCGATCGGCGCGCCGGACTCCGAGACCGCCCCCAGTGCGTCAACGACTCCCGTCGCGCCGCTCACCACCGCCTCCGCGCACACCGCGTCATCGCGGCTCGCGCAGACCGAGATGACTTCGAGCAGACCCTTCGTCTCGGCGACCGGATCGTCCGACGCTCCCGTGTCATCGGGCGATCCCGTCGCATGCGCCGGTTCCTCCGCGCCCGGAGCTGTGGAGGACTCGAGAGCGCTCGAGGTGGGTTCCGGCACAGAGCTCCTCGATGCGGGGGACGAGGGCTCGCCAGTGGCGCCACCGGGCCACAGCAGCCCTCCCGCGATCACGGCCGCCGCGGCCGCCCCCGCGATCGCGATCTTGCGACGGGGCGACGGCCCCCGCGCGTCGCGCGTCGTCCGCGCCTCCCGCGCCGGCCGGGAACCGCTTCCGCCGCGACGACGGAACCCTGTCGACAGAGCACCCACCGTGCGGTGCACCCACTCGGCGGCATCTGCGGTTTTCGACCGCAGCCTGTCACGCAAGGTGCTCGGGCCTGACGCTCCCCGCGATGTCCGTCGGGTGACCGGCGGTCGCAGGCCGCCCTCGCGGAGCATCTCGATTCCGCGCACACGCTCCGGAGCGTGCATGGCGGTGTCGAGCGCGCGCGGCGCGGCGATCTCGAACAGCTCGGCCTCCCACCGCTCGAGCTGCGTCGCAGACATCCGCGGACGGGCCGTTCCCTCCACCAGCCCGTCGCGCACCGCGGCGAGCAGGCGCCCCAGCGCCCGATCGCTCCCTTCGCGGTGAACCCTGTCGACGACCGCGGCCGCCGCGTCGCGCACGTCGTCGCCGGCGTCGATCACGAACACCGGGCGTCCGCCGTCTGTGAGCCACCAGCGGCCGCGATCCGCACCGTCGACAACCTCGCCGACGCCCCTGAGCACGCTCACGACGAGCGTGCTCGCCTCCCCCGCGGTGAGAGGCGCACCGATCGCCGCGCGCCGCCCCAGGAACGCGTCGACGGTCTCGGTGCACCACGGCAGCAGCACGTCATGCCCATCCGAGCGTCGCACCAGGTCGAGCGGACCGGCGACGTGGTCGCTGCCCGCATAGCCCCACCCTGCCCAGCCGCTGAGCTCCTCCGCATCCGCCAACACGGCCACCGCCTCGCCCGAGGTGACGAGCACGCCACGGAACGGTCCCTCGTCTACGCCGAGCGTCCGGATCGTCCGGTGGGCGCCCGGCACGAGGACGGCGCCGCCGCCTTCCGTGTCTGTGGTCATGCCCCCATGACAGCGCATCCGGAGCGGCTGCGGAGCCGGAAAGACGCCGATGTGGATCGATTCGCGCAGGGGCCGGAATGTGCAGGAGCAGTGGAATCCGCCTCACGCGAACGGGACATCGCGGGCATGTCGGAATCGGTAGGCTGGGGGCATGGCAAACCGTACGTCTGAACCTGAGAAGCGTCCTGGGTTCTTCTCCCAGATCAAGTCCCTCTTCACGTTCACCCGCGAGATCTACCCGTGGCTCCCCTGGGCGCAGATCGCCATCATCGTGGGCGGCGTGCTGATCGGGCTGCTCGTCGGCGCCTTCATCCCTCCGGTGAACGTCTGGACCATGGTCCTGTGGAGCATCTCGGGTCTCATGCTCGGCGTGCTCGCCTCGATGTTCCTGATGACGCGGCTGTCGACGTCGGCCATGTACCAGAAGATCGACGGGATGCCGGGTGCCACCGGCCACGTGCTGAGCACGAGCCTGGGCCGCAACTGGCAGGCGTCGGAGAGCCCGGTCGGCATCAACCCGAAGACGCAGGACGCCGTCTATCGCACGGTCGGTCGCGGCGGCGTCGTGGTCGTCGGCGAAGGCTCCCGCGGTCGCCTCACCCGTCTGGTCAACGACGAGCGCAGCAAGGCGGCGCGCGTCGCGCACGGCGTGCCCGTGACGGTGCTGTACGTGGGCCACGGCGACGACGACGTCTCGATCGCGGACCTCGCCAAGACCATCAAGAAGCTTCCCAAGGCGATCGACAAGACCACCATGGCCGCCGTCATCCGCCGCATCGACTCGGTCTCGCAGTCGATCTCGTCGCTGCCGATCCCGAAGGGCATCGACCCGACGAAGGTGCGCTCGCAGCGTCCGCGCTGATCGCAGAACCACACTAAGAAGGGCCGCTCTCCTCGGAGAGCGGCCCTTCTTCTGTCAGTCCGCGAGGAACTCCTTCGGCAGACGGCGCACCTTGGCGCGACGCCGCCTGCGCTCCGGGATCATCGAACGCATCTCGTCGAGCTTGCCGAAGCAGAGCAGCCGGTCCTCATCCTCGAGCAGCACGTGCTTGCGAGGGTTCGGGATGACGGTGACCCCGCGATGCAGCGTGAGCACCGTGATGTCGCGGTCCCACAGGCCGAGGTCCCCCAGCTGCTTGCCGACCTGCTCGGCGCCCGCGTGGATCACGAGTTCGGCGACACCGTATCCGGTCGAGACGCTGAGGCGCTGACGCACGTCGATCTCGGGGAAGTTCACCTGGTTGGCGATGTAGTCCACGATCGCTCCGGCGACGTCGAGCCCGGTCGCCTGCTCGATGCCCTGCAGGCCCGGCGAGGAGTTGACCTCCATGACCAGCGGGCCGTCCTCGCCCTCGAGCATGTCGACGCCCGCCACGCGCAGACCCATGATCTGCGCGGCGCGGACCGCGGTCTGCTCGTACACCGGATCGAGCGTGACGGCCGCGACCGAGCCGCCGCGGTGGACGTTCGAGCGGAACTCGTCCCCTGCCGCCGACCGGCGCATCGCGGCGACGACCCTGTCGCCGACGACCAGCGCACGGATGTCGCGTCCGCGGCTCTCCGCGATGAACTTCTGGATCAGCACGTTCTGCTTGGTCGAGTGCAGCGTTTCGATGATCGCCTCGGCGACTTTGACCTGCGGGGCGAGGATGACGCCGATCCCCTGCGTGCCCTCGAGCAGCTTGATGACGACGGGAGCCCCGCCCACCCGCTCGATCGCCGGTCGCACGTCGGCGCGGTTGCGCACGAATGCGGTCGGCGGCATCGCGATGTTGTGCCGCGACAGGATCTGGTTGGCGCGCAGCTTGTCGCGGGCGCTCGAGATGCCGTTCGCCGTGTTGGGCGTGTACACGTCCATCTGCTCGAACTGGCGGACCACGGCCGTGCCGAAGTACGTGATCGAGTTGCCGATGCGAGGCAGGATCGCGTCGTAGTCGCTGAGCTGGCGACCGCGGTAGTGCAGATCAGGAGCATCGGCGGTGAGATCGATCGCGAAGCGCAGCGTGTTGAGCACCTTCACGTTGTGTCCGCGCTGCAGGGCGGCAGAGCGCAGTCGTTGAGTGGAGTACGCCTGGGGCGCACGGGACAGCACTGCGATCTTCACAAAGAATTCCTGCCAGGATGTACGGGTGAGTAAGACATCCCATTCAAACACTCTTATCGGGTGGCGAGAATGGGTGAGCCTGCCCGATCTCGGCGTCGACTGGCTGAAAGCGAAGATCGACACCGGTGCTCGGACATCCTCGCTGCATGCTTTCGGCATCCGCGAGTTCGAACGCGACGGCGAGGACTGGGTGCGCTTCTGGGTGAAGCCGTGGCAGCACAGCCAGGACGACGCCGTCGAGGTCGAATGCCCCGTGCGCGATCGCCGCGAGGTTCGGAGCTCATCGGGGCACGCCCAGCAGCGTTTCGTCGTCGAGCTCCTCATCCGCCTGTACGACCGCGAGGTGCTGGCCGAGGTCACGCTCAGCAACCGAGACGAGATGGGATTCCGGATGCTGATCGGGCGCGAAGCGCTGCGACAGGGATACGTCGTCGACCCGGCCCGCTCGTTCGTCGGAGGCAAGGCGCCCCGCGACGCCCGCCGCCGCAATCGAGGCAAGGACGCCGCACCGGGAGCCGTGACCGCGTAGACGGCCGGACGCCGGACCGGGTCAGGCTCGGATCAGCATCAGGCCGGCGGCCTTGTCGTGGAGACCGCGCTGGTCGGGATCCCACACCACCGCGGGGATCACGAGCACGAGCAGCAGCGTCCGCACGAGCGGACGCCACAGCCCCGCCCAGCCTGGGCCCGAGAACAGCACGACGCGCATGCCGAAGATCCGATGCCCGGGGCTGCCTCCCGCTGTGGGGATGAAGAGCATCTGCACCACCGCGAAGATGATCAGCGTCGCCAGGGAGTCGTACTGGAAGAAGGCGATCGAGATGATCACGGCGGCGGCCCAGTCGATCGCGAGAGCGCCGATCCTGCGGCCGGGACGGGCGATGCTCCCAGGGCCCTTCTCGGGGAGGCCGAGTCGTTCGCCGGGGTAGGAATTCACAGCATCCGTCACCCCTCCAGCCTACCGGCGCGTAACATGCTCGAAACAAAGCGGACACCAAGGGGAAATCGTTCGCACGTACTGTGCACAATGGCCGTGAAGCCCTCGATCCGCATTACAGGAGTCGTCCATGTTCAAAGATTCGTCCGAGGTACTGAGCTACATCAAGGAGAACGACGTCAAGTTCCTTGACATCCGCT